>JGI24711J26586_10000016_pt1 | contig 122511 bp, 135 predicted proteins | sample BioPla3DNA1_FD_26586 | JGI IMG/M metagenome (IMG submission 26586)
GGGGGGGGCAAATATTCACAATTATAGTTGTAATGTGATGGTTGATTTTTGACAATATTTTTCATTTTATTTGGTCGTGTATTTATTTGGTGATTTGGAAGTGTTCTTTTTTTCGAGATTTTTTTTCCCTCTTTATTTTTGTTGGTTTGTAACTTCAAAAAACAATTCTTATTTTTAAGTCATTTGACGAATTTTTTTAAAACAATTAGTGGAATAGCGGGGAGTGGATTTGAACCACCGACCTTCGGGTTATGAGCCCGACGGGCACTCCAGGCTGCCCTACCCCGCTAGGAGTATTTGGCTTAATATTGCCAAATTTGGCTTTTATTAATATTTTGTTCTTTTTTTGCACTTATTTTTGATTTTAAAGCAATTTTATTGCTTTTTTTTAAATTTAATGCTTAATTTTTCTTTATTTAATTATCAATCTGTCCACCTATATATGTCCAGCTATTTGTGTGTTTATTGCACTTTTGCAAGTATCTCCATCTCTCCTTTTATTTTTTTTATTTGATTATCTAGTTCTTTTTGCTTTTTTGGATCATTTGCATTACTCATTTGACTTCCACATGAAGGGCAGGTGAAATTATATTCTGCTGCTACTTCAAATGGCATTCTTTCACTACACTTTGTACAATCAAAATGATTATAATCGGACTCTAAATTGCGCTTTTTTACTAATTTTTCCACTGTTTCTTTCTCTTTTTCAAGTATTAGGGCCGCGATTCTGTCCTTTTTTATCTCCCATGTGTAATTATACCATCCTGTCTTTTGATTTCTGCTCTTTTGATACACTGCTATTCCTCTATAATGTAATCTATTCAATGTTGTCCGTATTTCGGTTACTTTTTTTTTCATTTTTTTTGCAATTTCTTCATCAGTGAATTGTTTTTTCTTGTTTTCACATATTTTTACTAAAGTTATTGCATCAGGCCCTCCTACAGTGTCAAGGAAGTCTTTGACCAAAACTAAATCAACTATTGATTTTTTAGCCATACTTATCTTTTACTCCCTACTCTTTTTAAATTAACTACTTTTTTACCATTTTTTTGCCCTTTTATACAAATTTTTTTATTTTTGAATTTTTTTTCAAGTTCTTTTCCTTCTTGATATCTATCCAAGAATATTGCGAGTGCCGCGATTTCGCTGTGTGGTTGATGGGTTATTGCTATGTTGTAATCCACTTTTTCATATACTTCTCTTTCTACTTTTTGTGATCCAATTAATACTGCTATTTTTTGTTCTTTTTTTAATTTTTTTTCAATCCCAGTAATATTTTCTCCATACATTGTTAGGTGTGCGAGTTTAATTTTTTTTTTCTTTAATTTTTTGAAAACATTTTTCCAATCCTCTTCGAAACTTACTTTAAATGGTCCTCCCCATCTCTTTGTCACATCATCCACGCTTTTTTTCATTGATTCGTCTTTGTCTCCGCAAATAATTATTTCTTTTGCTCCAAGTGCTCTTGCAACAAGTGCACAGTGTGATGTTACTCGATAATCTCTAACAGTCCTGTGCCCATATCTAATTACAATAATTTCGCGAATTATTCTCACCAGTTTTGTAAAATATTTCTTATAATTAGTCTTTTTAAGAAGTGCTTTTTGGTTTAATTTATTTTTTTTGTTTCTTTTTGTAATTTTTTTCTCTTGCAAATCTTTAAAAATGCTTTTGAAGGAATTTATTTTATAATAGTATTAATGTTTTATTTAAGAATTTGAGTAAAACATTCTCTCCTAAAAGTAAGCGTGTTGTTTCTTTTGGGCCCGTAGCTCAGTNGGTAGAGCACTGGACTTTTAATCCAGGTGTCTGGGGTTCAATTCCCCACGGGCTCGTTTTTTGTTTTTTTTAATTTTAATTATTTTTTGTTTGTAATAGTTTTTTTATTTTTTTTAATTGTTTTTTTTCATTGCTTTAATGATTTTGTAATTTTTTTCATTTTTTGTTTTTTATTTTTTTATTAAAAAAACTTACACTTTTAAACTCTCTTTTGGATAATTTTTCTATTTGTTTGATGGGCCCGTAGCTCAGTTGGTAGAGCACCAGACTCTTAATCTGGGTGTCTGGGGTTCAATTCCCCACGGGCTCGTTTTTTGTTTTTTTTTAATTTGTTTTGGGGATGCAACACCTTTTGTTAAAGGGGTTGCGGGTTATATTCCCACGGGCTCGTTTTTTATGTGGGTTAATTTATTTGTGGTGTGTAAGGTTTGTTTTTTTCAAGTTCGTTTTTTTTATTTTAGAGACTATTAAAAAGCTTTTCATTGATTTTTATTTGTGTGATGGGACTGTAGCTCAGCCTGGGAGAGCACACGGCTGAAGACCGTGGTGTCGGGGGTTCAAATCTCCCCAGTCCCATTAATTTTCTTTTTTTTTATTTTTTCGATTTGCGTTTTTTTTTATTTTTTTTAATTAAATTTGGTTATTAATTATTTTTTCAAAATTATTTTTTTAATTTTATTTTCATATTAATTATTTTGGATTATTTTTTTTGACAATTTTTTTAATTGTAATTTTGTTTTTTTTATTTTGCATTTTTTTTTAAAAAATTAGTTTTTTTGTTTCTTAAAATCATTTTTTGTTTAGATTTTTTTTAGAAATAGTGTTTGTCCGGAGTATTTACTCCGGACTCACAAAAATTATTTATTTTCTTTTTTTCTTTGCTGCTTTTTTCTTTACTGTTTTTTTCTTTGCAGGTTTCTTTGCTGCTTTTTTCTTTGCTGCCATCTTAATTTCACCTCCGAAAAAAAACTTTTTTTTCTAAATGTATTTTAATTTTTCTCATATTTAAACATTTCTTTTTGATGAAATCATTTTTTTTTATGAGAAATAATTATTTTTTTTAAAAAAATTTATTTTTTAAATTTTATTTTTTCAAATTTTGTTTTATTATTTGTTTTTTTTTATTTTTGTATTTATTTTTTTTATTTTGGTTTTGTTAATTTTGTTTTTTTTTTATTAATAATTTTTATTCAATTTTATTATTATTTTTTTGTTTAAATTTATTTTTTGTTTGGGTTTGTTTTTGTGGTGGAATTAGAATTATTTTTTTAATTATTTTTCTTTAAATTGTTTTTTTGTTAGTGTTTGTTTTTTTTTTAGATGTCATAATCTTCTATTTTTTTTATTACTATTCCGTTTTCTGTTATTTGTAGTGGGTGCAAGTCTTCTGAGTGTTTTGTTGCTCTCATTTTTCTTATGTGTAGTGTTCTGTTTGATTGGGTTCCTAGCCCCATGTAGTGTAGGATTATTACTCCGTCAGCAACAAATTCTTCTACTCCATATTTTCCAAATTGTTTTGAATCTTCATTGATTTCTGTTGTCATTACTGTTGTTACTCCTGCTCTTGATAATAAGTATACTAATTTTAGTATTGCTTTTCTTATGTCGTGTTCGTTTTGAAAATTTAATCCGAGTGCGGGGATTGAATCTATTACTACTCTTTTTGCTCTTATTTTTTTTATGGTTTTCATTATTTCTAATAATAATTTGTCTAGATCAAATCCTGTTGCTGGGAGTGTAAATTCTTCGTCGCTCGGTATTCCTATTTTTGAAGTTGTCCCATCTATTATTTTTATTAGTTCTTGGTCTTCATATTGTCTTAAATTCCATCCAAATCGTAACATATCTTCTCTGATTAGTTCTGGTCTTTCATCAAGTGTTACGTATATTCCTGCTTCTCCTAGTTTTGCTCCGTTTATTAAAAATTGTGTTGCGAATATTGTTTTTCCTGTTCCTGGTCCTCCGCTGATTAAGAAACTTCTTCCTTCTGGTAATCCCCCTTCAATTAGTTCATCAAATCCGGGGATGTTTGTTTTTATTCTGTTCATTTTTATCAATTTTATATTGTTTTTTCTTGTTTATTAATCTTTTCTTATTATTTTTTTTGTTTGTTTTGTTCAAAAAGGTGTTTGGTTATTTTTTTTGACAATTTTTTTTTAATTATTTTTTATTTTTTTTAATGAATTTTTTGTATCCTGTCCATACTATTGCGATTATTACTATTAGTATGATTAGGTTTAGGATTAGGTTTGGTTGTTCGTTTGTTTTTTCTTGGTGTGGTAGTGTTAGTTCTATTGTTTTGGTTTTTGTTTTTGCATCACTATCTTGGTAAGTTATTTTTAGTGTTATTGTTTTTGTTTCTTCGTTTGTTGTTAGTTTTGTTTTTATTGAGTCAATATCGTTTGGTTCTATGCTTCCAATGAATTGTTTTTCTTTATCTATTGTTCCGTTTCCACTTATTTCTATCATTGTGTACTCTGCTTTTCCTTCTCCGCTGTTGAATAATTCTATTGTTATTTCAGTTTGGTTTCCTATTGTTTTTGTTTCTTTTATTGCTGCGTCAAGTTTTACTTCTCCTGATATTTTGAATCCGATGTATGATGTGTCTGTTATTCTTGTTCCTGATGGGTTTCTGTACGATATTTTTACTGGTAAGGTGTAATTTTTTAGTGTTGCGTTTCTGTTTACACTAATTTTTAGTGTGGTTGTTTTTGTTTCGCTTGGCATTATTTTTTCAATGTGTGTTGTTGCTGCTCCTAGTGGGGTTATTTCTCTTTCAATTATTGCTCCTGATGCGGTGATTGTTCTATCTTCTTGTAGTTCTGTTATTATGTCGTATGCTGTGCTTGTTCCAACATTTTGTATAGTAAAAGTTATTTCTTTTTCTTCTCCCGGAATTAGTTTTTCTGTTGAGATATTAATTATTTTTAGTGTTGGTTCTTTTCCACTAATTATTATTGGATAGTTGCGTGTTATTCCGTTTGGTTGATCTTTTGTGCTGGTTGTTATTGGTATTTCGTAAGTTTTGTTTTCTGCTGATGGATCAATGTATACTATGAATTGTGCTAGTGCTTTTCCGTATTTTTGTATGTCTCCAATATTTTTTGTATTTTCTTCTTTGATTGTGAATGGGTATTCATTTTTTATTTCAAGAGTCACTTCTTTTTGAATAATATTTTCATTATTTTCTAGTTGGATTAATAGGGTGGTTGTTGTTCCTGGGATTGCTGGGCTTGGATTGTAATTTATTTGGGTGATGTCCGGCACTGCTGCGAATGCAACTCCCATTAATAGAATTATGGTTAGTAGTATAGTTAGTAGTGTTGTTTTTTTCATTTTTCTCCACCTTTTTTCTATATTTATTTTAGTGTTAAAGGTTTATATTCTCTCGGCTTGTTGGATTGAAGGGATTTTTTCTATTTTTTCTAAGAGTTTTTCCAGTTTTTGGTATGAAGATATTTCTATTTTTAGTATTGCTTCTAAGTATCCTGTTTTTTTTATTTTAAAGTTTGTTGATTTTAGTATTGCTCCGCTCTTTTTTATTTCTGTTAATATTTCTCCAAGTAATCCTGCTCTTTCTATTGCAGTTATTTTTATTTCTGTTGTTCCTTTTTCTTTTTCAAAAGCAATATCCACTAATTTATTTTTTGGTAGTAGTTGAATATTTTTGCAATCTTTTTTGTGTATTATTATTTTTCTTTTTGTTGTTTTTACTCCTATCACATCTTCTCCTGGTAGTGGGTGGCAACATTCAGCCATTTTTATTTTTTTAATTGATTGTCCTTTTTGAGGGGTTGTTGTTTTTTTCGGAGAGGTTTTTATTTTAAAATAATTTTTTATTTTTGATTTAGCTTTTTCTGATACTACATAGTTTAACCAGTTTTTTTGTATTGTTGGTTTTGCTGCAGTTATTATTTCTACTTTGTCAAGGTTTTTTAGTTTTGTTTCAATTGGCGCGATTTCCCCGTTTATTTTTGTTTTAAATATTTTTTTTCCGATTTCTGTGTGTACCGCGAATGCAAAATCTATTGGGGTTGCTTCTTGTGGTAACACAATTGCTTCATTTTTTGGAGTGAATGCAAATATTTTTTTTCCAAGGTTTCTTTTTTTGAAAGTATCTTCTCCTGCTGATTTTTGCCATTCTATTAGTTGTCTTTCCCAGCTTATTTCTTTTTCCAGTTCTTTGAATTTTTTTACTCTTTTGTATTGCCAGTATAAACTTGATTCTATTCGTAGGTGTTGTTCCCAGGTTCTTATTTGAAATTCAATAATGTCTTTGTTTCTAATTACTGCGGTGTGTATGCTTTGGTATCCGTTACTTTTTGGTTTTGCGATGTAATCATCAAATGCTTCTTGTATTATTTCATATTTTGAATGAACTATTCCTAGTGCTTCGTAGCATTGTTTTTCTTTTTCACAAATTATTCTTATCCCATATAGATCATACATTTGGTTAAATGACACTCTTTTTAGTTTTTCATATATTGATTTAAAGTTTTTTGGTCTTCCGTGCACTTTTATTTTTATTTTTTCTTTTTCAAATAGTTTTTCCACTTCTTTTTGTATTTGTAAAATTAGTTCTTCTCTTTCTTTTCTACTTTTTTTCACCATTTTTTTTATTTTTTGGTATGCTTGTGGGTTTTGTTGTTTGAACACATAATCTTGTATTTGCCAATCAACTCCGCTTATCCCATATTTTATTGCGAGAGGGGAGTAAATATTTTCAGCTATTTTTATTTTTTGTTCTTTTTCTTCTTCGTTTATTTCTCTTAAATTTATTGCGCATTCTGTTACTTTGATTATTATTGGTTCAAGGGTGGTGGTGATAGTGGTTATTAGTTCGCTTAGGGTAGTGTTATCAATTTTGTTAATGTTTGTTTCAATTATTTCTTCAATATTTACACATTCTTTCGTGATTTGCGCGGTTTTTTCTCCATATTTTTCTTTTATTTCTTCGTAAGTTGTTTTGTTTTTGTATAGTGTGTTTTGTAATATTGCTGCGAGTATTGCTTCTTCTTCTAATTGTTTTTGTTTTAGGATAGTTATTATTTTTTCTAATTTTTCAATGTTTTCGTTTTCGTTTCTTTCTTTGACAAACCTTAGTGCATTTTCTTCTCGGTTCATATAAATAATTTAAAGAGTTCTTTTTTAATAATATTTTCCTTCCTTTTATTTTGTTTTTGTGTTTTTCTTCGTTTTTGGTTTTTTTCGTTTAGGTTTTTTACATAGTGTTCTTTTCTCCATTTTACTTTAAATTTTTTTTGTTTCTTTTTCTAATTTTTTTATCCGATATGGTTTTATTATGGTTTAGTTATTTATTTGTTAGGTGGTTGTGGATGGTTGTTCCAGTTTTTGAAAATGTTGAATTTATTAAATTTCCTGATGTTGATGAATCAGATTTATCAATTCTTAATAAATCCTTGTTCCATTTTTTCAAAAGAGCCCCTAATGGCAAATTAAACTTGACTCATAAGAGTTACAATAAGGGTGGATTTAAAACTCAACACGAGATTAATGGTAGATTGTTGATTAATGGTCAAGAGTATTTTGCGAGTGTTGTTTCTTGGGAATTTTTGGATTCCGTTCAAAAAGTTTTAGATAAATTAAGTAGGAAAGTGCGTAAAGCACGTTCCCAAAAATGATTGTTCCAATGGTTGCATTTTGAATGTGCTTTGGGGGGGTTTGTCCTTCTTGTTTTAGCGATTTTTTGTTTGTAGCGTGTTTTTAATTTTGATCTTTTTCTTTTTTTATTTGTTTCTTGTTTTGTTTTATTTTTTTAATTTTAGTGTTTTTATTTTCTTTTCTTTTTTGGTGCACTTTTCTTTTTTGTTGCTTTTTTTGTTGTTTTTTTAGCTGGTTTTTTTGCAGGTTTCTTTTTTGGTGCACTTTTCTTTTTTGTTGCTTTTGTTACTTTTTTTGTTGTTTTTGTTTTCACACTTTTTTTAGGTTTATTAATGGTTTTAGGTTTAGTGCTTTTTGAAGATACAGTTTCTCCTTTCTCTTCTTGAAGTTCTTTTCTCATTTGTTCAATTAGTTCTTTAACCGACATTTTCTTTTCAAATACCATTTGGATTTCCTCCAATAAACTCATCAATTTACGCTTTAGGTATATAAAAACCTTTCCCAAAAATTAAGCTTTATACATAATATTTTTCTTTTTCGCCCTTATCCTTATTTGTTTTCATTTAAATGAAGATTTATGTAGAAGTTTGGTGTTTTTTATTTAGTGTTTTTTGAATGTTTTTTTGTTTTTTTGGACGGGGGAGAAATGGACTTTTAGCCTTTATTTTTGTTTCAATAACTTAACTCCACTCCGCTTCCCTCCAGCGCCTTTTAGCAAGATTACCGTTGCTACCTTCCGGTCCTGGCGGGGTTCATTTTACAAAAAAGCCTGTGAGGACAGAGTTTCGTCGTTAAATTATTGGCATAAATAATTGCATCAAAGCCTCTTTCTCCTTTTTGACCCCAACATAAAGCGGATTTTTGGTTACAAGCCACCGCTAGCGGCCCGGTCTAGTCCGATGTAATTGTGTATTGTAATGATTAAAAGGGTAGTGTTTGTTTATTTTGTTATGTGTTCTTGTTTTGAAATTAAAGTAAAGGGCGCTAAGTTTGGTCCGCGTACTGGGTTACTTAGTACTGGTCACGGAGTGATTAGTTCTCCTTTTTTTATGCCGGTTGCAACTAAGGGAGCGGTGAAGTTTGTCACTCATGAGGAGTTGCAAATGGATATGGGTGTGGAGTGTTTGATTTCTAATGCGTTCATTAATTATTTAAATCCGGGTTTGTCTTTGATTGCAAAAGCTGGCGGTCTTCATAAATTCATGGGTTGGGATAAAGGTCTTTTTACTGATTCTGGTGGTTTTCAATTGATTCTTGATCATTTTGTTCATAAAATTTCTGATAAGGGGGTTGTTTTTAGAAATCCTTTTGATAAGAGTTTGGAACTTGTTTCTCCAGAGAAAGCGATTTTGATTGAGAATGCTCTTGGTAGTGATGTTGCGATGTGTCTTGATCACCAACCTGTTTTTGGTAAATCTCGTACGGATTATTTGGATTCACTTATTAGAACAATTGAGTGGGCGGAAGTGTGTAAAAAAACTTTTGACAAAAATGAAAATAAAATAAATAAGAAGCAATTGCTTTTTGGTATTACTCAGGGCGGGGTTCATATTGATTTGCGTGTAAAGGCAGCGCAAGCATTGAATGAAATTGGTTTTGATGGAATTGCTATTGGGGGGTTTGGGATTGGGGAAGCTCAAAGGGATATGTATAATGTTATTTCTGCTTCTAAGAAAGTTATTCCTGAACACAAACCTGTGTATGTAATGGGGATTGGTTCTCCGCTTGAATTATTAAATGCTGTTGGTTGTGGGGCGGATATTTTTGATTCCGCATACCCTACACGAATGGCTAGGCATGGATTAATTTTCACCCATAGTGGGCCGTTAAAGATTGATCGTGGGGTTCATAAGCAAAGTTTTGTTCCGCTTGATAATGAGTGTGGGTGTTTTGTTTGTAAAAAATACTCAAGAGCGTATTTGCATCATTTGTATAAAACTCACGAACAAAATGGATTGTTACTTTTGAGTTATCACAACACTTTTTTTGTAACAAATTTAATGAAAAATATTAGAACTTCTATTAATGAAGGGACTTTTTGGGAATTCAAAAAAGATTTTGAAAAAAAATATGTTGGAAAAAGTTAGAAAATTAATATGTAATGTGCAAATCAAAATTTAATTTAGTGTGAATTGATTTTGGTTCTTTGGTTTGTGTTTTTTTTTTATTTGTTCAAAAATATGTTTGATTATTTTTTTAATTATTTTTTTGATTATTTTTTTGTTGTTTTGTTTTTTATGTGGTTTTGTTAATTTTGTTTTTTGTTTTATTTTGTTTTTTGTTAAAAGTTTTTTTGCAGAGGTGCTTTCCCTCTGCAAAATTTTAGTATTATTTTGTTGTTTTTTATTCTAGATCTTCAATTCCATTTTCTGTAATTCTGTAGATTGCTTCTCCGTCAGGTAGTGATGGTGAGTCAACTAGTTTTGCTACTCTTTTGTCTTCTTTACTTTTTCTTAAGTATAATCTGGTTTTTGATGCGTGCCCTACTACGTTTCCTCCTACGGGTTCTGTTGGGTCTCCAAATAATATGTCAGGTCTTGACATTACTTGGTTTGTTACTAGTACTGCGATGTTGTTTATTTCTGCTGTTTTTTGCAGTGTTCTCATGTGTTTGTTTAATCTTTGTTGTCTTTCCGCTAGTGTTCCTCTTCCAATGAACTCTGCTCTGAATTGTGCTGTTAGTGAATCAACTATTAGTAATTTTACATTTTTTTCTTTTATCATTTCAGTTGCTTTTTCTGCGAGTATCATTTGGTGTTCTGCGTTGTATGCTCTTGCTACAAAAATATTTTTTAGGGCGGCATCCACATCAAGTCCGAATCTTTTCGCTACTTGAATTACTCTTTCCGGTCTGAAAGAATTTTCTGAATCAATGTATAAGCAGGTTCCTTCTAGTCCTCCTTGTTCTAGTGGTAGTTGTACTGTTACTGCTGTTTGGAATGCCCATTGTGATTTTCCTGCAGCCATTTTTCCGTAAATTTCTGTGATTGATTGGGTTTCTATTCCTCCCCCAATTAAAGAATCAAGTTCTTTACTTCCTGTAGTGATTCTTCCTACAAGTTTTCTTTTTTCTGCGAGTACATCAGCTGATTCGAATCCCATTTCTAGCGTGTCTCTTGCTGCTTTTATTGCTTTTTCCGCAGTTCCTTCTCCTATTCCTGCTACTTCTTTTAGTTCCATTACACTTGCAACAGCCATTGATTCTATTGTTTTAAAACCAGCATCTTCTAATTTTTTTGCTGCTGCATCCCCAATTCCGGGCAAATCAGATACTTTTTTTATTTCCTTAGCCATATTTTTCACCTCTAGTTCAAGCGTTTTTTAGGCACTTACACTCTTGGCATTAGTGTTGCCTTTTACGCTAACTACAATTATTTTGTGTTCCGTTCTTTTTAAACACTTTTTGAGTGCGATGCCGGTGGTGGTTGGTTTTGTTTTTTTGTTTGGAATTGTGTTTTTATATTTTTTGTATTTGTTTTTGTTATGAGTGAAGAGTTTGGGGTTTCTCGTCCTACTTGGGATGAGTATTTTATGTTATCAGCAATTATTGCTGCTTCTCGTTCTTCTTGTATTAAGTTCAAATCAGGGGCTGTGATTGTAAAAAATAAAAGAATTATTTGTTCTGGTTATAATGGAGTTGCTCCTGGGGTTCATTCTTGTTTTGATTTGGGTTATTGTAGAAAAGAACAAGCAGGGGTGGATTGGGGGACAAAAGGATCAGGGCATTGTTTAGCTACTCACGCAGAAGCGAATGCGATTGTTCAAAATCACGAAAAAGATTTAACAGGAGCGACAATGTATTGTTTGCATTTTCCTTGCAATGAGTGCGCAAAATTAATTGCTTCAAGTGGAATAAAAGAAGTTGTTTTTTTGAAACACTACAAAGACACTGTTCCAAAAGCCCAAGAAATATTTGCTTTTTCAGGAGTGAAGTTTAGAAAATTAGAAATGGATTATGATAAACAATTAAAATTAATTGAAAAAGTAATGAAATCAACAAGAGAATAATTAAGAGAATAATTAAGAGAGTAATTAAGAGAGTAATTAAGAGAGTAATTAAGAGAGTAATTGGGGGAGTAATTGAGAGAATAATTATTTAAAAAATATTTTTGAGTTCTACTTTTCTTTTATTATTTTTACTATTATTTTTCTTTCTCTTGGTCCATCAAATTCAAAAAAATAAATTCCGTCCCACGTTCCGAGAACTAATTGTTTGTTTTCAATTATTAGTGTTTTTTCTTTTCCTACTATTGTTGATTTTAAGTGTGCGTCACTATTTCCTTCCGCGTGTAAGTAATTTATTTTTGGAACAATTTTTTCAAGAGCATTAATTAGATCAGTTTCCACATTAGGATCAGCGTTTTCGTTAATAATTATTCCCGCAGTGGTGTGCGGAGTATATATTACACAAATCCCTGTTATTGTTTTTGTTTTAGAAACAATTTTTTTAATTTGATTAGTAATATCAATTAATTCGTTTCTTTTTTTTGTTTTTATTTTAATTTCTATCAAAAAATCCCTCCTAAATTTTTGCCCCAAAAAAGTTGTCCAACAAATAATGTTATTTTATTTATTTGTTTTTTTAATTGTTCATTTCCTATTTTGTTTTTTGTTTTCTTGTTGTTTGTTTTTTTTATTATTTTTTCTCTTTTTATTATTTTTTTGTTTGAATTTATTTTTTGTTCGGTTGTTTTTTTGTTTTTCATTTTATTTTTTTAAGTTGTTTTTTTATTTTTGTTCTTCGTTTGTTGTTGTGTATTTTTCGTAGAGGTCAATGAATATGTCCGGCGTGTATTTCATTGCTTCTTCTAGTAGCATTGCTGATAATCTTCTTATTTCCCATTCTGCATGTTTGTCTAATCTTAGTTTGAATAGGTGTCTTAGTGCTCGTGCGTTAGCAAAGAACGAACAGTGGGATGCGAAACTCACCGGCATTACTTTTCTTCCATCTTGTTTTGTTGATCCGAGTTCAAGTTTTTTGTCATATAATTCAATTGCTTTTTTGTTTATTTCTTCATCAAGTGCCAATAGTTCTTTTACTTTTGCTTCATCAGTAATATAATCATAAGTGTTGTACACAAATTGGTTTCCTGATGCTTTCACATATCTTGTGCTTCTAAAACTCCACCCTATTCCAATTTTGTGTCGTGTCCATTGTGCTTGGAGTGCTTTGCTTACTCCATCAACATCAAAAACATAATTCACTGCTTGTAGCGGGGTGTCGTGTCCCATTTGTACAAGTTTTCGAGTTAGTTGTTTGTCAAGTTCGTTATTTGCTTTTGGATCATCAGTGTATTTTGTGGTTGATTCCCAACAATGCCTTGATGTGTAAGCAGCAAGAGTGTTTGAATCAACTCCGCTTTCTTTCATTTCTTTAGTTGGTTCAGTTATCGCAATAAGTTTAACACTCGGTTCAACATTCCTGTAAACATTTTTTCTCAATTCTTTCCAAGGATCTTTAAGTCCTATTCCTGTTCGCAAATCCATTTCAACAACCCCTCTTATTGAATAAATCCTATTCAATTTAAATTACTAACTAAATATTGTCCAAGAAATAATGTATTTATTTTTTTGAAGGTTTAGTTTGATGTATTTTGGGTTGTTTTTTTTTGTTTGTGCTTATTTTTTTTGAAAAAATATTTTTGCATTAATATTGTTTTTTTGTTTTAGTTTTTATTTTAATTTTTTTAATTTTTTGTTTATTGTTTGTTTTTTTTAATTATTTTTTTATTAAAATTTTTTTTGATAATTATTTTTTTCAGATTTGTTTTTATTTTGATTAGTTCTATTGTGGTTGGAGGGGGTTGTTTTTGTTCGCTAATTTAAAAAATTTTGATTCAGTTATTCATGATTTAATTCTTGCTGAAAAAGAGAGGCAAATGAGTGGGTTGGAATTAATTCCTAGTGAAAATTTGGTTTCTCCTGCAGTAATGGAGGCTCTTGCTTCTTACCCTGTAAATAAATACGCGGAAGGTTATCCTGGGCATAGATATTATGGAGGAAACGAGGTTATTGATCAAATTGAACAATTAGCGATTGATAGAGCAAAAGAATTGTTTGGTGCGGAGCATGTTAATGTTCAACCAAACTCTGGTTCTCCAGCAAATATGGCAATGTATCAAGCTCTCCTAAAAGTCGGTGATAAAGCAATGGGACTAAAACTCACCGAAGGTGGCCACTTGACTCACGGACATAAAGTAAATTTTTCAGGAAAACTATACAATTTTGTTCAATATGGGGTTGAGAAAGAAACAGAATTGCTTGACTATGATAAAATAAGAAAACAAGTTCTTGAAGAAAAACCAAAACTATTATTATCAGGTTATACCGCGTATCCTCGTTCTATTGATTTTAAAGAGTTTAGAAATATTTGTGACGAAGCAGGGTGTTTTTGTGTTGCGGACATTTCTCATATTGGGGGATTGTGTGCGAGCGGATTGCACGAGAACCCTGTTCCTTATTTTGATGTAGTAACAACAACTACTCACAAAACATTGAGGGGTCCAAGATCAGCAATAATTATGTGCAAGGAAGAGTTTGCTAATAAAATAGATAAAGCAGTTTTTCCTGGTCTTCAAGGAGGGCCACACGAACACATAATTGCTGCTAAAGCAGTGGCGTTTAAAGAAGCTCTTGAATCAGATTTCAAAAAATACTCTGAACAAGTAGTAAAAAACGCCAAAGTTCTTGCAAGCGAGTTAATGAATTTTGGTTACAGGTTAGTTACTAATGGGACTGACAATCACTTAATTTTGGTTGATGTGAGAAAAAGCGGGATTAGTGGGAGTGAAGCGGAGAGTGTTCTTGAAAAAGCAGGGATTTATTGTAACAAAAACACTATTCCTTACGAAACAGGTTCTCCATGGGATCCGAGCGGAATAAGAATAGGAACACCGGTTCTAACAACAAGAGGAATGAAAGAAAACGAAATGAAAATAGTTGCAAGTTTCATTAACTCCGCACTCAACTCAAAAAATGATGAAACAAAATTATCAAAAATAAAAAACGATGTGAAAGAATTTTGCAAAGATTATATTTTTTACAAATGAATTATGTTTTTTCACATTTTTTATTTTATTTTTATTTTTTTTATTTTATTTTTATTTTTTTGTCCTTAATTGAATTTTTTTCCTAATTTTTTTAATTGTTTTTTTTAGTTTTTCTAACTTTTTTTGTATTTGTTTTCCAATATTTTTTTAGTTTTTCTTTTTTTGTTTCTTTTTTGGTTTGTTTTTTGGTTTGTAGGAGTTTTTCAAGTAATCTTTATAAACTACTTCGCGTTTGTTCTTTTTACATTTTGTTTTTTTAAATTTTTTTTTGAAAAAAGTTTTGTTTGTTTAGGATTTTGTTTTTTGCCGTAGAGTGAGTTTTATGTCTTTACCAGTTTTTGTTACAAAAAGAGATGGTTCTCGTGTTTCTTTTAATTCAGAAAAGATCGCGGTAGCTATTTGGAAAGCAGTTGTTGCTGTTGGGGGTTCGGATAGAGAGAAAGCAAACAATATTGCAAAAATTGTGGTGGAAAAAATTGCTGAAAGATTTCCCAACCAAGAGAGTGTTGCTGTTGAATCAATTCAAGATATTGTAGAAGAAATTTTGATTAAAGAGGGACATGATAAAACAGCCAAGGCGTATATTTTGTATCGTAATCAAAGAGAGTTGATGAGAAGAACAGAGGATATGGTGAATAATTTTGAAGTAGTTAATCAGTATATTACTCAAGAGGATTGGAGAGTTAAAGAAAATTCTAATATGGGTTATTCTTTACAAGGAATGAATTTCAATATTGCGGGTAGAGTGGTTTCTAATTATTGGTTGGGTAGAATTTATCCAAAAGAAATTGCAGAGGCACACAAATCAGCAGCTATTCATATTCACGATTTGGATATTTTGGCAACTTATTGTGTGGGTTGGGATTTGAAACAATTATTGATTGAAGGTTTTACTGGGGTGCGTGGTAAAGTTGCGTGTAAGCCCGCTAAACATTTCAGATCAGCGCTTGGTCAAATAGTGAATTTTTTTTACACTATGCAAGGAGAAGCAGCAGGGGCTCAAGCGTTTTCAAGCTTTGACACTTACTTAGCTCCGTTCATTAGGTATGATAATTTATCAGAAAAAGAAGTGGAGCAAGCATTACAAGAGTTTGTTTTTAATTGTGCAGTTCCAACAAGAGTAGGGTTTCAGTGTCCTTTCACTAATATTACTATGGATTTAGTTGTCCCTAAACACATTGCTAATGATCCAGTGATTATTGGTGGAAAAGCAATGGAAGCAACTTATGCCGATTTTCAAAAAGAAATGGATTTGTTGAATAGAGCATTTGCAAAAGTAATGACTGAAGGGGATGCGATCGGAAGGCCTTTTACTTTTCCAATCCCTACTTACAACATCACTCCTGATTTTGATTGGGATAATCCTAATTTGGATTCAGTGTGGGAAATGACAGCAAAGTATGGGATTCCTTATTTCGCCAATTTTGTTAATTCTGATATGAGTCCTGATGATGCGAGAAGTATGTGTCTTAGTGGGAGTGAATTCATTTTAGTTAAGATTAATGGTAAAATAAAAAACACTACTATTTTTGAATTAGTATCAACTTTTGGGAGCGAAGGTTGGTGCGAGAATAAGTTTGATGTGCAGGCCCTTTCTTTGAATGAAAATTATTTAGTTGAGTGGGTTCCTATAAAAAATTTTTTAAAAACTAGGTTAACTGGTTTGGTACAAATTAGAACCGAAGATGGGAAACTGTTCAAAGCTTCTTCAAATCACCCTGTTTCAGTTCTCACTCCGCAAGGAATAATTGAAAAAAATGCAAAAGACATTCAGTTAGGAGATTATTTATTAAGTTTAAAATCAGGAGAGGGTGTTTTAAATAAAGAGTATCAAAAAATAGGTTCCTATTCTCTTGATGAAGATTTAGCTTTCTTTTTAGGTTATTTTACTGCTGATGGGACTTACTTAAAAAAACCCCACTCTTCTTTATTGAGTGGAATGCAATTCACTTTCAATGCATTAACTTTAACTAATTTGGATAAAATAAAATCAATTTGTTTAAACAAGTTTAATTATTCTTTGAAAGAGAAAAAGGACTCTCGATACAATTTGAATTATGGTTATTTTTATAATTCAGAATTAGCTAATTTATTTTTTAGTAATGGGTTTGAGAAACACGGAAAAGTTTCTTCCCTAATTTTTAACTCTCCTAAGAGTGTAATAAATTCTTTTTTAGAAGGGTTCTTTGCAGTGGGTGGTTATGCAAAAAAACAAGAGGTTCATATTAATGATAAAGTTCTTGCAAAAGAATTAGTTTTATTATATTCTTTAATAGGAAAACCTGTTTTTTTCAAAGAGCGAGAAAATTCTCAAGTAATTAGATTAATGCATAAGAAAGGTAATTTGAATAAGAGTGAGTTAGGTGTTAATTGTTTGGATGAGTTAGTTTTAGGATTGAACAAGAGTGGAATGGTTGGTTTGGCCTCAATTCAAAAATACTCTACTCAAACAAAATTATTCAAAAAAATACGACAAGGTGCTTTTTATCCTGTAAGAGTTTGTGAAATAATTGAATCAAATAATACTGAAGATTTTTTTGATGTTGAATTGGAAAGAAACCACAGGTTTGTTCATTCACTTGGATCAATAACCCATAATTGTTGCAGATTGCGTTTGGATAATAGAGTGTTGAATAAAAGAGGGGGTGGATTGTTTGGAGCTAATCCTTTAACAGGAAGTATTGGAGTGGTTACAATTAATTTACCAAGAATTGGTTTTTTATCAAAAACCGAAGAAGAGTATTTTAACACTCTTAGTCACTTAATGGATTTAGCAAAAGATTCTTTAGTGATTAAAAGAAAAACAATTGAAAGATTAACAAACCAAGGGTTGTATCCTTATTCTTCTTTTTATTTAAGAGGAGTAAAAGAAATTACTGGTTCTTATTGGGCAAATCATTTTTCAACAATTGGATTGCTTGGAATGAATGAATCATTAATTAATTTTTTAGGAAAAGATATTACTTCAAGAGAAGGGCATGCGTTTGCAGTTAAGGTTCTAAATTTTATGAGGGATAAAATTCAAGAGTATCAAAATGAAACAGGGGATGTTTTTAATTTAGAAGCAACTCCTGGTGAAGGAACTGCGAGAAGATTTGCTTGGTCAGATAAAAAACAATTCCCTACTATTGTGGTAGCGAACGAGAGTGCTTTTAAGAACAAAAATGCTGCTCCATATTATACAAATTCTTCACAACTCCCAGTAAATTACACTGCTGATTTATTCAAAGCACTGGATTTACAAGATCCTCTTCAAACCCTTTACACTGGGGGAACAGTTTTTCACATTTTTTTAGGAGAAAAAGCCCCTTCAAAAGAAGCAGCAAAACAATTAATTAAAAAAATAACTAACAATTACAAAATGCCTTACTTTTCTCTAACCCCAAGCTTTAGTATTTGTCCAATCCACGGATATATTAGTGGAGAACACGAGTATTGTCCAATTTGTGACAAAGAAAATTAAATGATGGAAATTATATGGCGGAAAATGGGGGAAATTAAATATTGGAAATTAAATATTGGAAATTAAATGGGGGTAATTGAATAGGAGAAATTAAAGAGGATAAGTGTTTGTGGATAATTGAATGAGGATAAGTAAATGGAGATAATTAAGTTATGAAAAAGTTTGTGTGGGAATTATTGGAAAATTAAATTATGAAAAAGTTTATGAAAAATTAATTAGTGAAAAAATTATTATGGAATTAAATTATTGAGGAATTATTTAGTGAAAATATTTTGTGGAATAGTTTAATGTAATATTAGTGCGTGAATTTTAAATTTATTTTTAAAGGAGTGATTTAGTATGGTTAAAACAAAATGTGAAGTGTATAGTAGAGTGGTTGGTTATATTAGGCCAATTAGTAATTGGAATGACTCAAAGCAGGCCGAGTTTAGTGATCGGTTGAAATTTGATTCTTCAATGAAATCCGACAATCAATCAAAATTAAAGTGTTGAATTGTTAAATTGATATTTGGTTTTGGTGGGTTTTGTGTTCATTGGAGGGTTGCAAGAATTAACTCTTACAGATTTTCCTGACAAAGTGGCGTGTATTGTTTTTTTAGTTAATTGTAATTTCAAATGCAAGTTTTGTTATAATAAAGAATTAACCTCCACTAGTTTTTTTAAAAAAAGTAAAAGGAAATTGATTCCTGATAATGATTTTTTTTTGTTTCTTGATTCAAAAAAGAAAATGCTTGATGGGGTGGTGATTACTGGGGGAGAACCCACTCTTTCTCCTGGTCTAGTTGAGTTTGTAAAAAAAATTAAACAAAAAGGATTTTTAGTAAAACTTGATACTAATGGTTCAAACCCTGTTGTTTTGGAAAAATTGTTGAAAAAAAATTTGGTGGATTATGTTGCAATGGATTTGAAGTCTCCTGAAAAAAAACACAAATTTATTACTCAATCAAGTGTTCCTTTTTCAAAAATAAAAGAATCAATTTTTATTTTAAAAAACTCGGGTGTTTTGCACGAGTTTAGAACCACTTTGTATCCTAGACTATCAATTGAGGATTTAAAAGAAATGAGCGAATTAATAGTTGGTGAGAGGTGGTTTTTGCAACAATTTGTCGGAAAAAATGTTTTGGACAAAAACTCTCGTCATCTCCGCGCTTTTAATAACAAAAAATTGGAAAAAATTTTGAAAGAATTAAATAAAATCACCAAAGTTTCAGTTAGGGGTTATTAAGGGTTATTTTTTGTTTTTTGTTTTTTTTTGTTTTTCAAATATTTTTTTATTGGTTAAGGGTTTTTAATAAGTAGTGGGGTTGTTTTTGTTATGTTAATTGGTGTTGTTGGATTGAATGGGTCAGGGAAGGACACTTTCGCTTCTTATTTAGTTGAAAAATATGGTTTTCTTCATAAGGATTTTGGTCAAGAGATTAGGGATGAGCTTAAAAGTTTGGGCAAAAATTTTTTGGACAGAATTGAAATGATTAATTTGGGTAATGAGAGGAGGAAAATGTTTGGGGCTGATTATTGGGCTAAGCGTTTACTTAAAGGTTATTCAAAAAACAAAAAATTGGTTTTGTCTTCAGTGAGAAATCCTGCCGAAGCAGAAACAATTATTTCTAACGGGGGAATTATTGTAGAAGTTTTTGCGAGTATTGAAACAAGGTTTAAACGAACTGTTGCGAGAGTAAAAAAAGATCCTGCGTATAAACACGGAGATATTGTTTTTGAGGATTTTAAAAATAAAGAATTGCTTGAAATGAAAAACCCTGATCCTACAAAACAACAAACACTAAAATGTATTTCAATGGCTAAACACAAAGTTGATAATAATGGATCAATTAAGGAATTCCAAAAAAGAATTGACGAGTTAATGAATGAATTAATGTATTCAACAAATTAACAAATTTGTTGAGTTAATGAAATTGGTGGATTTTAGTATCTCTTTTTCTTTTTGTTTAGTTTTTCAATATTTCTTTAACAATTATTTCATTAGCTCCTAAGAATTTGTTTTCTTTTACATATCCTTTGAGTTTTATTGTTTTGTTTATTTTATTTTTTGATATTTGTTCAAGTATTTCTTCAGTGCTTTTGTTTTCTAGGTTTTTGTTAAATTCTTCTTCGTTGGTTTCAATAAATTCTAGTGCTTGTTCTCCAAACATAGTGATTTGTGTTTCGTTTGTCTCATCATTGATTATTGCTGATAATACGGGGTTTTGTTTTCCGCTTATTTCTCCGCACTTGTCACAATACACTCCGTTTTCTGTTTTTGTTGCTTTTTTGTTACATTTTTCACAAACCAAGTATGCTAGTTTTCCTGTGGATATTTTTACAATTTTTCCTTCCACAACAACGTTATCTCTTTCATTTAGTTGGTTTAGTTTTTTTTCTAAATACTGTGTAGTGTCAGTTTGGTTTATTGTGTTTATTTCTTTTTCACTTTTTTTAATTTCGGATGTGTATCCTAAGTGTAGTTCTGTTCCAAACCTTCCTTCTTTTGTGTAAGCGTTAGTTATTTCTATTATATCTCCTTCTGAAAAATTATCAATTATTGTTGCTTTATCATTCCACGCACTTGCTTTTATTATTGCGTTCTCATCCCCTAGTTGGAATGAACACACTTTTCCTTTTCTTTCACTATTTTCAAATTCTGTGCAAGGGAATTTTCTAATTATTTTTCCAAAAATATTCACATTACTCATTCCTGCTTTTAGTTCAGTGCTTTTTTTGTATTCAGTTTCGTTTTCTTTTATTGTTTTTACTTTTCCTCCAAACCCGAGCGAAATTTGGTTTTTATCATTGTAGGTTGTAACAATTAGGTTTGTTATTACTACTTCGTTTCCTTGTTTTATTTTGTTTTCTTCTATTTGGTCATTCCATAGTGTTCCTCTAATTTCTCCCGTGTTGTCACTTATAATAAAGTTTTGCAGTTTTCCTTTTTTTCCATTTTTTTCAAATTCTTTTATTGGATAAATTAGCTCTATTTTTCCTTCAATTTCTATTCCTTTTTTTCCTTCGCTTAACTCACTGATTTTTAATCGTTCATTTTGTTCTTTTAGTATCCCTAGTTCTTTTTTTACTAAATCTATTGCTGCTTCTTCTGTTAATAGCCCTGCGTATTTTTCTGTATTTGCATTAACCATTTTTTTTATTTCTTCGCTAGTTTTGTTTGTTGTTTTTGCAATTTCGTTGATTTGGTTTTCAATAGTTGTTTGGTCCATATTAATTTTGTTCATACAAGGATTTTTATAATCTTTCCAAAAAAATCTTTTTTTATTTAATTTTTTGTATTTTTTTGTTCAATTTTTTTCAATTGAAAGGGTTTTTATACACGTTTTTTCTTATAGTTGTTATTAATTTGTTGAAAATTAGTGGTTTTTATGGAACAAGGGAAAGTGTATTCAAAATTATTATCTCAATTAAAAGAGGAAGCGGGTCAACTTTTTTTGATTATTGACCCTCCTAACCAATCCCCTAAAGAAGCTGGTAAAATAGCCAAAATTGCTGAAAATGTTGGGGCTAGCGCTATTGGGGTGGGTGGTTCTTTGGGCGCTCAAGGAAAATTACTTGATGATACTTTGATTGAAATTAAAGATAATTCAAAACTTCCCACAATTCTTTTCCCTGGCAATATTGCTACTTTATCAAAAGAAGCTGACGCGATTTATTTTATGTCAATGTTGAATAGTAATGATCCTTACTATATTTCAGGAGCTCAAGTTGCTAGCGCTTTTCCAATAAAAAAAATGGGTATTGAAGTAATCCCAACTTCTTATCTTATTGTTGAACCAGGAAGAGCGGTTGGTTTTATGGGCAGAGCGCAATTGATTCCTAGAAATATTCCTTACTTGGCCGCCGCTAATGCTTTAGCAGGAGAGTTTTTGGGTTCAAAGATTGTTATTTTAGAATCAGGTGGAGGAGCAGATGCTCCGGCTACAAAAGAAATGATTTCTGTTACAAAAAAATCAATTTCCATTCCTCTAGTTGTTGCTGGCGGGGTGAGAACTCCCGAATATGCTTTTGATTGTATTTCAAGCGGAGCAGATATTGTTCACGTTGGTTCTGCTATAGAAAAAGCAGGTTCAGAAAAAGAAGCACAAAACAGATTAAAAAAATTAGTTGATGCTGTAAGAAAAGGAGCAAAAGCAAAAAAATAATTTCTCACAATTTTATTTGTGTGTTTTTTATTTTTGTAATTCTTTTTTTTGTTTATTTTTTTTGTTAATTATTTTTTATTATTTTTTTTATTTTTTGTTTTATTTTGTTTGTTTTTTTAATTATGTTATAATTAGTTTTTTTTATTGTTTGTTTTTTTTAATTGTTTTTTTTCATTTTATTTTTTTATTGTTTTTTTGTTTTAGTTTTTATTTTCATTTTTTTTTTAATTTAATTTTAGTTCAATTATTGTTTTTTTTATGTGTTCTTCTAGTTTTTGTTTTTGTTTGTATCCTAGTTTTTGTATTTTTTTGGTGCAATAGTTTCTTTCTTTTCCTAAGTGTCTTATGTTTTCTTTTGTTAGGGTTTTTGATTTAATTATTTTTCCAAAAATTTCTCCAACCCAACTTGGCACATGTTTCATTTTTGTGTTTTTCATTCCTAAGTGTTTTTTTGAGAGTTCGCAAAATTTGTTTAAAGTAATTTTTTCTTTACACGCTACTAAGTATGTTTCTCCACATTTTCCTTTTTTGATTAGTAATTCGATCGCGTTTATTAGTTCATTTATTGGAGTTATTTGGAATGTGTTTTCTCCTTTTAGTGGGAGTGGGAATTCTTTTTTTAGCATTAAAAACATTTTTTGCCAGTAATAGTTTGATCCAAATATCATTGCACTTCTTATTATGTTTATACAAATTTTTTCTTGTTGTGCAAGGAGTATTTTTTCCGCTTCCAGTTTGCTTTTTTCGTAATTGTTTTCAGGGTTTGTTTTTGTTTTTTCACTAATTTTTCCGTTTGGACATCCGTACACTCCGGTTGAGCTTAAAAAAATTATTTTTTTCACTTTTTGTTTTATTGCTTCTTCCACCAAATTTTTTGTTCCTTTTACATTCACTTCCCATAAATCAGGGTTTTCATTTTCAACAATTGCTGCTAAGTGTATTATTACATCAATTCCTTTTAGTGATTCAAATAGTTCTCCTTTGTCAAGAATATTTTTTCCTTCTTTTGAATCATACTTTATTATAGTGTGTTTTTTTTGAAGAACTTTCACTAGTTCAGTTCCTAAAAAACCGCTTGTTCCTGTTATTAGTATTTTCATACTTATTATTGATTTTTAGTTTTTTTAAACTTGCTTATGCAGTTTTTTTAATTCTTTTTTTGAATTTTTTTTGTTTAGGTTTGTATTTATTTTTTTTAATTTAATTTTTATTGTTTTTTATTTTCTTGTTTTTTGTTTTATTTTGTTTGTTTTTTTAATTATTTTATAATTAGTTTTTTTCTTTTTTTTGTTTCTCATTTTCACATTTTTTTTATTAATTTTATATTAGTAGTGTTGTTATTAGTGTTGGGTGGGTTAGTGCTATTATTGTTCCTAAAAATATGAATGGCCCGAATTTTGGTAGGTTTCTTAACACAATTATTTCTTTGATTTTGTGTTTTTTTAGTATTGTTAGTTCTTTTTCTTCTACGAGTTCTTTTCCATTAACTAGGTTTAGTATTTTTTGCGGATTGTTTTTTGATAATATTTCATCCTCTTCTGCGTTTTTTAGTTTTATTTTTTTTTCAAAAAAGTTTTCTTTTATTCCGTTTTGGAATGCTATAAAAATTATTCCTAGTGTGATTGGTATTCCTAGAATTATTGTTGTTTCTATTTTTATCATTTTTAAGTTTAGTAAAATAGCGAAGTATCCGATTATTATTGTTGAATAAATTATTGCTTTTTTTATTTCGTTTTTTTCTTTTTTTATTTTTCCTTTTTTTAAGTATTTTATAATATAGTATGTTGAGTAGAATGTCATTGATAGTATTGACGCGGTGAATATTGTGGTAATAATGAATTCTGGATTGTTGTAGGGGTTTAGTAAACTAATTGCAGTGAATAATTTTACGTCCCCTCCCCCGATTTTTCCAAGTTTGTATCCTATTAGTAGTATTATGAATAGTGTTCCTGCGATTATTATGTTTGTTAGTTGTCCTTGGGTGATTGATAGTATTAGTCCTATTATTATCATTGGGTAGGTTATCCAATCGTAGATGTATCCTGTTTTGGTATCAGTTATTGCTCCAATTAGTGTTCCAATTAATAGTATTCCTTGTTGTATTAGTGTTATCATTGTAGTATTTTAGTGTTTTTTTGTTTTATTAATAGTTTTGTTTTAATATCCGCCCCGTTCGTGAATCATTTTTGCTCTTGCCAATCCTGATGTGGGTTTACTCCTCATTATTGCTAGGGTATATTCATTTATGATTTTAGTGTTTTTTTGGTTTTTCGGTACGCCCTTAAATACTTTGTTCATATTTTTTCGAACTATTTCTTCATATTCCGCAGGAGTTACATTACTTGTTCTTCGTAGGGCTTCATATCTAGCAGATCTTTCAGCTTGTTCTAATTTAGAAAGAGGAATTCCAGTGGCCTTTATAACTCTCTTTCTATTTTTAATAACTGCTTCGCCGGATTTGATGTTTTGAAATTGATATGCATTCGCTTGATTTGCGTAGAAGTGCCTATCCTCCGCCACTTTTAAAGCTATTTTTCTAGTTCCTTCTGGATTGGTTCCAAGTATTGGTCCCTTTTCAGGGTTAGCAATTAATCCATTCTTAAATAGCATTCTAATTGTTTTTTTATTCAATTTTCTTTTTGGTTGTACTTTTTTGCCTTTTGTCCTCATTCTGATTAGCATTTCTTTTAGTTTAAATTTTCTTTTTGGACTAGCGTTTTGTGGTTTTGGAGCTCTTGCTCTTGTTCTGTTTGGTATGCTCATATAGTAATTATAATTTTCGGGGCTTATAAATGTTTTGTTCGTTATTTTAGTCGGAATTTTTTCATTGCTTTTTTTCCTTGTATTTGTTTGAACATGTCCCCTATTCCTTTTTGTCCAAAGTTTTTGAGTGCTTTTTCGCTTTGTATTCCTTTGAATTTTTTAAACATTTTTTTCATTTGTTTGAATTGTTTTATTAGTTCTCTTACTTCTTCAATGTTTTTTCCGCTTCCTTTTGCTATTCTTTCTACTCTGCTTCTGTTCATTAGGTCAGGGTTTTTTCTTTCTTGTTCTGTCATTGAATCTATTATTATTTTGAATCCGTCCATTTTTTCTTGTCCTGTTTCCATCATTTCTTTTGGTAGTTTCATTCCTAGTCCTAGCATGTCAGCTACTTTGTTTAGTGGTCCCATTTTTTTTGTTGCTTCTAGTTGTTGGTAGAATATTTTGAAGTTTATTTCTCCTTTCATTATTGCTTCTGTGTCAAGGTTTTCTATTTCTGCTTCTTTTGCTTTTTCTAGTAGTCCTTCTAGGTCTCCGTACCCCATTATTCTTGATAGGTATCTGTTTGCATCAAATGCTTCGAATTCGTTTTGTTTTTCTCCTGTTGATATGAAGTATACGCTTGCTCCGGTTTCGTTGCACGCTACTAGTGCTCCTCCTCCTTTGCTTGATCCGTCCATTCTTGTAATTATTACTCCGTTCACTCCTACTGCTTTGTGGAATGCTTGTGCTTGTTTTTTTGCTAGGTTTCCAATGTCTGCTCCTATCACTAGCCATTTTTCTTCCGCGTTGAGTGCTTTGTCTATTTCTTGTATTTCTTTTACTAGTTCATCATCAAGTCCGCTTCTTCCTGCGGAGTCACAAATAATTATATCGCATTTTTTTTCTAGTTCTTTTACTCCTTCTTTCACTACTTTTCCCGCGTTTGTTTCTGTTTTTATTCCAAAGAATTCTGCTCCTGCTAGTTTTGCGTTTGTTTGTAGTTGTTCGTATGCTGCTGGTCGGTATGTGTCCGCTGCGATTACTCCTACTTTGTGTCCTCTTTTTTTATAGTAGTGTGCTAGTTTTCCTGCTGCTGTGGTTTTTCCTGATCCGAACAATCCGCATAACAAAATTTTTTTTGGGTGTTCTGGCGCGGTTTTTCCACCAAGTATTTCTACTAGTGAATCGTAAGTTACTTTGATTATGTATTCTCTTTGTGTTACTCCTTTTGGGGGTTCTTTGAACGCTTTTTCTTCTATTTTTTTGCTTAGTGAGAGCACTGTGGTTACATCAACGTTTGCAGCGATTAGTGCTCGTTGCATTTCTTTCACTGCTTCTTTCACAGTGTCTTTATCAATGGCTCCTGCGTTCCCTATTTTGTCCATTGCTTTTCTTAGTGCTTCCCCTAGCCCCATAAGTATCAAGTATTTTTTGTTAGTTAATTGTTTTAAATGATTGTGGATTTGTTTTTTGAGAAGATTTTTAAACTATTTAATCATAATATTGTTGGGTGATTTTGTTTGGATTTGGTTGTTTTATTACTAATTGGATTTGTTGTAGTTGTTGTTTTGGGAGTTTTGTTTTTGATTTTAACTTACAATTCTCTTGTTAGTGTTTCAAAACAGGTTGATAATGCGTGGGCTCAAATTGATGTTCAATTAAAGAGAAGAGCTGATCTTATTCCTAATTTGGTTGAAGCAGTTAAGGGTTATGCAAAATTTGAAAAGAAAGTATTAACCGAAGTTACTCAAGCAAGAACCGCTTTGATGTCTGCAAAATCTCCTAAGGATGCAGCAAAAGCTGATAATATGTTGAGTGGTGCGTTGAAATCAATTTTTGCGGTTTCTGAATCCTACCCTACTCTAAAAGCTAATGAGAATTTTAAAGCACTTCAAGAAGAATTAGCTAGTACAGAAAACAAAGTTGCTTTCGCTAGACAATTCTATAATGATATGGTTATGAAGTGGAACACTATGGTAGTAACTTTCCCTAATGTTGTAGTTGCTCCAATATTTGGTTTGAGTAAACAAAGAGAGTTTTTTGAAGCAAATGTTGAGGAAAGAAAATCAGTTAAAGTTAATTTTTCGGATATGTGATTCGAAAACAATTAGGGGTTATTGTTAGTTTGGAGTAGTTGTTAGTTTTGGAGTGGTTGTTAGTTTGGGGTGGTTGTTAGTAGTTGTTGTTTTGGAAAAGCAAAAGCAAGGAATTGTTTTTGCTTTTTTATAATTTTTTTTGTTTTTTGTTGAATTTTGGGAGTTTTGTTTTTGTTAGTGTTTTGTTTTTGTTAAGTTTTGATTTTTTGTTTTTTGTTGTTTTGTGTGATTTTATGTCTATTAATTTTTATGAACAAATTTCTTCGAATAAGAAAAAAACTTTTTTGCTTTTTTTCATTTTTTTTGTTTTAATTGGAGTGTTATCTTTTCTTGTTTCTTTTGCTTTGGGCGGAGCAACTATTGTTGGGGGACTAATTTTAGTTTTTTTTGGAATTTTTACTATTATTTTTGCACTAGTTTCTTATTATAGTTGTGATAGTATTGTCACTTTTATGTCAGGTGCTAAAGAAGCGAATAAAGAACACCATAAGCAATTAATTAATATTGTTGAAGAGATGAGTATTGCTTCCGGTCTTCCAATGCCAAAAGTTTTTGTAATTGATGATACCGCAATTAATGCTTTCGCTACTGGGAGAGATCCTGAACATAGTGTTATTTGTGTAACCATTGGTTGTTTAACTAGATTGAATAGGGAGCAACTTCAAGGAGTAATTGCTCACGAACTTAGTCATATAAAAAATTATGATATTAGAACAATGTCAATTGCAACAGTGCTTGTTGGAGTTTCGGTTTTGTTATCAGATTTTTTTTTAAGAGTTGCGTTTAGTGGGTTTAGAGGAAATTCGGATTCAAAAAATAATAGTTTTGGTTTAGTTATTTTGGTTTTGGGTGTTCTTCTTGCTTTGTTAACCCCAATTATTGCTAAAATAATTCAGTTTTCTATTTCTCGTAATAGAGAATTTTTGGCTGATGCTTCTGCGGTAGAATTAACAAGAAATCCTGAAGGGTTAGCTTCAGCTCTTGAAGTGATTTCAAAAGACACTGAACCTCTTGAAGCAGCGAATAAAGCAACAGCGCATTTGTACATTTCTGATCCTCTAAAAAACACTAAAGGGATTTGGTTTGCAGGAATGTTTGACACTCACCCTCCAATTAATGAAAGAATAGCAACTCTAAGAGGACAAAAAATTTAGTTCAATTAAACTGTTTTCAAATATTTTTTTTTATTTTGTTTTTTGTTTAGTTTTTGTTTAATTAAATGCTTGAACTAGTTTAATGTTCAAATTAGTGTGTGAATTGATTTTGGTTCATTGATTTTTGTATTTTTTGTTTGGGAGTGTTTGTTTGGATTTATTATTTTTATTTTCATTTTTTTTAATTAAATTATTCTATTTATTATGTATTCTTCACTGAATTTTTCAAAATCTTTGTATTCTTGTCCTGTTCCGATGTAGAGGATTGGTTTTTTTAGTTTGTATAAAAGTGAGATGGTTGTTCCTCCTTTCGCATCAGTATCAATTTTTGTTAAAATAAATCCATCTATTCCTATCGCGTCATCAAATTCTTTTGCTTGATCTAGTAGTCCTTGTCCTGCGTATGCTTCTCCTACATATAGTTTTAGGTCAGGTTTTGTCACTCTTTCTATTTTTCGTAGTTCTTCCATTAGGTTTTTGTTTGTTTCTTGTCTTCCTGCTGAATCCATTAGCACTACATCTATTCCGCCGGCTTCCGCTGCTTTGATTGCATCAAATGCTACTGCTGCAGGATCTGCTCCATATTGGTGTTTTATTACTCGCACCCCTAGTTTTTTTGCGTGTTCTTCTAGTTGGTCAATTGCTGCTGCTCTAAAAGTGTCTCCTGCTGCCCAAATACTTTTCAAATTATTTTTTTCTAGTAGGTAAGTTAATTTTCCAATACTTGTTGTTTTTCCTGCCCCGTTTGGTCCTAATAGTAAGATTTTGTATGGTTTTTCTTTTTTGTTTTTGATTTCTGTTAGTAGGTCAATTTTTTTTGTTGTCATCATTTCTTTTAGTATTTCTTTTATTTGTTCGTTCAAGAAGTTGTCAATGTTTTTTGCACTTACTTTTTGTCCTAGTAATCTTTTTTTGATTTGTTCTACTAGTTCGTGTGCAGCATCTTGTTCTACATCACTTTCAAGCAAACTTAGTTCTAGTTCCCATAACAAATCACTTATTTCGTTTTCTTTTATTTCTACTCCGCCAAAAATTAGTCCTGAGAGTTTTCCACCCACTCCTACTTTTGCTTTCAGTTCTCTTTTATCCTCGCTTGCGCTTTTTATTTCAATATCTTTTAGTGATTCTCTTTTTTGTTCCATTTTTTGTTCTTGTTCACTAATTTCGCTTTCAATTTCTTTTGTTTCTTCCTCTTCAATTAATTCTTTTTCTTCATATTTTTTTATTTCTTTAACTTCGTGCTTTTTTTCAATTTTTGGTTTATCTTCTTTTTTAATTTCTTTTTTTGGTTTTTCTGTTGGTTGAAGTATTTCTTTTTCTTTACTTTCTTTTTTTCCTATTGAAAATATTTTTTCAAGCAATCCTTTTTTTTGTGGTGTTTCTTTTTTTTCAGTTGTTGTTTCTTTTGTTGGGGCAGTTGGTTTTGTTTCTATTTTTGGTTCTGTTGTTGGCAAAGTTTTTGTTGTTTCTTTTTTGGTTTCCTTTTTTTCAACAATTTTTTCTTCAATTTGTTTTTTTGTTTCTATTTTTGTTTTTTCTTGTTTCTTTTTTTCTTCTGTTTTTGTTTCTGTTGTTTCTTTCTTTTTGGTTGTTGTTTCTTCTTTTTTGTTTTCTTTTTGTTCTTTTCCAGAAATAGTGTTTTTTAGTTTTTCACTAAAATTGTTTAGTTTTTGTTTTAAGAATCCAAACATTTTTCATCACTTTTTTTGCACTTGGTTTTTTTTTTATTTTGGTTTATTTTTTTGGTTTTGTGTTTAATAGTTTTAGTTTTTTTTGTGGTTTTTGTTTTTTATTTTATTTTGTTTTTTTTTGGTTATTGTTTTGTTGCTTTGCTAAAATTTTTTCTTTTTTCGTGTTCTATTTGTTTGAGTATGCTTATCATTTGGGTTAGTTTTTGTTCTGTTTGTATTATTTCTTTGTTTAGTTTGTTTCCTTGTTTTTCTATTGCTTCTTTTCTTTTTTCTAGCATTTCTATTGTTTTTTCTATTGGTTCTTCTATGTATCCGTTTTCTCCATAATTTTTTGTGCATTTTTTTGTATTTATTTCACTTTCAATATAAATTCCTGCTCCTAAATTTACTAGGTAGTTTCCTTTTTGGGTTTTTATTTCTTTTAGTGCTTCTATTGCTCCGCTTGTTTCTTTTAGTGCTTCAGTTATTTTTATTAGTGTTTGTCTTTTGTTCATTAGTCCTTGTTCTTCTTGTTGTGCGAGTTGGATTAGTTGTTGTTCTGTTAATTGGTGTTCTGTCATTTGATCACCTTTATTTCATCAATTGTCATGTGTATTCTTAGTATTTTTTGTTTTCCACCGATTAGTGCGTATGTTTTTTCTTTTGCTAGTTTTTCGCTTGGCGCTTTTATTGTTTTTGTGTATTTTTGTTTTACTCCGCGTTTTGTATAAGTTCCTTTCACTTCGTACATCGTCATTTTATCACCTTTTTTCTAAAATTATTGTTGTTGTTTCTTTTTTTATTACTTTTGTTCTAGTGCTTGGTCAATTCTGTTTAGTTCAAACCCTGTTGTGTTTTCTCCTGCCACAAATCCTTTGGTGTTTGCTAGTAGTGAGTTTCTTATTAAACTATCTCTTGTGTTTGCTGTTGATGCTCCTCCATTTATTTGCAGAGTGTTTTTTATTTGTTCTATTTCTTCTTTTGTTGCGTTTGGGCTTACTACGAATGCTTTGTTTGTGGTGAGGATTGCTGATCCTATTGCATCAGTTTTTGCTATATTCATTTGGTGTACTCGTAATTTTTCTTTTTTTAGTTCTTCTAAAATATTTTTTTGTGCGGTTTTTGATATTAGTGCTCCGGTGTCGTTTAGTTCGATTAGGTTTCCTATTGCTTGTTCTGTTTTTATTATTTTTACTTTTATTTCTTTTTCTATTTTTTCTATTTCTTTTGAATCAGCAAAATTTGGTAATATGCAGTATTTGTTGTTCATTTTTGCAAAAACAGATAGTAATTCGCTACTGTAAAGGTTTGTTGTTTCTACTTTTACATCAAGTGTTTCTGCGATTATTTTTTTTGCTCTTTCTTCTACTCGTTCTGGTAAGAAACACAAGTTGTCATTTGTTATTCCAAACAACCCTATGTAGTTTGATCCCAATATTTTTGTTTTCGCAACATTCATTTTTTTTCACTTGTAAAAATAGTTCTCTCCCAAAAGTTTTTTTTGAGAGAGTTTTTTTTTAATTATTTTTTTTCTTCTGTTTTTGTTTTCTCTTCAGTTTTTGTTTCTTTTTTTGGTTCTCGTGTTTCTTTCTTTTCAGTTGTTTCTTCTTTTTTGTCTTCTTTTTTTTCGGTTGTTGTTTTCTTTTCTTCTTTTGTTGATGTGGTTTTTGTTTCTGGTGTTGTTTTTGTTGTTTCTTTTTTGGTGTCTTTTTTTTCAACTATTTTTTCGTCAGGTAAGTATACTCTTGCAATGTTTTTGTCCGCGATTATTTTTACTGTGATTCTTCGTGGGCAATTGTACATTCCTCTTTCCCATAGTGTTTCGTTTACTCCGTTACTGATTTTTATTTGTTCTATTCTTGTTTCTTTTGTCACTGCTTTTTTTAGGAAGTGTTGTGCTGATTTTGCTCTTTTTGTTACTGGTTTGTTGAATGTTTTTCTTAAATTTATTGTAATTATTTTTTCTTTAAATTCTTTAGCCATTTTGTGTCATCTCCTTTTATTGTTTTTTCCACTTTCCGTGGCTTCCTTTTTTTATTTTTACTTTTGCTTGTTTTTTTTCGTGTTTTTCGTATCTTTCTTTGATATCAATTTTTTTCCAGGTTCTTTTTTGTCTTGCGTTCCATATTCTTTTTCCTGCTTTTTGCATTACCCACACTGGTGCGTTTGTTAATCCTGATCCTATTTTTTTTCTTTCACTTATTTGGAATTCTTTAAATTCTTTTTCTTTGTGTTTTGCCATTATTGTTCACCTTCTTTCTTTTGTGGTTTTTTTTGGTGTTCTTTCTTTTGGTCTTTTTTTTGTTCTTGTGCTTTTAGTGCATCGTGTACTTCTTTTCTTTTCTTGCTATCAATGTCGTGTTTTTTTTCTTTTTTGTTGTATTTTCCTGCTTCAATATTTTTTACTGCAAGTTTGCTTGATTCGTTTAGTAATCTGAATCCTTTTGTAGTGATTTTTCTTCCTTTTGGACTTGCTTTTTCTAAATACCCTGCTTTTTCTAGTGCTTGTACTGCACTTCTAATTATTTTTCCACTTGCTTTGTAGTGGTGTTCTCTTTTCACTCCTCTGTTTTTTCTTCCACCGTAGTATGATCTTAGTTCTTCTGTTCCTATTGTTCCATTTCTGTATGCTCTGTATAGTATGCTTCCCATTCTTATGTAAAACCAATCTTCTCTTTGTGGTGCTCTTTCAGCGTGCACTCCGGTTTTTACGTATGGCACAAATTCTGGTTGTTGTATTTCTGTTTTTAGTTTTTCTGCAACTTCTTCTATTGTGTAACTTGCAGGCACATCATATATTCCCATTAATTTCACCTTTTTGACATTCCAGTCCTATATTTGCTTAATCCTAAAGAAACTCTTTAGAAAAGCCAACAGACTTAATACAAAATTACCCTAAAAAAAGGTTTATAAATGTGGGGGTTTTCTTAAAAAAACAAGATTATTTCTTTCCATCAATCAAATAATTACTTTATTCCTACTCACACCAAGCAACCCAAGTTTTATTTATTGATTCGTNTGCGTTGCCTCTATAAACCCATAATGCATAATCAGTATTTTTTTGCATTTTTTCAGCACAATTTGAAATGCCATAATTTGCTAAATGTTTCTCCATCCTTAGTATAACAACAAGGGTCAGTATCTTTCCATACCTCTTTTGTTCTACAAATATCCACTTGATATTTATTTACAGTTTTTCCTTCATTCACTATTTCAAATATTGATTTTACTGCTTGTTGGAAGGTGCAGTTTGTGTATTCTAAGTTAATTGTTTGGAAACCTGTGTTTTCACCACCAGTGTCTTTTTCAATTGTTATTTTTGTCGCGTTTGCTTTTAGTAAATCGTTTTTTGCTTGATCTACTGGTTCATCTGTTATGTTTTCTTTTCCTGATTGTAGTATTCCTGTTAGTGCTACGATTACTACTGCTACTACTAGTATTGCTGCTCCGATTATTAGTAAGTACTCTATTGCTCCTTGTCCTTTGTTTTTCATTTTTTTCACATTATTTTATAGTTTTTTAGAGTTTATATATTTTGCTTTTTGTTCCCAAATTTTTTTTCATATCCACAATTTTTGCATTTCACTATGGTGAAGGGGGTTTCTTTTTTTGTTTCAATATTTGTGGTTAAGCATTTTTTGCAGTAGGTTGTTTTGAGTTCTTTTGGGATACTCACTTCGCATTTTTTACTAATTTTTGTGGCAAGAGTCAGGTATCTTTTTTTTAGTTTTTGGTTTGTTGTTTTTGTTGTTTCTTCAAATAGTTTATGGATTCTCTCAATAGCTATTTTTTGGTAGGGTTTTTGTTTTTTTTCAAAAGTTTTTTCTTTCTTCATAAGGATTTATAGAGTTGGATCTTTAATTAAAATTAGTGGTTTGTAGAATATTTGTTTTGAGTGCGCCCGCGGGGATTTGAACCCCGACCAAGAGCTTGGAAGGCTCTGATGCTAACCATTACACTACGAACGCTTTCAAGTTTGACTTGTTTTGTTGTTTTACTAAATATTTGTCCCTTAATTGCTTTTTTAAATCTTATTATTTGTCTTTTTTTGGTTTTTTTTTGTTCGCAATTTTTTTGGGTGGGGTTTTATTAAGTAGTTTTGTTCTTTATTTTGTTGGAAATATTTTTTTTTGTTTTTTTGGTGGTGAGTGGTTTTGAGTAATGGTTGTTTTATTGTTTTTGATGGGTTGCCTGGTTGTGGTAAGGGAACTATGATTAAGAGGGTTTTTGAGTATGTTTTTGGGAAGAGTAAAAAGTATGACAATATTTTGATTACTGATGAACCCACTAATGGTCCGTATGGGTTAAAGATTAGAGAGTTGTTTTCTAAACAAAAATCTTCTAATGATTTTGCTAGTGAATTATTTTTAGCATTTGTTGAGGATAGGAGGTGGCATATTGAGAATGTGATTAAACCTTGTCTTGAAAAAAATTTTGTTATTTTGTGTGATAGGTATAAGTATTCAAGTATTGTGTATCAATCCCTTCAAGGAAACGATTTTGACGAAGTGTTTGCGGCGCATAAAGATTTTTTAGCCCCTGATTTAGCACTCATAATGGATGTTGATCCACTAGTTGCTTATAATAGAATAAATAAAGCAAAGGAAGAGAAAAGAAAAGAACAAAAAGATGGGTTTAGGGAACTTGATTTTATCACAAATTTAAGAAAGGGTTTTTTAGCTCTCCCTCAACAATTACCTAACGAAAATATTCAAATAATTGATGCTAACAAAAGCGTTGATGAAGTGTTTGAACAAATCAAACCATTAGTTGATAAAGTTCTTTTTTAAAAAAAATTTCTAAAAAAATTTTTAAAAAAAAGGTTTGAGAAAAATTTCTAAAAAATTTTTTTAAAAAAAGTTTTAAAGAAATTAAAAAAAGAAAATTTTTCTAGTTTTTTAATTCATTTTTTTCTCTTTTTTTTTAGTGAATTTTTTAATTATTTTTTTTTGTTATTTATTTTCTTATTTTTATTTCTTGTTTTTGTGTTTTTTTTGTCTTATTTTTATTTCTTGTTTTTGTGTTTTTTGTTTTTTTTTTCTTAATTTAATTTCTTTTTCACAATTTTTTTTTGTTTTATCTTGTTCCGAAACTTCCTGTCATTATTGATCCTACTGAGATTATTGCTGCTGCGAGCACTGCCCAGTTTGGATCTGGTGCTATTCCGAACACTAGGTTGCTTGACATGCTTACTATGAATAGGGTTGCTGTAAAAAACACTGTTGCGATTATTATTACAATTATTGATGTTAGTACTGTTCCTAACATAAACCCTCCGATAATATCTTTAACTATTCCCATCTTTATCACTCCGTTTTGTTTAGTGCGACCGCCGGGAATTGAACCCGGGCCTCATCCTTGTTGCTTTTTTTTACAATTTGTGGAGTTATTGGCAAGGACGAATCATAACCACTAGACAACGATCGCTTTTCCTCTTTTTTTTGTTTTTTATAAGTATTAGTTTTTTTGGTTTTGTTTAAAATTATATGTATTGTTTTTTTGTTAAAAGTATTCCTATTATTATTATCGCAATTGCTGGGAGTATTGCGAATAGGATTAGTATTGGTGAGTTGGTGAGGGTTTCAAGTAGGTTTTGTGGGGTGTCTTTTGTTGGTTCTATTTTTTGTATTACTGTGGTTTCTTTTTGTTCTTCTTTTATACTTATTTTTTGCATTGTTGGGTAGAATGTTTGTTCTATTTTTTGGTTTTTTGTTTCAACAAGGATTTGCACTTTTGAATTATTGTTATCAATGGTTTTTCTAAAATTTTGTTTAGCGAATGGCGCTATTTCTTCGCTCCAATAATAATTTTTGTTATTGTTGTTTGCATTGATATCAATTGTTCCTTTGTTGTTGTTATAGTTTGTTGCGGTGATGTCGATTAGTATTTCTTTTTGTGTTGTGATTGGGGTTATGTCATTTATGATTATTGTTCCTTCGTGTATTTTGTCCCCTTTTTTTATTGTTATTTCTTGAATTATTGGTGCTGATAGGGTGTTGAAGGTTAGTTTTCCTTTTGCTATTTCGTTTGATTGTAATTCAATTGTTGGGTATAGTTTGAATGTCACTTCTTTTTTTTCGTAGGGTTTTAAGAGTATTGATTTGTTTTTTTCTTGCATTAGTATTTCTTTATAATTTTCTTTGAGGTTTAGGGGGGTGTTTATTGTTTTGTTTGTTTTGTTTGTTATTTCTAATTTTAGTTCATTCCATTGGTTTGTTTTTAGTTCAGTGTTTTTTATTTTTATTTCCACTTCTTCAAAGTATTTTTTTTCCAAGATTTCTACTTTTGGAAGTATTTGTGTTTGAAGTGTTATGTTTGTGGTGGTGGGGCGGGTTGCTTTTGCTAGTGATTGGGTAATGTCTTTGAATGCTCCTATTTTTATGTGGGTTGCGTCAACAAATCCGCTTTCTCTGAATGTTGGGTCGTTTGGTATCCACCCTATTTTTGGGTGGTATGTTTCTATCCACGCGTGGTTTCCCCATTCTTTTCCATCAAATGTTATTCCTATAATTATTTTTGTTGGTATGTTGTTTGCTCGGAGCATTGCGGTTGCGAGGTTAGCGAATTCATCACACACTCCTTTTTTTTCTAAGAGTGTTTCTATTGAGGATTTTTGTAGTAAATAGTATGTTTTGAATTCATCCCCTTTTGCGTATTCCACATAATCATTTACCCAGGTTATTGTTTTGTTTATTGATTCTAAAAAACTTTTTTGAGTTAGTTTGTTTTTTGCAAGGGTTGTTATTTCCAAACTATTGCTTTCTATTTTTTCAGAGTTTGTAGTAAAATTAGCTATTTTTTCTTCAAAGTTTTTGATTTCATAATCCTCTATTTCTTGTATTTCTGTTTTTGTTTCAATTATTGCTTTTATTTCATAAACAAATTTTCCATTTTCTGTGATTATAAAATTAACATATTTGTTATCAAATTCATCATAACTATAAGTTGGTTTTATTTTTTTGTCATTTATTGTTAGTTCTTCTTGTATTTCAACAATTTTTTGGTTAGGGTTATTTTGAAAGGTTAGTATTTGGAGTTTTACCTCTTCCCCTTCTTTCAACTCATTTATTTTTCCATTTCCTCCCATAATTACTTGGGCAGTCATTTCTGATATTGTTGTTGGGTGTATTTCTTCACTAATTGTTTCTGCGTGTATTGTAGTTATTAATAAATTAAGAATTATTAATGCTCCAAATAGTTTGTACAAAGGTTTCATAATTAATTGAAATGTTTTAAGTGTATTTAAATTTAGTGTATTTAATTGTTCATTAATTGTGAATTTAATTTAGTGTTTTAGTGTATTAATTTTTTAAATTCAATTTTAAAAATTAGTGTTATTGTTTGTATTGTGTATTTTTATTTGTGCTAAATTTTGTTTTTATTTTTCTATGTTTTTTTGTTTAGTGGGCCCGGTCGGATTTGAACCGACGACTCTCACCTTGTAAGGGTGATGTCATAGCCGCTAGACCACGAGCCCTTTTATAAAATAAAAGGTGGGGGAGTGTTTTTTTAAACCTTAACTTTTCTTCACTTTTAATTTTTTCTAGATTTTTTTTCTCTTTTATTGTTTTTTGTTCATTAAACCCCATAGATTAATTCATTCAATCTTATTATTGTAGGTTTTTGTGCATTTCTGTAAAATAATAGTAATATTTACGATTTTGGAGAGCAGTGGCATGAAACTCAGTAAATGCTTTTAAATAGTTTAACTTAATCTTATTTATGACTAAACTAAATTGTGTTGATTTATTTGCTGGGGCGGGGGGGTTATCGGAAGGATTTAAACAAGCTGGATTCAATACTATTGCTGCTAATGAAATCGAAAACGACTTTTCTAAAACATTTAAATTAAATCATCCTGAAGCAAAAGTTTTTACTGAAGACATTAGGAATATTAGTGTCAAAGATTTTCAAAAACAATGTGGAATAAATGGGATAGAAGTTGATGTGTTAATTGGGGGTCCTCCTTGTCAAGGATTTTCAATGGCAGGGAGAAGAGACCCTAAAGATCCAAGAAATTCATTATTTATGGAATATATCCGTTTTGTAAAAGAACTAAAACCAAAATATTTTGTAATGGAAAACGTCCCAGGTATTTTAACAATGAAGAATTCAAAAGGAAAGTTAGTTCATGAAATAATTGAAAGTGAATTTAGAAAAATTGGTTATCAAGTTAAACATAAAAAATTGTTATCGGCAGATTATGGCGTCCCACAAAAAAGAAGAAGAGTTGTATTTATTGGGACAAGAACAAAAAAACCGATTAGTTTTCCAAAACAAACCCACACAGAAAAACCCGAATTAAAGATTAATGGATTTCAAACTCAATCTTGGTTGGGTGTTGAAACTATTTTATTAGATAAAACTGATGTTCCCGAAAGTTATTTTCATTCTAAAAAAATGATTAATGGATTTAAAAAAAGAAAAGAAATGAATAAGAAAAAAGGAAATGGTTTTGGTTGGCAAATACTTGATCCAAAAAAACCTTCTTATACTATTTCTGCAAGATATTGGAAAGATGGATCTGATGCACTTGTAAAATATACAGAAACTCAAATTAGAATGCTTACTGAAAAAGAAGTTGCAAGAATACAAACCTTTCCTGACGATTATCAATTTTATGGTTCTAAACGAAGTGTTTATACTCAAATAGGTAATGCAGTTCCAGTTTTAATGGCAAAAGCAATAGCTGAAGAAATAAAAAAATATTTAGTTTGATTTAATTATTTTATCAAAAGTTTTTTTGTTAAATTTAGTGGTTGGATAAACTCCATCAATTTTTTGTAAATCTTTATTATTTTTATAAATCTCGGGCGCAATAAATAATTTAACTCCAAAATGGACTATTGTTTTTGCTTTGTTAATAGTTAAATCAGTTCCAAGAGTTATTGCAATCATATAATCCGTTTCAGTATTTTCAGCAAGATTAACGTATTGTTTGTATCTTTCTCTTAAAGTTCTTTTTGCAGAGATTCCTATTAATTTATTTTTATATTTAAAAATAAAATCATGTTCCACACTTCCTACTTCTGAATGGCCATATTCAGTTATGTTGGATTTATGGATGCCGATTTCAATTAATTTGTCATATATCCTATCTTCATAACTTGATCCCGCATTAGAAGTAATTCCTTGGTTTATGCTTTCAAGAATAATTGGCATAAAACAAGACTCTAAATCAATTTTTGGAAACTTTTTAATTAATTTATATAAGTTAAGTTGTTCTTCTTTTGATAAGGATACAATTTTTTTTGATTCTTTGTTATTTAATAAATCTTTTATGATTTCTTTTGAATATATGCAAGAAGTCACTCTTGCATCAAAAGCAGTCAAACTTGATTCATTATCATACTTGAGAGATAATTTATCATAATTAATAACTTTGGAATTCATAGTTTTTTTTACTTTATTTATAATATCTTCTTTTATTTTAATTAAATAAATTGCCATAATAAATAAATCAGAGTCAGAATTTGTTTTCCATAAATTAACAATTCGAGTGTATTCTGCAATTTTCTCCGATTTCTTTGATGTATTTAGTTTATTCTCTAATAGTCGAATAAAATTAGTCTTTTTATTTTTTAAGTTTCCTTTTGACAAGACTTCAATAATATCGTTGTTTAATCGGGCTATGTTAAAATCAGAACCAAAAATCCTTTTCATGTAAAGATAAAAAGTTACATTCAAATCCGGACTTTTCTATTTATCATATACATATTGTAATTACTAAAGTATATTAATATACAGAAAGGTCAAAATACCAATTAATCTACAAAGTTTGTTCATTAAAAAGGTTTATATATGAGTTTTTTGTTTTTGTATTAAAGAAGGTGGTTAGTTGAGTAGATCTTTTTTATTCAAAATTGGTGACTCTAATGTTGGGTTGTCTAAATTGATTGGCGGGTTTTTAATTGTCATTGCTGTTTTGATGTTAGTAAAATCAGGGGCTGTGATGTTTGATTCTTGGCAATCAGTTAGGGATTTTGATGAGTGTATTATTAATGCGTATAATTCAGCGGATTCTCTCGCAGTTGATAATGGGATTAGTAGTTTGATTTATTCAGTGAGGGCGCAGGAGTGTAAGAATTCTTTGTACCAAATCACTGGTGCTCAAGTTCCTGGCGGAGTGTTTGCTTTAACTACTCGTCAAGCGTGGACTGCTGTTTTAGGCCCTGTTGTTCAATTTTTTGTTTGGGCAGTAGTGTTTTTGTTCGCGCTTTTCGTGTTCAAGAACGATTCAGTGATTGTTCCTATTGCACAAGTAGAGTTGCCAGCTAGAAAGTTTGGTAAGAAGAAAAAATAGTTTTTAAAAAAAGTTTTGAAGGGGGTTGTCCCCTTCATTTCTAATTTTTTTGTTTTTTTTATTCCATTGTGTAGGTTGCTACTTTTTCGTTTGGAGTAATGTTTCCTTTTCTTACTCCGATTAGGTTTTTGATTCCTTTTTTTTCAGCAGCTTCCACTAATCTGTTTGTTATTATTCCGTCAAAGATGATGGTAGTTATTTTTTTCTTTGATTTTTCTATTGATCCTAGTAGGTCTTTTACATCCACATCTTTTATTTTCTTTTTCTTACTATCCAACAATCTTGCTTTTGATTTTCCTTTCATTTTTGAAAAACTTTTTACTAGTTTTTCAAATTCTTTTGGTAGTTCTATTTTTTGTTCAGGTACTTTTATTGGTGTTTGTGCTGTTATTGTTGGTGCTTTGTTGAATGTTTGTCCGAATGGTTGTCTGTATGTGTTTCCAAAAGGGGTTCGTCCGTATGTTTTTTGTCCGTATGTTCCTCTTTGTCCAAAATTGTTTTGTTGTAAGAATGGTGTTTGTCCGTATCTTGTGTTTGGTTGTCTGTATCCTCCGTATCTTGTGTTTGGTCTTTGGAAGTTTCTTCCGTATTGGATTTGTGTGTGTGCTTGTGTGTATGTTGTTTTTGTTCCTTGTGCATATTTTTGTCTTTTCTTTAGTGCTTGTAGTATTTCTTTTTGTGTTAGTTCTTCTACTTCTTTTCCATCAGGTGCTTTTGCTATGTAATCTATTTTTGTCATTGATCCTAGTTTTGCTATGTTTAGTTCTCCTCCTCTGTCTCCATCAGCGAGCACGGTTACTGTTTTTTCGTGGCATAGTTTTACTAGTGCTGGTGTTATGTTTGCTCCGTTCATTGCGATAGCATTTTTTATTCCGTATCCTAGTAGTTTTAGAACATCAGCTCTTCCTTCTACTACAATTATTTCTTTGTTTGTAGCCACTTCTGGTCCTGCTGCTAGTCCTTCGTAGGTAGTGATTTCATCAGCTCTTGCGTGTTCTTTCACTCCTTGCGCCATTTCGTCACTTTCTACTCCTTCAAATTTTTGCATATTTTTTAGTAGTTCTTTTGCTCTTTCTGTTATTGTTTCTCTTTTTTCTTTTCTTGTATCAGTTATTTTTAGTACTCTTACTTTTGCTTCAAATGGTCCTACTTTTTCCACGGTTTCCATTGTTGCTGCTAGTATACTTGTTTTTACTTGGTCTAGAGAACTTGGGATTATTATTTGTCCACTTGTTGTTCCTTTTCCTTTGTTTATTGTTACTTCTATTCTTCCTATTTTTCCGTTTTGTTGTAGTTCTTTTAGATCCATATCTTGTCCTAGTAATCCTTCGCTTTGTCCAAAGATTGCTCCTACAAGATCAGGTTTTTCTACTACTCCTTGTACTTCGTAATTTGCTAATATTTCGTACTTTATTGTGCTAATATATGTTTTAGCCATGTTTTCACTTCTCCTTTTTTTTTGTGAATTTTTTTTTATTTTTTTAATTATTGTTTTTTTTAAAGTGTTTTTTTTAGAATTAGGTTTGTTAGCTTAAACTTGTTAGTTTTTCTTTTATTTTTTCACTATCAAGTTCTATGCTTATTGTTTTTTTTCTGCTTTTTAGCCCGGCCACTATTTGTGTTTGGGCTTTAAATATCCGTGTTAATTCTTTCAAAATTTCTTTATTCGCTTTTCCTTTATCAGGAGCGTTTTTTGTTTCAACATACAAGATACTGTCACTATCATTCCATTTTGCTTTAAATTCTTTTTTTCCTGTTGAAACACTTAATTTTATTTTTGTTTTGCTTAACACTAAACAAACCTTTTTCTCACTTTATAACAAAATTTATTAAGTGGAAGGCATTTAAACCTTGTGATGGGGCCGATTCTAAAGAGTTAGTTGAAGAGGAAAAATAAGGTTTTTGTTGGAAAAAAGAAAAGAAAGTGAAGATTTGTAGTATTAGTGAAAAGTAATTGTTTTTGGTGGTTTTTTTGGCTTTTTATAATAAGGGTGCTAATGCTGAGAGAGAATTAATTAAGGTTCTTGATGGTAGGGGTTTTGCTGTTCTTCGGGTTGCGGGGAGTGGAGTTAATCCTATTCCTTCTCCTGATGTGGTTGCATTAAAGGGAGGGAAGATTTTTGCTGTTGAGTGCAAGGCACGAAAAGGGGATTATTTAGCAATTCCAATAAAAAATATGGTTGATGAGATTAATTGGTCAAGGGTTGCAGGAGCAGAGTTTTTTGTAGGGTGGAAAGTTCCTCACAAGGGGTGGTTTTTTTTAAAACCTGAACAATTTAGAATTACTGATAAAAATTATATGGTTTCTTTAGAAGAAGTTTTAAGAGTTGGAAAAAAATTAGAAGAAATATTTGTTTAGTTCTCTAAATTTTTTTGAATTTTTTTATTTTTGTTTATTCGTGGTTTTGTTTTTCACTTAATTGTTTGTTTTTTAATTAATTGTTTGTTTTTTTAGTGTTTTTGGTTCATTTTTTAAAACCTTTTTTTTCTAATATAATTATGAGACTAGGAAATGATGATATAATTAACGAACTAAAACTTCGTTTGAATAGAGAAAAATCTTTGAGCAAAAAAGTGCAATTAAAACAAGTAATTGAGTTAGTAAAAAAACTTTGATAAATTTTGTTGAATTTTAAATTCTTTTTTTAAGTTCTTTTTTTTATTTTTGTTTTTTCAATTCTTTAATTGTTTTTTTATTTTTTTCAATTTTTTGTTGATTTTTGTTTTCACTCTCCGTAAATTTTATTTTTTATTTTTTTTGTTTTTTTATTTTATTTTTTATTGGTTTATTTCAGTTCGTGTTTTTGGTATTTTTCTAATAAAAATCTTGCTGCTTTTTTTGTATCAGCTTCTCCTCCGCTTTTTAGTAAGTGTTTCTTTTTTCCAATTTCTTCAAGTGTTTCTTCTTCTCCCATTTCTTTTTTGTATTTTATTTCAAATATTTTACAAATTTTTTCAATTCCTGTGTGGGTTATTAATTTTAGTGCGTTTTTTTCGAGGTCTTTGAGTTGGTTTGGGTTTTTTGAATCCACTAAAAATAAATCAAACTCATCTTGGTTTTCTCTTGGTATTATTCCTGGGCTATCAATTAAGTAAACCCCTTCAGTTATTTTTACTTTTGACATTCCTCGTGTGAGTCCTGCTTTTCTTGAGGTTGCTACTCTTCCTTTTCCTTTTCCTGCGAGTGAATTTATTAAAGTGCTTTTTCCAACATTTGGGTATCCAATTATTCCCACTGTGTATTTTTCTTTTTTTCCTTTGGCAGCATTAATTTCTCTTCGTATCATATTGATTCCGTCTTTGTTTTTTGCGGAAACAAATATTACTTTCATTTTTGTTTCTTTTTGTATTTTTTGTTTAATTTTTTCTATTTCTTTTTTTTCAACAAGATCACTTTTGTTTATTATTAAAAGTAGTTTTTTTCCTTGGTGTATTATTTTTTGTTCAAGTTCATAATTTCTTGTTTTTTCTGGGTGTCTTGCGTCAAGTATTTCAAGAACAAGATCACTTTCTTTTATTAGAAAATAAATGTGTTTAAAAAATCCCGAAACCATTTTTTTCACCCTAATAAATTTTAGTATTGTTTGGTTAGTAAATTTTTTTTGTGATTTTTTATTTTTTTGTTTCAAAAAAATATTTTTTTTATTTTTGTTTTAATTATTTTTTTTATTTTTTATTATTTTCTTTTTTATTTTTGTTTATTTTTTATAATAGTTTTAGTTTTCCAAAGTGTTTTTCTCCTTCGTGTTCTTTTATTGGTCCGCACGCGAAGCAGGTTTTGCTTCCTGGTTCTATTTGGGTGTGTCCTGCATCAGTGATTAGTGCGCAGGGTAGTTCTTTTTTTGTTTTTTGGAATAATTCAACTAGTTCTTTTGTGCTTGATATTTTTAGCACAATTTTTTTCATTCCTTGGTTTTTCCATTCTTCAATAATTTTTTTATCCACTTTTTCTAACACGCTTACTGCTGCGTGACTTGCTTGTGCTGCTATTTTTCCTTTGTTCATTCCTAGTGAGGTATTCACTATTATGTATTGTGCTAATTCCATACTAATTAGATACTTGTTCTGGTTTTTTAAGGTTGGGGTTTTTCGCGTTTTTGGTTTTATTTTTTAAGGAGTTTTTAGTGCTGTTGTTAGTTCTTTTTTTAGTTTTTCAATATTTTTTCCAGTTATCAAAAATTCTCTTTCTATCATTTTTGCATCGTGTGTTAGGTTTTTTGCGAGGGTTGGGTGTTTTTGTTTTTTTGCTTTTTCGGCTAATTTTACTAATCTTAAATACCTTAATTTTAACATTTCTTCTTGTGCTTTTTGCACTTCAAGGTTTTTTATTTTCATTCGTAATTGGTTTTTTTCTTTTGCTGCTTCTCTTAATTTGTTTCTAGCTTCAAGTGTTTTTTGTTCTGCTTTTTTTTGTCTGTTTCTTAAATAATTACTCATATTGAATCACTTTAATCTTTTCTCAACTCTTTTTTTATTTGTTGTTTTTGTCTATTAATTCTCGCATCAGTTAATCTAAAATTTTCGTTACAAATTCTCATCGCATTTTCAATACTTCTTTTGTGTGCTTTGTTTTCTGGATTTTGTTGTTGTTTTGCTAGTGTTTTCCATAATTGGTTCCATTTTTTTTGTTGGGTTTTTAATCTTTTAATGAACTCCATTCTTCCTTTTAGTGTTCTTACCGCTTGTTCTCGTTTTCGATTTTTTAGTTCCATTTGTTGTGCGCGTAGGGTCATTCTTGTATCAGCAAATTGTCCGTTGCCTTTTAATTTGCCTATTCTTGTTCTCATAATTAGTTTGTGCGTGTATGTTGTTTATATTTTTATTCTTTAGTGGTTGTTTTAATTAATTCATTTTTTTGTTTTATTTAACCATTTTTTTGGTTTTCTAAATAGTTTTTAATTGCTTCTCTTAGTGCTTGGTCTCCTAGTATTGAGCAGTGTATTTTTATTTTTGGGAGTCCTCCGAGTCTTTTCATAATATCAGTTCCTGTTAGTGTTAGTGCTTTTTCTATTTTCATTCCTTTTTTTTCTGTTAGCATTTTTGCCAACATGGAGGTTGATGCTATTGCACTTGCACACCCAAATGTTTTCCATCTCACATCAATTATTTTATCATTTTTGACTTTTATCCAAAACTCCATCATGTCTCCGCATTTCATGTTCCCTACTTTTCCATATCCGTTAAAGTTTTTTATTTCGTTTTCGTTTTTCAAAAATTTTTGGGGTTTCATAAAGTGTTTTTTTACTTCTTTTGAATAGAACCAATCATTGCCTTCCAGTTTCATTTTTTCACCTTTTTGTTTTTATTTTTTTCCACGCTGATGATATTGTTCGTAGGAATGGAATTATTTTTTTTAATTTATTGATGGTGTAATCTATTTCTTTTTTTGTAGTGTTTTTTCCCAGAGTGAATCTTATGCTTCCGTGTGCTAGTTCGTGTGTTAACCCTGTTGCTAGTAGTACGTGGCTTGGTTCTAGTGATTGTGAGGAACATGCACTTCCTGTGCTTGCGCGTATTCCTTCTTCATTTAATCTAAGCAATATGCTTTCTCCTTCCACTCCGTAAAAAGAAACATTCACATTGTTTGGTAATCTGTTTTTTTTGTCCCCATTTATTTTCACTTTTTCTATTTCGTTTTCTATTCTTTTTATCATGTAGTTTCTTAGTTTTGTTAATCTTTCGTTTTCTTTCTTTTTTTCTTTTTCACTAATTTCAAGTGCTTTTGCGAGAGCAATTATTGCGGGAGTGTTTTCTGTTCCTGATCTTGTTCCTCTTTCTTGGTGTCCTCCGTGTATTAGTGGGGTTAGTTTAATGTTTTTTTTCTTGAACAGTATTCCACTTCCTTTGTATGAATAAATTTTGCTTCCATTTATGGTCATCATGTCTACGCCAAGTTTTTTTGTATTAATTGAAAGGTATTCTGTTGCTTGGCAAGCATCAGTGTGGAATAGTTTTCCTTTTTCGTGTATGATTTGTGCAATTTTTTTTATTGGTTGGATTGTTCCAATTTCATTATTCGCATACATTATGCTTACAAGTAAAGTGTCGTCCCTGATAGCATTTTTTAGTTCATCAAGTTTCACTATTCCTTTTTCATCAACATTAAGGTATGTTACTTCAAATCCCAATTTTTCTATCCATTTCATTGTTTCAAGAACAGCATCGTGTTCTGTTTTTTGTGTAATAAAGTGTCCTTTTTTTCCTTTCACTAATTCGTTTAGAGCAATTCCTTTGATTGCTAGGTTTATGCTTTCTGTTCCACTTCCAGTAAAAATTATTTCCTCTTCTTCACAATTTAGTATTTTTGCTATTTTTTTTCTAGCTTTATTTATTTCTTTTTTTGCAATTAACCCAGTGGTGTGAAAACTTGAAGGGTTTCCATAAATTTTTGAAAAATAAGGCAAAGATTCTTTTAGCACTTCTTTTCGCACAGGGGTGGTTGATCCGTGATCAAGGTAAATTGTTTTCATTTTTTCACCACTAATTTTTACAATTAATATTTTCCTTTACAATTTTTTTCCACGTGTTCTTTTAGTAGTTCAAATAATGGTTTGTTTTTTGATTTAGTAAAAATGTCGCTTGAAAGATAGTATTCTCTTTCTTTTCCTTTTTGTTTAAAATTAACAAAACTGCATTTGCGCAAATCCTTTAGTGCGTGACTCACTATGCTTTGTTCAGCTTTAATTTCTTTACAAATTTTTTGAACAGTTTTTGGTTCCTTTCTTAATGAGTTAATTATGTCACACCGAAGTTTGTTTCCAAGCACACCCAAACATTTGTGTGGGTATGAAGATTTAGGTGAATAATGTGACGAAAAAGAAGATTTCATATGAAATATTATTCATATGTTAGTTTTTAAATGTATTTTTGAGCGGATTTTGAATAGTATTTTTGGGAGTATTTTTGGTCGTAGTTTTGAATAAGGTTTGGAATATTTTTAGGAGTATTTTTGAGTATAGTTGGGGGGTAGTTTTGGAGGAGTGAGGGTTTGGATTATATTTTTTGATATGTTTCTATTAATTAGTTTGTTTTGTTTTTGAATTTATTTTTGAAGTATTTTTCCTTAATTAGTTTTTTTGTTTGTTGGGTTGGTGTTGTTTTTTTTTGTTATTGTTTGTTTTCTTCTGGAGTGATTTGGGTTTCTTCTGTGGTTATAGTAGTTTCTTGGATTGGTGATGCTCCTTTTAGTGTTATTTTTTTGGTTACTCCGTCCTCTCCCCATAGGTATGTCATTGATATTGGATCATCTTTGTTTAGAGTTATTTGGTAATTTCCAGGGTTTCCTGTTTTTAGTGTGAATAATTTTGAGTATTGGATTATTGCTCTGTCTCCCATTCCTTTTACTAGTGCGTATACTGGTTGGTCGTTTCCGTTTCCTTGTATTCTGTCAAATGTTTGTCCTTCTTCTACATCAAACACTTCATCAGTGATGTCTTTTGTGAATGGGGGTTTCCATTTTTGTTTTATACTTCTTACTTCAAATCGCAGTTTCATAAATCACACCTTTAATATTTTTTTAATAATTTTTTTTGTTTAACTATTTCCAACTATTAGATGTTTATTTTCTTTTTAAACTTGCCGTTTTCGTGGTTTTTGTTCTTTTCAATAATTTAAATTTGTTTATAATAAATTCTAGTTTTCCATTTTATGTTCGTTTTTTTATGCTTTTTTAGGTAATTTATCGCTTTTTGTCCAAAAATGAATCCGTATGTTTTGATTATTTTTTTCAAAGATCCGTATTCTTGGTTTTGATAAATATCTTTGTGTTTGAACCCTAGTTTTTTAAAAACCCTGTTTCTTGTTTCTTCCGAATCATTCTTTTTGTCTTTTCTTGTTTTTCCAAGTATTATTGGTGATAGTTCTCCTCCATACCATTTTGGAGCAATATCCACCGAAATTATTAATCCTCCTTTTTTCAGTATTCTTTTTGATTCTTTTACAAAATCTTTGATATTTTTTTCTTTATAAAAACTCGCTGAAGTCACTGCAAGTACAATATCAACAGAGTTTTTTGGTAAGGGAATTTTGCTCGAACTTCCTTTTTTGAATTCAATATTTTTTATTCTTTTTTTTCTTAGTTCTTTTTTTGCTATTTCTATCATTTCTTTTTGTGGCTCTACCCCAATTACTTTTTTTGCGTATTTTGAATGTGGGAAAGTTGATAATCCTGTTCCTGCTCCAACATCAACTATTATTTTATTTTTAAAATCAAATATTTTTGCTAAATCAAGAGGGGGTGTTTTTTTGACTTTTGCAAATTCATCATAAACATTAGGGTATTTTTCATAAAGTATATCCCATCTATTTTCTATTGTTTCTATTTTTTCTTGAATCATATACTTTTATTATTCTTTTAAGATTATTAATTCTTTCACTTTTTCGGCAAGATGCTTGTGTTATATTTTTATACTCCTTTTTCTTTCTTTACTTGTGGGTATTTTTAATGAGTATTGATAATTTCATTAATTCTGTTGCTAAAATTGTAGAAAATAGGCGTTCTTTTTATGAAGGGGTTTCTTCTCAACTAATTTCGCTTAAATCAAAAAAACCAACTAATTTTAGTGAAAATGTGGTTGTTTCAATTAAAAATGAGGTTTTGTCAGGAGTGATGAGTGGGGTTGATTCGGGGTTTGTTTCAAAAAAACTTTCTTTTTTTGATATTGTTTTAGTTCGAACCGTTGGAGTGATTTTTTCTTTTGAGGGTGGAGTGTTAAAAAAAACTGATTATTTTCCCTCTCCTGTTTCTTTACCCACCCCTTTGCCTTTAAAGTTAGGTCTTGAGAGTGATGAAGAGAATCAAAGTGTTTCTTTTGAAAGATTAAAACAAGAAATAAAACTAAATATTGAAATTATTAAAAAATACAAACCCGATTTTTCTTTTATTGATGGGAGTATTGTTCCTCAGTATCAAGATAAACCAAGAAAAGAATCCCAAATCAATGATGATTACAAATCAGTTATTGAATTATTTGAAGAATTATACAAAACCGCAGAAGAAAATAATTGTGTGTTGGTTTCAACCGTGGAGGATTCAAGAGGATCAAGGTTTAAACAAATTCTTCAAGAGGAAATAATTCCCGAAAGCAATATTTCTAGTGTTGATTTAAAAAATTGTTTTGACATTTCTTTGTTGGATTATTTTTTATTACCCAAAGAAAGAACATTAGCGTTTTCTTACACAAAAGATATTTCTTCTCACGCAATTTTGAAAGATTTTTCTTCTGAGTGGAGTAAGAGTGTTTTTGTTTTTTACATTAAAGTAAGCGAGTTTGATACTCCGCTAAGAGTTGAGTTTTTATGCAAGAACAAAAATGATTTAGTAAAAATGGCTGACAAAATTTCTTCAATTGTTTTTTCCCTCTCTTCTCTTCACAAAGAATATTCTTATCCAAGTGTTTTAATTGAAGCTGATTTGAGAGCAAAACTAACAGAACAAGATATTTCAATTGTGTATGATAGGTTAATAGGAAAATTGGGTCCAAAAATAAATATGAGAAGAAACAATAGGCCATTTGGATGATTTGTGTGAGTGGTGCGAATTGTGTGAGTTGTGTAAGTTGTGTGAGTTGTGTAAGTTGTTTGATTTGTTTGAATGGATAGAAGGGTTTTGTAAATTGGCGTGGTGATTTTTTTGATTAAAGTGATTGCTTTTGATTTGTGGAATACTTTAATTGGTTCTACAATGGATTTTCCTTATTTGATTTCTCTTTCAAAAAAAGATGATTGGTCTTTGGGAGAGTATATTGCTAAGTACGAAAATGCTCTTCACAAAAAAAGTTTTTCTTCTTTTCAAGAATTAAAAAATGCTTTTTTTAAAGAGCTTAAAGAAACAGAGAACGAGTTGCTTGAAAAAGCATTGTATGATATTTATTCTAGTAGAGTGGATAAAATAGTTTTTTTTCCTGATGTTGAGGATAATTTACTAAAATTAAAAAAACAAGGTTATCCGTTGGTGCTTGTTTCTAATGTAGAAAATTTAGCGTTTGATGATGTTAATAAAGTGTTGGATTTGAATAAATATTTTGATTATTTTTGTTTAAGTTTTGAGGTTGGTGCAATTAAACCTGATAAGAAAATGTTTGATTGTATTTTAAAAAAAACAAGAGTTCTCCCAAGCGAAGTTTTAATGGTGGGTGATTCGTTGAGGAGTGATATTATTGGAGCAAAAAAAGCCAAAATGCATAATTGTTGGATTAATCGTCCGAACAAGAGTTATGATTTAGCAAAAGTTGTTCCGGAGTTTGAAATAAAAAGTTTTAACGAACTCCCCAAAGTTTTGAACAAATTAAACGGAGTGAAATAGTGCACTTAATTACGGCAGTGCACTTAGAGTAATTATTTAAAATCAACCCAACAAATTTATTTTATTGATTTTTATGAATAGAGAATCGTTAGGAACAATTGTTTCTTCTATTGATGGTCCTTCTCCAAGTGTATTATCTTTTGTAGTGAATGAAGGCAAAGTGCATAAAGGGATGTTTATTGAACTTGATTATTCCGAAGGCACTATGGTTTGTTTGGTTGAAGATGTTATCAAAACCAATAGGTATTTTGAAAGACCTGATTCAGTAAAAACAATTGGTTCGGAACTTGAAAAAAATTTTCCAGTTAGTGATTGGGAGTTTTTGTTAGGTAAAGCTAGACCTCTTGGTGTTTTTGTTGAAAGTAGTGGAAATATTCAACGCTCAACTTTCCCCCCTTCTCCGGGCACAAAAGTTTTCAAAGCAAAGGATGAGAATTTAAAAAAATTTTTAGCTCTTCAAGAAAATGGGTTGCATTTGGGTTCTATTAATTTCCACGATGTGTTATTGAAAGTAAATTTATCAAAACTTTTACAAAAACATTTAGCCGTTCTCGCAATGAGTGGGGCTGGTAAGAGTTATTGTGTTTCTGTTCTTTTAGAAGAATTGTTGTTAAGAAAAAAAGAAGATGGGCAAATTGCAGTAATTGTTTTTGACACTCACGGAGAATACACTTGTTTTGGAGAATCAGCAAATTCTCCTTACAAAGATTTTTCAAGTGTCACAAAAGTTATTGATGCTTCTAAAATAAAAATTGCTTCTTCAAAATTAACTCCTTGGATGATATCAAATATTTTGCCTGATTTGTCCGCTCCTCAAAAAAGAGAATTGTCAAGTATTATTTCTCGTCTTTCAAACGAAATGAAAAGCGGGGTTGGTCCGTTTGATTTATCCGCGGTGAGAGCAGAGTTGGGAGTTTCACAAAACCAAAAAACCGCTGAAACTCTTTTAGGAATTTTGTCAGAGATTGAGGATTTGGATTTGTTTTCAAAAATAGATTATCCTGCTGTTAGTGATATTGCAAAACCTGGTCAGTTGTGTGTTATTGATTTGAGTAAAGTTATTTCTGATAAAAAGAAACAAATAATTGTTTCATATTTTTCAAACAAATTATTTAATGATAGGAGACAAAAAAGAATTCCTCCATTCGCGTTATTTGTGGAAGAGGCACACAATTTTATTCCCGAAACCACAAGTAAAGGGGTCGCAATTGCAAAAGCAACATTAAGAACAATTGCAAGAGAGGGGAGAAAATTCGGAGCAGCATTAGTGGTTATTTCTCAAAGGCCAAAAAGATTGGACACTACAACTCTTGCGAATTGTAACACAAATATTATTCTAAGAATAACCAATCCTTATGATTTGGATCACATTAAGCAAAGTAGTGAGGGTCTTGATCAATCCAGCATTAATTCAATTTCATCACTTAGAGTGGGTGAAGCATTAATTGTTGGAGAAGCAATAGGTGCTCCGACTTTTTTTAAAGTTAGGTTAAGAACTTCCCAACCAAGCAAACACGAAGTCACTTTAGAAGAAGCAGCTAAAAGATTTAGTGAACAAAAACAAAAAAACGAAGATGAACTTAGTTCATTTTTGTGATTTTGTGTGTATTATTTTTTCAATTTTTTTTATTTGTTTTTAATTTTTTGTTTTTCGTTTTTTTTTAATTTACATTTTCTAATTTTTAGAATTTTGCCCCATTTTTAACCACCGGCATTGCACTTGTGGAGTGTATTTAAATACCCAAATTTGTTTACTCATATGGTAAATAATATTTTTTCACAAAATAAGAGTGGTGTGCTGGGTAATGTTCTTTACTTAACCAATGTTACTTATGTTGATTCAAAAAGAGAGGTTTTGGCAGAGTTTTCAAATAAATTTGATAAAAAAGTAGAGAGGTACAAATTTTTTCCATTCATTTTGCTTCCAAAATCAATTGATGGGGAGAAACTAAAAGAACTTCTCCTTTCATTTTCTTTCAAATTTTTTAGTTTGCAAGAGAAAGAAAATTATTTTTCATTACAAAGCACTTCTTTTGTGGAGTTAAAAAAAATAGTTAGTGTTTTGAGTAAGTGTTTTGGAAAACTTCCACTAGTTTTAGAACCGGAGCGTCAATTTTTAATAGAAAAAAATTGGAGTTATTTTGATTCTTTTCTGTATTTTGAAAACTCTTTAATAAAAGTTGATTCTTTTTCTAAAGATGTTAGTTTTTCAGTACTGCCAGAAATACCTTTTGTTGAGGCAATGAAAATAAATCAAGAGGAAGCAACTTTTTTTGTTAATCAAGCAGTGTTATCAAATATTTTAAAAATCCCAATAAATTTAGTTCCGAAAAATAAACAAGATCAAGAAGAAATTTTTTTAGAAAACATTTTTTTCAAAAATGCTGAATTTGTTTCTTGGGAAAAAGAAAATTTTGTTAAAACAAAAAATTTCACTCCTTTTGGTTATTTTGATAATTTTTCTTCAATAGATTTTTCTCCAGTGTGGGTTGAATTGTTTTCAAAAAAATTTTTCAATATTGGTCCAGAAACAAAAAATTGTTCTTGTTGTAAACCCTTCACTCTTGAAGATAAAAATTTACTTCCTTCTTCACTAATTGAAGTAAAATTTATTGAAAGTGATTTCTTCTTTGAATCCTCTTCGCCAAATTTTGCTCAAGAATTTCACTTTAATCACAAAGATAAATTAGAGAGGGAGCAAAAAAAGAAAGAATTTTTTTTAAAACACTACCCTGTTGGTCCTTTTAGTTCGGGTCAAGTTGAAAAAGTTCCTTTACTTGATGCAAAGAAATTATTAGAAGAGGGGGTTGTTGAGTTAGGTTCAAATCATTTAGTTGATTGGTTTTGTTTGAATAAAGAAAGTTTTTTTAGTAAAGAATTATCAAGTTTTAGTGAAAAATTAAAAGGGTTTGAGGAGTTTTCAAAAAATAATCAACAAAGTTTGTTTGTTTCTTCTTTTGAATTTTTTTTTGCAGAGTTTTTTATAAAAAATTTTAGTGAATTAGTTGCAGAGATTCCTTTCCAATTAATGAATAAGGGTTCAAAATTTCATTCAGTTTCTTTAGCAAAAACAATTATTAGTATCCAAGAATCAACTTTGTTCAAATTTAAAGAGTTTTCAGAAAAAGAGGGGTACAGGGTTTTGCACACAAATAATAGGGGGGCGTATGTTAAGGGTTTTTCTTCTTTAACTCTTGCAAAAAAATTCTCTAGTTCTCTTGCCCTTCCAATTCCAAAAATAAGGTCTTTTGCCAAAAACTCCAAATTAACTTAATTTGTCCATTTTTTTCTCTTTTTAGCTACTTTTTTAAACCTTGTCTTGACAATATTTATTATTGAGTTGGTGAGTGTATGTCTCGATTAACAAGATTTGAATTAACAAGAGTTTTATCAGCTAGATCTTTACAATTATCTTTAGGGGCACCTCCTTTGGTTAAAAAAGTAAAAGAATTATCAATGCTTGAAGTTGCAGAAAAAGAGTATAAAGAAAAAGTACTTCCTTTGAGTGTTTTAAGAAAATACCCTAATGGAGTAGTTAAGAGAGTTGAATTATTTAATTAATTTTATAATTTTTAGGTGAACAAAAATGGGTAAATCAGTTTCAAAAGTTTTGAAGTACAAAGGCGAAGTACTATTAAGAGAGTTTCCGGAAAAATTCGGAAAAAATTTTGAACAAAACAAAAAAGAATTATCTTTAATGGAACTTGGTTTATCAAAAACAACAAGAAATATTGTTGCTGGTTACATTGTAAGATTGGCTAAAAGAAAAGAAAAAGAACAACTAAAAAAATAAAATTTTCTTTTTTACAATCATCTATTTTTTTTGTATTTTTTTTATTTTATTTTTTTTATTTTATTTTTTTAAGTTTTATTTTTTAATTTTTATTTTTGTATTTTTTTTGAACAATTATTATTTTTTTAGATGAATTTTTTTATTTCTGTTTTTGTTGCCTCATCAAGATTTTTATCCCTGTAAAGTAAGTATAAGTTACTTGATGCTGCTTCTTCAAGTTGTTTATCGTGTGTGATAATGAATATTTGTTCTACTAGTTTTGGCATTTCTTCACGCAACATTTCGCTTAGTTTTGAAACAGAGTTTGCATCAAGGTTGTGTGTTGGTTCATCAAGTATTAACATTGAAAGATTTTTTGTAAGCACTAGTGCGAAAGCCATTCTTATGCAAAGTGCAGCAGCACTTCTCTCTCCTCCTGAAAGAATTCCTTCTACTCTCACCCATTCTCCTCCACGAGTGAGTACAACTAAATCATATCCATCTTCAACAATCGAGAGTTTTGCATCAGTATAATCTTTGTAAGGATAAATTTTTTCCCAAATATCGCTCATAGCGCTATTTATGGTTTCTATCATTTCTTTTCTCAATTCAATTTGGGTAGCAATTAGACAATTACTAAAAACCCCGAGGTTTTTTGCAGCTTCCTCTTTTTGATTTATTTCGTTTTCATTTTTTTCAATATTTTTTCTTATTTGGTTAATTTTTTCAATATTGTTTTCAAGAGTTTTTTTCAATTCGCTTTTTGAAGATATTTCATTTTGAGCAAGTTTCATTTTATTATCTTCTTTGAAATATTTTTCTTTAAGTTCTTCCACTAATTTTTTATCAAAATTTAGTTCTTTTATTTGTTTTTCAATTAATGGTAGATTTAAATTTAATTCAACCAATTTTTTTCTCTTTTCCTCGATTTCTTTTATTTCTTTTAGTAAAGTTTCTTGTGAATAGTTTTCTTTTTTTAACAAATCAATGTTTTTTTCTATTTCTTTTTTTTCTATTTCTTTTTCTTCAACATTTTTTTTGAGTTCAATTAGTTCTTTTTCTTTTTTTTCTTTTTCAATTGTATGTGTTTGCATTTTTTTGTTTCTTTCTTCAATTATTTTGGTTTTGTGACTTTCTTCAAGTTTTTGTTTACAGGTTGGACAATTTCCTTCTAGTGCAGAAATTTCTTTAATTTCTTTTTCAATAGAGTTTATTTGAAACACTATTACTTTTCTTTCTTCAGAAAGCGCTAATATTTTTTCATTAATTGTTTTTATTTCTTTTTCAATTTTTTCTTTTTCATTAATTTTTTTTGTTATTTCTTCTTTTGTTTTTTTAATTGTGTCATTTATTTCATTTTCATTTGTTTCTTTTTCATTTATTTCTTTTGTTTTTTTTAGCTCTTCATTTATTTGTTCAATTTTTGTTTTGGTTTTTATTAATTCATTATTTAGTTCAGTGTGTGTTTTTTCTTTCTCTGCTTCTTTTTTGTATTCTTTTTCGCTACTTTCCATATTTTTTTTAGTTTGAATTAATTTTTCCCCAATTTCTTTTAATTGTATTTCTATTTCTTTTATTTGTTCAAGTATTTTTTCTTCTTCATAATTTTTGAGAATGTTTTTTTGTTGTTCTAAAAATTCTTTTGCTGTTTTGTTTTCTTTTGTTATTTCATTTTGAAGTGTTGTTGAATATTTTCGCGCGTTTTCGTATTTTTCTAATTGTAATAATTCATCAAATTTTTTTTTTCTTTCTCCTGGCGATAATTTTAGAAAAAAATCTAATTCATTTTGTTCAGCATATACTGCGCGTGAAAATATTTCATAATCCATTCCTAGTATTTTTTCAATTCTTTCATTCACATCTTTTTGTTTTGGCCCTGCAATTAATTTTCCATTTTCATGCAATTTTGCTTCGTTTGTTCCATCAAGTTTGATTATTCTTTCTACTTTGTAATTATTTTTCTCTTTGTTGAATGTTAATTTTATTTCTGATGTTTCTGATTGGTTTGGTTTATTTTTTATTATTTCTTTTAAAGCAACACTCCTATTTTTTAGTCCTGGGAATGTTCCAAATAGTGCGTAGGTTATTGCATTCACTATGGAACTTTTTCCACTCCCCATTACTCCAATTATTACATTAGTTCCTTTTTCAAAATCAAGAGTGGTGTTTGAGTGTGTTCTCCAATTTGTTAATTCTAAACTAGTTATCATAATTTAGTTTTGGTTGAAAATAAATAAAAAATAGTACTACTATTTGAAAATATTGTAAATATTTGTAATTACTATTATTTGTTAATTTATGGTGTTGTTCATTTTTTTTGTTGATTTTAATTAGTTTGTTTTGCTTAAATTAGTGTCATCATATCTACTTCTACTTGGTTGATTCCGGGTATTTTTTTAATTGTTTCTTCAAGTTTTGGTAGTGCTCCGTCAGTTTTGTCAGGGATAACATACCCGACTTTTATTATTTCAATCCCAAAACCTATTGGTTCTCTTTTAAGATCCCTAAATGCTCCTTCTTTTACTTCTTTTAGAGCGTTAGATACACTATCTATATTTTCTGGGTCAGAAAATACTTTGAATACCACCATTGCGTTTCCCATTCATATCACTTTTTTTTAATAAAATAATTAAAATTCGTTTTTATAATTGTTAAATTAAGGTCCTACAAATCCGCATTCTTTGCAAGTGTATGTTTTTGTTGTCATTTTACAATGATCGCAGCGTATTATTGTTGTTTTTCCACATTCTGGACACTTGAATTCAGTTTTTGAATCAGTTACTATTTTGTTACAAGTTGTGCAAGTCTTCATTTTTCCTCACCAATGCCATTTTTATACTATTATTAATAGAATATTTTTATTCACTAACCTTTAAAAAGGTTCTTTGAAGGATTCTTTTTTGGATCAAAAAAGAGTGTTTTTTGAGGGGAGAGCAGATAGTATAGTTTGTTGGGCCCGTCTGCTAATGGATTAAGCGGCGAGACTTCGGACAATTTTTTTTGAAAGATATCTCGAGATGGGGGTTCGATTCCCTCCGGGCCCGTTGTTTAATTGTTTATTCACGGTTTTTTTGTTGTGTTAATTTTTTTATTATTTCTTTTGTTTTTATTTTTGTTTTTGTTGTTTATTCAAATATTTCTTTTCCTTTTATGTATCGTGTTAGGTATTCAGCAAATTCTCCTTTGTAGTGTTTTATTATTTCTTTTTCATCAAGGACTTTTGCTTTTTTGCAAAAGATTTGTAGTGCTTCTTTTTCTTGTTTTTGCATTTTTTTCAAAAAGTTTTCTAATACTTTTTTGCTTTGTGTTTCTTTTCTTTCAATATCAATTGTGATTCTCCCATCTTTTATGTATGGTCCTGCTACAATTTTTCTTTTTTTGTCAAGGAATTTTTTAGAATTTTCTTTATCAGTGGCGTGTGGTCCGGTAATTGTTTTTATTTTTTGAAGATTTTTTTCTCTTAAAGTGAATATGAACACAATTTCTTTTTCGTCACTCCACAAGTGGCTTCTTTCTACAATAAAATCGTGTTCTTTTAAGTGTGTTTCACTTTTTTTCAAAAATCTTCTTAATTGTCCCCAAAATAAATCAGGGAGTATTTTTTTTGGAAAAATTGATTTTATTGCGATTAGTTCTCTTTTTTCTAATTCGTTTTTTAATTCTTTTTTTGTTAATTTTTTTGTTTTTTCTTTAAAAAAGAATTTTTCGTTGGGGTTTCCTAAAAATCTTTTTGCTGCGTATACTAATCTTTGGAATTGTTCATTGGATAGTGCTGAAGCTACATTTCTGTGTGCATCAACAGGATCAATTATTATTAGTGGTGCTCCTTTGAATTGTTCTGCGTGTTTTTCTTTTGCATTTTCAAAAAGTATTATTTTTCCTTTGTTCCATTTGGATATTTCTTTGATTGCGTTTTCAAAAGTTTCGTAATGAATAATTAGTAGTTCTAGTGCATACCCTGGCATTGAACAATTTTTTAGATCTGCTCCGTACGCATCAATTCCTTTCATAAATTGTTTTAACAATCTCACTTCTTGTTTTTGTTTTTCTTTTATTTTGTTTAGTATGTATTTGTTGTGGAAGGGTGTTCTGTCCACAGCACTTTTTATTTCAGTTCCTGAATTTACTTTATAGCTTGGGACTATTTCTACATCAAATCCTTTGTATATTCCCCTAATGTATGGGTGTTGTGAGTATGCTTTTTCCCATTTTTGTCCTTTGAATACCATTTTCCCTATTTTTAGTCCTTTTTTTTCTAGTTCTTTTTCGCTTAGTTCAGTATCAAACATTATGAACAAATCAAGATCTCTGTCATTTCGTAAGTGTGTGTCTCTTGCACTGCTTCCGCACCAATTTACACAAGAGTGTCTTCCTTTGATTTTCATTATTTTTTCTTCTATTTCTTTGAATATTTTTTTTTCAAGATTTTTTTCTTTTTTTGTTGGTGTTATTTGTTTTAACACTTTTTTGTATAATTTTTTCATAATTTTCACTCTATAATGAGTTATAATAAGTTTATTATACTTCTTTCTATATAAATGGTTTTGGATGAGCTTTGCAGAGATTCGTTTAAAAAAGATTTTTGATTCTCCTTTGTGCGAAATTCACGAGGGCGTTTCTTACAATTTTTACGACGTTAAATTGGCACAATTTTCTGAAATTGAACAAAAGTTTGCGAATTTATTAATTCGGTTGTTGCAAAGAAGCGGGTCATTTTTAGAATTTTCTAGTTATGATCTTCCTGATGGTTTTTCTGATGCGTTTAAAGGCGAATTAATCACTTTTGTTGAATCAAATGGGCTCGTGGATAGAGTTCCTTCAAACAGGGAATTTATTTTGGTTCTTGAAGTGTTGGCGAGATTAGTATCAAATATTTCTTTTATTTCAAACAAAACTGATTTTTGCGAGTATGTTTTACAAAACGCGATCGGTCTTAAACAATTAGCTTTTTTTTCTCTTGATGATGATTTGGAAGAATTAATGATTAATGGTCCTGAAAAGATTTTTGTTTTTCATAAAAAATTCGGGATGTGTAAATTAAATATTTCGTTGGATGAGAAATCAATTTTGGTTTTAATTAAACGTATTGCTTTTTCTTCTGGAAGACCTTTTGATTCAAAAAACCCTATTCTTGATACTCGTCTTCCTGATGGTTCAAGAGTGAATGCGGTTCTTGGTAATTTATCAAAATTTGGTTTGTCTCTTACTGTTAGAAAATTTTCTCAAGTTCCTTTAACAGTTCTTGATTTGATTGAGAATAGAACAATTTCTTCAGAACTCGCTGCATTTTTGTGGGTGATGGTTGATGGGGGTGGGAATTTCCAAAAAAATATTTTAATTGTTGGGGGTGCTGCTTCAGGTAAAACCACTTTGTTAAATGTTTTATCAAATTTTTCAAGACTTCACGAAAGAGTTGTTTCAATTGAAGATACTTTGGAAATTTCTTTATTATCAAGAGATAATTGGGTTGCTTTGGAATCAAAGAATAGTGCTGATGATGAAATCACAATGGATGATTTGTTAAAAAATTCTTTAAGAATGCGTCCTGATAGAATTATTGTTGGAGAGGTGAGGGGAAAAGAAGCGCTTACATTATTTACTGCAATGGATAATGGACACACGGGTTGTCTTGGAACAATTCACGCAAATAATTCAAGAGAAGCTGTTGTGAAATTACAAGAACGTCCTTTTTTAGTTCCTTCAACAATGATTCCATTAGTTGATTTGATTATTGTTATTCAAAGATTTTATTCAAAGGAACTTGGAATAAAAAGAAGAGTAACTGAAATTTCTGAAGTTTCAAGAATGGATAATAAAGTGTTGCTTGGAAATATTTATGATTTTGATGAAACTTTAGATCAAGCAAAACGCACTGAAGTCCCAAGCAGAATTATGGATGTGTTATCAAATCAATTATTGGTGTCAAAAATTGATTTAAAAAAAGAGATTGATACAAGAAAATTAATTCTTGAATGGATGATTAAAAAAGATATTAGAAAACCGAACGAAGTTTTAGAATTCATTCAAACATATTATTACAGGCCTGATAAGGTTTTACAAATGATAAAATCTAACAAATAGTTTCTTTGTTATTTTTTGAATATTTTTTTTGAACAATTTTTGTTTTTTAAATTATTAATTTTTTGATTATTTTTTATTTAGTTTTTTTTTATTTAGTTTTTTTATTTAATTTCTTTTTTTATTTGTTTAGTTAGTTTTTCTAGTGTTTTTTGATTTTTTATGAATTTTTGATTAGCTTTTTTTACTAAATATTCAGTGTGTTTTTTATCAATAACAAATTTGCCTTCTTTTATTGGAGCAGTTATGTTGTGTGTTCCGAGTATTTCAACAATGTATTTTCCTTCTTTAGCAACTTTTATTCCTGCTCTTTTTATCCCTACTTTTTCACACAGTACCAATATTTTTTTTGCGTTTTCAATGTTTTTTGTTCCAATGTGTAGAATTATTGGTTCTTGTTTGAACCATAATATGTGTCCTTTGTATGAGTTTATTCCTTCTTCAATTTCTTTTAATTTTACTGTTCTGTGCCATTTTCTATGAAATGCACTTTCTTTTTTTTCTTCCTCTTTGTTTAATCCAACAAGAGAAATTCTTCCCGCACAACAACTGCTAGTAAAATATTCTTTGGTTTTTGCAATGTGTGCGCATAGTGGAATAAAATCTTTATCCATTTTTCCTTCTTTTTTTGCTTTCAAAAAAGTTTGGGTGTGGTGTTTTTTAGTCATTTCAAACCTGCTTTCTTTTTCGTTCATAAAATACCCTTTTTATTTCTTTTGTTGTTAAATTACTTTGATTTGGTATGTTTAAAAAGGCGTTGTTTTTATTTTCTTTAATTTTAATTTTGAGTAGCGTTTTTTCTTTAAGATTAATCGGTCCTGTGTATACTGATCTTAATGGGGAAGATTATGTTGGTTCAATTTTACCGGGCAGTACTATTGAATTAACTTTTTCAAAACAATTTGATAGATTTCTTTCACTAAAATTGATTTCTCAATTACCAAATGGTTTTGAAAGTAAGATTGTGGAAGAAGTTGATTATTCAAAATTATTTATTTATTCTCCAAAAAATGCTTCTTTAGGAGCATATCCTCTAACCCTTGAGTTTGTTGGAGAAAAAGAATCAGTAGTGTTTAAAGTTTATTTTTTAATTGAAAAAGAATTACTAAATGTTTCTTCAGATAATTATTTTGTGTATTCAGGAGTGGGTGATAAAGCAGTTTATGATTTTACATTCATTAATAATTCTCACGCTGATGTTAATTTTACAGTAATGAATGAATTGCCTTGGTTTTGGAATTCGGATTCTTTTTTCAAACAGGATGCTTTGAAGATTTTTGTTCCTGCAAGATCAACAAAAAAAGGTTCAATGATAGTGTATCCAAGAAAGCAAGGGGAAACAATTTTTAACACCACTATTCTTTTTGATAATTCTTCAGAAAGTAGGGCTTTTTCACTAAGACTTAATGCGACTCCAAGCATTAAAGGTAAAATGGAATCAGTGTTTTTTGGTTTGCCTTTTTATTCATTTTCATTAATGCCTAATTATTTAATTAATGGTTTATTTAGTTTGTATTTTAACTAATTTTTATGCCTCGTGAAAATAATTTTAGTAAGGAGCATGTTTCTTTTGCAAAAAAAATAATTGAAGAAATTAATTCGGGTTTGATTAAGGATTCAAGAACTCTTGATGATAGGAGTTTTTTTTGGAGCAAATTTTTTAAATTAAAAGAAATGCCTTCCCATCCTTTTATTTACTCTTTTGCTTCAGTTAGCGAAAAGAAGCAAAAAAAATTTATTTCTCTTTTATCAATAAAACCCACGAGGAGTCTTTCTGGAGTTCAAGTGGTTGCAGTAATGTTGCCCCCGTTCCCTTGTCCTGGGAATTGTGTTTATTGTCCATCACAATTTGAAGGAAAAATTGCTCCCAAATCTTACACAGGGTTTGAACCCTCTACTTTGAGAGCACAAAGGTTGGGTTATGATTCTTACAAAATTGTTTCTAATAGAATTAAACAATTGGATATTACTGGGCATAGGGCAGAAAAAATTGAATTAATTTTTCAAGGAAGCACTTTTACTTGTTTAGACAAAAAAAACCAAGAGAGTATTGTAAAAAAGTCCCTTCAAGCAGTGATTGAAAAAAAAACCACTTCTTTTAAAAAAATTAAATTTTTGGCCGAAAAATCAAAAAGAAGAGTGGTTGGAATTACTTTTGAAACAAGGCCTGATTATTGTGGAAAAGAGGACATTAAACAAATGTTGTATTTGGGTGGAACAAGGGTAGAGCTTGGAGTTCAACACGCTGATGATGAGATTTATAAAATAATTAAAAGAGGACATACTGTTGATGATGTGATTAGTGCTACTTCAAAACTCAAAGATTCTTCATTTAAGGTGTTGTATCATTTAATGCTTGGTCTCCCTGGTTCATCACCAAAAAAAGATTTAAAAAATTTTAAAAAAATGTTTAAGGATCCAAATTTCAAACCTGATATGGTTAAATTTTATCCTTGTCTTGTAATAAAAAATTCTCAACTTTTTAAGGATTGGAAAAATGGGTTATTTGATCCGATTTCAGAAAGGGATGCGGTTTTTGTTTTGAGTGAAATACAAAAAGAAATTCCTCCTTGGGTTAGAGTGATGAGAATTAATAGAGATATTCCTGGAAACATTATTTCTGCCGGAATCAAAACCACGAATTTGAGACAAGTGGTTGATGAGTTTATGAAAAAGAAAGGGATTGTTAGTATGGATATTAGATCAAGGGAAGCGGGGTTAATGTCTCGTGAAAAAGAAGTTGATTATTCAAAAGCAAAATTAAAAACAATTTTTTACAATGCTTCAGAGGGAGAAGAAGCATTTATTTCAATGGAATCAAAAGATGCTTTGTTTGGTTTTGTAAGATTAAGAAATCCTGCTAATCCTTTTATTAAATCAATAAAATCAAATACTGCGTTAATTAGAGAACTTCACGTTTATGGTAAGGCACTTTCATTAGGAGAAAAGGATGATGAAAGCACTCAACATAGAGGGTTTGGTAAAGAATTAATGGATGAAGCAGAAAAAATCGCTAAAGAAAAATTTGGTTCAAAAAAAATAGCAGTAATATCGGGATTGGGGGTTAGGGATTATTATAGAAAACAATTTAATTACAAAACCGAAGAACCATTTGTTTCAAAAGTATTAAAATAAATAATTTTTTGTTCGGCACCGTGCTTAAGTTAAATTTAATTACTGTTTGTGTTGTTTTAAATTATGGTTCAATTATTTTTATTTTTTTTAGTGTTGGTATTATTAGTAATAATTTTCTTTTTATACAAAAAAATTAATTCCTTAAATGTAGAGTTAAGTAATGTTAATTTTTTAAAAAAATCCCAAAGTGTTAAGTATGGTCAATTAACAGAACAGTGGATTCCTTTTTCAGAAAAATTTCCTTTTTCCCCAAGTTCGTTTAAATTTTTGGGTCAACCAATTGATGGAGTTGTTTTTGATGATGAAAAAATTGTTTTTGTTGAATTTAAAACAAACAAAAGCAGATTGAATGATTCTCAAAAGAAAATCAAAAAATTAGTTGAAGATAAAAAAGTTGAGTGGTTAGAGTTTAGAGTGGAGTGAATAAAAAATACTTGATTTATTATTCTAATTTGTATCTTAGTATTGCTCCTACTCCGCTTAGGTTTTGAATTATTTTTTCTTGAGGATTTTTTGAAGATATTACTATTATTTCACATTTTGTCATTTCTGCAATGTTCATTATTTTTTCTATTTCTTTTCTTTCTTGCATTAGTGTTGTTTCGCTTATTATTAGTTTTTCAACCGCTCCAATTTCTAGTGCTTGGGTTACTTTTTCTTTTCCATATTCTGTTTTTCCTTTTGATATTAATGATAAGAATTCTTCAATTATTTCTCCTTCTTTGCTTAATTGTAGTTCTTTTTCAAGTGTTTTTAGTTTTCCTTGTGTTATTAGTTCTTTGAATCCTGTTTCTCCTATTTCGTTTGTTGTTTCAATAAATGCGGTTGGTGCTCCTTTTGGTTTTTTTTCTTCATAAAATTTTTTAAAATTTTCTTTAGTAAATCCTGGTCCAACTATTAGTATTTTTTTTGGTTCTAGTTGGATTATTTTTTCCATTATTTTTTCAAAATAATCACTTTTTTCTTCAGCAAATCTTTTCCCGCTTTTTTTTGATTTTATTTTGGCTTTTTTGGTTATTGAGAATTGATTAACAAATGCCAGTTCTGCTTCCTCATCATCAAGTAAAATAATGAGTAGTTTTGTGGTTGCGCTTTCTTTTTCCGCTTTTTTTAATCTATCAATTTGCCATTCTTTTATTGCTTTCTTTTTTATAATTACTTTTTCTCCTTTTTCAATGTCAATACTTTGGTGACTTTTTATTTGTATTAGTTCTTCCGGTTTTCCTTTTATAATAATTCCATTCACTCTTAGATTTTCGCTATATTCTTGAAAATGCACTTCTTTTATTTCAAGATCAACAAAAATCGTTATTCTTTGTGTTTTTTCTCCTTCTCTTTCCGCTTTTATTTTTCTATCAGTTTTTCCACTAATAATATCTCCGCTTTCAATTATTTTTTCAAGATGCCAAAGATCTTCACTTGTTTCTGGTATTACTATGATTTCGTTGTATTTTTTATCAATTTTTAGTATTTTCATTTTTAACACCATTTATTTGAAATATTTTTTAATATTTAATATTTTTTTTAATTTTTTTATAATATTTTTTTGCATTTTCAATATTTTTTTAATATTTTTTTGCAATATGGTTTTGTAATATTTTTATTCGTAATATTTATTTCCTTTTTTTTGTTCTCTATCCAGCACTGAATCGTATTTGTTTATTCTTGGCCTTTTCGTATCCTTGTCTCTTCTCACTGTTATATCCAAGTATTTTAGTAAGTGGTTCATTCCTTCATTTATTTTAAATGGTCCTGTTGCTTTTCCGTGTTTTGTTGGTTCTCCTGTGAAAACCATTATTTTGTCACTCACGTAATCCATAAATGTTAGATCGTGGTCAATTATTATTGCTGAACAATTTTTTACATCAATATAGTTTCTAATTAGTTTTCCCACTGCAAGTCTTTGTTCTACATCAAGGTAGGCGCTGGGTTCATCAAGTAAATACACATTTGCTTTTTTGCTTAAACATATTGCGATTGATAATCTTTGGAATTCTCCTCCTGATAGTGTTTTTGCTTTTTTTTCTAAAAGTGGTTCTAGTTCTAGTGGTTTTAGTAGAGTGGTTTTGATTTCTTCAAGGTTTGTTCCTTCAAATAGTTCTTGCACTGTTTTTTCTCCTGTGTAGGTAATGTATTGGGGTTTGTAAGAAATTTTTACTTTTTGTTGAATTTCAGTATTGTCCGATTTTATTTCTCCAGCAAGTATTTTCATAAATGTTGTTTTTCCTATTCCGTTCGGTCCAATAATTCCAACTATTTCGTTTTTTTGTATTTTGTTTTGTTCTATTGTAAGTTCAAATTCTCCAAGTTTCTTTTTTAGTTGGGGCCATTCAATTATTTTTTCTTTTTTTCCGGGGGTTTCAGTTTTAATTGTTGAGTAGAAATTTATTTCATATTCTCTGAATTTATAATTTTCTTCTCTAGAAAATCCTTCCAAGTAATCATTTATTCCTTCTCTTGTTGTTTTTATTTGTGAAACAAATCCATACACTTTTGGTTTTCCATAAATTAAATGAACATAATCACTTAAGTAATCAAGCAATATTAGGTCGTGTTCTACTACAAGCACGGTTGAGTTTTCTGAAATTTTTCTAATAAATTTAGCAACCCTTAATCTTTCTCTTATATCCAAAAATGAGGTTGGTTCATCAAAAAAATAAATATCAGCTTTTTTTAGCGCTGTTGCGGCAATTGCTATTTTTTGAAATTCTCCTCCTGAAAGTTTTGATGCTTCTCTATCCAAAATATTTTCTATTTGGAGTTCTTTTGCAATATTTTCAAGTTCTTTTTTTTCATCAACTTTTGTAAGTAATTCTCTCACTGTTCCTATTGGTTTTATTGCTTCAATATTTTGTGGTTTTACTGCAATGGTTGTTCCATTAGAATATAATTTTTTAAAAAATTCTTGTTCTTTTTTTCCTCTATAATATTCAATTACTTTGTTTTGTGCATTTTCTTTTTCTTCATTTTTTTGACCCAAATTTGGGATAATGTTTCCTGAAAGTATTTTTGTTATGGTTGTTTTCCCTATTCCGTTTCTTCCAACAAGTCCTATTACACTATTTTCTTTAGGCACTGGTAATCCGTGTAATCTGAACGAGTTTTTTCCAAATGAGTGGATTGGTTCGCCAAGATTTATCATTATGTTAATTATGCTTATTGCTTCAAAGGGACATTTGTTTTGACAAATTTCGCACCCAATGCATTGTTCTTCTGAAATTGTTGGTTTTTTTAGTTCTTCGTGTATTATGCATTTTTTTCCAGTTCTATTCACTGGACACACTTTTTCGCACAAGTAATTTCCGCATTTTTCAAAATTACAATTATCATAATTTATTACTGCTATTCTTTTTTTGGAATTCATATTTATTCACATAATTATTCATTTTAAGAGAATTATTATAAACCCTAATTTTTTGATTAACTCTTAGTTTTTTTAGGGTTTGTTTTTGATTGTGATTGTTTTTGAATAATTTAAGTAATGGGTTCTTTTACCAATAGTGTTTAGCGTAGTGCAATTGATATCGTGAGTAATAATTTTTGGGTTTGTGTTTAACTTCGCACTCCAATTTTTAGTTTCACAATTAGTGTTTTCAAATGTTTTAATTATTAGAGCTGAATCATTATTGAAATCAGTAATAAGTTCATTGGGGTTAAGTTCCCAATTGTGATCCCACCCTTTTTGATTTAGGGTGAGTTCATAGTTTTTTAGATCAATTATTTTGTTTGAATAATCATTAAAAAAATACGAGTTTATTTTTGTTTCTGTGATACTAGTGGTGAGCATTATGCTTGTAGTGATTATGATTATCAAAAGTATTGCACTAAAAAATCCTTTCATTTAATTCACCTTACAAAATTGTTTCTCCACTATTTTGTTTGTATCATAATCATAAATTGCACTTCTTTTGCACACTTGCTCATCCAAACCGCCACTAGTGTACTCTGGGGGACGTAGTTCGTTTTGTTTGTTTTGATCATATATTAGTATGCTTAGTTCTGTGTTCATTAGTGTTGTTTTTGTTTGTTGTCCGGTTTCTTCGAGTGGTTTTATTTGTGCAAATAATAAACTCATCATTATTATCGCTATGAATAGTGCTTCTAGTGAAAATATTAATCCTTTTTTCATTTTGCCACCACAAATTCAATTTCGTTTTCACTCAAGTATTCGCTGAAACAATTTTTCCCTTCAGTTCTACAATTATTTAAATCAATCCCACTTAAATTAGAACTATTTTCGCAACTCATAATTTTTGTTTTTATCACTAATTTATTATTTATATCATTATTTGTCAATTGGCCTATTGTTTGTGATCCAATTTTTATTTGGATTTCGTATTCATCAAGCCCTATCATTTCTTTTAGGTTTTTTTTGTTTTGCAATTTATTTAGATCAATTGTGTTTATTAGTTGTAATTCATTTATGTTGCAATTAATTTCTTTGTTTGTTATTAGGGTATTGAATGCAAGGTTTGTTTTTTGTTCCATAATATTTTTTGATATTTTTTCTTTGTGTTCAAAATTTCGTAGTTCTATTGCGCTAATTATTACTCCTATAATTAAAATTATTATTATCATTGCAATTAAAAAATCCGTTGAAAATATTTGTCCTTTTTGTTTATTCACTTTGTATCACCAAATAATTTCCTTTAATACTAATTTTGATTTTTGCTGGTTTGTAAAATTTTGCTGTATGTGACATATTTTTTCCACTAATATCTTCTTTCACTACTAAATTGGTGTCATTTAATATTATTCGTGGAAAAAATTCATTGTTTTTGTAAATCAAATTATCTATTTTTATTTTTGAATAAAAATTAGTGTCTTGCATTACTTGGCTTGCTGTTATTGTTGTGGATAGTTCGTTTGCTGTTTGTTTTAATTGATTTGTTAATAGTATTTCTTCTTGTGAATTTTCAATACTATTTATTATCAGTGCCATACTGCTCATTGTAATTATTACTACAAGTATTGTTATTAAGAAATCAAGACTGATTTGTCCTTTGCTCATGGTTATTTATTGTTTTTTCGTATTTTTAATTATGCTCTTTTTGTAGTTTTTAAATAATTTCAATCTCAATTGTTTCTCCTTTTTTGTTATAAAATCGTACTTGGTTTATTTGGTAGGTGTAATTTATTATTCCATTGATTTGGTAGTTTTGAAAGAATTTTTTATCCGCTTTACTTGGAGTATTTTCTCCGTGTGGGTGTGAGTGTATTGTTCCAATTATCGTATTATCTATTGGTATGTTGTGCGTGTTTATTTCCACAAAGTTTTTTCCATTTATGTTTGGAATAAAAACTATTTCTTCAATTGTTTCATTTTTTCCTGATAAGAGACATAGAAATTCGTAAGGGCATGTTTTTTGTGCCGCGCGTATTATTTCTTCTAGTAATTCTTTTTTTATTTTCCACATAACTTTATATTAGAATAAATAAGTAAAAAAATAGTGTGGGTATGATTAGAGAGCTCATACATAAGCTTCTTTTTGCTTTATTCACTATTACAAATAATCCTAGCGCGGTTGAAAATATTGTTGTAATTATTCCAATTATTCCTCCTTGCAAAAAAACAACGAGCATCATTATTACTAAACTTATTTTGTTTAATTTTCGAGTGTTGTTTTCATCAAAATAATTGATTAGTTTTTTTGATAAAATAATTGTAACTATTCCTCCTATTCCTGCTGATATTAACATTATTATTACTCCAAGCATCATGGTTTCTTTTGTCAGCATTATTTTGTCTTGGATTGCTACCATTGCTCCGTTTCTAGTTTTGTTTAATGCAAATAGTGCAATGTATCCAAAAAAGAAATTAACAGTGTTTATGCTTCCGAGCATTGCCAAGTATCCTTTTTCATCAATTTTTAGTTTGAATGTTTTGATTATTCTTGCAGCAGTGTTGCTTCCAATTCCGGGCATTATTGCAACTATTGCTCCGCCAATTAATCCGAGGATTGATTCACTTATTTTGTTATCAATTTTGATTTTTGTTTCTTGTTTTTTGTAATTGTTTTTTTCTTTTAGCGCGTATAGTGTTCCTGCAATTCCAAAATATCCGGTTATTAGTGCAAATATTTGGTTTTTGAATATTATTCCTTGTGTTCCTGCAACAATCATAATGAATAGGGCGGTTATTCTTTTTTTTGTAGTGTTTTCTTGTTGTATCATTAGTATTAGTGCAAAGATAAGAATTATTGGGGTTAGTAGTATTATTTCTTTTTTGTTTTGTTCAATTATTAAAAAAAATATTGGAATAAAAATAACACTCATTGTTGTTCCTATTATTCCTCCAAACACGGTTAGGGTTATTGCTTCAAGTCCTTTTCCTTTTAGTAGCATTTTGTGTGCGGGGAGTACTCCTTCAAAAGTAGTGGTTGTGGGGACTCCTAAAAATGTTGATGGAATAAATTCTACAAAACTTTGAACAATTGACATACTTAGCACTATTGTCATTATTTCGTTTCCAAAAAATGGGGTTAGCGCAATTAGTGCTGCGATTGTGTTTGTGTGTAATCCTGGGGTTAATCCTGCGATTGTTCCAAGTATTGCTCCAATAATGCACGATAAAAGAATCATGTTTCTTTTATCACCTTGTAAGCGTATAAATTATTTTCTTTTTCTTTTTCAACAAATGCTGTGATGAAATCATTTTTTTTAAAATCAGTTTCTTTTGGATAATAAATTATTGCTTTTCCTGTTCCATCATTGATAATAAAATTTGTTGTGGGATAATTTTTGATAACGTGTTCTATTTTTCCAATTATTTTTCCTTTTGAGTTTCTTTCTTGAATTAAGAGTTCGTTTATGTTTTTTTCTTCAAATTCTTCTTTATAAAGAACAAAAAAAGCTACTAGTCCTATTATGATTATTATAATACAAATTTGGTTTATTTTTTTATCTTCCATATTTTTTATTTTTTTTAGCAGAATAAAAACAAAATCTTTTATTCGTTAATTGTCGTTTGTTTTAGAATTGTTGGATTGTTAGATTTATTTGTTGGTTTTCAATTTTGAATTTTTCTTTTATTCTAGAATTAAGATCATTAATGTATTGTGGGGTGATTATTGTTTTTAGTTCTTCAGGGTTTGTTGATAAAATTTGCACTATTATTTTTTGGGTGTTGGTGGTTGGTGTTTTTTCAATATTTATGCTTTGAATTAAATTATTTGAGTTGCTTTTGTTGAGTTCTGTTAATATTTCAGATTTTGTCACTGATAGGATTGTTGTGGTTTCATTTGTTTGTAAATATGAAGTGGTTATGAGTGTTGTTATACTTAGCACTACAAGTGCTATGAATAATACTTCAAATGAGGTTTGTCCTTTTTCCATTAGGATCCTCTTTGTCTTAATTTTATTGTTCCGGTTTCTTTTTCAACAATTAATTTTGTAACCCCTACAAGTCGGCTAATTACACATTCAATATTGTTTCCTGTGTAATAGTTTTTGTCACAAATATTGTTTGGGCATTGTAGTGTTGAGTCTCCTGTTATTTTGTTTTGATCAATTTTTGTTTTGAACCCAATATTTCCATCCGTGTAACAAAATATTTCACTATTTTTTGGTATCACTAATTGTATTGTTTCTTGTGTCCCTGCACTAAAATTATTAACTCTGTTTATTGTTTGGAGTATTTTTTGTGTTTCGTTATTTGTTTGTGTTAAACTTTTTATGTCCTCTATTGATATGTACGCTATTTCTACGAGCGGTCTTGTTACGGTTACTAAGTATACTATTACTATTAGTATTATTATCATAAACTCTATTGATGTTTGTCCTTTTTTCATTTTTTCACCACTTCGTATTTTTTCGTTTTTTTCATTTTTTTTTACCAAAATAGTATCCAAAAATCTCCTAGTATTATGCACAATATGTACCCTATTAGCATTGTAGGTACAAAGGGCATTGAGTCTTTTATTTTTATTGTTTCCCCTATTTTTTTTGCTTTTAATAATTTTTTTAGTTCTTTTATTTCGCTTTCAATTAATCCTCTTGCTTTTGTTGATGATATTATAATATTTTTTGGTTTTAGTGCGTTTAGTTTGTTTTTTTTAGCTTCTTCAAAAATTCCTTTTATTGTGAAATTGTGTTCTTTTACTTTTCCTTTTTCGTAGTAGAGTGTTTTTGTTGGAATCATTCCTTCTTTTAGGTCTTTTATTTTTACTGTTGTTTCAAGTAGTGGTCTTAGTGAGAGCATTAGTTTTATTGTTCCGTAAATGAATACTATAAAAACAAATGTAGTGGTTGTTTTTTGTAAAATCCCTGTTGGGGATATGATTATTCCTGTTATTGCGATTATTGCCCCAATTATTTTTTTGTGTTTTGGAATTATTCCAAAAATAATTAGTGTTGGTAGTATTGCGATTTGGGTGATTTGGATTTGTTCAAAAATTATTGATAACGCACTTATTAGTATTGCAATTTTTGCTCCATCAATTATTCTTTTTTTCATTTCTTGTTTTAGTTTTTTTCTGTATTGTTTGTTTTTTTTCAATTTGTAAGTAACTACTATTATTCCGTATGGGATAAATCCTATTAGGGAGTAGAGGAACAGGGTTATTGGAAATATTTGCATTGTGCTGTTCGTGAATATTGTTGTTTTGATTAGTGCGGGGGTTAGTGGGTTTAGTGCTCCAAGCGCCATAAATAATTTCACATCCCCTCCTGCAAATACTCCTAGCTTCCACATTATCCACCCAAAACTAAATCCTATAATTAATCCGAGTATTGATAAGATTAGGGGGATTGGGGTTTGTTCAATTATTGATTGGGTTAAGTAAATTAGTATTCCTATTCCTGCGAGTGTGAAGTTTAGTTTGTTCGTAACTATTCTTTCTTTTAGATCAGTGTATGTTGCAATTATTAATCCTATTATTGAGATTATTATTGTTGCGTAAATGAACATCGTATCCACTAGTTAGTTAGTTTTTTCTTTATTAAAAAGCTTTTGTTATTGTTTTTTTTAGAATTAGTTTTTTTTGTTTTCACGCCATTACTTGTTCAATTGTTTGTGCTCTTATTGTTAGTATTTTTGCTTTTGCTTCAAGCGCCATTGTTCTTAGTGTTTGGATTATAAGAGCACTGCTTATCGCTAGTGAGATAGCGAACACTGCTGTTAGTAAGTACTCAAAACTCACTTGTGCTCTTTCATCCTTAAACATTTAATTCAACTCAATTTAATCTGTCCACTTTAATAGTGGATCGTTTCTATATTTTGGATCCAATTGTTCAGGACAATTACCAGGTTTTGCTTTGATAAATTCTCCGTTTGAGTTCATATCCCCTTTCACTACGTTTGGGTTTTTTAGATAGCATCCACACAGTAAGCTGTTTGTGTCCATTCCACCTTGTTCTCTTGGTAGGCACATTGAATCGTATAATGCTCGGTCTCCTGATTTTTGTCCAAAATCAAGCACTCCTGTCATGTATGATATTACTACTGCTACTATTAGTATTACTGCTCCTACTAGCAATAGGTATTCTATTGCTCCTTGTCCTTTTTTATTTATTTTTTGCATAAATTTTCCCCTCTTTTTAAATAAAAAAATTGAAAAAACTAATAAAAGTTTTTTCAACAAAAATAACTTTTTGGATTTTAAGATTATTTATTCTGATGTTTGGAATTTTTCTCTTAATTTGTTCAGGTCTTCTAGTTCTTCGTTGTAATCTTGTTTTGATCCTACGGCGCTATTTTTTCCACTTTGTAGTACTCCTGTTAGTGCTACGATTACTACTGCTACTACTAGTATTGCTGCTCCGATTATTAGTAAGTATTCTATTGCTCCTTGTGCTCTTTCTTCCATTTGTTTCCCTCCATTAAAATTAATATTTTCTCATTTTATTAGCAGTTTTCTTGTTTTTAAGGGTTTTGTTTTGCTTGTGTTTGTGCTGTGTCAGTGATTGTGCTTGCAGCGTTTTTTAGGTATAGCGCTACTGCTGTTACTGCTACTATTACTAATAGTACTAGTAGTATTATTTCGAATTGTCCTTGTGCTTTTTCTTCCATTAAGTTCATTTGTATCACATTGATCCTGCTAAAAATACTCTTATTGCGCTTACTGATATGTAGTACATAGTGAATGCGCTTAATAATAATATCGGTATGTAGATTACGCTTTTGTTTATTTTTCCATCTCTAATTAGCGCCATTATTCCTCCACTTCCTATTACTTCAATTATTAAGTATCCTTGTGTGATTATTAGCATCATTGTGGAGTTGTTTTGTGCTTGTGCTAGTTGTTCTTTGCTTATTTCGCTTCCGAGTACTTTGGTGAACATTTCCATTATTGCGGTTACTTCTCCAAATATTATTGGAGCAATTATTCCTCCTGCTGCTATCATGAACAAAAATTGCATTTGGGTGTTTGCTTTTCTTTCTTCTTTTAACCTGTGCAAATCTCTCACATCTTCTGAAATGTCTTCTAGTACTTCGGATAGACTTGCTCCGGTTTTGATAGAGTTAACCACTATTGTCATTGTTCTTTTAACTAGTTTTGAATCAATTCTTTGTGCAAATCCTCTTAGTGCGTTTTCAATATTTGTTCCTTCTTCAAGTCTTCTCAAACTTATTCCCATTTCTTCTGATAATCTTCCATAATCCGAGTTTGCTACTTCTCTTAATGCGCTTTCGTATGTGTCTCCTGCTTTTAGTGTGTCAGCCATTTGTTTTAGTGCGTCACTAAAGTTTGCTTCTATTGAGTTAATTATTTGTTCTTTTTTCATGTAAGGGTACCCTAAACACAAAATTAGGGTTGCGATTGTGAAAGCAAAAGGAAGTAGGTTTGCTTCTTGTATAAAAATCGCGCTAATAATTGTTGAAAGAATTAGCATTATTATTGCTGCGATTATTGAAAGAATTATCCATTTTGTTGAATTGTATTTGAGTTTACAAAACTCAAGCGTATCATTGTATTCTTCAAATTTTTTTGATATATTCATTCCAATCACTATTTTCACTATTTTTTTTAATATTTTTTACACTTATTTTTTTCCCTTTTTTATTTTTTTCTTTTTTCCTCATTTTTTTTCATTCATTTTTCTTTATTTTTCTCCATTCTTTTTTATTTTTTCTTTTTATATTTGTGGTTGTGTTTTGTGGATGAAATAATTCATTCCAATGAACACTATTGGCATAAAAATAAAGTAAATTATTAGCAACACATCTATTGTTAGTGGTATTGCTTTGAATAGGTCTTGTCCTGCTGAACTTATTGGTGAGTTTCTTATTGCTCCTAGTATTAGTATTGCTACTGGGAGTATTATTCCTAAGAATATAAATACTACTGCAAAAAAATTCATTGTTTGTGAGAATGCGTTTATTTTGTTTTTTAGATCGCTTGTCACATCTTTTGCAATATCGTTCATTATTTCTGATAGGTTTCCCCCAATTCTCATTGCTCTTAGTATGTGGTTGATTGTTGTTTTTAGTGGTCTTGATTGGGTTCTTAGTGATAAGTGTTTTAGTGCTACGTTCGTATCAGCTCCTTCTTCTATTTCTTTTATTGTTCTCGAAAATTCTTCGCTCAGTGCTCCGTAATCATTTGCTGCTATTGCTTGGAGTGCTTTGTATAATCCTATTCCTGATTTTAGTTCTGTTGCCATGTGTCTTAGTGCGAAGGGTAGTTCTAGTGAGCAAGCGTTTCCTCTTTGGATTGCTTTGTTTTTTGGTATTTTTAGAATTAATAATATTGATACAACTAATCCAAAGAAACCAAACANTATCGGTATTATTGGAATTAATAGTATGTTTCCTATGATTATTCCTGTTATTATTCCTATTATGAACGAAATTATTCCTATGATTATTCCTGCTGTTGTTGCTAGTGCTAGGTATTGGTTTGCAGAGTATTGCATGTTTGCGGAGTATAAATAAAATCCTAGTTCTTGTGTGATTGGAAAATTTTTGAAATAATTTTGGATTGGTTTTACAATATTTTTTGTTTTTAGGTATATTGTTCCTATTTGTCTTGTGATGCTTGACCCGAATTCTTCTACATCTTCTTGTGTTTCTATATCTATTTTTGCGTAAGTTTCTTCAGTAATTATTCCTCTCATTTCTTTTAGGCTTGTATTAACCTCATCAATTACTATTCCTTCTTCTCTGTATTTTTTTTTCATTGTTTCAACGATTTTGTTTACTTCGTTTTCATCCACTGAAAAATTTTCTGATACCATTTTATTGTTCACCAAATTTTTTTCTTTGTTCTAAAAAGTTTTTCATTTCGGTTGATACTTGTTTTATTTCTCTTATATTTCTTTCTAATAATTTTTCCAAAAATTGTTTTCTAATTTCTTGTTCTGCCATTATTTGTTCTCTTGAGAGTCCGGTGTAGTTTTGCAAATTTTTTATGTATTGGCTTTCAATTATTGTTTTTTCTATTACATCTCTTGCAGGATCTCTTTGGTAGATTGTTTGGGTTTTTGCTTTTCCTTCTAGTGCTCCGTACACTTCTGATATTTCGCTTACTCTTCTTATTGTTCCTTTTCTTCTGTCATAATATCTGTGTTCTACTATTATTAAATCTAATCCTGATAGCATTATTTCTGGTACATTCATTGGGGGGCTTGTTACTCTTACTATTGTTTCTTGTGGGCTGTTTGCGTGCACTGTTCCTAAACACCCATCGTGTCCTGTGTTGATTGCAGTGAATAGGGTGAATGCTTCTTCGTGTCTTATTTCTCCTACTAGTATTCTGTCAGGTCTCATTCTTAGAGAGTTTTTTGTTAGCACATCAAGTTTTAGTTCTCCTGTTCCTTCTATTCCTGGCGGTCTTGCTTCAAGTCGTATCCAGTGGTTTGTTGGTATGTTTATTTCTGCCGTGTCTTCAATTGTTATTATTCTTTCTCTGTCAGGGATGAGTGCTGCCATTACATTTAGTAGTGTTGTTTTTCCTGATCCTGTTCCTCCTGCGATTAGTATGTTTGCTGGTTTTGTGTTGAGTCCTTCTACACACATCCAAAGGAATGCTGCTACTTCGCTTGAGATAGTGTTTAGTTTTATTAAATCAATTATTGAGTATGGATCATCTCTGAATTTTCTTATTGTTAGTGTTCCTCCACTTATACTTGCTGGGGGGATGGTTGCGTTCACTCTTGATCCGTCCGCAAGTCGTGCATCAAGTAAGGGGGATGCTACATCCACTCTTCTCCCTATTTCTCTTGCTATTCTGTTGATTAGATCTTCTATTTCTTGTTCTGAATAGAACTCAATATTTGTTTGCATCATTTCGTATTGTCTGTGGAATACGAACACTGGTTTTTTTGATCCTATTATCATTATTTCTTCTAAATTATCATCTTTGATTAAGTCATCAATTAATCCGTATCCTACCATTTCTCTTACTACTGCTTCGGCGTAGAATAGGGTTTTGCTTTCAGGTATTCTTAGGTTGGGATTGTTTTGTATTATTTCTATTATTTTTTGTTTGTAAATTATTCTTTTCTCGTCCTGGTTTCTGATTTTGTATGTTGCACTACTCACGAGTCTTGTGGTTGCTTCTTTTAGTGTGTTAATTATTTTTCTTTCAACTGCGGTAGGTCTTGTTGTGGGAACATAATAATAGTTTAGGGGTTTTCCTGGTATTTTGTAGATTTTTACTTTTCCATAACTTGCTAGTTCTATTTTTTTTTCTTGATCAAGTTCTTTTTCTGTTTCGTTTTTTTCTGTGCTTGGATCCTCTTCAATATCCTCGATTTTTTGCATTTCTTCTTTTTTTATGGTTCTTGCTAATTCTTCTTCTTTTTCTTCTGGTTTATTTTGGATTATGTTATCCATTTTTTGTTCAATGTTGGTGTTTTCTTTTTTGGCTTCTTTTATTATTTCGTTAAGATAGTTATAATTTGCAACCATTTGTATCGCTAAAATTTAGGTTTTTTTAGTTATTTAAGGTTTGCTTGCGTGTTTTTTTGAAAAAGAGATAGTTCCTTTTGATTATTTATTAATGATTTGATGGAAGTTTATTATTGCTTTATTTGAGTGTTATTAGAGTAGTTTTTTTCTTTGTGGTATATTTTAGTTTATAATATATTTTGTGCTTTGTTATTGTTTTTTGTTTTGTCACTATTTTTTGTTTTTTTCGATATTGTTTAGTTTTTTCATTTCGTTTTTATTTTCCTTCTTTTTTTCATTTATTGTTTTAGTTTTTTTTTTATTTTTGTTTGTGGTTTTGTTGTTTTTTATTTTTGTTTGTTTAGAATTAGTTTTTTTTATTTTTGTTATTTATTTTTTTTATTTCTTTGGTTTTTGTTTTATTTTTTTTCTTTTATTTCTTTATTAATTTTTTCAACAAATTCTTGTATTGTTAGTGTTTGTTGTTCTCCGTTTCTTGGTCTTATTGCAACTTTTTTTGTTTCTTCTTCTTTTGCTCCTACCACAATAGCGTATGGGACTTTTTCTTTTTGTGTATCTCTTATTCTGTATCCTAGTGTTTCGTTTCTTTCATCCACTTTTGCTCTTATTTTGTTTTCTAATAGTTCTTGTTTTACTTTGTTTGCGTAGTTACTGAATTTTTCTGATACTGGAATTATTGTTACTTGTTCTGGTGATAACCAGGTTGGGAATGCTCCTTTGTATTTTTCAATTAGCATTGCCATTGTTCTTTCGTAACATCCAATTGAAGATCTGTGAATAATGTATGGTCTCTTTTTTTGTCCGTCCTTATCCACATAGGTCATATCAAATCTTTCAGGTAGTGCAAAATCGATTTGTACTGTGATTAGTGTGTCTTCTTTTCCGTACACATTTTTTGTTTGTAGGTCTAGTTTTGGTCCATAGAATGCTGCTTCTCCTTCTGCTTCTACATATTTTATTCCTAAATTGTCTAGTATTTTTTTCATTTCATTTTGTGAGTGTTCCCACGCTTCTGGATTATCAATGTATTTTTCTTTTTTGTTTTTTGGATCCCATTTTGAGAATCTATAAGTAATATCTTCTCGTATTCCAAGTGTATCCATTACATAATTAATTAAGTTTATTACTTCTTTGAATTCGTGTTCTAATTGTTCTGGTGTAACGATTAAGTGTCCTTCTGATAAAGTAAATTGTCGCACTCTTGTTAATCCGTGCATTTCTCCTGAAGATTCGTTTCTAAATAGTATTGAAGTTTCTGCATATCTTATTGGCAAATCTTTGTATGATTTTAATCCATTTTTGTAAATCAAAAATTGATAAGGGCAAGTCATGGGTCTTAGTGCCATTATTTCGCCAGGATTTTTTTCGTCACCTAATATGAACATTCCGTCTTTGTAATGTTCCCAGTGCCCTGACACTTTATACAAATCACTTTTCGCCATATAAGGAGTTTTTGTATAAACATATCCTCTTTTTTCTTCTTCATCTTCAATCCATCGTGTTAGTATTTGGAATAATTTTGCCCCTCTTGGCATTAATAATGGGAGTCCTTGTCCGATTAATTCGTGTGTCATAAATAAGTTTTGTTCTCTTCCAATTTTGTTATGATCTGAGCTTTCTGCTTCATCTCTAAGTTTTATCCAATTATCAAGTTCTTGTTGTGTTTTAAACGCAATTCCGTATACTCTTTGTAATTGTTTATTTTTCTCATTTCCTTTCCAGTATGCTGAACTTATTTTTAATAATTTTATTGCCCCAATTTCACTGGTACTATTTAGGTGTGGCCCTTTGCACATATCCAAAAAATTTCCTGTTTTGTATATTGAGATTTCTTTTTCCCCATTTGCTTGTAGATCATTAATTAGTTCAATTTTGTAAGGATTATTTTTGAACACTTCAAGTGCTTTTTTGATTGGAATAATTTCGTGTTCCATTGTTTCTTTTTTCTTCAAAATTTCTTTCATTTTTTCTTCAATTTTTTCAAGATCTTTTTCGTTCAAATTTTTTTCTAACTCAAAATCATAGTGGAAACCCATTTCTATTGGTGGGCCTATAGCGATTTTTACGTTTGGGTAAATTTCTGTTAGTGCTGAAGCGAATACGTGTGCAGCGGTGTGCCACATTTTTTCATTTTTCGTTCCCTCTTCAGTATTCACTTTTATCCCTTCTCTTTGTTTAAAAAAATCCTACACGAAAAGCCTTTTAAATTGCTTTTTGGGTGTTGATTATTGTTTTTTTTAGAATTAGTTTTTTTTATTTATTTTTGTTTTATTGTTTTTGTTTTTTTTTTTATTTTTAATTAGTTGTTTTTTTGTTAGTTGTTTTTTTTGGTTTTTATCTTCTTGCTCTTTGGCATTTTTCTTTTGCGGCCCAGTTTCGGCTGGGCGGTGCGATTGACTCATGCGTGATTTTCAATCACGCTTAGTGGCTTTTAAGAGTTGGTTTTTATCTTCTTGCTCTTTGGCATTTTTCTTTTGCACATAGCGAGTGGTATTCTCTACAAAATACTCTTCCGCCTTCTTCTTTCATGTATCTGCATTCTCTCCAAGTAGTTGGTGAATATACTCCTGATTGTGTTTCTATTACCACATTTTTTATTATATTACAGTGCTTGTCATCCACTTTTTGTTTTGATCGTGGTAAAATTATGTCCTCGTCCCCAATTAGTTTTGGTTTTTCTTCAATTTCGTTTTCATTTTTTTTTTCTTTCTTCTTGTTCTTTAATATTTTCAATCATTTCTCTTGTACTGTTGTTTAGTTCTTCAGTTTTATTTATTGGGGTTGATTTGAAGTTTTTTGGGTAGAGCATTAATTCAACTTCGCTTGCACCAGCAGCCATCATTGCTGGTGATGATTTGTATGTTGTGTTTCCTTTTGGTCGTGGCATTTTTTGTATATCAATACTTTGCCCCATTGCTATCATTTTTTCATTCATTTTTCTTGTTCCTTCTACCAAATTTTTAAATGCCATTTTTTTCACCAAATTTATTTTTCGTTTTAGTAACTATAACATTTATTAGAATATAAATCTTTGCTGCAAGTAGGACTTGTACTAAAAGTCGGAGCAAAGGACTTGTGTACTAAAAGCCTAAATTAACATTAAAAAAATAGATAGTGGCAATGAGACAAAATTATCGTTGGTTTCTAATGTATTTTTGCTTATTACAATTCCTTTTTTGAATATGTGAAATCCACGATAGTCGCTTTTATTTATTGTTTCTTGGTATTTTACTTCTATTGGATAAACTACGCCGTTTGACAGCAATAAGAAATCAATTTCCCTATCTTTGCTATCTCGGTAAAAGAATATGGATGTTCTTGGGTCAAATAGGTCATTTGGTGATAAGGAGAATCCAAATCGACATAAATGGTCGTATACAATGGTCTCGGCAAGTTTTGATTGGTATTCGGTGTTTAATAGTTTAAGCTTTTGGCTTGCAAAATAGTCTTGGGGATTTTCAAAAATTAAGTTAAAAAGACTAAAAAGAAAAGGGTCGTGGAAATAAACCTTACGTTCTTTTTGATAATTTATGTCTCCGTCAAATGATTTTTGATAAACTATGTTTGCAAGGTATAATTTTGAAAAGCCATCAATGTATGGTCCAACAGTGTTATGTGAACCAACAATTTCCGTTCTTTTTTTAAGTTCGTTCCATGAGAATTGTGTAGAATACATTTGAAGCAACGCTTTAATTATTTGTTTTGAATATTCTTCTTTTAATTTGATTTTTTTTATGTCTCCCATTATTGCCCCATAATAATTTGAGTATTTTTCTGTTGGCAGAGTATTGTTTATTTTATATTCGTTAATTACTGCAGGAATTCCTCCACAAATAAAATATTCTTGTAAAGCATCATCCAAAAACTTTTGGTATTGTTGAAGCTTTATTAACGATTCGGGAATTTTACCTTCAAATAAACTAAAAAACATTGCTTGTTTGTCTTTAGTTTTTATCAAGTTTAATTCAAATAGTCTGTTTTTTATTTGAGAAAATACAATCGGGTGCGCGAACTCTAAAAATTCACAAAATTTTAGCGGTGCCAATACTTTATCAAGTGAATCTCCTTTTCCTCTTCTTCCTGGAAGTCGTTCCACGCTCTCTTTTATTTCTCCAGCATGAGAACCAGATACAACTATTGAATGGTCTTTTAGTAACCCTTTATTAGCCAATGTCAAGAATTCATCTGACCAATTTTTTATGTGACATATTTCATCAAGAAAAAGGTATTTTCTATTTTTGTCATCTTTTCGAAATTGTGAGTAATAATCAATTAAATCGCTGAATTTTTCTTCTTTTAAGCATTCACAAGAGAAATAAAGTATGTTTTCAGGCACAACTCGTTTATCTCTTAAAAGTTTTGCAATGATTAAATGGATTAGTGTTGTTTTTCCAACTTGTCGAAGACCACTTAGTGTTACAAGAGAATCATTGTCAATGGTCTCCATTATTCGATATAACATCCCAGGTTCTTTTTTGAATTTTGAGTTTTCATATTTTTGCATACATGGGGTCTCAAAAACCTTACTCCATCCAAACCACCAAGGGTTATATTCTCCCATTAGTTTGGGTATGTCAGCCATATTATTATGTAGTACAGAAAGAGTTAAAAATTGACAAGGTGTTTATATATGTATATATAAAAAATTGACAAGGTGTTTAAATATGGGAAATTATTACTTTGACATAGAAACAACTGGTTTAGATGCTAAAACCAATAAGATTATTACTATTCAGTTTCAGGAGCTTCATAGGAATACTGGTGAAGCTATTGGAGAACTCACAATCCTTAAAGAATGGGAATCTTCCGAAAGAGAAATCCTAAAAGAGTTCATTAGGAAATCAGGCATTGAAGAAGATTATCCTTTTACTTTTATTCCAACAGGTTATAACTTGGGTTTTGAGCATAACTTTCTCAAAGAAAGAACTGCTTTACATAGCTTGAACCCCATTGATATTCTAAACAAGCCTTTCATTGACTTACGAGCATTTGGCATCATAATGAACAAAGGAGAATTCAAAGGTTCTGGCTTAGACAAAATTTCAGGCAAACAAGTAGACGGAAAAAACATTCCAATCTGGTACCAAAAAAAAGAATACCAAAAAATAGATGAATACATCAAAGACGAAGCCAAATCATTCATCCATTTAAACACATGGCTATACAAAACAATGCCACAATTTTTAGAACAATATAAATCTAAACTTTAATATCAACTCAAATTAAGCAAGTAATTTAGAAACAAACAATAGTTCTTTGTTACCATTTATTTTTGACGTGCAGACATGGGCGCCATTATAATCCTTGGAGTAGACTTTTGTTTTTCCGTAGCCATTTAAAACTTCAAGAATTTCATTTGGTTTTAATATCCCGTGATTATTATAACTCATTATTATTGTTTTTGCGTTCGTATTGCCAATTAAGTCTTCAAATACTTCTCTTGCATTAGAACGTGAGGAATATTTACTTTTCTTATTTGTGAAATCTGCTTTTTTTGCTTTTCCAAATACTTTGGGTTTTTTCCATTCAACAATATTTTCAAGAAAATGGTAATTATTACAATATTGGCGACAAGTATATGGCGGGTCTAAATAAAGAATGTCAATATCATTTAATTTTTTTATTAATTTATTTGCATCGGTTTGATAAACCTTATTTAAAGAATTATTTTTGTTAGATAATTTTGGCATTCTTAACTCAATTTCTTTAAGTGCCCCGTGGTATGTTACTTGTCTACCTTGTGAATCGTAAAGATTTGGGTTAAATTCTTTTAAGTATGCCTCATATTGTGTAATAATATTAGAACATTTGTCTACTGCATAAAATAAAGAGGTTAATAAGAAATAATATTCATCCTTATTTATTATTTTGGAATTTTTTAGTTGTTCAATCTTTTCACGTATTGAATCTATTTTCATAGCGTTTTGTTCAGTAATAAAAGTGTTACTAAAGTTTTTGAAAACATACCCTTTTTTCCCTTTCAAATTATTCAAACGTGTAATTATTTTTTCCATACTATTAGAACGTATCTTTGTTGCACTAATCCATGTGTTTAGTGCACAAAAATTATGAAAAAGAATGTCATTTGCAATTATTTGTTTATCGTCTTGATTAAAATAATTAGCAACAGAGCCTGTTCCAGAAAATATATCAACAAAAGTAGTCCATTTTGGTACTTCTTTAGATATTACCTTATCAAGAAATGGTAAGAGCTTTGTCTTATTTCCATAATATCTTCTATTACCAATCTCAAGAGTAGACACCATCTAATCCCTCACATAAAAATACCCATTGAATTTATCTTCTGGATTATTCCTAACACAAAGTTCAGATTTAATACCACTTGGGCAATCTTTTTCGATTATACCAGCGTGTCTTAACATTCCATTGGTTTTATTTATATTTTCATGAGCTAAAGCTTTTAAGAATCCTGGCTTAATAATTTTTACAGTTTCCCCAGATGGATACTTATAATCAATTAGATATTCGTCTAAAAGCTTTTTGTCATTAAAAAATTCCCATGGGCTGTGTAGTTTCCAATCTTCAAAAAACTGTTTCTGTTTTTTACTAAATGATTCACGACTTGTAATATTAACATCACTCCCAAAACAACTTTTTGCATGTCGACATTTGTAGCAAACATTTTTTCTTGTTCTTGAACTGTCAAAAACAAATATTGGCGGAGTTGTTCTATTTTTATCAATTAGCCACATCGCTTCTGCAATAAAAGGGTCATTCTTAAATCCAACTGTAAATACATGTGCTAAAGTCACTTCTTTTCTCTTTGCCTCACTTTGTGCAATTCTTATCCAATCAATTATTTTTCCCACATTTTGATTTTGCTTTAAACAAAGATTTAACAAGTTAGATACAAGCATTGGAAATTCTCCCATCTCATACAACGCTTTTGACTTCCCAATTTTTGACTTCTCAGGCATTTTTTCTATAAAATCATCTACTTTATCTGCCGAGGTATTTCCGTCAAGCAAACTATCAATTATTTTAAAAAATGGTAAAAATTGGTGTGTTGCTTTTTTATCTTTGTTAATTAATCCAATTTCAATTAAGTCATTTATTTTTGCACCCAGTCGACCATAACTTGCTGAAACTGGCAAGCCGTAATAATAACGCAAAGCCAGAACAAAAGTTGACTCTTTGCCACCAAAAGCAATTGTACTTATTTTAAGTGTCTTTTTTTCAGAGTCCTTTGCATTTTTAGTTAAATGGTAGTTTCGTAAATATTGTGTTATATAATTAAGAATCGATGTTTTTGATTGTGTAAGTATATTTGGATTTAATTCTTGGATTAAATTGGATGTATTGGAATATGACAATATTCCATAATTTTTATCAGTAAATGGCTCAACAAATTTATTCATTTCTTCTGGAATTGCCAAAAAGGATTTATGGCAGGCATAACCATGTGTAACAACTTGATACAACCCACGTTTTATACTATCAATTGAATCACCCTTTGCTTCTATTGCCCAAATTTCACTTGAATTTTCTGAATAATCGAAAACATGTACCATAAAATCAGGATACATTTCTTTATCTTCCGCTTTTATATAGGGGATTTTGATATCAACAATATCAATAAAGCATTGTTCTAAAAGCGCGTCATCTAAATTGTAATAATTAGATAATTTTTCCATAATATTGTTACCTTTGACTCGATTTTCTAAAAGCCATTCACCAATCTTTTTTGCAGATTCTACACCAACAAAAAAACCAATCTGTTTTTTTAAACTTTCACGATTATATTGCTCTTGTTTTTTTATTAGCCAATTTACTATTCCGCAACATACTTCAGATTCATTTACCATACTATCACATTGTCTTTCTAAGTATTAATATATATTGGTGAATTATGTTTGGAACATATGCATATGGAATTCCATAAGGATACAAATTTTTGTTATTTTGAACTAATATTGAAATTCCACAAAGTTCTAATGAGTCCTTTTTTTCCATTATTTTATTTACCAAGTCTGAATGATAAGGATAAAATATTTTTCCACTTTTAAAATCAGAAACTATTATACACATGTGTTTTTTTGATTTTAACTTTTGTGCACACCCAATAAATATGTCCGCAAGTTTATCAATAAATTCAGCATAGTTATTCATATTCCCTAAATCATTTTTGTCTTCACTGTAATGTGTGCTTAATGCTTTATCGGTTCTTTCACGTTTTGCTTTGTGGGCTTTATTCCGCAAGATACTCCAATACGGCGGACTTGTTATTATAAAATCAAATAAATCATTAGGACATTTTTTCAAAAAATTTTCAATATCCTGATTGAACAAATTATGTTCGCTTTGTTCTATATTCGATAAAGAACTATTTATTTTTCCGCCCACTCTTAATTTCGCTAAATCAGCCCATTGTTTAGTCAACTCAACACCAGTTGATTTTCGGTTTGTGTTTTTGGCGGCGACCATTGTCGAACCAACACCGACAAATGGGTCAAACACATGTTCTCCTTTTTTTGTAAAGAATTCTATTTGCTCTTTTATGTCAGATTCGGCAAAAGTTGCTGGATGTTGTTTTTTTAGTTTATCTCTTGGTTCTGGTTTACTAAAAAAAACACTCTTTGTTCTAATCATCCATTCTTTATTTGAAAGGTCATTTAGTTTGTTTCTTTTATCGACTTGATTTTTTATGTCTCCCTTTAATGTTAGTTGGTTGTTTGTCATAATTAATCACTATTTTTTTATTTTTTAATTGTTTTGGGGGTAGCGTGCCAAGCTTGCCGATTATTTTTTCATTTGTTCATCTAATTGTTTTTGAACAAATTTTGACAAGTTCATGCTGACTGTGTTTATGTAGTCTGCTTGGTCTTGTCTTATTGTTATTGTTTTTGGCACATATCCTGCTTTTTTGTTCGCCATAATAATACAACCGCCATTTCTATTAATTGATTTGGTTCACAGTTCAATATTATAAACATCATACGTATTTATAAAGCTTTACTAATATAATACGTATAATAAGTATTTAACGTGAATAAGTTATGAATGAAAATGTAACAAAGTGTTTCCGTTGCGGAAGTCAAAAAATAGTCAAAAGAGGAAAACAATTTAACCCCAAGAAAACCACTTGGAAACAACGCTGGCAATGCAAAAACTGTGGGTTAAAGTTTAATGAGAAAAAGCAACATTTAGTTGATTATGAACCAGAACCATTCGAATATGTTCCAAAAGGCACTACACCAATTAATTGGAGTAATTACACTGACTCACAGATAAACGAGAAAATGCTTTTCCTTGAGATAACAAACGACATATTAAACCAGTTTAAATTTGAGCAGATTAAAACAAATGGCAGACCAGTAACCAACACAAGAGACTTAATTTTCTGTATGCTAATAAAAATCTTTAACAAGAATTCTGCCAGAAGAACAATGTCGGATTTAGAAATACTCAAAGACTTAGGTTACATTCAAGAGATTCCATACTTTACTACTCTAATGCGTTATTTTGATAACCAAACCTTTTGTAGAGTGTTTAAGGAAATGGTTGATTTAAGTGCCAAGCCTTTTGTTGATTTAGAAGAAGATTTTGCCGTTGATTCAACAGGCTTTAGTTCTTCAAAATTTGGTCGTTGGTTTGACCACAAGTACGGAGAAGAAGTAGAAAAACGTTTATTCAGAAAATTGCACGCAATGATTGGAGTGAGAAGCAATGTAATAACAAGTGTGAGAGTAACTAAACAAGAGGGAGAAAATACTGGTGATATGTCAAACTTCATTCCTCTCGTAGAAAAGACTGCGATTAATTTTACAATCAAAGAAGTTTCAGCAGACATGGGTTATTTAAGCCAAGCAAACATGGAAGCAGTTACCAAAATTGGTGCAACACCTTACATTCCGTTTAAGTCAAATTCTCGTAGTGGTGGTAATGGTTCAACATGGAAAAACATGAACTACTTCTTTAAACAAAATCCACAAGCATTTTATGAAAAATATCATAAAAGAAGTAATGTTGAGTCGGCTTTCTGGATGCTCAAACAAAAATTTGGGGATTCTCTTTATACTAAAAACTGGATTTCAAACCAAAACGAAATACTTGCAAAATGCGTATGCCACAACATCTGCCAAGTAATCAGAGCATACTACTGCTTAGGATTAGATAAAGCTAAAAGTACAGAAGTCCTAAAATCAACCTATTCAGTTATCAAAGTCTAATCTTTAAGTACAAGTCCCTGCAAGTATTTTTTTGATTGAGTAGTTTTTTTTAAAATTTTTTTTGTATTTATTTGTAATAAGAGATTAAGTTTGAGGGATTGGGTTTGGATTTAAAGAGTATGTTTATTTGGTTGAATGCACTTTATAGGGTTAGTGTTGGTATGATTTCTCCCGAGCTTTGTATGTCCTGTTTCGCCATGACTAAACGAGGTACTACTTGCGCTTTGCTTGGTAGTACATTTTTTGTTTTTTTTGATGGGGGAGGTTGGTTTTTGTGATTTCTCCCGAGCTTTGTATTAAGTGTAAAGGAAAATTACTTTGCGGTCTTGATAAGTGTCCTATTTTGGAAAAACAATTCAAACAATCAACCATTGTTTCTTCAATGAAGGATAATAATTTTGTCGGCGCAACCCCTCCTGGTTTTTTTGTTTCTTGGCAATCTTACCCCAAAGTTGCAGTAGCTCCGCTTTCAGCATTACCTAATGAGGTTAGTGAGTTGAGTGATTTGCCAGAAAAATGGTATGGTTTGAGTCAAGAAAAAATTATTTCTTTCAGAGAATCACTTTTAAGATCTTACAAAAAAATGCCTGTTTCTTTAGCATCAAATCCAACTTATGAGTTGGTTGATTTTCAAGAATTAGCAATGGCTTCTTCAACAGTGGAGTTGGAAGTTAATTTAGCAAGAAAACCACAAGCTGATTTTTCTTTTGATTCTTTCACCGCCCCAATGGGTCCTTCCGCTGAATTAAACAAATTATCAATTATTGAGAACCCAAAAATTCCTCAAAAAGTTGATTATTTGCACAATGATGTTTCAGCAAAATCAAATATTGCTTTAATTGAATTATACAAAGATGGGGTTCCTGTTTCAGCTTTATCAAAAATTCTTTCAGCAGGAGCGCTTGGAGTGAAAAAGAACAGAAAACTTGTTCCAACTCGTTGGAGTATTACGGCGGTTGATTCAAATTTATCAAAATATTTAATTAATGAAAAGGTTTCTCAGGGAAAAATAATTGATTCTTTTAAATTATTTAATTCAAATTATTTGGATAATAATTTTTGGGTGTTATTAATGCCTTATCCTTGGAGTTTTGAACAAGTAGAAACTTGGCTTCCTGGCGGGATATGGAATAAAGAATCAACAGAGTTTAATGTGTTAGCAGATCATGAACTAAACACTGGGCTTAAAGGATATCCTGAAGAAACAGAAGGGGCTTATTTTGCTGCACGGCTCGCAGTTGCAGAGTATTTATCAGAAAACAAATCGAATGCTGCTTCAATTGTTTTTAGAGAAATAGGAACAAATTATGCTGTTCCATTGGGGGTTTGGCAAATACGAGAAAATGTTCGTGCTGCATTGAAACAAAAACCTTTAGAGTTTTCAACTCTTGATTTGAGTTTGGATTTTTTATCAAAAAAACTAATTGTTCCAATTCAACATTATAAAAATAAATCAATTTTATTAAAACATTTTAAACAACAAACAAGATTGAACCAATGGTTTTAGTTTTTAAAAAATTAGTGGGTTGTTTTTTTTTTGTTTAGTGTTCAAGCATTTCATTTTTTAGTTTTCTTAATTTTTCAGAATTTGTTGTTGCAGCATTAATAACACTGCCTGTGGCTCTAGTGGCTTTTGTTTGATTTCCCATTAGTGCAATATAAAATGCATCATGCAATTTTTTGGTTTCTCCCCCGACATTTTTTCCACTTAATTGTGCAGTGATTAATTTTTGTGCTCGTTGGTGAATTATTTTTTTAAAATAAGGACTAGTTATTCCATATTGGCGTATTACATTTCCTGTTGTTTTTTGAGTAGCGATTCTTATATCCCTATTTTCATCTCTTTGTGCTTTTCGTAAAATTTTTTTTGATTCAGCTCTTGCTTTTTGGAGTTTTTCTCTAGATATTCTTCCTATTCCTTCAAGAGATTCTCCTACTTTTTCCATTTGGTTTATTGCACTATATTCTCTTTGAGCAAGTTTTATTGCTGGTCCTTTGAGTTTGCTTCCTTTCAGCACATATTTGTTTGCATCAATAATGCTTGTGCCAGTTTTTGTTGTATTAATTTTTGTCGTATTAACTTTTCCTGCTTTGGCTCTTCTTGCTCTGGAAATATTTGACATAGTTTTCCCCTATTTTTTGTATTTCATAAATTGTGCGAGTAGTGCTTCAAGTTGTATTCTTTCATTCGCTCCTTCAGTTAATCTAAAATCGTATTCTCCAATAGTATGCACTAATTCAATTTTACTTTTTTGATCAAGTTTATCATCACTCAAGTTCATTGTTTCTCTATAAATTTGCACCATTACATCCTCTCCACTCATTCCTTGTTCATACATTAGTTCATCAAGTTTTTTTCTCGCGTCAATAAATTTTCCATTCAATGCGAGTATTATCATTTCTTGTACTTGTTCAGGTCTTGCTTTTGAGGAAACAGTGTAAATAATTTCTTCATTCAATTTTTTATCAAGTGTTGCAGCAGCTTGCAAAATATTAATAGCTTTTCTCAAATCCCCTTGACAAATATAATTAATAGCGTTTTTTCCTTTTTCATCAATAGTTATTTTTTCGTTTTCAGAAATTTTTTGTATTTGTTCATTAATTTCTTTTGCGCCAAGTGGTTTAAATCTATAAATAACACATCTTGATTGAATTGGCTCTATTATTTTTGATGAATAATTGCACGATAAAATAAATCTACAAGTTTTTGTATATTTTTCCATTGTTCTTCTTAGCGCTTGTTGTGCATCTTGTGTTAATGCATCACATTCATCAAGAAATATTATTTTAAAATTCGAATCAAATGCAAGAGTTCTTGCAAAATCCTTAATAGTGTTTCTAACAATATCAATTCCTCTATCATCACTCGCGTTTAGTTCTAAAAAATTTTGTTCAAAATTAGTAGAAAAGAATTCTTTAGCAAGCGCTATGCTTGAAGAGGTTTTTCCTGTTCCTGCCGGCCCAGAGAACATCATATTGGGCATATTTTTTTTATCAACATATCCTTTGAGTCTTTTAGTTATTTCCTCGTGTCCAATTATTTCGCTTAAGTTTTTCGGTCTGTATTTCTCAACCCAAGGTAACTCAATATCAGTCATAAAAAAATCCTTCTAAGTAAAGATTAAAAGCCTATTATTTTAATATTTCCTTACTAATAATTGATGAGTTTTATTGTGATGAGTATTATTGATAGGTATTGAAAAATTAAGTGGTGTTTTTTATGAGTTCAAAAAGCGTAAATCAAAATACAGTTTTTTTAATTGCTTATTTTTTAGTTGCGTATTTGGTTTTGTGGTTTTTGGGAGGAGCTTGCCTTGATCCTTTTTCAGGTGGAACTTGTTTATCAAAGGAAGCAATAAGTGGAGTTAGTAATATTCCCGTGCTTCAATTATTTTTGCCACTTAACCCTTGGCATTCTTTGATGTACTGGTTTGCTCCAATTGCGGGGATGATTATTTCTTATTTTGTTTTAAAATGGTATAATCAATATTTTGAAACAAAATTCGCTTCAAGTATTTTTATGTTCGCGATACTTGTTTTTGCACTAATTTTTGGTTATTTTATTAATTTGAATTGGTATTATGGTGAAGCTGCTGCACTAAATTCTAGGGATGGTTTAAAAGTAGGGTTGTATTTTTGTGTTACTGAAGTAAATCCTGCTGATTGTAGTGCAATGGTTGGAAAAATAAATCAAGAACTAATAAATCAAGCCCAATCAAATAATTTAACAACAATTCAACAAAACATTCCAGTAAATTTTTGGGCAGAATTAAAAGAAAGTATTTACTTGACTTTTATGTTGGGTGCAATGATTGGTTGGTTACCTCTTTTTGTTAAAAACTTTTTAGAATCAAAAAAATAATTATTTTCTTTGATTTTTTAATTCATTAAATTAATAATTCATTAAATTAATAATTTATTATTTTTTATTTTTTACAATTTCTAAAATTATGGGTGTTTTTTTTTGAAAAAGTTTTTTTTGGAAGGGTATGGTTGTTCGCTTAATATTTCCGAAACCCAAAAAATTGATGAGTTTTTGGAATCAAATAATTTTGAACGAACTGATAAATTAAATAGTGCTGATTTTGTAATAATTAATACTTGTTCAGTAAAACAAGTTACTGAACAAAGAATGTTTTCACGAATAGAGTTTTTTTTAAATAATAAAAAGTCCTCTTCAAAAATTATTGTTTTTGGTTGTCTTGCAGCTCATAAAAAAAAAGATTTGTTAAAAAAATTTCCGACGATTTTAGTTTGTGATACTTCTCTTGAATCACTTTGTTTAGTTTTGAATATTAAAAAAAGATCCTTTTCCCCAAAATTATTAGGAAAAAAATCCAATCCTTTAGTTTCAATTATTCCTGTGAGTGTTGGGTGTTTGGGTAATTGCACTTACTGTGCTACAAAAATAGCGCGGCCTAATTTTTTTTCGTATTCAATAAAAGAAATCGATTTTGCTTTCAAAAGTGCACTAAAATCCGGTTCGAAAGAAATTTGGTTAACTTCTCAAGATCTTGGTTGTTATGGTTTTGATATTAAAACAGATATTGTTGAGTTACTTAAAGTTTTACTAAAAAATAAAGGGGAGTATAGAATAAGGTTGGGGATGATGAACCCTAATTTTTTAAAAAAAATTAGTGGGAAATTAATTCCTCTTTTTTCGGATGATCGTTTGTACAAATTTTTGCACGTTCCTGTTCAATCAGGTTCGAATAGGGTTTTGAAATTAATGAACAGGGGATATAAGAATAAAGATTTTGTTGATTTGGTTAATTTGTTTAGAAAAAAAGTTAAAGGAATTACTTTTTCAACGGATATTATTGTTGGTTTTCCTACAGAAACTGAAAAAGATTTTGAAAAAACTTTGTTGTTACTAAAAAAAACCACTCCTGAGGTGGTTAATATTTCAAGATTTGCAAAGAGGGATGGAACAAAAGCCGCTGTCTTTTCCGGACAACTTTCAGAAGCAACAAAAAAAGATTATTCAAGAAAATTAACCAAATTTTGTGATGAATATATGCTTGTTAATAACAAAAAAAGGGTTGGAGAAAAAGTGCGTGTTTTGGTTTCAGAAAAAAAATCAAAAAATCTTTTTGTTGCCAGAACAAACAATTATCGTCCAGTGAATGTTGGGTTTGGTTATTCAAGTTTTGTTGATGTTGAAATTGTTGAAGCATTCCCTCATTTTTTTAAAGGGGAAACGAAATAATTTTTCAATATTTTAGTTTTCACAAAAATAAGGGTTTTTAATACTTTTTTCACTATTTTACTTTATGTTTAATATTGTTTTAAAGCGTACTTTTGAAGAATTTTCGGATAATTTTAAAGTGGCTTTAAGTTTTGGAGTTCTATTTATTTTTGTAGCAATTTTTGTATTTTTTGAACAATTTTTTATTTCATCAGGAACAGTTTTTTTGTTCTTTGACATTAATTTGTTCACATTAGTTGGATTAATTTGTGCATTGGTTTTTTTGTACGCATTTTCATTTTTTATTTCCTTATCAGTTTATTCAATTCAAAGAGATATTCACAGATTAACCCTTGATGAGTATTGGAGTGTATTACTAAAAAAAGGTTCATTAAATATTTTTATTTTTTATTTCTTTTTAGTTTTATTATTTTTTGTATTATCAATTTTGGGTTTAACTTTTTCACAAGTGGTTTTTTCAAGCGTAGTAATGTTTGTTATTTCAACACTTTTAATGTATGTTCCACAAAGTATTATTTTTGATGAAGTTGGAGTGGGTTATGCAATAAGAGAGAGTGTTTCTTTTTGGAGAAAAAGTTTCGGAGTTAGTTTCGGAATATTGTTTTTATCAACAATTGCGTTATTTTTAATAATACTTATTGAATTTGTTTTTGATTATTTTGGTTTCCCAGGATCAATTATTTCTTTTGTTTTAGTTTTAATATTTTTGATTCCATTCGTTGAACAAATGAAATCTTACGCTTATATTTTGAAAAATAATTTAATTAGAGCCTCTGAAGTAAGTAGCGCGAGACGTAAAAAGAAATTTGTTGAACCTTTTGAAAGAACAACTAGGTTGCGTGAAAAGAACCCAAGAGGAAAATTGTGATCAAAAATTTGTGATATGCTTTGTAATAAAAAACAAGATGTGTGGGAAATAATTATTCCCCAAATTGAATTATTTTGATTTTTTCTTTTATCATTTCTTCCACTTCTTTAATTGTTTTGGCTGTTTTTAAAAAATCGTGTTCTGTTTTACTTTCACTCATTATTGAGTTTTCTTCATTTTCCACATTTTGTAAATTTATTTCTTTAAATTTATTTTGGGCAATTTTTGTAAGATCCAAAATAATTTCATCACTAAAAATAGTGTTTATTTCTTTATTAATTTTTTTAACACATTCGCTTGGTTTCATTTCTTGGAAATATTTTGTCAAAGTGTGTAAGTTGGTTATCCCTATGCCTGTTTTATTTTTTTCAATTGAAAATTTATTCAAAAATTGTTTTTTTGAAAGAATTTCGTTTCTTTGATTTTCTATTTTTTTTACTTCTTCGCTAATTTCTTTAATTTCTTTAATAAATTCTTCAAAATTGTTTTCTTGTGCGATTTTTTCCAAATTTAGATTAATGAATGAATTTATTGTTGGGGTGGTTGAATAAATATTTTCTGATTGAGGGTAGTACTCTTTTTCCGAACAATTAAGTATTGTTAGTTGTTTATTTAATTTTTTTAATAATTTTAATTCGTATGTTGAATCAATGCTAATTATGCTTTCTTTTTTTTCAATTAATTGTTCTCCAATTAGTAGTGCGTTTGTTTTGTTACTTTTTGTTTTAAGTATTTCCGGAGTAAATAGTTCTATTGATATTTTTGTTTCTTTTGGCAATATTTCTAAATATTTTATTAATTTTTTTCCAATTTTTTTTGATTGGTTTGGGTTGTCACAAAATTCAGAAAGGGTGTGGGTTGCTCCATAAATGCTTATTGGAGTAAATACTAGTTTTTGTTTTTCAATAATTTTTTTTATGTTTTGTGAAATTGTTTCATCTTCATCCTCAAATTTTTCAAAAATGTGTGTGTGTGAAAAAACTCTTGAAGAATATCCCATAGTATCCTCGATATGTATTGTTCCTTCGCAGTGTAATTTTCTTGCTTTTTTTGGAAGCACTAAAGCAGTATTATATTCTCTCACTCCTTCCCCAAAATATGGTTTTTCTTCCAATTTTTTTCTAATATCGTGTGCTGCTTCTCCGAGTCGTGCATAATTATTTCTAACTTCTTCATAATTATAAGAAATTAATTTAGAGTTAACAAGTTCTCTAATTAAGGTGGTGTTGAGTGTTTCAATTTTTGCATCTTTTATTTGATTTTCTACTTCAAGAGTTATTTTTTCAGCAATATTTCTTGGTAAATTTGTTTCTTTTAAAAGTGATTTGATTATGTGTCCTCTATTGAATGGCAATATTTTTTCGTTTGATGTGTATACTTTCATTTGGTTAAATTTATTATAAATTATTGCTGCTTGTGGATCGAGTTCTTCTAAAAGTTTTTGAGATTTTTCTCTAAGTTTTTTTTCACTAGTGGTATTCATTTCTGACAATTCTTTTACAATTTTTGTAATTGTCCAAGGGGAAGCATTTGCTTCCATTATTTCTTTGGCAATTATTTGAATTTTTTCTTCAATAATTTTCATATTCATCAACATAATTAGTTTTTTACTAAAATATTTTTGATTGAAAATGTTATTAAATAATTTTCATAAAAAACAATGTCCAAAAAAGTGTGATTATTTAACTTTTTTCTCTTCTTTTGTTAGGAAACTAAATTTTTAAGGCTTTGCAAGGTTGTTTTATTTAACTTTAATTGTTTTTATTAGTTTTTATTATTTAAAATGGGGAGGGGTTGGGAGTGGTTGTGCCTTTGGATAAAATTGATCATGTTATTTTGCAAGCACTTCTTTTGGATGGTAGAGCTTCTTTTTCAGCAATTGCTCGTGAAACAAAATTAACTGATGTTGCAATAAAAAAAAGATTTGAATCACTAAAAAAAAGAGGGGTTATTGATTCTGTTTCAGTTGGTCTTAATTACAAAGTTTTGGGTTATGAGAATCCGATTTTTTTACAACTCCGGACTGATGTTTCAAAAAACAAAGACATTATAAAAAAACTTCAAGGAATGGATTTTGTTATTGAATTGTATCAAGTGTTGGGAGAGTATAATTTGATCGCAAAATTAATCGTGCCAAATCTTGATAGTGCTGAAAAATTTATTTCACAACTTGGTTTGATTGATGGGGTAATTGATCTAAAAACAATGGTTGTTCTTTCTGATGTAAAAAAATCAAAAACCCTTCCTGCAACAACTTTTCAAAACAAAATTTAATTTCGTCAATTTTTTATTTCGCCTTTTGGTTTTTTATTCTTTTTCTTTTCTTTTTTTATTATTGGTTTTTGTTTATTGATTAGTAGTAATTAATTTTTGGGTTAATTTTGATTTGTGGTTTTAATGGATTTGATAATTTCAGAAAAAGCTATTGCTGGTGAAAGAATCGCAGAACTTTTAGCTGATGGAAAAGTTTCAAACAAAACAATTAATGGTGCAAGAGTGTTTGAGTTTATGTGGAATGGTAACCCAATTAGATTAATTCCTTTAAGGGGACACATTAGTAATGTTGAGTTTCCAAAAAAATATTCTAATTGGATTGGAATTGATGTGAGAGATTTGATTACTGCTCCAATAGTTTATTCCGAAACAGAAAAATTGATTATTGATTGTATTCGTTTTTCTGCACCTGAAGCAAATAATATAATTATTGCAACTGATGCTGATAGGGAAGGGGAAGCGATTGGTCTTGAAGCAATTAATTATGCAAAGGAGACAAACAAGAATATAAAGATTCAAAGAGCATACTTTTCAGCAATTACAAAAGAGGATTTGGATAAATCTTTTAACAATTTGGAAAAATTTGATTATAATTTTGCTTACTCCGCAAATGCTAGGAGAGAAATTGATTTAATTTGGGGTGCTGTGCTTACAAGATTTCTTTCACTTGTTTCGGGCCAAATTGGAAAAGATTTTTTGAGTGTTGGTCGTGTTCAAACACCAACTCTTGCACTTGTTGTTGATAGAGAGAAGGAGAGATTGGCTTTTGATAAAAAAAAATATTGGGAAGTGGTTGCTAAGTGTGAGAAAGATAATGAAAAATTTGATGCATTGCATATTGAAGAAAAACTTTGGGAAAAAGCAAAAGCATTAAGTATTTTTGACAAGAATTTAAAAAAAGCAATAGTTAAAAAAATTGATAAAAAAGTTAGAGTGTTAAAAAAACCTGTTCCGTTCAATACTACTGAATATATTAGGGCTGCTACCGCAATTGGTTTTTCTGCTGGTAGGGCAATGTCTATTGCTGAATCACTTTATCAAAGGGGATTTACTTCTTATCCGCGAACTGATAATTCTACTTATCCCAAATCTCTTAATCTAAAAGAGGTGTTGAATAAATTAGCTTCAGTTAATGAACTTAGGGATGATGTGGCTAAGGTTTTGGCTCAAAAAGAAATTGTTCCTTCTGCGGGGAAGGAAACAAAAGATCATCCTCCAATTTATCCTGTTGGGGTTGTTCAAAAAGATGCCCTCACTCTTGATGATTGGAAAATTTATGAATTGATTTGTAGAAGATTTTTAGCAACTCTTTCAGAGGATGCAAAGACAGAAAATGTTTCAGTTCTTCTTGATGCTAGTGGGGAGAATTTTGTTTCAAGGGGACAAATAATTCTTTACTTTGGTTGGAAAGAAATTTATCCTTATAGTAAAGTTTCGGAAGTGATTTTGCCAAAACTCGCTGTTGATGATGTTGTTAATATTGAAAAAGTAGAGTTGGTTGAAAAAGAAACCCAACCCCCTGGAAGATATTCTCAGGGTTCTTTAATTAAATTAATGGAAGAAAAAAACTTGGGGACAAAATCAACTCGTCCAGCAATTATCCAAAAATTGTATTCTAGGAATTATATTTCTGGTAATAAAAGTATTGAACCGAGCAAGGTTGCTTTTGCGGTAATTGATTCTCTTGAAAAACACTGTGATATTGTGACCAAACCTGAGATGACTAGTATTTTGGAAAAAGAAATGGATGAAATTGCTGCTGGAAAAAAAGAACAATTGGAAGTTGTGAATGATTCTGGTGTTAAGTTAAAAAAAATAATGGATATTTTGGTGAAAAACAAAAATGAGGTGGGTTCTGATATTAGGAATGCTTTGAGGTTTTCTTTAGTTCTTGGGGCGTGTGAAAAGTGCAGTAAAGGAAATCTTGTTGCAAGAAAAGGAAGATCAGGAAAAAGATTTGTTGGGTGTTCATCTTATCCTGATTGTAATAATTCTTTTCCACTTCCACAAAAAGGAACAATCACTCCTACCGAAGAAAAATGTGTTGAGTGTGGTGCGCCAATAATTAAAGTAAGGAATGGTCGGTTGAGTTACAAAATGTGTTTAACAATGAATTGTGTGACAAAAAAAGATTGGGGTAAAAAGAAAGAAGAAAAAGAGAGAAAAGAAAAAGAGAAAGAAGAAAAAGAGAAAGAAGAAAAAGAAAAAAATGAAAAAGAAGAAAAGAAAACAACTGAGACAAAAACTGGCAAAAAAGAAATAAAAACAAAAAAAGATGTTAAGAAAAAATCCACAAAATGATTTTCAAAATGATTTTCACAAAAGATATATTTTTTAACAATTATTTTTTTTTGATAAAATTATTTATTTAACAAAATCAAATTTTTAAAATGGGTTTTTAATAAAATTAGTTTTTCAAAATAGATTTCTAAAAATTAGTTTTTTAAAATTAGTTTTTAAAATTAGATTTTTTTCATAATAAGGATTGTAAAATATTTCTACAATAAGAATGAGCCTGGTGAGCCTACTTCACAATCCTTATTACTTCCTTCTTTAAAAATTTCTCCACCTCATTTCTTTCTATCGCCTCCTTAATAAAACTCATTTCAATAACCATATACCTCATTTAGTATTATTAAGTATTAATCGCATTATGGTGTAACAAAAAATACATTTAAATACCTCTTAGTGTTATATTTTGTTAGTTTTGGCAGTATGTGTTGTTTTTTGCATGTATTATTCGCCATTTGTGGTTTGGTTGGGGTTGGTTGTTATGGCTCAAAAAATGCAAATTAATGATGAAATTAGGTTGAATATTTTGAGTGCTCTTCTTGATAAGGGTTCTACTCAACCAAATTTGCGTAGAATAAAAAACAAAACCAAATATCACCTTGCGACAATTAAGGGTTCAATTGATTTTTTGACAAAAGAGGGAATTATTACTGGTTATGGTCCCAAACTTGCTTTTTGGAAACTTGGGTATAAATTAGAAGCTGTGGAATTATTGCAAGTGGATTTTTCAAAAAATGAGTTGGTTGAAAAATTTTTAGAAGTGATAAAAAATGATCCACATGTTTATGCACTTAGTTCAATAATGGGTTCAGGGAATTATAATTTGATGAGTTTTCAATTTTACAAAGATGTAGAATCGTATCACAAAAATTTGCAAGAGAATTATGTAAAAAAAATTCCTCATTATTATGAAATAGTTAAAGATAGACAAGTGTTTTATTTAACTGAACCAATTTTTAAAAGAGGATCAAGAACTGATTCTGTTATAAAAATTTTGAGAAACGAAGCAGCACTAGATTAAGTATGGGTTAGTGGTGGAGTGAGTGCTGTTTTTTTTTGTTTTTAAAAGTGTTGTGTTTTTTTCGTTTTTTTTTAGTTATTTTCTTCAAGTAATTTTATTGCGCGTATTACTTTTGGCGCGAGGGAAAGTTTTTTCGCTTCTTTGAGTGTTAGTATTTTGTATTCTTGGTGTTCAGTGTTTATTTTTATTTTTCCTTTTGCTTTTCCAACATAAATTAATTTCAGAACATTAATTTTTTCTGCTCCTTTTTTCACGGTAACTTTTACCATTCCTAAAAGTTCAGGGTTTTTTACTGTTTGTCCTGTTTCTTCTTCTACCTCTCTTTTTAGTGTTTCTTTTGGGGTTTCTCCTTGGCTCATTTTTCCTCCAGGCAAATCCCATTTGTTTGCGCCCCAACTAGATTGAGCACTTCTTTTCAAAAACAAGTAATGGTTTGGTTTTTCTTCTAAAAAACAACAACTAGATAATCCGATTTTTTCTTTTTTTTTCTTTTGTTTTATTTTTTGTGTTTTTTGTAATTTTTTTGGTTTTTTTATTTTTTTATTATTTTTTGATTTCATTTAGATAATTTTGTTCTTCTAACTCCTTAAAAAAGGTTTGCAAGAATTCATTATTTGTATAACATATTTGGTTTTTTTTATGGAAATAGAAATTGATTTGTCAAAAACAATTGAAGAAAATGCTACAATGTATTATAATAAATCAAAAGATGCGAGAAAAACAATTGTGGGGTTACATAAAGCTCTTGAAGTGGCAGTTAAGAAAAGTATTTCAAAAGAAGAAAAAAAATTGGTTAAAATTGAGCGTTCTCAAAAATGGTTTGAACAATTCAGGTGGTTTTTTTCAAGTGATGGATTTTTGGTTGTGGGCGGAAAGGATGCTAAGAGTAATGAAAATGTAGTGAAAAAAAGAATGAAAGAAAATGATGTTTATTTTCACGCAGAAGTTTATGGTGCTCCGCATTGTTTTATCCAATCACAAGGAAAATCAATTCCGATTACTACAATGAATGAGGCCGCTCAATTTGCGGTTACTTTTTCTAAAGCGTGGGAACAAAATATACTAATTGCTGATGCTTATTCAGTAAAACCTGAACAGGTTTCAAAAACAGCTAGGCCTGGAGAATATTTGCCTACTGGGGCATTTATGATTTATGGGGAAAGAAATTGGTTCAAAAAAACCCCTCTTTCTTGTGCAATAGGTTTTTTTGAAAAAGAAGGGACTCTTATGAGTGGTCCAGTTTCGGCAATTAAAAAAAATTGTAAATTTTTTGTTGAACTAAAACAAGGGAGAGTAGAAAAAAACAAAGCTGCGGTGAAATTAAAAAAGATTTTTGAAAAAAAAGGTTATGTTTTTCCACAAGAAAAATACTTATCATTAATTCCAAACGGTGGATTTGAATTATAATAATTTTTACAAAATGATTTTTCACAAAAATTTTTGTGGTTTCATTTTTCCAAAAATCATTTTTTCAATATTTTTGTAAAATAATTTTCGCAAAATAATTTTTGTGATTTGATTGTTTTTTTTTGTTCTTTTTTGGTTTGTTTTTTTAGCATTTACTTACCTTTTTAATTCTTTTTAAGTTTCGTTATTTTATGGTTTCTAATAATCCTTCTAAGGGTGCTGATGTTTTTTTATTTGTTCAAGATCCTGATCCTACTCATGTTGGTAGAAATATTGTTACTCTTGATAAGGAAACAAAAGATTTGCTCAATATAACTTCTGGAGATATTGTTGTTATTGAGGGTGAAAAAAAAACCGCTGCAATTGTTTGGCCTGCAAGAACTGATGATGAAGGAAAAAAAATTATTAGAGCTGATTCTTTTATTAGACATAATGCAGGAGTTGCTTTGGGGGATAAGGTTAAAGTAAGTAAGGGGGTTCCTCAGGAAGCAAAAAGAATTACTCTTGCTCCAATTGAAGAAGTGAGAATTATTGCTTCGGGTTATGAAAGAATTTTAAAAAAAAGTTTTTTAGGAAGACCATTAACTATTGGAGATAATGTTTGGGTTAGTGTTTTTGGTTCTGGTTTTATTTACAGGGTAGTAGAAACTCAACCTCGCACTATTGTAAAAGTAACTGATGCCACTCAATTCGTGTTAAAAGAAAAACCAGTGAAGGATTCTCTTGAAAGTGTGCCAAAAGTTGCGTATGAAGATATTGGTGGTCTTGATGAGCAAGTAAAAAAAGTTAGAGAAATGGTTGAATTACCAATGAAACATCCAGAGTTGTTTCAAAAATTGGGGATAGTTCCACCAAAAGGAGTGTTGTTGCATGGTCCTCCAGGAACAGGAAAAACTCTTTTAGCAAAAGCAGTGGCGAATGAAGCACAAGTTCATTTCATTTCAATTTCTGCTCCCGAAATTATGGGGAAGTTTGTTGGTGAAGCAGAAGAAAGAATAAGGAATTTATTCAAAGAAGCAAAAGAGAATGGGCACTCAATTATTTTCATTGATGAAATTGACGCAATAGCTCCAAAGCGTGACGAGGTTGTTGGAGAGGTTGAAAGAAGAGTGGTTGCGCAATTACTTTCTCTCCTTGATGGTCTTGAAGCAAGAGGGGAAGTAATAGTAATGGCTGCAACGAATAGAGTAAATTCTATTGATGAAGCATTAAGAAGGCCTGGGAGATTTGATAGAGAAATAGAAATAGGTATTCCTGATAAGAGATCAAGAAAACAAATCTTATCAATTCATACAAGAGGAATGCCACTTAGCGAAGATGTGGACTTAGCATATTTTGCGGATCTTACTCACGGATTTGTTGGAGCTGATTTGAACGCTCTTGCAAAAGAAGCTGCCATGAAATCACTAAGAAGATATTTGCCCGAAATTAATTTACAAGATGAAACACTTTCACCAGAAGTTTTAGAAAAATTAGAAATAAAAAAAGAAGATTTTGTAGAAGCACTTAAAGATGTTCAACCTAGTGCATTAAGAGAGGTTGCTATTGAAATACCAAATGTTAAATGGAGTGATATTGGTTCGCTTGATTTGGTAAAACAAGAACTAAAACAAACAATAGAGTGGCCACTAAAAAAACCACACGCGTTTAAAGAAATGGGAATAAATCCACCAAAAGGAGTTCTTCTTTATGGTCCTCCAGGAACAGGAAAAACAATGTTAGCAAAAGCTATTGCTACTGAAACCGAATCAAATTTTATTTCAATAAAAGGACCAGAGTTATTGAGTATGTGGGTTGGGGAAAGCGAAAAAGGTGTGAGAAAAATTTTTAGAAAAGCAAGACAAGTTGCTCCGTGCATTATTTTCTTTGACGAGTTTGATGCACTTGCACCAAAAAGAGGAGGACAGGTTGGAAGTAATTATTCAGAAAAAATTGTTAATCAATTATTAACAGAAATTGATGGAGTGGAAGCACTTAAAGATGTAGTAATAATTGCTGCAACGAATAGACCTGATTTGATTGATCCGGCATTACTACGATCAGGAAGAATTGATAAATTAATAATGGTTCCTGCTCCTGATGAAAAATCAAGAGAACAAATACTAAAAGTTATTACAAAAAAAGTAAAAATATCAAACGATGTTGATATTAAAGAGCTTGCAAAAAAAACAAAAGGATTTAGTGGTGCTGATCTTGATGGATTAATTAGAGAAGCTGCTCTTTTAGTTTTAAGCGAAAATAAATTAAAACCTGCACCAATAACAAAAAAACACATAGATCAAATTCTTGAAAAACTAGTTCCAACAATTGATGAAGAAACAGAAAAAGCGTATGATAAATTCAAAGAAACAGCATTAGATTATCGCCCAACTTATGTTAGATAAATCTAAGCAAGTGTTGGTAAGTTTAGTAAGTTTGGGTGAGTGTGGAAGTGTGTTGATAAGTTTGGGTAAGTGTAGTAAGTTTAGGCAAGTGTAGTAAGTTTAGATAAATGTGGATTTGTGTTGGCAAGTTTGGATAAATGTGGGTAAGTGTTGTTAGTAATAATTTGATTTATATTCCAAGTAACCCAAAAACTATTTCTGGAAAGAAAACAAACACTGCTGCGATTGCGGTAACAATTAACCAATAATCTCCTCTCCAAGCAATTACTTTTGATCCATCAAGAGGCCAAATTGGTATCATATTGAATAATGCGAAAAAGAAATTAATTACTCCTGATTGAATAAACACAAATTGCAAAAAATTATCTTGAACTAGTGCTCCAATTATTACAAGGATTGTTCCTACAACAATATTCACTACGGGCCCTGCAATGGAAATTATTCCATTTTGTTTTTTTGTAGGGTTTGTTGCTACGTAATATGTTGCTCCGGGTGCAGCGAAAAAAAATCTTCCTCCACTAATCAAAACAAGTCCTATTGCAATTGCAAGTCCGGGGTACCACGCACGAAACTCTGAATGAAATCCATAATGCTTTGCTGCTTCTCTGTGAGCAAGTTCATGAAAAACAAACCCTGTTCCAACAGCTAAAAAAGCAACAGGAAGAGCAACTATAATACTACTAATTTGTAACAAAGCAGGACTTATCATTAAAGCAAAAGCAATACTCAAACTAATCCACGAAATTAAAAGATCAATTCCTTCTTGTTGAGAAAAATAAAATATTGATTTCTTATCCTGCACCATACCAAACTATTATTCCAACAGATTTATATTACTACCAAATACTGCGAACAAATTACCAATGAAGCACTAATAAAACAAAAAAACTTTAACTCGGCAATTAACGAATTTTTCTAAATGTTTTTATACTAAAAAATTGGCTTTTCTTTTTAGGTGATTTAATGAAAGAACTTTTCTATCAAGAAAGGGCCCAAATTTCAATTGAGTTAATAATTGTGCTTGCGGCAGTAGTAGCAGTGGTTTTAGTGCTTGTTAGCCAACTTCAATCAACAAGTGAAGCGGGTGCAAAAAAACTAGAAAAAGAAGCAGGGGATGTATTCAAAAAAATTGATGAAATTTAGTTAAATCTAAATTTCTAATAAATTATTTTTTTTCAAAAAAAAAGAATTTTTTGAAAAAACACATGTGACTTGGTGAGAAAATTGGGGCAAAAAAAGAACAAAGGTCAATCCTCAATAGAGTACTTATTGGTTTTGACTGCTTTTTTTGCCTCACTTGGAATAATTTTACCAATAATTGAAAACTCTACTGATTCTTTTTTTCTAATTAGTGACACAATTTTATCAAAAAATATTGCAGAAGAACTAGAAGAACAATGCAATTTGTTTAATTATTCAGGAAATGGTTCAAGTAAAGAATTAATTCAATCACCATCAAAATTAATAAAAATAAAAAGTGATGGAAAAACAATAACTATTTCTCCTACTAATGATTTTGGTGAAGATTACACCTTTGTTTGTAAAAATAATAGTGTTTTTGAAAAAAGTTTTGAAACAAAATTTAAAATTATTATTTTAAAAGAAAATGATTCAATCACAATTATTGCACACGAAACATAATTTACATTTATAAATAAATTATTCTCGAACAATATTTTACGAATAAATCATTTTCAAATAAATTATTCTCGAACAATATTTTACGAATAAATTATTTGCACAAAATTATTTTCAAACAAATTATTCACAAACAATTATTTTAATATTTTTTTCAATAAGAGTTATTTTTTCTATGATTGTTCCTTCGCTCGAAACACAATTTTCTTTTTTTTGTAAATTGATTTGGTTTCCATAAATTTTTTTCCCATCAAGATAAAGGGTGAAATTTTCTCCGAATATTTTTTTTGAATCATTAATTAAATCATTTTGGTTAATTAGTGGTTGTTCAGATGCCCAAACGCGGAGTAAATCATTTTCTTGTTGAGTTATTAATAATTCTTTAAGCGAAGTATTATTTTCTTGTGGTAAGGATAGTAAAACCAAAATTAGTACTAGTAATGAAATCATCGCTTCTATGGAAATAACAAAACCTTTTTTATTTTTCAACCAAACACCCTTTTAATTCAATTATTGATTTTTCTCCATCAATTTTTACAAACCTTTTTGAAGAAAAACATTTTTTTGATTCTCTTTGGTTTAAAACAATTTTTTTATTTTCCAAATCATTTTTCCAACTAATTTCTTTAACAAAAAAATCATTGAGTTCAAATTTTTTTGAATTGAGCAAATTTTCTTTTGTGAGTTCATTGCTTTTTACTCTTTTTTTTAAAATATCAATTGTTGCTGAACCCAGCAAGTAATTTTCTTCATTATGATTTTTTACTAAAGAGTCAATTGTGAGTAGTGTTTTTTCTGTTAAATAAAAGTTTTCTAAATTTTCTTTTTGTTTTTCATAATTTGTTGAAATGAAATAAATTGATCCAAAAATCACGAATAACATAATAATGAATGATATCATTGTATCAAAAGAAAATATCATTCCTTTTGTTGAAATATTTAGTATTTTTTTATTTGTTTTTTTATTTGTTTTTTTATTCAAGATAGTGGGCATTTGTTTTCACCTCTATTTTTGTGTTTTTTTGAGCAGTGGTTATTGAGTAACTTTCTTTTTGGGTGTTATTTATTTTTGAAATTAATTTGTTTTCTTGCGGAATACAATCAACACTTTTTGTGTAACTTTTCGCACTATTTGAATAAATTGAATCAATTGTTGTTGCACAAATTAAGGATGTTGTTTTTGCTTTAATTAATTGATCACTATTAGTGTTTGTTTCGCTTTGAATTGCGAGCGAATTAACTAAAACCCCTATGCTTGCGAAAAGTATTGTTAGGGATATTATTGCATCAAGCGTATTCACTCCAAATCTCTCCTTTTAGTTTTTTCTTAATTTTTTTCTATTTTTTTATTTTTTCATCTTTGATTTCTGTTTTTTATTTTCCATTTTTTATTTTGTTTTTTATTTTTGGATTTAATTAATTACTTTGACATTATATCCAATTGGTATTTTGAATTCAATTTTTGTTTTATTTCCAAGAGGGGTACAAATTATTTGGTTTTTTGTTAAGTTTGAGGTGAAGGTGTATTCTCCAATGGAAACATTTTCTGTTTGAATGATGTATGTATTTGTTGTGTTGTTCAAATAATTAGTTGTTAAAGTTTTTTTGCTTTCAGTTATTGTATCACAAGCATATGTTTTATCTTTTAAATAATTGTAGAGTTTTGTGTTGATTTCAGTTTGGATTTTGTGAGAATTAAAATTTTTTAACAAAATTTGTTCTCTAAGTTTGGTTTCAATTATTTTATCAACATTGTTTTCTAGTAGTGTTTGTTCTTTTTGATTGATTTCAGTAATAATTAATTCATTTTTTGTTTCTTCTAGTTCTTTTCGTATTTTGTTAGAATTTATTGTGACACTAAAAATTATTCCAATAATTATTATTACTATTATAAAATTAAATAATCCTTTTTGGTTTAATTTTTTCATAAAAAAAGCATTTTTCTTTTCACTTTTAAGCATTACTTGTTTTTCGTTGATTGTTGAATTCAAGTAAAGTGGGGGGTTGTTTGTGATTTTTATGGGAAGATTGTTTTGTTTTTTATAATAATATTAGTAGTAGTAATATTCCTAAAAATATGATTGTGGCAAATGTTCTATTGTAGTATGAAATTATTCCTGCTAGTGCTGGGGTAAGTACTACCCAAAAAGCGTGTTGTGGGAATTGAGTTATAATGTATATTGTTACTAGTGATCCTAGTGTGATTACAAAGAAAAAGAATGCAACAAATTCTGCAATTGACCCTGTTACTTTTTTTTGGATTTTTGAATAAATTCCATCAATTTTTTTATCAAGTTCGCTCATATTAACCTATTTATTTCTTGTAGGGTAATTTTTAATATCTTTACTTTCCCCCTATTTTCATATCCAAAGCTTTAAAATAACAAATTTGTTTATTTTTGGTATGCTTAATAGAGTTAAAGAATTGAGTGAAATTGAAAGAAAAGTTCTTTTAGTTCTTTCTGATGAATTAATTTCTTTTGAGAATTGTTCCAAACTTTCACTTTTACCAATTGATTCTGTTAGGAGAGCGAGTGCTTGGCTTAGTGAAAAAGATTTTGCGATAATGAAAGAAAGCACTGAAGAAAAATTTGTGCTAACTGATTTGGGGAATAAAGCATTGTTAGAAGGATTGCCTGAAAGTATTTTTCTATCCGCGTTATCAAAATTGGGTGGCAGAGCTTCTTTTTCTGATTTACAAAAAGCATCAAAATTATCTTCTCAAGAATTCACTGCAGCGCTTGGAATAAACAAAAGAAAAGCTTTCATTGTAATAGTTAACGGAGTGATTGAAGAAACAGGGGTTGCGAATGATCAACCAAATTCTTGTGAAAATATTTTGCAAAATGTTGTTGATGGAAAAGAAATTGAAGATGGTTTATTACTTGATTTACAAAAAAGAGGTCTTGTTGAAAAAAAATTGGTTACCTCTCGTTTAATAAAAATTTCAAAAAATGGTGGTGTTGCACAAAAAATATTATCTACAAGTGATATTGAAAGAACTTTTGATGTTAGTGCTCCTGTTCCAGAAATTTTTGCAGGAAAAAAAACTCCTTATGTTCAATTTTTGCAACAAATTAGACACAAATTAGTTGCGTTGGGTTTTGAAGAAGTTAGTGCTCCTCTTGTTGTTACTGAGTTTTACAATTTTGATGTTTTGTTCCAACCACAAAATCACCCTGCGCGTACTTGGACCGATTCGTATCAATTACTAAAACCAAGAGTGGGTTCTCTTCCTAACAAGAAAATTGTTTCTGCAATAAAATCAGCTCACGAGAATGGGGGTGTGTCTAAGAGTAAGGGGTGGGGTTATGAGTGGAGTGAAAGTATTGCTTCTCGTGCAGTTCCTGCAATGCACGGTACAGCGCATTCAGCAAGACAACTCGTAAAAGGAGTGAAAAGTCCTCACAAGTATTTTGCGATCGCTCGGTGTTTTAGACCTGATGTTCTTGACGCAACGCACTTGATTGAATTTAACCAAATGGAAGGATTTGTTGTTGGTGATGATTTAAATTTCAAACACTTGCTTGGAATGCTTAAGGATTTCGCAATAGAGTTTGCTGGAGCAGAGAAAGTAAAATTTTTTCCGGATTATTATCCCTTCACAGAACCTAGTGTTCAATTAAGTGCAAAGCATCCTGAAATGGGTTGGATAGAGTTTGCGGGGGCAGGAATGTTTAGGCCTGAAATGTTAGAAAATTTAGGAATAAAAGGACAAGCAATAGCGTGGGGAGTGGGAATTGACAGACTTGCTATGTTCAAACTTGGAATAAAAGATATTAGGTATTTATTTTCGGAAGATATTGGTTATTTAAGAAAAGCAAGCGGGGTTTTTTTAAAATAGTTTTGAAAAATGATTTTTTGAAATATTTTTGAAAGTGGGGTTTAAAGTTTGTGTGATGGTTATGCCAAAAATTGATGTATCAATAAAAGATTTAGAATCCTTGTCAGGAATAAAATTATCTTCAAGAGAAAAAATAGAAGAATTGTTAGAGTTTGTTAAAGGAGAAGTTGATGTGATTGATGGGGATAATCTAAAAATTGATTGCAAAGATCCTAATCGTCCAGATTTTTGGAGTGTTGAAGGAGTTGCGAGAGAATTAAAAGCAAAAACAGGAAAACAAAAAGGAATTGTGAAATATAAAGTGCAAAAATCAAACATTGTTCTTAATGTTGATAAAAATTTAGAAAAAATAAGACCACTAATTGTTTGTGCAGTGATAAAAGATATAAAAATCACTGAAAATTTATTAAACCAAATGATTCAATTGCAAGAAAAATTAGGGGAGAGTTTTGGAAGAAAAAGAAAAGAACTTGCAATAGGAATATACGATCTTGATATAATGAAACCCCCAATTTTTTACAAAGGATTTAAGGATAATGAAATTGAATTTATTCCACTTGAATGGAAAGTTCCAATGAGACCGAGCGAGATCTTAATTCAACACGATAAAGGTAAAGCATACAAACACTTGTTAGAAGGAACAAAACTTTACCCAATAGTGTTGGATTCAAATAATGTAGTTGCTTCAATGCCTCCAATAATTAATTCACAAATAACAGGAAAAGTTACTTCTCAAACAAAAAATTTGTTTATTGAAGTTACTGGACAAAATTTTAGCACAATAGAAACAGCGCTTGAAGTGATGTGTATGGCACTTGCTGATAGGGGAGGAAAAATTTATTCCTGCACAGTGAATTATCCATCAAACAAAAAACCCTATCCTGCAAAAAAAATAATTACTCCGCTTTTTTCAACAGAGAAAATAGTTTTTTCAAAAAAAGAGTTGCTCGCAAAAACAGGACTTGAATTAAAAGATAAAGAAATTATTGAATTGCTTGCAAAAGCAAGATTTGTCCCAAAAATTTCAAAAGATAAAATAATTGCAGAGTATTCTTCATATAGGATTGATATTCTTCACGCGGTTGATGTGATTGAGGATTTATTAATTTCTTACGGGTTCAACAATATTGTTCCCCAAAAAATAGAAATGAATTTGGTAGGATCACAAAGTGAAGAAGCTAGGTATATTGATTTTGTGAGGGAAGGAGCAATTGGGTTGGGGTTGCAAGAGGTTCAAACATATAATTTAACTTCAAAAGAAATTCAACAAAAACAAATGCTTCTTGATGAAAAAGAAGAGTTTGTAGAAATAGCGAATTATGTTTCACTAAATTATCAAATATTTAGAAAAAAAATGACTCCTCAACTTTTATCATTTTTATCAAAAAACAAATCCCAAGAATATCCTCAAAGAATTTTTGAGATAGGAACAGTTCTTGAACTTGATAAAAGCAAAGATAGTGGGGTAAATCAAAGAAATGTTTTGTGTGTTGCAATCACTCACTCAAACACTAATTTTACTGAAATAAAATCAGTTCTTGTTCAAATCGCTAAGTATTTAGGAAAAGAAGTTAGTGTAACTAAACAAAAATTCGTGTTCCTTGGAGAAAACTCTGGAGAAATTAATCTTGGTGGAAAAAAAGGGTTTATTGGGGAAGTAAAAGAAGATGTATTAAAAGAGTTCGGACTAAAAAAACCAGTAACTATTTTTGAAATTGAATTATAAAAATAAATTTTCATAAAAATGAATTTTGTTTTTATAATTGGGTTTTATTTTTATAAATAGATTTTGTTTTTGTAAACGATTTTTGTTTTATTTTTGTTTTTTTTATCAAATGTTTTATTAAATATTTTTTTCTTATTTGTCAAGTTTTTTATTCCTTTACTACCTTATTTGATTATGGCTAATATATTTAGTAATAGTGTTGAAAATCACATTCTTAAAGATGAAAGATTTCTTTATCCTGATTATGTTCCTGAAAAGTTACCTTTTAGAGATGAAGAAATAGAAGAACTGGTTTTTGCACTAAAACCTTTATCAGTTGGAAAAAAACCTACGCATGTGTTCATTTATGGTTCTCCAGGAACAGGAAAAACTGTTTCTCTAAAATTTGTTTTAAAAGAACTTGAAGAATTTTCTGATAGAGTGAAAGGAGTTTATATTAATTGTTTTGAGTTTTCTTCAAGACACTCAATTCTAGCTAAACTAACAAACGCTTTTGGTTATCCGGTTTCTGAAAGAGGAGTGAGCACTGAAGAAATTTTTGATAGATTTGTAGCAGTGTTAAAATCAAAAAAAATTACTCCTTTCGTTATTTTTGATGAAGCGGAGCAATTACTTAATGATGATTCAAAAAAACTTTTGTATGATTTGTCAAGACTTCCTGAACAATTTAAAATAAATATTGGGTTAGCATTTATTTCTAATGATAATTTCTTTTTATCAAAACTTGATGATAGAGTTAGAAGTTCTCTTCAAGCGAGTTCTATTTGTTTTGAAAAATACACTCATGTTGAGTTAAAAGAAATACTTAATGAAAGAGCAAAATTTGCTTTTTACCCTAACGTGTTGAGTGATGGTGTGATTGGGTTGTGTGCTGCTCACGCTTCAAAAAATAATGGGGATGCAAGAGTAGCGATTGATGTGTTATTAAAATCCGCAAGGATTGCGGAGAGGGCGAACTCAAAAAAAATAGAGGCTGTTCATGTTCGTAAATCTTTTATGCAAGAAAAAGTAGTGAAAGTTGAACTAACATCCACTCTTTCAGAAAAAGAAAAATTGATTTTGGATTATTTAACAAAAAATAATGGAGTGGATTCAGGAGAGATCTATTCTGCGCTAAAAAACAAGTTCGCAGAAAGAACCCTTCGTCAAGCAATAACCGATCTTGAAGAAAAAAAACTAATTAGATTAGAGAAAATACAAAAAGGCAAAGGTGGGTTTTCAAGAGTAATTTTCAAAAATTGAATTATTGAATTTTGCCTTATTTTTGTTCTTTTTTTCAAAATTTATTAATTTTCCAAAAAACCATTGTTTATTCACTTTTTCGAGTTATAGAAAGGTTTTTTATATTGTTTTTACCACAATTACTTATAGTTTGGTTAAAAGTTGATTAACATATTATACATATTAGTAAGTTAGTTAATTTAGGAATTTAATTTAGGAGAGTAGTGATTGTTATGGCTAAAAATAAAGTTACTCATTCAAAAGTAAAAAAGGTTGTTAAGAAAGAAGTTTTGGCAACAAAAAAAATGGCTAAATTAGCTAACAAAAAAGCATCTAGTAATAAAAAAGAAGTTGCGAAAGCGAAAAGAATTGTTAAGAAAGAAAAAGCAAAGAACTTAAAACAAGATAAAGATATTGAAATGCTTAAAGCAGAAATCGCTAAACTAAAATCTAAAAAAGTTTCAAGAGGAAGAGTTTCTGAATATAACCTTTTTATTAGAAAACAAATAAAATCAGGAATGTCTTTTACTAAAGCCGCAAAACAATGGAGTAAATATAAAGCTCTTCAAGAAAAAAATAAAAGAAAACCAAGTGCATATAATCAATTTATTGGATCACAAATGAGATTAGGTAAAACTTGGGCTGAATCAGTTGCTTTATGGAAATTAGCAAAAGCAGGGAAACTTGGAAAAAAAGGAAAAACAAGAACTGTTACAAAAACAGTGGTTAAAACAAGAGTAATAAAACCAAAACCAAAAATAAAATACAGAACAAGAACTTTAACAAAAACAATTGTGAAAAAAGTTCCACAAAAACCAAAAACAAGAACTGTTACAAAAATTGTTAAGAGTGGGAGTGATGTTGATTCGAAAATGTTGAGAGAAATGATTTCTTCATCAATGAGTAGATCAATTTCAAGGGATGATATTTCTTCAATGATTAATCCTGATGATGAAGAAATTGCTTTCAAAATAATCCAAACATACTTCAAAGAAATTGCGAGGTATGGTTTCAAAAAACAATTAACTCTTGATGAAATAATTAATGCGTATTTTTACGCACTAGCAAGAGTTAAAAGAAAAAATGCTCCAGAAGCAGAAAAAGCAGTTAGAGAAGCAGGAATAACAAAATAGGTGTGTTTGTGCAAGCAAGAAATGGATCAGTGGGGAGAAGTAGGATCAAGCCATATGCTCCGTCAAATCCTGAAGGGGTTAGAAAAGTAAACGAAGCATTAGCAAGAAAGAAAAAGAAAAGTTTATTTTCAAGATTCTTGTTAGGGTTTAAAAGAAAAAAATAATTGTGGAAATAATTTTTATTGAGGTGTAAATTATGAATGATGAAGAAGTAGCTTTTAGAATAGTGAGATTGTATTTTGAAGATGTGGCAAGACTCGGTTTTAAGAGACAACTTGATTTGGATCAAATGATTAATGCATATTTTTACACTTTAAAAAAATTAAAGAATAAAGACGAATCAATGAAAAAAATTGTTGCAGAAATAAAAAAAGCAGAGGAAGACAAAAAAACAGAAACTAGCACTGTGACAAAAACAGTTGAAACAAAAACAACAATATCAACCCAAAAATCACCTCCTCAAGATTCAGAAGAAACCACACAAAAAGTTCCACTAAAAAGAGAAAAAACAATTACTGAAATAATTGAAGAAAAATAAAAAAATAGAAAATTTGGGCTTGTTTATTTTTTTTTATTTTTCACTATTTTATTCATTTTTCTAAATCTTCTGTTCTTCTTTTTTTAATTTTATTTTTTTTATTCTTTTTATTTTTTTAATAATTTTTTAATTTTAAATATTTTATTTTTTTAAAAAAGAAGTGGTGGTGCTTTTTTGCACCAACCAAATTTAGTTTTATTTTTTTTTAACTATTTTTTAATTATTTTTTAGTTACTTTTTGTTCTTTTAAAATAAATTTTGCTATTAAGAAAACTACTAGTGCTAATATCATAAAGTTTAGTAATTCTCCAGCAAATGCACCTATTCCCCATACAATAGGGCCAAGTGCGATTGTAGCGGTTTTCCATCCTCCGCCGGGAATAAATGGAGTCACTGTTGGCATTATGATATTATCTACTAATGATTTAACTAAAGAGGTTGCTGCAACTCCCATAATGAATGCTATTGCAAGTCCTGCAATTTTGTATTCATTCAAGAAGTCCATAAATTCTTTATAAAATCCTTTAACTTCTGTGTCGATTTTAGCCATTATTAAATCCTCCTAACTGATTTATTATTAAAAAAATGGTTTAAAATTGTTTCTTTATTGGAAAATTTTCTTTTTTTTTGATTTTTTTATTGAATAGTTTTTTTGTGCTTTTTTTCTTTTCACATTTTTTTTCTTTTCTTGTTTTTTTTTATTTTTTATTGAATATTATTTCAATTACATCCCCTTTTTTTAGTGGGTGTTCTTTTCCTATTATTTGTTTTGTTTTAACATCAATTGCTCGAATAAATCCATCTCCCATATCAGTGTGTAGGGTGTATGCAAAATCAAGTGCGGTTGATTTTGGCGGGAGTAAAAAACAATCGGGGAGAATGTTTCCATCTTTATCAGCAAGTCCTTTTGTTCCGCCAGGAAACACTGGGAAGTATTCCAACACATTGAATATTGTGTGATCTAAACAATTTTGCACTCCTGTTCCTCCAAATTTTTCAAGAACATTTTTTTTAATTGTTTCAAGCCCTGTTTTTTGTTTATCATTTATTTCTCCAATTATTTCAAAATCATTTTCGCCCGCATAGTATTTTAGAATATTTTGTTTTGTTGCTTTTTTTAGTGCAAGTTCGCTTGCAGCAGAACAAGGAATTATGGTGAGGGTAGGAAATGTTTCCTTCATTTTTTTAACATTCTTTTCCCCGCTTGGTAAATCACATTTGTTTGCAGCAATAATTATTGGTTTACTTATTGTTCTACAATAGTGCGCAAATTCTTTTTTTTCCTCACTAGTCCATTCTTGTAAAGATTTTTCCTCAATTTTTAATTGTCTTATCGCTTTTTCTATGTGGTGTGCTAATATTTTTATTCCTGATAAACTTTGAGCCATTAGTTGTACTTTTTTTGAAAAATCTTTTTCAGGAACTCTTGAAAATTTTGTCCAATTGTTTTCAATTATTTTCAAAAACCAAAGTTCTATTTCGTTTTCCAAAAATTTTATGTCTTCTATTGGGTCGTGACTTCCTTCAGGGACAATTTTTCCTTCAGCATCAGTAGATCCGCTTGCATCAACTACGTGGATTAGTGCGTCCGCTTGACTTAAATCATTCAAGAATTTGTTTCCGAGTCCTTTTCCTTCGCTAGCTCCTGGCACAAGTCCTGCAACGTCAATTAATTCAATTGGAACATAACGTATTGGGTCATTGTTTTTGTTTTTTATTAAAAATCCGTGTTTTGGGTTGCTTGTTACTCCAAAAAATTTTCCTGCATCTTCTACTCTAACAAATCCTATTCCTTTATTTGGTTCTATTGTGGTGAAAGGGTATGCTGCTATTCCCACATCAATTAGTGTTGCGCTTGAAAAAAAAGTGCTTTTCCCACTAGATGGTTTTCCAACGATCCCAACTTGCATCAAAATCACACAGTTATTTTTTTACTATTTTTTTTTATTTATTTTTTTTTATTATTTTTTTGTTCTTTTTCCGCAAGAAATTTAAATATCATAACTATTATAATTGATATGTTTAAACGAAGAAATCGTGGTGGTTTAATAAAACCAAAACCCAAAAAATCCGAGAGGGATATTCGCAAAAGTTTTCGTAAAAAATTAGCTTCAATATTTGCTGCTTCTGCATTATCCGCTTCGCTCGCTTTTGGTTCAGGTGCTATCCAATCAACAAATCCTAATAAAGTTAGTGCAGAACTTGCTGCAGTTTCAAAAAATGTTGCTACTGTGAGTGCTCAACAAAATAAGAATAATATGGTTACTAATGCGGTTGTTCCTTTTTCTTCTTTTACTCGTGGTTCTTCTTTGGCAAGATTGCCTCAAAGTCATATTTCTGCTATATTAAGAGGAGTCAGAATAAAATCTTCTCCGCTTTCAAAAAAACAAATCAATCACAATAAAAGTATTTATTTACCAATGGTGAAGGAAGCAGCAAAAAAGCACGGTGTTTCTGAAACAATAATGGTTAAATTAATTCAACACGAATCAATGTGGGATCCGTATGTTGTTGGAAAGAGTAAAGATATTGGTCTTGGACAACTAACCCCTGTTATTTGGAATAGTTCTATTAAACCAGAGTATAAGTGTAATCCTTTTAATCCAAAACAAAATATTGATGTTGCTGCAAAATATTATTCTTATTTGTATAAAAAATTTAAAAATCACAAATTGGCTTTGACAGCGTATAATCAAGGAGAAACAATTGTTCGGAAAAAATTAAGAGAAGGTAAATCTCTGGAAGTTATTGCTAATGAAAATCCCAACAAATATGCTTCCAAAGTTCTTAATCAAAAATTATGATTCTGAAATCATAGTTCCAAAATTATGGTTCCAAAATTATGGTATTGGAATTTAGGTTGTTTATTTATAGTTGTGCATAAAATTTAGTGTTTTAATTCTTTCGTAATTCTAATTAATTATGGAAGCACAAATAGTTACTCCTCAAAAACCTGTTCTTTTTACTGATAAATATTTTCCAAAAAGTTTTGAAGAATTTATTGGAAATGTAGAAATAGTTGATTTTACTATTGATTGGGCAAAAAAGTGGGGTGAGGGGAAAAAACAAAAACCGTTACTTTTTTTTGGTTCTCCCGGTGTTGGAAAAACCGCGCTTGCATTATTAATCGCAAAAGAAATGGGTTGGCAATTGTTTGAATCAAATGCTTCTGATTTGAGGAATAAAGAAGAAATAGAAAAAGTTGCTGGTGCTGCAACAGGAAATGCATCTTTGTTTGGTGGATTAAGGTTAGTTTTAATTGATGAAATTGATTGTTTACAAGTGCAAGATCGTGGCGGAGCAAGTGCAATTGCTTCAATAGTTAAAGAATCAAATAATCCTGTAATATTAACAGCAAATGATTTGTATGGTGATAAGAAATTAATTCCGTTTAGAACAATTTGTGAATTAAAAGAATTTAAAAAAATAAATTATTTGAGTATCGCAAAAAAATTAAGGGAAATTTGTGATAAAGAAAATATTGCTTATGAAGAGGAAGCAATTAAAGAATTAGCGAAAAACTCCAGTGGGGATTATAGAAGCACTCTTCTTGATTTGCATTCACTTTCTCCAAACATTACTTTGCTTGATGTAAAAAATCTTGACACAAGACAAAGAAAAGAAAAAGTGTTTTCTGTTTTAACAAAAATATTTAAAGGAGATAATTTAAGAGAAATAAATCAATTTGTTTACAATTCAGAAGTGCCGAATGATTTGCTCATTAGATGGGTGGAAGAAAATATTCCAAGGCAATTTGATTCAAAAGATTCCGCTGTGGCATTTGATTATTTAAGTAAAGGGGATATTTTTAATGGAAGGATAATGCGGAGACAACATTATTCCTTTTTAAAATACTCTGGTTTTTTATCAACCACGGCAGTTGGATTGTCTCGTTCTAAAAATTATAATTCTTTTATTCCTTTCCAATTTCCAAGTTTATTAAGCTCTCTTTCTGCAAGCTCTTCTTCAAGAACACTAAGAAAAAGTATTGCAAAAAAAGTTGCTAAAAAAATTCATTGTTCTTCTTCCCAAGCAGTTCAAGATATGTGGCTTTTATCATTATTAATGCAATCAGATAAAGCGGAACATTTGGTTTTGGGTTTTGATTTTGATGAAAAAGAAATAATGTTTTTGCTTGGTGGAAAAAAAGAAAAAAAAGCAAAAGAACTTTTAACAAAAGCAAAAGAATTAGAGAAAAAAATAATTTATGAAAAATCTTTCAACAAACAATCAAAACTATTTTAAAAATTTTTTTAAATTTTTTTGAAAATCATTTTTGTATTTTTTTTACAAAAATATTAAAATTTAGTAAAACTTGGGTGTTTTTTTTTAAAAAAATTTTTAACAAAAAAATACTAAAAAATTAGTTAGTTATTCTTCTTCAAGTTTTGAATTTTTTTCCACAAATTCTTCAATATTTTTTGTAATGTATTTTCTTTTCCAAATTATTGTCAAAATTATTAGTGCGATAATTGTAACAAATATTAATCCAGTGCTGGTTTTGAATAAGAAATTAATTATTTGGTTTAGATCCACTACAGGAGTTACTTTTTTCCACAAAACATATTTCAAAGTTAATTTGTTACCGGTTTTGTATCCTTCCCATAAAATTACTTTTTTTGACCCAATTGCAGTTACTATTGCTGCTGGTTCAATATCTTCTCTAATTTCAGCTCCTGCGGGTAATTCAATTTGAACCTTGGTGTTATCAGGAATTATCCAAACTCCTGATTGGTAAAATTTGTTCCAATAATTTGCTTTTAGTTGGTATTCACTCATCATACTTGTTTCTTTTCCTAATACCATTAATTTTTCTGTTAATCTATAACTTATTTCAAGAATCCCTGGATTTCCTTCAGTGTAAGATATTTTTCCATTCATTATATTATTTACTCCAATGTTTGGTCCAAATATTGGGTTGAATGTTTTCCATTTATCAAAATCAGATCCCATTGTAGTGCTTTGGTTTCTAAAAATAACTTTATCAACATCATTTTCAAAATTAATAGTGAATTTTTCAACAATTTCTGCAGATCCCCCACTATCAACTACAATGTTTATTTTGTGTTCACTAATAGTATATTCTGCGTAAGAAAAAGTTAATCCTATGATTAGTAGTATTATGAATAAAATATTCCATTTTTTCATGAACTAATTAACTCTTTTTAGCTTATTAATTATTTCTTTTACCATTTTTTCACCTTTTTATATTTAGGAATAGCTTTTTATCCCTTAGTGAATATTAATATTTTATGGTTGAGCTTCAATATTTTGGTCATTCTTTTTTTCAATTAAAACACGGGTCTTCAGTTTTGTTAATTGACCCTGTTTTTGATAGTTCAAAAACTGTTTTAAAAAAGAATCAAAAAATTCCAGCATCATCTTCCAAGTTGAAAAATGTTTCAATTATTTTATTAACGAATGAAACTCCTGAACATTTTGATCCTGTTGCTGTTCAAGAGATTGCGCTAAAAAATAATTCCACGGTTATTGGACACGATGTTGTTTTACAAAAATTGAATTTACCAAGAACACAAAAAGTTCCAATTTACTCAAATACGGAGATCACTGTGAAAGGAGTTAAAATACAATCAAAAACAGCTCATTTTCCTAAAAGTTTTTATCCGTTGGGTTATTTGCTTGATTTTGATGGAGTAAAAGTTTATCATGCAGGAGTAACTTCTCTTCACAATTCTTTTGAAAAAATTCAAGCGGATATTTCTTTGTTGCCTATTAGTTCTAGAACAATGGATGTTGTTGATGCGGTTAGAGCAGCAAAAATTCTAAAATCAAAAATGATTGTTCCTATGCAATATGATATTTTCGAACCAAAAAAATTTGATCCTGTTGATTTGAAGAAAAGAATTGAGGATAGTGTTCTAAAAACTGATACAATAATTTTGAATCCTGGACAAAAATTCAAAATTTAAAATTAAAAATTTAGAATTTAAAAAATTGTTATGTGTTGTTGTTATAATGTTGTTATAATGTTGTTATAATATGTTGTTGTTATATTTTGATTTGGAAATTGATGAGTTAAAAATTTGGATTGAAAAAATGGATTGGTGGTTTTTGTGATTTGGGTTTTGTTATTGGTTTTAATTGCAATAATTTTAATTTTTCTTTTGCTAAATTTTGGTTTTAAGTTGAAAGAAAAAGATGCTGAACAATTAGAAAAACACTTTAATCCAAAATACTGATAAGTGTTTTGAAGATTATTATTGGTTGTTTTTTGTTAGTTGTTTATTATTAATTGTTTTTTGTTAATTTTTATTGTTAACTATTGTTGTTAATTGTTGTCGTTAATTGTTCAATTTTTGTATCTTTTTTCTATTCTTTCCCAGTGTAAGTTGTTTAAAAAATTATCAATGTATGTTGCTTTTTTTGGTCCATCTTTGTGATAGTAGGTGTGTTCAAACATATCACACGCAATTAATGGTTTTGCACCCCATATTGCTCCCACTCCGTGTTCATCAACAAGCAAGTTTCGTAGTTTTCCATCACTATGAGTGTCAATTGCGAGTACTGCCCATCCAGAGTTTTTTGCGCTTAGTGCCACTGCTTTGAATTCTTTTTTCCACTCTTCAACACTACCAAAATCTGTTTCAATTTTTTTCTTCAATTCTGTTGCTTTATTTATCTCTCCATCTCCTCCTAAGTTTTCCCAAAAAATATCGTGCAAAATAGCTCCGTTAGCATTAAATGATTCTCTTCTTTTTAGTTCTCCAAATTCAGAATAGTTTGCATTAGCTTTTTCGAGTAACACTGTTTTTTCTTCTAAAAGTTTTTTTTCGATTTCATTTCTTTTTTCAACATACCCTTTGTGGTGTGTGTAATAGTGCCATTCAGTTGTTTCTTTACTCATTACATTTGCAAGAATATTTTTTGCTTCCTCATCAGAATATGGTCTTTTTTTTAAAACATGTCCACTCATAATAATTCCTCCAAATTTGAATAATTCTCTCTTATTTTTTGTGCTTCTTTTACACAGATATTAATGTTTAAGTTTTTTAATTGTTTAGAAAGGTTTTTTTGTTTTAAACTTCTCATAGAAAAGAATATATTCTCGATAAACAATTATTGATTATAAATTATTGAGTAGTTATGAATTGTTGGTTATGTTTTTGAGTGGTGTTTAATTTTGAGTGATTTTAATGATTGAAGTTATTTTTTTGGTTTTGGTTTTATTCGCACTAATAGCTATTTTTTGGTTCATTACTTATAAAGAAGATAAAACTAGTTTGATTTCTTTGTTTGAAGAAAAAATTGTTGATGATAAACAAAAATTAATGATTGCTGAAAGAAAGTTTATGCAGGGTAAAATACGAAGAGAAGTTTTTGAACCACTCTCGGGTGATATGGAGCGAGAAATGATTGAAAAGGAACTTGAAATTTTTAGAATAAAACAAGAAAAAACTATTTCTGTTGAAGATAAATTAAACCAACTTGTTGAAAAAATGTCTCGCCCAACAAATTACAAAAAATTGAAACTTGCAAAATTATTAAAAGAATTAGAAATGATCAGAAGAGAAATGTCTTTTTTGGAATCAAAATTATTGAAAAGAGAAATTAAACAAAATGTTTTCGAATTTTTGACTAGAAAAAGAGAAATGGAATTAATTGATAAAGAAAATCAAATAGTAAAAATAGTAAAATCATAGAACTAATAGTGTGTTTATAGAAACCAATAGTAAAGTATAAGATCAATAATGTATAAGATCAATAATGTATAAGATCAATAATGTATAAGATCAATAATGTATAAGATCAATAATGTATAAGATCAATAATGTATAAGATCAATAATAAAATAATAAATGGTCAATAATAAAATCACAAAAATCAATAATAAAATTACACGGATATAAAATCACAATTGTTATCGTTCTTGTTTTTTTTAATTAGTTTATTTAACTCGGATTATTTTATTTTGGTTGGATTATTTTGGTTGGGTTGGATTTATTTAAATTATATTTATTTAAATTATTTTAGTTGGATTTGGTTATTTTATTTATATTAGATTGTTATTGTTTCTAGTTCTTTCGCTATTTTTGTTTCACTAAATTCTTTTTTTGCTTCTTTTAGTATTTCTTCTGGATCAGAGTTTCTTGCACTGAAGTGGAATAAAATTAGTTTTTTTGCTTTTGCTTTTTTTGCAGTGGTTGCGGCTTCAAGAGCAGTGGTGTGTAGTGTTTCTATTGCTTTGTCTTTTTGTTTTTCCAAAAAAGTTGCTTCGTGAATTAATATGTCAGCGTTTTTTGAGTGTTGAATTATTTCTTTTATTGGGCGTGTATCAGAAACGAAAACAATTTTTCTCCCTTCTTTTGATTTAGAATAATCCATAACATCTTTTTGTGTGAATGTTTTTCCATTTATTTTTATTGTTTTTCCACTTACGAGTTTTGAGTAAAGTGGTCCAACAGGTATTCCGAGTTTTTCAGCTTTTTTTCTATTAAATTCTCCAATTTTGTTTTTTTCTTTAAACACATACGCAAAGCAAGTAACTTCGTGTTTTAGTGGAAATGCACTGATTTCAAAATCTTTATTTTTTAGTATTGTTCCTTTTTTTGTTTCTTTGTATTCTATTTCAAAACTTGGTTTAACCACTTCGGCCAAGATTTTTTTGATTTTTTCTTTTCCTTTTTTTGGAGAATATATTACTAATTTTTCTTTTCTTTGGTTCATTGTCATTGTTGCTATCCAACCAAATAACCCTAAAAAGTGATCCGCGTGCATGTGTGAAATGAACACGTGGTTTATTTTCATTAAGGAGTGGGGTGAGCTCATTATTTGTCTTTGTGTTCCTTCAGGGCAATCAAACAAAAGATTTTCTCCTTTGTAAGAAATTATTAGTGATGCAAAATTTTTGTCTTTTTGTGGAACACTTCCGCTTGTTCCAAGGAATGTAACTTTTATTGGTTCCATAATTAATTCACTTTTTGTTTTTTTACTCGATTTTTATTTTGATTTTTTGTTTTTGTTTTAATTTTTGTTTGTTCAAATTTTTGTTTTAATTTTTGTTTTTACCCAATTTTTGTTGTTTTGTTATGTTTTGATTTGTGTTTGAATACCTTTTTTAACCTTTTATTGGAGGTATTATTTGTTAGTTATGGTTAAGAGATCACAAAATAAGAAAAAAACACTTGCGAAAAAGATCGTTTCAAAAAAAGTTTTGAAAAGTGATCAGATCAAGAAAAGTGATCAAATCAATTTTGAAAAGAAAAATACTATTTTTGAAAAGAGCGGTAATGTTTCTGATAGTGTTTTTGGAATTAATTTTTCTAGCACTAAGGATATTTTTGTTCCTAAGGGTTTGGTTGATCAAGTAATTGGTCAGGAGAAGAGTGTTGAGATTATAAAAAAAGCCGCTGCTCAAAAAAGAAATGTTCTTTTGGTTGGAGTTCCTGGTACTGGAAAATCTTTGATTGCTCAAGCGATGAGTGAAATTTTGCCAGTGTCACAATTACAAGATGTTTTGGTGTATCCTAATTATGATGATCCTAATAATCCAAAAGTTAGGTTAGTTAAATCAAGCGAGGGTAAAAAAATTCTTGATGCTGAAAGGATTGAGGTTAGGAAAGCAGAGGATTCTTCAAGATT
>JGI24711J26586_10000017_pt1 | contig 119299 bp, 112 predicted proteins | sample BioPla3DNA1_FD_26586 | JGI IMG/M metagenome (IMG submission 26586)
ATACCATATAACCTCGATTTGATCTTGACTTTTAAGGGATTTTGCAGGTTTCATTGAACAAAGTCCCAACGCGAATGGTTGGGACTTTGTCTACAGTCTGATAAAAAATAAAAATTTTTTATCTGTTTTCGGCAGGAAGCAAATTCTCAGTATCATCCCAAGCTCGCCACTCTCCTTGATTAAATATATCGTAAACGATTTCATATCGGGGATGAAAGCGCCACTTTCCACCGGTACCCATGGAGGAGGAATCAATTACGCAACAGGGAAGAGCTTTTTCTAGTAGCGGTAGCAGTTCTTTTATAACCGGGTCATTTTTCTGTCCTCGGGACTCGTTGAGCCAAAGTCTTTCAAGTTGTGGCATTTTAAGGAGGGGAGAAAGGTCTTTGATACGGTTGTGAGCAATATTTAAGTCAATAAGTTTTGTACAGTTTTGGAGAGGACTTATATCGTTGACTCTGCATGAAAACATTTCAAGATACTCCAAATCTTTAAGTGTACCAATGGGAGAAATGTCTCTCACCGGATTGCATCCAATAATAAGGAGGCGTAGCTTGGGCATATACTCAAGGAAAGAAAGATCCTCCACTAAATTACGGCCAATATCAAGCGCCATTAAGTTGCGGCACATACGAAGACAGGAGATTAGTTCAGTTGGGTGTAAGAGTGATTGATTGTTGTGCAGGGTAGAAAAAGCGGTAGCGTCTGTGCGCACAACATGTTCAGCAAATCTGACAGTAAAGCCGAAATGTACGTTCGGATAAGTGTCGAAAAGATATAGCATATCTACACGAGGAAGACGAGTTTCGTAAAGGTCAATAGTTTGAATGTTCGGATATGCTTTAATAAGTGCCTCAATCTGGTTCTTGTCGATTTCCGTGGGTCCTTCAACTACGAAATCAAGCATTTCATCGCTAAGCGTAATCTTTTCAAGTGAGTCAGTAAACTTTATTGTTGCTTGTGGATAGGTGGACTTTAATTCCTGCCTTTCCTGTGGACTGAGCCAAAGATTTTTTATAGTGCAGGCAGCTTCAGGGGAAGTCTGTAGGAAAATTTTAGCTTCATCCAAAGAAGAAAAATTTTTCGGTTCTTCCGCCAAGGAAGTAAGGCAGATGAATATCAGCAACAAAAGTAATATTTTACGCATAAAATCCTCCTTATTTATTGAATGGTTTATCGATAATATTAGCATAAAACCCTGCTGAAGTTCTTTGAGTGTCGTTTTCGTAATCATCGGTGTGTTTTTTTGAGCATTTTCTCTAAACAGTCAATTCATATATTCAGAATTTATTATAGTGAATAGGACAAATACATTCAAGTATATACCGGAAGGCCCTTTACTCATCATGTATTTTAGTTTGGGCGCGTACCATCAATATTTTAACATAAAAATTGGGCTTTGTTTGCCAATAAGAAAAGCAAAAACCCCGAGCGATTGTCTCGGGGTTTTTGCTTGTTGTTATATTAGGCTTCTGCCGTATCCGCTTTTTCACGGGGCAGGGCACGAACAACCTTGCCGCTGCGCAGACAGCGGGTGCACACGGTTAGACGCTGGGGCTTATTGTCCACCAGAGCACGAACGGACTGCACGTTAGGGTATAAAAACCGGCCACTCTTACGGTTGGAGTGGCTGACCTTGTTGCCGCTCATGGCGCCTTTTTGGCACACTTCACAAAACTTACCCATTGATAAAACACCTCACTTACAAGGAACTTAGGGACAAATAGCCCTTACTTACAAAACAGCTTTGATATCCTACCATAAAAAATGTTAAATAGCAAGCAAATGACTAAAATTCTTTAAATTCTTTACTTCTGCTTTGGAACGACACCTCAATAATCGCTGGAAGCTATCGTGAGCCAAAATATTGGATTTTTCTGTGGAATGGTGTTATACTTGAAGCCGAAAAAGGAGGTTTTTTGGATAAATAATCGGGCTGTTGGCATTCAATTAATTATGTTGAATAATATGTTTCGTATTTTTGGCTTTTTTTATAGAAGCAACACGGCGGCACTTTCTTTTTCGAATTTATGAAAATTTGTTAGTATAAATCTTGAGTGATTTTAGGAAGAAACAGTCCACAACTCTCCAAAGACGAATGTCGGTTGTTTCTTGCTCGTTCGTTTAGGTTATATTCTGGAAGATGAAACATAGGTTAATTTTGAAAGAATGGTTTGTGTTTATTATCACAAAGACTGAAGACCGAAGATTGACTATGTGGAGGTAAAAAACTGATGGTTGATGTATTGATTGTGGGTGGAGGCCCTGCGGGTTGCTCCGCGGCCTTAACCTGTCGTAGAAGAAATTTATCTGTTACTATGGTATATAGTGGTGATGGCGCTTTGGCAAAGGCTCACCGGATTGATAACTATCCCGGCACCCCAAGAATTGAAGGTCAGGAATTGTTACGCTTAATGCGAGAACAAGCGGTACTTGAAGGGGCGGTTTTACAAAAAGGGCTGGTTCAAACCATCCTTCCGATGGGTGAAAGCTTTAGTGCGCTTGTTCAAGACCAAGTTCTTGAAGCAAAGTCTGTTATTTTAGCTTGTGGCACCGGTCGGGTTAATTTTTTAGAAAACGAAGAATCCCTATTAGGTCAGGGAGTTAGCTACTGCGCAACCTGTGACGGTATGTTTTTTAAGGATAAGGAAATGATCGTCATTGGCTCGTCTGAGGAAGCTATCGAAGAAGCCAATTATTTGGCCGAGCTTGGTCATGTGCGCTATCTGATAGAAAAGAAACATGATACTACTGGACTCCATCCATCAATTGAGCTTGTTCCCGGAGTACCTCAAGCCCTTCAAAAAGATGAGAGAGGCTTAACTGTTTTTACCAAGCAAGAGGAGGCTTATAAGGCCGACGGCATTTTTGTTTTCAGACCCACTGTTGCTCTTACTCAGCTTTTATCAGGACTTGAAAGTGAGAATGGGGCTGTGAAGGTGGATACATCATGCGCTACCAACATTCCCGGTGTTTTTGCTGCCGGAGACATGATTGGCGGTACTATTCAATTAACCAATGCCGTAGGTGAGGGAACGACGGCGGCGCTTAGCGCGGCTTCCTATGTATCAAAAATGAACAAGGCGGAAAAGTAATGAAAAAAACAATCGCTTTACTTTCGGCACTCATATTATTTATCGTTCCCTGCTTTGCGCAGACGGACGGGTATTTTTTACTTCATTATGAAACGATTGAGCTATATTATCCAAATAATGAAAATCCGACCTATACTTTCATCTGTCAATATCCTGTGATTGATAAAAATTCCCTGGTGGCCGAACAGATGAATGAGTTTTTTAGATTGGCTGTAACGGAGTTTAGAGATGTGACCATCCCGATGTATGCAAATGATAAAATTTTGGGCAAGCAATCCGGCAACATAATCACGCAGAAATATGAAGTGACGGTCAATACAGAAAATTATTTTGGTACCCTGATGTACCAAGAACAGACTATAAACGGCGAAAAGAAAGAGTCGTTAATTTCACAGGTGTTTGCGTCCACAGGACCCTACGCTGGCGAAACACTTACATTACGCGGGGCGCTTGGCGAAATTGGTGAAAGCAGTGAACAGATTGCGGAGCTTATACTTGAAGATATCTTTCATAGGGTCAAGTCTAATTTGAGTGCGGAGAAAACAAAAGGCTTTGAGCAATTTTCCCTTGAAACTTTATCCCTTGATTTTTTTCCTGAAGCACAGTTTTTTATGAATAGCGATGAAGATGTGGTTTTCTATTTTCTGCCGGAAACACCATTGGGAAGCCTTTCAGAAACGATGTTTGTTTATAGTAGTGAAAAAATCAGTGAATTATTACAATAATAGATTGAAGGGGGACTGTTTGTATGATGATGGATGCTTTGGTTAAAGCACAGCCCGGCAAAGGCTTAGAACTTAGGCGGGTTCCAAAACCGCAAATTGGGATTGATGATGTGCTTATCAAGATTCACAAAACTGCGATTTGCGGGACCGACTTGCATATTTACAACTGGGATGTTTGGAGTCAAAAACACATTAAACCGCCACGCGTTATCGGTCACGAATACGTAGGCGAGATTGCCCAGATAGGTTCTAACGTTAAAGGTTTCCAGATTGGAGACGTTGTTAGCGGCGAAGGCCATATCATCTGTGGGCATTGCCGCAACTGTCGTGCGGGTAACGGTCAGTGGTGTCATAATACCCAGGGAGTTGGCGTTCAGCGTGATGGCGCCTTTGCGGAATATCTTTCCATACCCGCGTCAAACTGTATTCCGATTAGCAAGGACATTCCTGAAGATATAGTTTCTTTCTTTGATGCTTTTGGCAATGCAACGCACACCGCCCTTATGTTTGATGTGATTGGCGAAGATGTACTGATCACTGGAGCCGGCCCCATTGGCATGATGGCTGCGGCCATTTGCCGCCATAACGGCGCGCGTCATGTTATTATCACCGATATCAACGATTATCGTTTAAATCTTGCCAAAAAATTAGGCGCCACAAAAACGGTTAATGTAAATCACGAAAGCCTTGAAGAGGCCATGAAGGAAGCCGGCATGGTTGAGGGCTTTGATGTTGCCTTGGAAATGTCCGGAGCGCCAAGCGCATTAAAGCAGATTTTTTCCACCTTGCGCAATGGCGGGAAGGTAGCTTTGCTTGGCCTCTTTGGTGACAAACAGCCTGAGCTTGATATGGATGAGATTATTCTGAAAGGCGCCACTATACAGGGGATTTACGGTCGTAAAATGTATGAAACCTGGTACAAAATGGCTGCGATGGTGCAATCCGGTCTTGATTTATCACCGCTGATTACCCATTATTTTTCTTATCAAGACTATGAGCAGGCCTTTGACACGATGAACACCGGCATGAGCGGTAAAGTAATTTTAGAATGGAGCAAATAAGATGAAAAAAGCACTTCAATATTACCTAAATGAGCTGCAAGCCATTGAACAAGCAGGTACTAAAAAATCAGAGCGTATTATTACGACTGAGCAAAAAGCAGTCATTGATACGACTGTGGTAGACGGCGTTCTGAATATGTGCGCTAACAACTATCTTGGCTTGAGCAATCATCCTGAGCTGATTGCCGCTGCCAAAGAAAGCTACGATAAATGGGGCTTTGGTTTATCAAGCGTACGTTTTATCTGTGGAACCCAACAAATTCATAAAGATTTGGAACAAGAGATTGCGTCTTTTCTTCAAATGGATGATGCGATTCTCTACTCCTCCTGTTTTGACGCAAACGGCGGTTTGTTTGAAACCATTTTAACCGACCAGGATGCGATTATCTCCGATGAACTGAACCACGCTTCCATCATTGATGGGGTGCGTTTGTCCAAGGCTGCCCGATATCGCTATCGCAACAGCGACTTGGAAGATTTGGAAGAACAGCTCAAAAAGGCAAAGGATGCTCGTATTCGCTTGATTGTAACGGATGGCGTCTTTTCAATGGACGGCTATGTCGCAAAGTTAAAAGAAATTTGTGACCTCGCGGATATCTACGATGCCTTGGTCATGGTTGATGATAGTCACGCAACCGGTTTTATGGGAAAAAACGGTATTGGCTCCATTGAGCATTGTGGAGTAATGGGACGTGTGGATATTATAACCAGCACCTTTGGCAAAGCTTTGGGCGGCGCCTCCGGCGGTTTTACTGCGGCAAGACAGCCCATTGTAGACTTGCTTCGCCAGCGATCAAGGCCTTATTTGTTTAGCAATACCCTTGCTCCGGCTATTTGCGCTGCAACGCTACAGACGCTAAAAATGCTCAAAACCAGTACCAATCTTCGAGACAAAGTACATGAAAATGCAGCCTATTTTAGAGGCCTGATGGAGAAGGAGGGTTTTGACCTGCTTCCCGGTGAGCATCCGATTATAGCTGTGATGCTTTATGATGAGCATAGTGCCTTAGAATTTGCTGAAGGAATGCTTGAAAAGGGTGTATATGTCATCGCCTTTTCTTATCCGGTTGTTCCTAAGGGCAAGGCTCGTATTCGTGTGCAAATCAGCGCTGCTCACACCAAAGAAAATTTAGACTTTGCCGTTCAATCTTTTGCCAAAGTAAAAAAAGAAATGGGTCTATAAGGAGTATCAATGAAACAATTAGAAAATAAAAAGACTTTATATTCCGGCGTTCAACCAAGTGGCAACATTACGATAGGTAATTATATTGGCGCTATTCGTCAATTTACTTTGCTAAGTGATCAATACAACTGTTTGTTTTGCGTTGTGGATTTGCACGCTTTAACCGTTCGTCAAATTCCAGCAGAACTCCGTAGAAACACACTGGAACTTTTTGCACTGTACATTGCTGCAGGACTTGATCCGCAAAAAAACATTATTTATTGTCAAAGCCATGTTCCCGAGCATGCGGAACTGACATGGATTTTGAACTGTTTTACTTATATGGGTGAGCTCTCTCGCATGACTCAGTTTAAGGACAAGAGCGCCCGCAACCAAGATAACTTAAACGCCGGTCTCTTTACGTATCCGGTTTTAATGGCTTCCGATATTCTGCTATATCAGACGTCCTTAGTTCCGGTGGGTGAGGATCAAAGACAACATCTTGAAATCACTCGGGATATCGCAGAGAGGTTCAATAATATCTATGGCAATGTTTTTGTGGTTCCCGAAGCGTACATACCAAAAGAAACTTCAAAGATTTTGAGTCTGTCCGATCCGTTAAGAAAAATGAGCAAATCCGAACCTGACGGGGCTGTTTTTCTATTAGATAATGCTGATGATATTCGCAGGAAAATTAGAAGGGCAGTAACAGACAGCGATGCTGAAATTCGTATAGATATAGAAAACAAACCCGGTGTTTCCAATTTGCTACAAATTTACTCGGCGTTTTCCGGCGAATCAACAGATGAGGCCATTGGGCGCTTTGAGGGGCAAGGCTATGGTCAGTTGAAGAAAGGGGTTGCGGATGCGGTTATCGCAGGAGTTGAGCCGATCCAAAAACGATATCAAGAGTTAATAGCCGACAAGGGCATGCTTCATCAGCAAATGATGAACAATGCCGAAAGGGCCAGACAGATAGCTGCTCGTACTCTGCGTAAAGTGTATAAGAAAGTCGGACTTTATCAAGGCTGAAATTAATGGTTGTAGGAATTGGGCTTGATCTTTGCTCTGTGGAAAAGGGTCGTCAAATGCTTGCCAACGAACGTTTTTTGCAACGTGTTTTTACGGAGGAAGAGCAAGCTTATTTCCTGAGTAAAGGTGTAGGCGCTGCTACCTCCTGTGCAGGATGTTTTGCGGTAAAGGAAGCAGTATTAAAAGCATTAGGCATTGGGCTAAGGGTCTCTTTGCAAAACATTGAAGTAAAGCACGATGCAAGCGGCGCACCCCAGTGTACCCTTACGGGAAAAGCCAAAGAGATTGCGCTTTCTCTTGGGGCAACCAGTATTTTTATCAGCATAACACACGAAGAAAACATGGCTGCTGCCGTTGCTGTTATTGAGGGGGTGTCAAAAGCATGATTTTATCGGTTTCACCTGACCATATGAAACGGTGGGAAGATGCTGCCTTTTGCAATGGCACTGACCCGTGGCGTTTAGTGCAAAATGCTGCAAGCGCAGTGCTGGATTTAGCCAAAGAGCTAATCGGTTCCCTTGAAGGTAAAAACATTCTGATTGTATGTGGACCCGGCAACAATGGCGCTGATGGCTATGCTTGTGCCAGACTTTTTCGTCAAGAACAAGCCTTTCCATATGTTGTAGCTGTAGAAGAAGCAAAAACTAAGCTTGCCATACGTGCTCAAAGCGAATATGAAAGTTTAAATCTTCCTGTCTTACGGAATATTCCTGAAAACATATCGTTTGACCTTGTGATTGATGCAATCTATGGGATAGGTTTTAGAGGTTCTCTAAGTGAGCATGTATTAAAAACAGTTTATCAAATAAATGTCTTGTCCTGTCCAATCATAAGCATTGATATTCCTTCTGGCGTGGAAGGATTAACAGGTGCGTTTGAGCATTCGGTAATGGCTAATGCAACTCTTTCCATGCAATGCCACAAACATGGCGTTTTGCTGGCGCCTAAAGAAGTTGTTGGGGCGCTTCATGTGGCAGATATTGGCTTATTCCAAATAGGTATTCCCAATGCAATAGCTCCATTTGACATTGTATATAGTGCGGAAGCGTTTGATTTGAAGGATTTATTACCAAGTAGAAAGTCTAATGCTCATAAAGGTGATTGTGGTAGGGCTTTACTTGTTGTGGGCTCTATGGGCATGGTTGGCGCTGCAAGTACGGCAGCCAAAGCCTGTTTAAGAGGAGGAGCCGGACTTACAACCATTGAGTGCGACAAGTTTATTATGCCAATCTTACAAACCATTGTACCTGAAGCTATGTGTACTTTAGCGGAGGAAAACCCGCAGTTTGATGCGGTACTGATAGGCTGTGGCTGGGGGAAATCAAAGGAAAAATTCCTTAGGATTCAAGCGCTACTAAAAGAAAGGAAACCGACTGTACTTGACGCTGACGCCCTCAATATGATAGCGGAAACCCCGTTACATTTAGGAAAACAGGTTATCATCACCCCGCATTTAGGTGAGGCGGCAAGGCTGCTAGCAACCTCGGTTGATGCCATTGCAAAGAACAAGATCGAAGCTTGTTTTCAATTGCATGAAAAGTATGGCTGTTCAGTCCTGTTAAAGGACGCAGTTTCCGTTTTGTATGATGGAAACAAAATGTCGTTGAATGTCGTTGGAACTCCGGCGTTAGCCAAAGGCGGAAGCGGCGATCTCTTGGCGGGGCTTTTGTGTGCCCTTTTAGCACAAAACCGGGGTGAAAACATGATGCGCTCTATGCAAGCTGCCTGCCTGTGGATGGGGATGGCTGCCCAAAAAGTCCAGGGTAAACGATATCAAGCAACAGTCAATTCAAACGATATTATAGAAGCACTTGGTTATTGTTGCATATAATTTTATAGATTTGTTAAACGTCTTGTATGCATGTTGTTTAATTGATTTTTTGATTAAGCAAAAGGAATTTTTTCTTATCTCCAAGTATTTACTTATTGTCCAATATGTTTGATGCTTTCATTAGGCTTGATACTGATTTTTAAAAAAGCTTTACAAAAAAAATACCGTGTGATATAATATCCTGCGTTGGGGCATTAGCACAGTTGGTAGCGCGCCACAATGGCATTGTGGAGGTCAAGGGTTCGACTCCCTTATGCTCCACCATAAGAGGCCAACACGAACACCGAACACGCTATTTATGTAGTGGACAACATGTTTGTACTGGTACTCCCCATCAGAGAAAAGGTCACTGGTTAATCCGGTGGCCTTTTTCTTTACAACAAAAAAGGCCACCCTTTGCTGGGGGGTCTTAGTCGTCTCTATTAGTGTATGTTGCTGTGCGTGTTCCCCACGGGAGTGGAGGTGGTCTCTAATGTCTGTTCATAGCCCTTTATGGTCGCTAACCAAACGATAATAGCGTTACCCGGAAGGATTAATATGTCTGCTATCTCAAAAGGTGTGCCTAAAATAAGTTTAGCTATAATCACTACCACAAATGATACAATCAAGACCATAGTTCTGATACTTTCTATGCCCGCGTTACGCATGAAACCTTTTTTAACGCCTTGCGTAAGTAATCCGGCTATTAGAATCATGCCGACTTGAGAGCCAAGCATTTCTTTGGTAAGCAGTTCGGTTTTGGCTCCTTCTGTAGGAAGGTCTTCAGCCTCGTATAGGCATAGGTGAGGGTTGCGCCGCCGCCCGTGGGGCTGACAGCGTCATCAAAGGTCAGGGCGTTGAGCAGATAGTTCGATTTACGGAACTCATCGATTACGCCCATTTGCAGTGCGTCTTGCACGTTCTTTTTGGCTTCAAGTAAAGTAATTGCCATAATTCATTATCCTTTCATTTGGTTTTCATACGCTTGTTTTACAGCGTCTTGGAAGGTCACAGGCTGCTGCGGGTCGCTGCCTGCCGGTGGAGGGTTGAAACCGCCCGAAGGCGGCTGCTGTTCCTGCGTGTCAAACAGATAAGCGTCAGACTTGACAAGCCCTTCGATGGCCTCTTGCAAGCCTTTCACCGTGCCGTCTTCTTGCAGTTCCAGCTTGCCGGTGTCAAGCAGCGCCAACGCCGCCTTGGTGTTCTTGGCTTTCGCCTGCGTCAAAGCAAGCGCGATGGCCGCGTCTTTTCGGGTCGCCTGAACGGCTGCGTCCTTGGCTTTCAGCTGCTCTTGCAACTGGGCGATGGACGACGCGGCGTCTTCACCGGCCTTTACCTTGGCGTTCAGGGCTTCAATGGCCTTGTCACGCTCGGCAATCTGCGCTTCCGCCGCTTTCTTCTCCTCGTTCACTTGCTTGAATCGGTCGTAGGGTACATGGTCTTTGAGCACCTTGTCGGCTGCTTCTTCCGATAGCCCTAAAGCCATCAACTCTTGCTTGGTCATGGTGTATCCTTTCTTCCGCATCCGCTTTTTACGGGGTCGCTTCCCGATGATGCGTGTGGGATTGCCGCTCCCACGGGCGAAATGTTTGTGTATGCAAAAGCCGCCCCGAAAGGCGGCGTAGTGCCGATATTCGCAAGATTTGCTTTTCTTGCGGTTATGGTTTCTGCTGTTCGCAAATTTAGGTGATTGAGCGAATAAGGCTCATGCAATCAAAAAGCACCTTGCTTGCGCTTGGTGCTTGTGGGTTTGTTTAGGTTAGTACATAATTACATTAACCGCTTTTGGGAGCACATCATGTAAAGGCTCACCGTCAATGATGAAATGATTAAGCATCTCCTCTGCGGTATCAAAAGTCTGCTCATGAAGTCCAAAGGCCTTTTTTCGATAAGCAACTATTTTTCCGCTCTTATCCCAGCCAATCCCGTAACCTATTCCCTTATAGTCAAACTCAAACTCATGGCCAATGTCACAGTTGGCTACAAACTCTTGAATGTCTTTAATCATTCTCATCACCTCCTAACAAGTCCTTGTTTTGTCTCTTTTCTGCCTCAGTCCACTCTCGGTCATGCTTTGCCCGTTTTCCTCCCGGCCAATCGTGGGCGTGCGGTACGATTGGGTGCAGTTTTGGATTGCCGTGGTCAGTCATATCCAAGTCTTTTTGAGGCTTACCATCATGGCCGTAGTACCTGCGTTGCTTCACAGTCCCATCATCGCGAACTAAATCCTTTACGCTGTCCGGTTCAGCTTTCATCGGCAGATTAGCGTGGTATCTATCCATAAGTATATCCTCTTTTCTGAGGATTTTCAATACTTCCCGATAGTCTGAGGTAAGTTCCTGCCACTTTTCACTATTAGCCCGTTTCATAGACCGGAAGGCGCTCAATGTCCGTGGCGTGTTTTCCTTGCCAAGTACCGCCCTGTACCTCTCCCACTGCTTACGGTCTCGTAGGCGTTCAGCGTTCTTACGCTGGGCATCCTCATACCGTTTGCGCTCCCTCTCGCCTCGTGGGTCAAGGTCAAAGGGGCGGGAAGATTGAGCCAGTTCTTTTTTCTTTTGTTCATCGGTCTTTTGGTTCCAGAGGAAGGGCACTGCCACATGCATACAATTTGGATGAATTGTCTTGTACTGCGGCCAGCGTGGGAAGCCCTGCTCAATGCGGGGGAAGGCATTCCTTTCGTCACCTTCAGGGAAGTCGATTGTCCGGTACACCCGGCCTTGCCTTGGAGCGTATGATGAGGTGATAGCCAGCGCGAGCCAGATGGCGATCAAGGGCAGCAAGGCGGTGCAGACGCTTGCCGAGCAGAATCCGAGCTTATTCAATACCGCTAAACATTTCTTGGAAAGGTTCTCTGATTACATAGACAGGGCGTTCAAGGGGATTGACACGACCCGTTATGAAGCCAAGGCGATGATGGATTCCAGTGGACAGATGCTTGAAAACGTGCAGAGGCTATGGGATAACAGCCTGCTTGCCGCGCTGGAGGGCAAGGGGTGGCAGGTTGACCGGCCATCGCAGGGCGAAGTCGAAACACGAACAAACCAAACCAAGCCGCGGCAAACCATTGAACTGCCGGGCATACAGACGGAAACGCAAACAGACACGCGAACAGAAACACAGGTTGAAGCGCGGCAAGCGGAACCTGAACAAGTTACACGTCAAACGCAAACAGAGCCAAGGGCTGAAGCGGAGGCGAAGTTTGAGTTTAGACAAAGCGCTGACAATGAGCAAAACGAAGTAGCAAGAATTGTACAAGATATTTTTTCAAAAGAAGACTTTAATTATAATGCCTTGGTACAAAAGCCGGATATGCGACTGACGCAAGTAAAGGGTGCGGACGTATATGACGGGTATACCAGACAACAGATTAAAGCCCTTGCGCTCGAAAATGTGCGGAACAATGGCGGTGTGTCGCAAACTAACGGTATGGCTTATGTTTATGTTGATGATGTTGACAGCGATGTTCATGTATCCAAAAGGAGTGTGACACATAGCAACGACAGAAGATATAAAAACAGTAAAAATATTTTGCCGTACATTGGCGAAATTTTAAAAAATTCAATTGCAATTAACGAGTTTAATCCAAAAGAACAAAAAATCGGCTCTTATGTGCTGCTTGGCGCAGCGATAGAACCGAATGGCAATTTAGATGTAGTTAGCTTTATTGTAAACAGAGAAAGTGGCGAGCTTGAAAGCTTTGATGTTTTAGGTTCTGTGAACGTGAAGGGACCAGCCGCGCATTACCGCCACAGTTTCAACACTATTACTGATCCCACTATTACTATACGAGATTTATTAGGGAATGTCAAAGATTTTTTTGGAAATGTACTGTCTGATGATGTCATGAACACCTTTGGGATGGAAAGACCAACCCCTGACGCTTTTAAGGACAGCAGAAAGTACGACCTTCGCGGCGGGGATATCCAGTCCAAGCGTGAAGTATTGATTGACATGCTGGACAATCAGGACTTGAGCGTAGCGGACCGGAACAAGTTACATGTCAAACGTAAACAGAGCCAAGGGCTGAAGCGGAGGCGAAGTTTGAGTTTAGACAAAGCGCTGATAATGAACAAAACGAAGTAGCAAGAATTGTACAAGATATTTTTTCAAAAGAGAACTTTGATTATGACACCCTGATTCAAAAGCCGGATATGGAACTTACACAACTTGGAAACGTAACCGAGCTTGATGGGTTAAGCAGAGAACAGGTCAGAACTCTTGCTATTGAAAACGTTAAGGAAAACGGGGGAGTTTCGCCCGATACAGGATTGGCTTATGTTTACGTGAACGACCGGGAACAGATGTACATGTTTCAACATAGAAGCCTAAAGCATGGGGTTGATAGAAGATACGGTCTAAATAAAGCGTTATTGCCGCATATAGGCGAAGTTCTTAAAAAATCTATAGTTATTAATGAGTTAATGCCACGAAAACAAAAAATCGGGTCTTATGTGTTGCTTGGAGCAGCAATAGACCCTGATGGAAATATAAAGGCTATTAATTTTATTGTAAACAGAGAAAGCGGTATGCTTGAGAATTTTGATATTGTTTCTTCTTTTAATGTGAAGGAACCAGCCGCGCATTACCGCCCCAGTTTCAACACTGGCTCTGGTTCCACTGTCAGTATACAGAATTTAATCAATGCTGTCAAGGAAAATTTCGGTAATGTACTGTCTGATGATGTCATGAACACCTTTGGGATGGAAAGACCAACCCCTGACGCTTTTAAGGACGGCAGATTTGATAGCCATAAAAATATATACTTAAAGATTGGTGAAGTATTAAAAAATTCCGTAGCGATTAATGAGTTTTATCCTCGTAAAACATTTAGCGGCGCTTATGTATTGCTTGGCGCTTCTGTCGACCCTGATTCTGGATTAAAAGTTGTGTCATTTGTTGTAAATAGGAAAAGCGGAGAACTTGAAAGCTTTGATGTTGTATATTCTTTAAATATAAAAGAACCAGCTGCTCAAGGCCGTGGATTAAAACTTACCACATCTGATTCTTCTACAATCAGTATAAAGAGTTTATTAGATATTGTCAAGGACAGATTTTCTAATTTGTTATCAGACAACGTGATTGAAAAATACGGCGTAAAAAGACCAACAACGGACATATACGAGGACAGCAGAAAGTACGACCTGCGAGGCGGGGATATCCAGTCCAAGCGGGAAGTATTGATTGACATGCTGGACAATCAGGACTTAAGCGCAGCGGACCGGAACAGGCTGGAGCTGTACAGAAAGAAAGTATCGGGTTTACAGGCACAAAAAGATAATCTCGCTCAGCTGCGGGGCGAGTATGAGGCCTTGAAGGCTCGGGAGAGGGGCGGCCAAGAGCTTGGCTTGAGCGCCAAGAGCAGGCTGGCGGGGCTTGAAACGGAGATTGGCAAACTGAACCGTCAGGTTGAGAACCTTGACATGGACTTGCTGAAGTTTGAAGCGATGGAGCCTATCGACCGGCTGTACAAGCGGGAAGTCGCCAAGCATGAAAAGATGGCAAGGGACGACTACAACCAGTGGATTACAAGGTACCGCGACGAAAGGAAGCAAAGGGACCGGAGCCGGATTGCCAAGAACAAAATAGAGCGGGCTGCAAACGGGCTGAAAACGGCCTTAATTAACCCGACCAACCAAAAGTATGTGCCGGAGGGGATGCGGATTGTGCTGTATGAGGGAACTGAACAGTTATATGATTTTATAGAAAAGTCCGCAGACCCAACCTTTAATAAAAAGCTGTATTTTGGCGCGATAAGCAAAGAACACGCTCAATTTATCTATGACAAAACAGGGATAGATGTTGAGGGGTATAACCTTGCTCTTGCCGCAGATGAAATAAGAAAAATATTTAAAGACCATGGGAACGCGGAAACGGAAGCCTTGAGGGGGCAACAGCCGATAGGCGAAACGGACTTTGCCGATATTGTCGATGTGGTTCAAACTCCTGACAAGGTTTCCCTATCGGAAGAGGCGAGGTTTGGTAAACCTGTTATTGAGTTTGAAAAATACATTAATGGAAGAACAGTTGTTATTACTGTAGTTTCTGACAAACATCGAGATTTAAATGTTCAGACGATATATAAGGGCATAAAAAAAGAAAGCCTTGCCACTGCGTCAGGTGAACAAGCCCCTAACAATACGCCCAAAGCGACAAGTGGTACAGCTTCCTTTAGCAATAGTATAGGCGAAAGTGATACAGATGTCAAGCCCAAGTTCGACCTGCGTGGCGGGGATATCCAGTCCAAGCGTGAGATGTTGTTGTCGGCGCTGGAGCAGCAGGACATAAGCGACAAGGACAAGCGCATATTGCAAGAGTACAAGCAGCATCTTGGACAGATGTGGGAGCAAGAAAGAGAGCTGGCGGGATGGAAGAAAGAACAATCCGCGCTCATGAAGAAAAACTTCAACAAAGAGCCTATGAGTCAGATGGAGCGCGCGCGGCTGCTTGAACTTAACAAGTCGATTAAGGACATGGAAAACACCATCGCGAGGCTTGACAGGCGATTGCTTAATATTGAGCAGATGGAGCCGATTAAAAGGGCATACAAACGGCAAGTGGACACGGAATACAAGAAAGCGCGGGAGATGGCAACGCGGCGAATTGAGGACTACCGCCAGTGGCGCAAGGAAGCCGACCGGGGCAGGATCGCGCGGGGCAAAATAGAACGGGCGGCAAACGGGCTGAAGACTGCCTTAATTAACCCGACCAACCAAAAGTATGTGCCTGAAGGTATGCGGCGGGTAGTTACCGACCTGATTTCCTCCATCGACATGGGGAATACACAGTATGAGCAGAATGTTCTAAAGGGCGAGGGCATCAGCAAAAAGGCTCAAAACTGGCGTGAAAGCATGGCGAGGCTTGCCGATATATCAGCGCGGCATGACGCCGTTGCCAACTTTGGCGATGACTCGGCAAGCAATATATACTTTGACCCCGACTTGCGGGCGGAAATTAATGAGCTGCTTGACAAAACACGGGGCGAGCTCAGGTACCAAGACATGGCTTTGGAACAGCAGGAGCAGCTTGCCGATATATTGACCGAGGTACACAGGGCGGTGAACGACGCCAATAAAATGGTGATGGAAAACCGCAATATGGACGAGCCGAGCCTAAAAACTATTCAGGAGCTTGAACAGAGGAAGCGATACAAGCTGAAAAAAGGCGCTATCGGCGTGATAGACCAGATTTTCACCAGCGATTTCGCGGATTCGTTCACGTTCGCTCAGGCGTTCGGCGAGGAAGGGCGGAAGATACTTGGCCTGCTGCAGCATGAAGGGTTTGGGAAGCTGGTTGAAATTAAATACAAAAGTCATTTTTTTGTGTTTTAATCCTCCTACTGGTATAATAACCTATTAGAGGGAGGATGAGATGCAGCCTGAAGTGTACCGAATGATTGCCATGCTTTTTCGCTATTGGTTAGCTGTCTTAATGATAGTTATTCTTTGGCTTGCAATCAGATGGCTTTACCGGGAAAGGGCAGCCTATATTGCAACTTTACGTGTGTTACCTGATGCCGGTCTTATTGGCGAATTGGTCGATCTNGAGACGGGTAAAAGCTATTCCTTGCCACGTGAAGGCTTTATCGGCGGCAAAAGACAAGCGGATATCGGTCTTAAGGGTATAGTGTATCCTATCCATTTTGAATTGATTGAACACGAGGGTATTTTAATTGAGGCATCCAAACGTCTGCGTGCTCTTGTTGATGATAAGCCCGTAGGCAAAAAGACTTTTGCTTATCATGGCTCCTTTCTTGAAGCGGGCGCTTATCGTTTGCGTTTTCGCTTGTTTGAAGGAGTTCCTGTACCTGAAATGAATCCAACTTTGGCAGATGGGATAGATGAAGAGGGTGTTTGGGATTTCCCTGATCAGCAGATGTGGATTGTACCTTCCGTTATTGAAAAAGGAGGACAAACGGCTGATAACCAACTTGAGGCCTATGCCTCTTATAAAGAGACAGACAATTTAGAAGAAGGGTTTTGTTTAGATGACCTAAAAAACAAGACTCCTTCTACTGAACCTTGGGGCGACGAGGAATGGACAGATGGACAATAAACACAAACGTTCAAATCATTCTTTAGTTGCAACAATAACGCTTTTTATTGTCAGCTGCTTTGTTCTGCTTCTGTTAAAGGAATTGACGCTGCAAAGCGTAATGATGCTTGCGCTTGTTCCCGGCGGTTTTTATTTTCTTTCAACCTTTATTCCTCAAAAGTTTTCGGTGGACGGTTTGTTACTAACTTTGGTTAATTTTCTTTGCTGCATCGGCATTATCGTACTGTATCGCATGAATCCGCAGTATGGGGTTAATCAAGCAATTAATTTTCTGGCTGGCTTTCTAGCCATGATTTTATGTATGCTGGGTATACGGTATATTGAAGCATTTAAACTATTTCGTATTCCTTTTACTATGGCTTGTATAGCGGTGATGTTGGCTCCTGTCTTAATTGGCAAGGAAATACACGGCGCCAAGGCTTGGTTGACCTTGGGCAGATTTTCTGTTCAACCAAGTGAATTAGTGAAGGTTGGTCTGGTTTTAGTTAACGGTTATTTGCTTTCGAAGCGTAAACTTTTAGTCTCCATTACCTTTTCGGCAATTATGCTCCTTTTACTTTTGTTGCAAAAGGATATGGGCACTGCGCTTTTATATTACGCCGTTGCGCTGATGATGATGTATGTTTCAACAGGTTCGTTGAGTTTTTTCCTTGCCGGTGTGGTTGGCGCGACCGGAACCGTGGTCGTAGGTTATCAACTGCTTAAGCGCATTGGTTTTGCGCACCTGTCTCGCAGGGTAACAGCTTGGCTTTCTCCTTGGCATACTTATCAAGACGAGGGATATCAGACAGTACAGTCACTTCTTGCCATTGTCAATGGTGGCCTTTTTGGTCTTGGCTTAGGCGCGGGCAACGCATCCAACATACCTGTTCGGGAAGCCGATTCCATTTTCCCCTTTATGGTCAACGAATTCGGAATGATTTTTGGGGTTTGTCTTATTCTAATTTATACTGTTATTTTTGTGCGTGGCATAGGCATTGCACTCAGGGCAAGGCAAAAGTTTTTTTCCCTGATAGCTCTTGGTTGCAGCGTGTTTATTGGTTTTCAGGTGTTTGTTATTATTGGAGGAAATATCAACTTAATTCCTATTACGGGTGTTACTCTTCCGTTTATCAGTTATGGGGGCACCTCGCTATTGTCAAGCCTGTGTATTGTAGGTGTCTTGCAGGGTGTTGAATGGGTCAACCGTACGCAAATGGCTCTTGATGCCCGCATGGCCTATTGCCGGGAGGACTGAGCTATGAAACGTTTAAGACAGACCATTCGCAAGGTTGTCCTCATGATAGTAGGCCTTCTTTTACTTCTTATTGTTTTTGGCGCTGTAAGTGTAACAACCCAAGGAAATCGCTGGTTTTCATCAGCTGCTAACACCTATTTAAGAGATAGAAAAACTGCTGCTATTCCTGGCAGCATTTTGGATAGGCGAGGCGTTGTGCTTGCTTCTACCGACGATGAAGGAAGGCGCACATACCATCCCGACGAAAAAGTACGAAAGGCCTGTGTTCATGTAGTAGGTGACAGGGAAAACAATGTAGGTTTTGGCGCAGAGTCTTTCATGGCCAACTATCTGTACGGATTTAATACCCCTTATATTCGTCAAGTGGTTGCAATGTTGCGTGGAGAAAAACTTCTTGGCAATCATGTCATGTTGTCTATTGATGGCGAGGTTTCTGCCAAGATAGCAAATGTTTTTCCGCAGGGCAAAAAAGGGGCGGTGGTGGTAATGAACTACCAAACCGGCGAAATTATCGCATTGCTCAGCTTTCCCAATTTTGATCCGGACAACATTACATATACCATTAAAAATGACCCTGCTCGACCTTTTTGGAACAATGCGACCAGATGGTTAAGCGCACCGGGGTCTACCTTCAAGGTGGTAACGCTTGCCTCCACCCTTCGAAACATGAAAGGTTGTCAGGAGAGACTTTTTAAATGCACCGGCGTCATTGATTTTAAATCAAATCAGATGCGTGATGCCAACCAAGTGGTGCATGGGGTCATAACACTTAGAGACGCGTTTAAGGAAAGCTGTAATGTAACTTTTGGCAATTTAGCGCTTGAACTTGGTGATAGAAAGCTCAAACGTACGGCTAAGGCCTTTGGCATAGGTGATCACTTTCTTTTTTCCGACTTGGTGGTCGAGAATTCGTCTTATCCTAAAAACGCACGAACGAATAAACAACTCGCTTGGACGGGCGTTGGCCAGGATGCGCTTGCGCTAACGCCAATGCATATGTGCATGATTGCGTCGGCTGTTGCCAACGACGGCGTAATGATGGAGCCAAAGCTTTTATTAAAAGCAGTAGATGAAAATGGTAAAGTTCGTGCAGACTTAGAACCTCACACTGTAAAAAAACCTTTAAGCAAGGAAGAAGCGGACATTATTAGCGATTTCATGCGGGAGGCCATTTTATCGGGCACAGGAATGAAGGCTAATGTTCCCGGCCAACGCATTTGCGGTAAGACCGGCAGCGCCCAAGTGGATGGGCAAGCGGAGACCAACGCATGGTTTATCGGTTTTATTGATGAGGAAAGCATACCCTATGCTATATGTGTTGCTGTGATGGATGTAGGTGGCGGCGGATTGGTTGCTGCGCCCGTTGCCGGAGAAATTTTCAAGATTTTGTTTGATTTTCAATAAGCTTGAAAGGAGAAAAGCATTGAAAGTGAATAGAAAGCTATTTGCCAAGGAGACCCTCCTTATCCTGTTTTCCAGTTTCCTATCGGCGACTGGCATTTATCTGTTTAAGTTTCCCAACCATTTTACTACTGGGGGCGTAACCGGCTTAGGCGTTGTTCTCAACCACATATGGCCGACTTACTCTCAGGCAATGTACACCAATATCATGAATATTGGAATTACCGTGATAGGATTAATTTTGCTTGGAAAAAGCTTTGGCATTAAAACTCTTATATATACAGGTTTTTTCACCATAATGATCGCGCTTTATGACCGCTTTTTACCGCTAACTGCGCCACTTACCAATCAGCCTTTTATGGAGCTTATTTTGGCGGTACTTGTTCCCGCGATCGGCGGAGCGATTATGTTTGATATCGGAGGTTCAACTGGTGGTACGGATGTCATTGCTATGTTGCTAAAAAAATATGGGCGCATTTATAATACTTCAACCGCGCTTTTGCTTGCGGATATTTTCATTGGCGCCCTTGCTTTTGTGGTTTTTGATGTGCAGACGGGTCTTTTTTCAGTGTTTGGCCTGCTTGTCAGGTCCGTTCTTACCGAATCGGTGCTGACAGGTCTTAACCAACGCAAGTATTTTCATATCATTACTGAACACTCTCAGCTGGTTAAAGATTATATAACAAATGAATTAAAGCGAAGCGCAACGCTTTTTGAAGGCGAAGGCGCTTTTACCGGAGACAAGCGCACTTTGGTTCTTACCGTTGTTTCTCCAAGACAGGCGATTGATTTGCGTAATTTTGTGCGTAAAAACTCACCAGAAAGTTTCCTACTAATTACCAATACTTCCGAAATTTTCGGTCGTGGCTTTAAGCCCAATTAAACTATGCCTGTTACTGTCATAGCTTTTGGTAAATTAAAAGAAAAATATTATGATGCGGCCTGCAAGGAATACCTAAAGCGCTTACGACGATTTGATAAAGTGTCAATGATTGAGTTGCGAGATTTACCTATCCCCAAAAACCCTTCCGCTAAGGAAATTGAAACCTTATTAGAAAAAGAAGGGGAGGCCTTGCTAAAATATATGAGGGACAGCGATTATTTAATCGCCTTGGCTATAGAAGGAAGGCAGTTTTCAAGTGAGGAACACGCAGCCAAGTTACAGGACCTTCTTGACCGAGGTGAGCATGTTGTTTATGCTATTGGATCTTCTGAGGGCTTAAGCCAAACGGTTCTCAATCGTGCTGACGAACTCATTTCATTTTCTCCTATGACTTTCCCGCATCAGCTGGCAAGGGTTATGCTCCTTGAACAGCTCTATCGCTCCTTTAAGATTAACGCAAACGAAAGGTACCACAAATAATATGGTTTTACAGCGCCTACAGCTTCAAAATTTTCGCAACTATCAACGCCTTACCCTTAAGCCTGTTAAGGGTGTAACGGCGTTGGTTGGGGAAAACGGAGCGGGGAAAACCAATGTGCTGGAAGCCATCCATTTGTGTTGCCTTGGTAAAAGTCACCGTACCAATGATGATCAGGCGATGATATTATCTGGCAGCCAAAGCGGGGCAGCTTACGCTAAAATCCGGCGCACCAACGGAGAAAACGAAGTGGGTGTCCGGCTTTATTCAAGCCAACGGCAAAAGAAGCGTATTTTTGCCGATGGGAAGACTGTTGGCAGGATTGGCGAATTAATGGGGAAAATGACCTGCGTTATGTTTGCCCCTGAAGATTTAGATATGATTAAAGGCGGACCTGCTTTGCGGCGCCGTTTTTTGGATATGCTGCTAAGCCAATCTCGTCCATCTTACTTTTACGCGTTGCAGGGGTATTACGCTGTGCTCAAACAGCGCAATGCGCTATTGCGTTCTATCAATCAAGGCGGAGCCAGAACGCCGGCCTTGGATATATGGGATGAGCAGCTTGCCGCACGCGCCATACAAATCGCTTTGCAAAGAGCCGATGCCGTGCTTCAATTGAATAAGTTGGCGCAAGAACAATATGCTTTTATTAGCGATAAACCCAAGGAGGTATTAAGCCTACAGCTGCGCACCCAAATTGATGCCGACAAGGTGGAAGAACAAATGCTTTCCCTTTTGCGCGCTTCAAGGGATGACGATATCAGGCGACAAACCACTTTGATTGGTCTCCACCGGGACGAACTTTTTATTACCCTGTCCGGTAAGGAATTAAAGCTTTTCGGCTCGCAAGGCCAAATTCGAACAGCGGCTCTTGCTTTGAAGTTGGCCCAGATGGATATTATCGAAGATTTACAAGGCGAAATGCCCATTCTCTTGCTTGATGATGTTTTAAGCGAGCTTGATGCCAAGCGCAGAACGAGGCTGATTATGCGCATCAGGCGGGCGCAAACACTAATGACTTGTACCGACTTAAAAGAGCTTCGTGGAACAGGTGTTGATTGTGCGCTATCCGTGCAGCAGGGTACAATTCAAGTATTGTAAAATAGTGACCGAGAATTTTCGGTCACTGTTCATATTGACTAATTGGAATATCCAGAACAGACAGTCGCCAATTGTCTAAAAAGCTTTGTACAGAGTAAGGGCGTTTTTCTTTTTTCTCAGATACGGCCGCGCTTGCGAGGAAAAAAAGATTTTCAGGCCCCCTCCAGTCTTTTTTCTTTTGGCTTATCCGATTGCCAAAAAAGGCCATTGCCAGTGCGCCCATTGTATATACCACGGAAAGCTCATCAATCCTTGCTCCTGATTGATAGCCTTCAGGGGCTATGTACCAGGATGCGCCGGGGATGCGTCCTCTTACGTTTCGATGAGGCATTTTTAAAAACCAATCAACACTGGTTAGATACAATTGCCTTGAAAGCGGCTCAATGAGGAAGTTACCATCATCAATACCGGCGGCAAGATAGTCGTGCTTGGCGCATTTGGCAAAGAGAGAATATAGCTGATCAAGGGCGTTTAACTTAAACCTGAGCGGCCAAGACTGAACGGGTTCGAGCAAATGATTGCTGGAATGGGGCGAAATGCCATTAATCCATGGGAAAACAAGGGCAATCCCGTTCGGCAAATCAAGATCAGCTTCCAATTGATTGACAGGTTCATTTTCAAGCAGTTGGTACAAGGGTATAGCTTTTTGTAGGCGCACAACGGCAGTTTCCGGACTGTTTGGATAGTAAAGTGTTTGCGCGCCTGCATATTTTACAAACAACCGCCTTGTGCCTGTGTGTATACCAAAACTAAGGTTTCCCGAGATGAGCGCGTCATTTACATAAAACACTTGTCCCAGCTCATCAAGGAAACTGAGATCATGCTCTTCCTTTAATCGAACGGATAGACCGTTTAGGGATTGTACAACCATTTTTTAGTCGCGAATGAAGGCATTGTATAGTGTAAGGATGGCATGATTTAGCATTTCTTCCCTGATTCCCACAATAATACTAAGGCCGCTTGGCGACATAAGCGTTGTGGAAATCTGAATACCTGCTTCGCACAAAGCTGTATACAGTCGTGATGAAACGCCGTTTTGCTTAAAGGCGCTGTGCCCAACCACCGCTACCATTGCTTTGTTGTTTTGGATGCTTAGGCGGTCGGGCGCAACAGCTTTTTCGAGTCGCTTGAACAAAATCTCTTTCTTTTTAGCCAGCTGATCGGTCGAAAGGATAACGCACATTTCGTCAATGCCTGTGGGCATATGGTCGATGGAGAGACCCAAATCTTCAAACACCTGCAAGGTGCGGCGGGCAAAGCCGACCTCTACGTTCATCCGAGCTTTTTCCAGCATCACAAAGCTAAAGCCTTTTTTTCCCGCGATGCCGGTAATGGATGGCGGTTTTCCGGTGGAGACAGTGGTTGAATAAATGAGGGTTCCTGGATGGAGCGGATCGTTGGTGTTACGGATACGGGTGGGGATGCTGGCGCTGCGTACGGGGAAAACAGCGTCTTCATGTAAAACGGAGGCGCCCATGTAGCTTAATTCCCGTAGTTCCCGGTAAGTCATCTGATTGATGAATTTGGCGTCAGGAATGATGCGTGGGTCTGCGGAGCGTACGCCGTTGATATCAGTCCAGTTTTCATATTGGTCTGCATTGACCGCCTGCGCCAGCAAGGCGCCGCTAATGTCACTTCCGCCACGGTCAAACAGGTGAATATTGCCCTGTGCATCCGCCCCGTAGAAACCGGGCATAACACAACCCCCTAAGGGAAGGGCTATTTTAGCCATTAATTCAGAGGTTGTTTGCGCATCAAGCTTGCCGTCAGGAGAAAACCTCACTACCTCGGTTGCATCAAGGAAGGGTAAGCCCAAACATTCACTCAATAACATGGCGGACCAGTGTTCGCCACGGCTAACAACCTCGGCATAGGTACTGTCTTTAGATAAGTTTTTGGCAAAATCATCAAAATCTTCTAGGAAAGATTTAAGTGGAAGATTCAAAGCGAAACCTATTCCAACGTACCGTTCCTTAATAGTTTGAACAATGGGTTTGATTTGTTCTCCCGTTTTTACAGCGTGATATAGATTAATGAGCTGATCAGTGATTTTAATATCATCAGCTGAACGCTTGCCGGGGGCGCTGGGAACAATGTATTGTCTTTCGGGATTTGCTTGAACAATGGCAGCGACTTTTTGAAACTGCTGCGCATCCGCAAGAGAAGTGCCGCCGAATTTTGCTACAATCATACCTACCATCCTTACTTCAAACTTAATATAGCTCTATTGTAAAAAGACAATGCGTATTTGTCAACGAAACTTGACGATGCCTTGTAATCATTTGTATAATGAATCCGATCATCAATCTGGAGGTCTTATCAATAATGATGACAATTGAACAGATTATCACAGCTTTGGATGCCCGTGTATTACGTGGGCATGACAAATTGGATCAAAATATATATTGCGCTTGCTGCTCCGATCTGATGAGCGATGTTTTGGCTTTTGTTAATAACGAAAAGACAGCTCTACTAACCGGACTTACCAACATACAGGTTGTACGTACTGCAGAAATGCTGGATTTGAAGTGTTTGATTTTTGCAAGGGGCAAGGTACCGGATGAACAAGTACTTGATGCCGCCGACGAACTGGGTTTAGTGGTGTTGACTGCGCCAAGAACTATGTTCACCTGTGCCGGCATCCTATTTGAGGGTGGCGTAAGAGGAGCTTCCCTGCCGTGGCCGGGGCTTGAATCATGATTCAAGCGAAGTACACCGTCGTGCGAGGAGATTATGCAAGGGCAGGCGAGGCTTCGGCGGATATTAAGCGTACCTTGAAACAGTTGGGAGTTGATTCAAGTACCCTTAGAAGAATTGCTGTTGCCAGCTATGAATCTGAGCTAAACATGGTCATCCATTCTTTAGGAGGCACACTCACTTTAGTGATTGATAACGACCGTGTAAAGCTTACTTCAAATGATTTAGGGCCGGGTATTTTCGATGTAAATGAAGCGATGCAGGAAGGGTATTCAACCGCTGACGATATCGCAAGAAATTACGGGTTTGGGGCAGGGATGGGTTTACCCAATATGCGCCGCAACGCCGATAAGTTTGCTATTTATAGCATGGTACCAGACGGTACAACCATTGAGATGGAATTTAACATCGGATGAGGTGAAATAATGGATGGAAGGATTCACTCGGTAACCTTAGATAAGGAACGCTGTACGGGCTGCTCTAATTGTTTGATGCGCTGTCCAACGGAAGCTATCAGAGTGCGTCGGGGTAGGGCGCATATTATTGATGAGCGTTGCATAGACTGCGGTGAATGTATCCGGGTTTGTTCAAATCATGCAAAGATTGCTTTGACCGAACCTTTGTCTTCCGTTTTTGCCTATCGGCACCGTATCGCTCTTCCCGCCCCTGCCCTTTATGGACAATATCGCAACCTGCCCTCTATTAGTTTAGTCATTGAAGGGCTTATTCGCTTGGGCTTTAGCGATGTGGTGGAGGTTGCTTTGGGGGCGGATATTGTAACCCGTGCAATTAAAGAAAAATTAAAAGAAAAAGGTTTACCAAAACCGATGATTTCTTCCGCATGCCCGACCATTACCCGCCTGATTCAGCTTAGATTTCCCGATTTGATTGAGCATATTATTGACGTGAGGCAGCCCATGGAAGTAGCCGCTTCCTTGGCTCGCAAACAATACGCGCAGAAGCATAGCGTTTCTGAAGATGAAATAGGTATTTTCTTTATCAGTCCCTGCGCGGCAAAGGCGACGGCCATTCATAATCCGCTTGGACATTCTTTGTCACAGGTTAACGGTATCATTGCTATAAGAGATATCTACGGCCCATTGCTTCAGGCAATGGATGGTCTCAAAGTTGGTGAAAAAGAAACCAGGGCGACACGCTATGGTATCGGTTGGGCCAAAAGCGGTGGCGAAGCAAAGGCCGTCGGTTCTATCAAGCGTTTGGCTGTTGACGGCATGGAAGACGTAATCAGCGTACTGGAGGAAATTGAGAACGGACGGCTGCGAGACATTGAATTTTTTGAGGGGGCAGCCTGCCGTGGAGGCTGTGTGGGAGGGCCTTTAACCTTTGAAAATAAATTTATCGCGCGAAATACGGTGAAATGCTTGGGAGAGAAACTGCCCGTTACCCATCCGGATGAGGTGATTCACCTGGAGCAGCTGCCGCCCATACCCTTACATTTTGAAGAGGATCTAAAGCCCAATGACAGTCTGAAGCTGCATCCAAGCATCAGCGGTGCCATAGAACGGATGGAAAGAATGCAGGAAATTCTATCCATCTTACCAGGCTATGACTGCGGATCCTGCGGCTCGCCCACATGCCGAAGCTTTGCAGAGGACATTGTCAGGGGTTATTGTACCCAGAACGACTGTATTTTCCTCCTGCGGGATCGCTTAAAGGTTATGGCGCAAGAAATGATTGATATATCACAAACGAAACGGGAGCATTCAAATGACAATTGAACACTTATGCACGTTGATTGAGGGAAAACCCTTAACCACCTTGGACACGGACCGTACCGTTGTCAGCGGGTATACCTGCGACCTACTTTCTTGGGTGATGGCAAAGGGTAGTCCTGATGCGGCATGGATTACCGTGCAAACCCATATGAATGTGGTTGCCGTTGCGGCTTTACACGACATGGCTTGCATTATTTTACCCGAAAACATCACCATGGAAGGCGCGCCTTTAGAGAAGGCAGAGGAGGAAGGGATAGCCGTGCTTACTTCGCCCAAAAGCGCTTATGAAATTTGCGGGATAATGATGTGTGAGGGTATTCCCGCTTCTGAGTAACTCATGAATCTCTATTATGATTTACACATACATTCTTGTTTGTCGCCTTGTGCTGACGAACTTATGACCCCTAAAAATATATGCTCCATGGCTTCATTAAAGGGGCTTGATTTAATTGCCTTGACTGACCATAATAGCGCGGGTAATGTGCGCATAGCCGAGAAGGCCGCAATGGAGGAAGGTATCCTTTTCTTGCCGGGCATTGAAATATGCACGCAGGAAGAGGTACATTTGCTTGCTTATTTTGATAGCTGCGATGCTTGTGAGGAAATGGGCGCATATTGTTACGAATATCTGCCGCATATTCAAAACAAGCCGGATTTTTTTGGGGAACAGGTGTACATTGGTGAAAATAATTTGCCTTGTCGATATGAAGAAAGGTTGCTAATCAGTGCGCTTACTCTCTCGCTTGAGGAAGTTGTGCAAAAGGTTCGTTCACTTGGAGGCGTAGCTGTACCGGCGCATATCTATCGTGGAAACGGTATTATGACGATGCTTGGATTTATTCCGCCCCAAATAGGCTTTACAGTAGTCGAAATCAAAGCGGGCGAAATTCCGCCCGCGGGACTACGATCGATTACTTCCAGCGATGCGCATGAGCTGGGCGCAATAGCTGAACGGAAATATAAACTAAATGCAACTAACACAAGGGAAGAAGTTTTAGCTTATCTCTCGTATTAATGGGACACAATTTGCCCTGTTAACCAGTTTGCGTCCTGATGTTGTGCAAACAGCACAAAAACCATGTGAAATTTTCTACCTTGTTCAAGGATGAAAATTTCACATGGTTTTTATTTTTTTGTTCAATATGATAAAATAAGCCGCATTGATTCTAAAGGAGGTTTTTTAATTTGGCAACCAAGGATCAGGAAAAGTATTTGGAGTTGGAAAAAATTATTGAGGAGCACAAAGGACTGCCGGGGGCTCTGATGCCTGCCATGCAAAAAACGCAGGAACTGTTTGGCTGTGTGCCCCTTAAAGCACAACAAATGTTGGCCGACGGTCTTAACGCTACCCTGTCGGAGGTATACGGCATAGCCACCTTCTACTCGCAGTTTAATCTTGAACCTAAAGGTGAATATGTTATCAGTGTTTGTCTTGGCACTGCTTGTTATGTAAAAGGCGCTCAAGACATACTGGACAGGATTTGCGAAGAAATAGAAACCATGCCCGGAAAAACCAGTGCTGACGGACGGTTTACAGTCGAAGCGACTCGCTGCATTGGCGCTTGCGGTTTAGCTCCTGTTATGACCATTAATGAGGAAGTGCACGGTCGAATTATGCCCGATGATGTACCGAGCATTCTTGCGAAGTATAAAAAATAATGCGTGACCTTTCACTGCACTTGCTCGATTTGGCGCAAAACAGCATTTCAGCAGGCGCGAAGCACATCTCGATGAAATTGTCCTTGTATGAAAACGATGAATTACATTTTTTTATCAAGGACGATGGTGACGGGATGGATTCAACTCTTGTAAAAGAAGTCCTTAGCCCTTTTGTCACCTCTCGTACTACACGCAAGGTTGGTATGGGCATTCCTTTGATAAAAGAGAGCGCCGAAAGCACAGGCGGTACCTTTAAACTGAACAGCACGCTTCAAAAAGGTACGGATTTGTTTGCAGTATTAAATACAAAACATATTGATTGTATTCCCATTGGCGATATAGCGGAGTCCTTTGTAAGCCTTATCTGCGCCAATCCGCAAACACCCGAGTTCACCTTAGCGCTTGAATCGCCTTTGGGCAGTGAAACTTATCAGACGGAAGAACTAAAACGAATGCTGGACGGTGTTGAGCTAACTGAGCCGGAAGTAATTGAATGGCTGCGCCGCTCCATTGATGAAAAGACAAGGGCACTATTTGGAGGAAAAGTGTAATGTTAACCAAAGAACAGTTAGAAGTCATTAGGCAACGAACCTTGGAGCGCATACAAATGCGTAAGGAAGATGAAAACCAAGCAGTTCGTGTGGTTGTGGGCATGGCTACCTGCGGCATTGCGGCTGGAGCACGTCCCATTATGCGGGCCTTTATGGATGAATGCAATCTTCGTAACTTGACCCACGTTCAAATAACGCAGACGGGATGTGTCGGGATGTGCCGGTACGAACCCATGGCGGATGTTATTTTTCCCGGTAAAGATCCCGTCACCTATGTACAGTTGACGCCCGAAAAGGTGCGTCGCATTGTCGCTGAACATGTTGTCAACGGGCAACCGGTCAAAGAATTTACCATCGGTGCCGTTCTAAATAACCAATAATCAGAGGAGGGAACTGAATGGAAATTTATCGCTCACACGTATTAGTTTGCGGCGGTACAGGCTGTACTTCATCGGGATCATCGAAAATCATCGAAACGATGGAGCAAATGCTTGTTGAAAAGGAACTGGAAAGGGAAATCAAGGTTATCAGAACGGGCTGTTTTGGCTTGTGTGAAGCCGGTCCTATTGTTATTGTATATCCTGAAGGTACTTTTTATTCCCATGTCAAGGTGGAAGATGTTGGCGAGATTGTCGAAGAACACCTGTTAAAGGGTCGTATCGTCCGTCGCCTTGTTTATAAGGGCGCATTAACTGATGAAAGCGCACAAGTGCCGCTGAAAGATATTCCTTTTTACCAACACCAACACAGGATTGCGCTACGTAACTGCGGTGTAATTGACCCGGAGAATATTGACGAGGCAATTGCAACGGACGCCTATCAGGCGCTAGCGAAGTGCGTAACCGAAATGACTCCTGAAGAAGTCATCGAAGTTATTTCTCAATCAGGCCTTCGTGGGCGTGGAGGCGGCGGTTTCTCTACTGGCATCAAGTGGAAGTTTGCCGCTTCCAGCAAGTCGGATAAAAAATATGTTATCTGTAACGCGGATGAGGGCGACCCCGGTGCCTTTATGGACCGTTCTATTTTAGAGGGTGACCCACACACTGTACTTGAAGCTATGGCCATTTGTGGCTACTGCATTGGTTCGGATGAGGGCTATGTTTATGTACGTGCCGAATATCCCATTGCTGTAGAACGCCTTGAAAAAGCGATTAGCCAGGCAAGGGCATATGGACTACTTGGAGACAACATTTTAGGTACGGATTTTAGCTTTAATATTCATGTGCGTTTAGGTGCCGGCGCCTTTGTATGCGGTGAAGAAACCGCACTCATGGCATCTATTGAAGGCCACCGTGGTGAACCTAAACCCAGACCTCCTTTTCCGGCTGTTCGTGGCTTGTTTGATAAGCCCACCAACATTAACAATGTGGAAACTTACGCAAATATTCCGCCCATTATTCTAAATGGTGTAGATTGGTTCCGGTCACTTGGCACAGAAAAATCTTCCGGAACCAAGGTGTTTGCTTTGGGCGGTAAGATTAACAACACCGGGCTTGTTGAAGTCGAGATGGGAACGCCCCTGCGAACAGTTATTTATGATATCGGCGGTGGCATTCCCAAGGGCAAACAACTTAAGGCCGTACAGACAGGCGGACCATCCGGTGGCTGTATACCTGTAGATCTTTTGGACGTACCGATCGAATATGATTCCCTCATCGAACTTGGCTCCATGATGGGGTCAGGCGGCATGATTGTTATGGATGAAGACAACTGCATGGTGGATATTGCCCGTTTCTTCTTGGATTTCACCGTTGAAGAAAGTTGTGGAAAATGCACGCCCTGTCGCATCGGTACCCGTAGGATGCTGGAGATTTTAGACCGTATTGTCGAGGGGAAGGGCAAAGAAGATGACATCGAAAAGTTGGAACGATTAGCTCGTGTGATTAAAGAAACTTCTCTTTGCGGGCTTGGGCAGACTGCCCCTAATCCTGTTTTATCGACTCTGCATTATTTTAGGGACGAGTACGAGGCCCATATTTATGACCGGACTTGCCCTGCGCATCATTGCAGGTCGCTGACCAAGTTGCAAATCACTGATGATTGCCGTGGTTGTACCGCCTGTGCCCGTGTTTGTCCCGTGGACGCTATTTCCGGCGAAGTTCGGCAAAAGCACGTTATCGATATGGATAAGTGTACCAAGTGCTACTCTTGCATTGAAAAGTGTCGCTTTGACGCCATCATCAAGGTTTAAGGAGGAAATACGATGGAAAAGAAAATGATTTCGCTTACGATTGACGGCGTTCATGTGGAGGTTCCTGAGGGAACAACCATACTTGAAGCGGCACGAAAAGCGCATGTTCATATTCCAACTCTCTGCTTTTTAAAGGATGTTAATGAAATTGGCGCCTGTCGCATTTGTGTGGTGGACGCTGGTGCCAGGGCTTTACAAGCTGCATGTGTGCTTGAGGTTGCGCCGGGCATGGTGGTTAGAACCAATACGCCCGAAGTGCGTGAAGCACGTAAAACCATCATTGAATTAATTTTAAGCAATCATGATAAAAAATGCCTATCTTGTGTTCGTAGTCAGAATTGTGAGTTGCAGAAAATCTCTTTAGATCTTGGCATTGAAAATGGCGATGAATTTGCCGGAACAATGAGAATATATTCTGTTGACGATTTATCTGTAAGCCTTGTCAGGGACAATAATAAGTGTATTAACTGTCGCCGTTGTGTTGCGACTTGTAACAAAAATCAAGGTGTAGGCGTAATTGGCGCAGTGAACCGTGGTTTCAACACTTCAATTGAATCTGCTTGGGATCAGTCGCTGGCGCAGACTGCCTGTATCGGTTGTGGTCAATGCATCGTCAACTGTCCTGTAGGTGCCCTGTATGAGAAGGATGAACTACAAGACGTTTGGACAATGATTGACGATCCGGATTTACATGTGGTTGTGCAGCCTGCGCCTTCTGTGCGCGCTGCGCTTGGTGAATGTTTTGGCTTGCCCATGGGCACTAATGTGACTGGAAAAATGGTTGCCGCCATGCGCAGGCTTGGATTTGACAAGATTTTTGATACCGATTTTGCTGCTGATCTAACCATCATGGAAGAAGCGACCGAACTGCTTGATCGTATACAGTCCAGGGGTACTTTACCCATGATTACTTCCTGTTCTCCCGGTTGGGTACGTTTTTGTGAAACCTACTATCAGGATTTTATTCCCAATCTGTCAAGCTGCAAGTCGCCTCATCAAATGCTTGGCGCAATCACTAAGAGTTATTATGCTGAAAAGGCTAGCATTCCGGCTGAAAAAATCCGCGTTGTATCCGTGATGCCCTGTACGGCCAAGAAACTTGAAACAAGGTCACCGGGCATGGATTCTACTGGATATCCGGACGTAGACGCGGTCATCACCACCAGAGAGCTTGGCAAGATGATTAAGTCCAGCGGTATCGACTTTGTGAACCTGCCCGATGAAGAGTTTGACCCCATTCTCGGCCTTAGCACGGGTGCCGGCACAATTTTTGGTGCTACCGGAGGCGTGATGGAAGCTGCTCTGCGCACGGCCTATGAAACTGTTCTCAACAAAGAACTTGAAAAGCTGGATTTCCACGTTGTTCGTGGCATTCAAGGAATTAAAGAAGCCACTATTGCTTTGGGCGATGTTGAGCTTAATGTAGCGGTAGTCAACGGCACAGCCAATGCCGCCAAATTGCTGGATGCCATTCGTAAGGGTGAAAAAACTTATCATTTTATTGAGATTATGGCTTGCCCTGGCGGCTGTGTGAACGGCGGAGGCCAACCAATTGTTTCCGCGCAGGATCGCCTGAATCTTGATCCACGTATAGAGAGGGCCAAGGCACTCTATAAGGCGGACGATGAGATGATCTACCGTAAGAGCCATGAAAACCCAATGATTAAGAAACTATACGATGAATATTTGGAAAAACCCAACAGCCACCGTGCGCATCACCTGTTACACCGCCACTACGTGAAACGTCCCAAATATCAGAATCAAAACTGATTATAGAGTTAAAACTGCCAAGGTATTATTTGCGCCTTGGCAGTTGTTAATTGTTATCATTGACAAATTGGGTTTTGCTGTGCGATATTAAGCTATAAACCTTTTAAGGAGAAATAGAATGAGAAAGTATATTTGCATCTTAATGGCTTTCATGTTGCTTGTATCTACTTTTGCTTATGCTCAGGAACTAACCAAGCGGGAAGACTACAGTGAAGATTACTACGCTGTCTATCACTACGCCACCACGCAAGATCAAGAAGAGGATTTACCTTTTCGAGAAGACTATTATTATGAACAGGCCTTGCAATCATCGGTTCTTTACCAAACCTTGCAAGACGGAACTTTACGTACTGACGTTTTGAATGACAAAGGCCAATTGGAGGGATACAGTTTATATCAGGTATCCAACGGAAAAGAGGTGACCGAGGAATATGATGCCAACGACAAAATTATTTACCGGCATGAGCAGGTTAGTGATCACCTCATTATAACAGTATATTCTTACTTGGAAAACGGCAGCCTTGACCGGCAGGCGGTTACCACTCACTTTTCATCCGGCATGACTCGTACTGACCATTTAGATGCAGACGGCAAGCTCTTGTATTATACGCTTGAAACAATTGACAGAGTAGATCGCTATGACCCCGATGGGCGACTGGAAGAATTTACCCTCTATCAAATTGATGAAGATGGAACCTATCGGGAAAGTACTTTTAATTCAAGGGGTGAAATGTTGTCCCTTTCTGTCCAAACGTATGAAGAAGATGGCGCCATCCGAATTGAGGAGTATTCAGGCCAGGGGCACTTACAAGGCTATACTTTAACCAGATTTGATGATATATATGCCATCGTAGAAACCTATGATGCTGACGGTACCTTGCTTTCAACCGTGAAGGAAGATGCTATGATGCATTGAGTTTTATAAAAAAGCAAGAAAGGCTCTTATTTCGGAGCCTTCTTTTTTACAAACTATTATTCGGTCTAAATGATTGACGGGAAGAATACAGACCGTTTATCCGCTCATTTCAACCACTTATCCAAAAACAGTGGAAATCAAGTCCAAATTATTCTATATTGCAACCAAGAAAGGAGGAGAACAGAGTGCAGGTTGAAATCAAAATTGATGCCAATTGCAAAGAAACAAAAATTATCATTGTTTCAGACAAAATGACGGAAGAAATCAACCAACTGATTAAGAAGTTGTCGGAAGGTGCACCACAAATCATTGCCGGGGTCAAAGATGATAGCTTGGAAATCTTAAATCCCAAAGACATTTTTCGGTTTTACGCGGCAGACAAAAAAGTATTCGCTTCAACTGAGAAGGGAGAATACGCCTTGCGATTGCGGCTGTACGAATTGGAAGAAAGGCTGGACGCAAATGACTTTGTACGTATCTCAAATTCGGAGATTATTAACATTCATAAGGTCAAGAGTTTTGATTTAAGCTTCACCGGAACGATTTGCGTTGCCTTCACGGACGGAACCATTACCTATGTATCACGGCGATACGTCAAAAAAATCAAACAAATATTAGGAGTATGAGGTGAATTAAATGAAAAAGAAAGTGATTTCAAGGGCACTCTTGGGTTTCCCTGTGGGTATTTTAATAGGCTATGTGATTACAATATTAATTTCTCTTCTATTTGCAAAAGGTCACTACTCGCCCTGTGTCCCTGAATTAGTCGAAGCGATGGGAAATGAGATTCATGCGGTAATCTTGCAGGCGGTTTTAAGTGGCTTATTAGGCTCTGCCTTTTCAGCAAGCTCTATCATCTGGGAGATGGAAAACTGGAGCATTGCCAAGCAAACAGGCATATATTTTGTGGTTACTGCCCTTGTAATGATGCCGGTAGCCTATGCATTAAACTGGATGGAGCATAGCTTTACCGGATTTGTAAAGTACTTTGGTATTTTTATTATCATCTTTATCATCATATGGTTTATTCAATACATGTTTTGGAAAAAGAAAATCGAACAAATCAACTCAAAACTGTAAATGCGCTACTATAACTTTATAAACTCACAAAACCACCGGATTGATTGCCGGTGGTTTGAGTTAATGTGCCTATCAGATTACATCAGTCATGCTGCTGAATTTGTTGAATAGTATAGATATAAGCAGTCGACTTACTTTGCTTCAAACAGTTGCTTCATTAACTGGATTGTGTTTTCATCTCCGCTGGTGAAAAAGGCGGTAGTACCGGGCTGATTGCCTTTGTTTAGCAAGTCTTTTTCTTTAAGAATATCAACAAGTTCATTGAGGGTTTTTCTACTACCGTCAATCATGATTACATTTTCCGAGAAGAAAGTAGCGGTTTCTTTTTCTAAAAAGGGATAGTGTGTACAGCCATGTACCACTACATCAATGTTTTTGGTATCAACTTCGGATAACAACGAAGCTAATTTTTGATGTAGTTCATCTCCTGATAGTTGATTTCTTTCAGTAAATTCCATAAGTCCCGGACAAGGGAGTGAGTGTACATGATGAGAAAAGGGAGCGGCAAGCTTGGCATATGTATCACTTGCGATAGTGCTGGGGGTTGCCATCACCAAGACCTTACCTTCTTTTCGTAAGCCGCAAGCTTCTTCAACCGCTGGGCAGATACCAACGACCGGTATCGGCAGTTGACGCTTTAATTCATCAAGCGCCATGGTTGTAGCTGTATTGCAGGCGATTACAAGCGCTTTGATTTTCTCATTCATCAGCTTTTTAGCAACTGCAAGGGAAAGCGCGACCACTTCTTCTTTGGGGCGAACACCGTAGGGCGCGTTAGCGTTGTCACCATAAAAAACAAAGTTTTCATTTGGTAATACTGTTCTTGCATATCGCATGACACTTAGGCCACCGACGCCTGAATCCATAAAACCGATAGGGCTAATTTGTGAAAGTAGCATTAATTTTTACCTCCTATTAATATTAGTGATTCCGCTGCCCACGCAGCTAATTCGTTAATGGATGGGTGAATGGGTTGAGAAGATAGTAAAGGAGTAAGCGAGCCATCGCCCGTGTTCATTAAATACACAAATGGTTGGATTAATGCTGCGGCTTGGTATCCAATGGCATGAGCGCCCAAAATTCTGTTGTTTTGGTCGGTTAGCACCTTCACAAAGCCGCCGTCATCGTCATCACCATAGCCCATTGCCCAACCATAGGCGACGTCACGATAGTGGAGCATACCACGCTTATAGGGAATGCCCGATTTTTTTACTTGTTCCTCCGTTTGGCCAACGCCTGCAATTTGAGGAGTCGTGAAAACAGCGTGGGGGACAGCTTGGTAATTAATGATTGATTGCTTTTGTTCAAACAAATAATCGACCAGTATCTTTGCTTCTTGGTTTGCAGTGTGCCTAAACATGTGGTGTCCATTAATGTCTCCGATGGCATAAATACCCGGAATGGATGTGGCCATGTTCTTGTCCGTTACAATATAATTATTCCGGTCAAGTTCAACTCCAACCGCAGGATCAAGCAGTTCAGGCGCTGTGCTTTTAACGCCGGCTGAAATGATTACTTCATCACAGGGGATCTTAATGGATTCATTTGAAGTTGTATTTGTTAAATGGACAACTTTTTCGTTTTCGCTTTGTTCAATTTTATCAAAGCGGTGGGTTAATAAAAACGACACCCCGGCAACACGCATGCATTGAATAATAGCAGTTTGTACATCCCCGTCTTCACTTTTTAGGATAGTGCCGCTCCTGCCAACGATGGTTACCTTTGTATTAAGCGTAGAGAAAAAATGAGCGAATTCACAGCTAATAGTCCCGGCGCCCAGAATAACCAGCCGAGGATAGGGCTTGTTTGGCAAATGTTCAAAAAAACTTCGGTAATGTAACGCAAGCTCATTGCCAGGAAAAGCGGGAATATTGGGTTTTGCGCCTGTTGCGATGATAATGTTATGGCCGTGTAGGATACGCTCTTTATCACCTGCGAATACTTTTACCTGATTGGCGGCTATAATTTTAGCTTGACCAATCAGCACCTCGCAGCCCGGTAGCTTGGCATAGCTTTCGGCCATGATTTTACTTTTGCTTTGTAACTCTTTGATCCTGCCCATGATATTGTGCAAATCAACGGATGGACGGGAAAAGTTTACTCCGATTTTTCGGGCATGCTTTGCTTGCTGAATAATATCTGCCGGATAAGTAAGCATCTTGGAAGGAATACAACCATAGTTCAGGCAGGTGCCGCCGAAGCGATCTTGCTCAATGATGGCGACACGTTTTCCTTTTTCAAGCGCAGCATCCGCTACAATAAGCCCTGCTCCCGAGCCGATAATAATATAGTCGTATGTTAGATTGTTTTTCATTTTACTCAACAGGTTTTCCAAGGATAAATACTTGAACGGCTTTGGTCGAAACTGCAAACGGGTCGCCGTCAAACAGGATAATGTCAGCGTCTTTCCCGATTTCCAGAGAGCCTACCCGATCAGCGATGCCGATATGGTGTGCCGGGTTGATAGTGATTGCTTGAAGAGCCTTGAAGGGGTCCATTCCAGATTTGACCGCCAACGCGGCACAAAGTGCCAAGTATTCTTGTGGAATAACGGGCGCATCGGTGATAATTGACACCTGAAGTCCTGCTTTGTCTAGAATTCCGGGCGTATCAAAGGTTTTATTACGCAGCTCAAATTTAGAGGCGCTTGTTAAAGAAGGACCAATAGCAACGGGACAGCCTTCCTTTGCTAAATCCTCGGTAATCATATGTCCTTCAGTCACATGCTCCAATGTCAGCTTGATGCCAAATTCTTTGGCAATGCGAATGGCGGTAAAAATATCTTCCTGAGCATGGGCGTGCGCTTTTAGGGGCATCTTACCTTTGATTACAGGAATCATTGCTTCAAGTTTCATATCAAATGGAGGAAGTTTGGAAACATCTTCGCCCGCAGCTTCCTTTTTATTCAGATATTCTTGTGTTTTAAACAGGACTTCGCGCAGACGAGCAGCGGTTGTCATACGGGCGGTATTACCCTTTTCACGATAACAACGCTTGGGATTTTCACCAAAAGCGCATTTCATGGCTGTGTTATCTTTAACGAGCATGTCATCCACTCGATGCCCGACGGTTTTATAAGCTGCAAAGGTACCGCCTATTACGTTGGAGCTGCCCGGCCCTGAGTTGATGGTGGTTACTCCGGCCTTGGCAGCATCATACAGGTCTGGCTGACCGGGTTTAAAACCGTCAATGCTGCGAAGGTGGGGAGTTATAATATCGCCCATTTCGTTATAATCAGACCCTTCATAGCCGATACCATAGCCGTGAAGGCCCATGTGGCTGTGTGCTTCTACAAAGCCGGGGTAGACCTGAAGCCTGCTCGCGTCCACCACAGTCATATCAGGGGTTGCCTCAATGTTAGGAGCAATCTCTGTGATTTTTCCATCAGCACAAAGGATATCTCCTTTGAAAGGTTCGGGCTGAATTGCGTTGTGAATGTTTCCATTTTTGATTAGTAGCATTGATATTACCGTCCTATAAAAAATATATTGCTCTGTTATGCTTATCTGCTTTTGAAGCGTGTCCGAAATCATTTTGGAGTGAGGATTGCTCCGTTGACATGGGAATCGCTATCAGAAAGACTGGATTACAGAGATTGTTTTAACCGAACAAACAAGTTACATAATTGTACCGAATCCTTCCAGTACAGTTTAATGGAATATTTTGTGACAAGATTATTATAGCTGTGAGAAAACTAACTGTCAAATTAGGTTTTCTTCCAACTTCGCCACGAAAAAAGAATAATTACGGGCCAAATTTCAAGGCGTCCTGTAATCATGCCAAGGGAAAGCACGAGTTTTGCATATGGGGACAACCAGGCATAATTTGCTGTAGGACCAACAGCGCCTAAGCCCGGACCAATGTTATTAAATGTTGCCGCGACAGTTGAAAAAGCGGTTATAAAATCAGGACTTTCAAAACTGACGATTAGTAGTAGTGTGATAAAAACAAATGCGTAGGCGACAAAATAACCAAACAGTGAACGAATAAGAGTTGATGATATTGTTTTGCGATTAAAACGAATAGGAATAATTCTTGCGGGTTCTCTCTGATGCAGCATTTCAGCACGCAAAACCTTTCCAAACATGGTAACGCGAGAAACTTTTAATCCGCCGGCTGTGGATCCGGCCATGGCGCCAACCATCATTAACAACAATAGAATGATGTGCGAAAATAATGGCCAAGCGGCAAAGTCGGCTGTGGAATAACCGGTGGTTGTAATAATGGAGGAGACCGAGAAAAAGACGTCTATGGCCATCTGCGCTTTATTTTTATAAACGCTCCAGAGGTTTAGACAAATAAGTATAAAAGCAATTGCAACGATTCCAAGATACCAATGCAATTCTTCATCTTGAAAAAAGTCTTTAAACTTTCGCAGAAGTAGAAAATAATACAGGTTGAAGTTGATGCCGAAAACCAACATGCCTACCGATAGGATAAGATTAATTGACGATGAATTATACCAGAGTATGGAGCTGTTTTTAATTCCAAAACCGCCCGTGCCTGCCGTGCCCATGGCGTGGCAAATAGCGTCAAAAACCGGCATTTTAGCAATGACCAACAGAACAAACAAAACCAATGTCATAATGAGGTAAATGGCGTACAGCATACGGGCAGTTCCCTTAAGGCCTGAGAGAATTTTGCCAAAGGAGGGACCGGGCATTTCCGCTTTCATCATGTATACGTTGTCAGGATCGCTTTTGGGAAGCAGTGCAAGCACAAAGACCAGCACGCCCATACCTCCGATTAAGTGGGTAAAGGAACGCCAAAAAAGAGTGGTTTTCGAAAGGATCTCAACGTTAGTGGCAACCGTGGCGCCTGTTGTAGTAAAACCGGAGCTGATTTCAAAAAAGGCATCAATAAAATTAGGATATTCATGGGTCAAAACGAGTGGGATAGCCCCAAAGAGGCTGGCAAGAATCCATGATAGACTGCAAATAACCAAGCCTTCTTTAGCATAAAAACGGGTGTTTTGTGGCTTTCTCCAGACAAGTAATAATGAAAAAAAACAACATGCAAAAGCTACTGAACCATATGCAAAAAGGATTTGACCTCTTTCTTGGTACAGTAAACCGACTGCTATAGGCAAAAACATAAGTATGCCAACTAAAAGCAGTATTCTACCAACCAGATACCTTACAATAGACCGATTCATTGCTGAACAATCTCATCCAAATCAAAAATATTTTCTTCGAGGGTTATGACAACAACATGATCGCCTGCCATAAGCGCATCGTTTCCAGTTGGTACTAATACTTGCTGATTACGTACAATAGCGGAAATAATTGTATTTTTACGAATCTTAAGCGCTTTAAGGGGCTTTCCAATCAAAAGGCATTTTTGTTCTACAAAAAATTGTAGCGCTTGCGCATCGCTGTTTTGCATACGGTAAAGCGCTTCAACCTTGCTTCCTTCTGAATTGGAAATAGCTCGTGCAAGATGCACAATATAGTCGGCAGTAATTCCAGCAGGGGTAATAATGCTCTGCTGGTTAATTGCCTCTCGAAGGATTTGCAGCAAGTTGGTACGATTGACCTTGGTAATTAATCGCAGAACACCACAGGACTGTGCAAATAAAGAAAGGAGAATATTTTCCTCATCAATGCCGGTCAGTGTAAGGACGCAGTCATAACGATGAATGTTTTCAGCGTTTAACAAATTTTGGTCAGTGCCGTCTCCATGAATGACGGTAACATCAGGGTAACTTTCTGCAAGCTGGAAGGCAATCGTCTTATCTTGTTCAATTACCTTGATATTTATGCCCCATTCTTTCAGTAAATCAAGCACATAGGTACAAATTCGGCCGCCACCGATAATTAATAGTGAACGAATGCGAGCCAAAGTCCCCATGTGCCGATAAAGCAGACCTAATTCCTGTGGTTTACCGGTTAAGAAAATATGGTCATCTTCCATCAGAACGGTTTCACCACGTGGAATAATGGTTTGATTGTCTCGAACAACAATACACACAAGCAAGTGGTTGTAGCGTTTGCGAAAATCAATCAAGGATTGTTTGTTCAGAATACTTTCCTTGGTGACGGCAAGCTCCACCAAATTGACACGATTACCCGCAAAAGGCTGGACAGACAGGGCGGAGGGATAGCGTATCAAGCGAGAGATTTCTTTCGCTGCATCAAGATCAGGGTTAATCATGCTGTCAATACCCAAGCTATCTTTAACAAAACCCATGTGGACAGCATGTTCAGGAGTACGTACTCTGGCCATTGTATATTTTGCGCCAATACGTTTGGCAATAACAGCGGAAATAATGTTTGTTTTATCATGAGGGGTAGCAGCAATAAACATATCAGCCGAATCAACACCTGCTTCTATTTGTACATCATAATAGGAGCCGTTGCCTCTCACACCTAAAATCTCATGCTTTTCAAGCATACTTTCAAGCAAACTCTCTTTTTTTTCAATGAGGGTGACACTATGACCCTCACGACTTAAGTCTTGGCAAAGGATTGAACCCACTTTGCCGGCACCGACAATTACAATTTTCATACAACCTCCAGATACAAAAGTATACACCTTTTTCATTATTTTGAAAAGCAAAAGGGGTATGATATAATGTTGTCCGATTATTAAAGGAGCTGATTAACACATGGATTTCCCCTCACCCCAGCAATTAAAGCACATGAGTGCCGATGAGATAAATAGGCTTATTCCTGCTATCAGGCAAAGGATAACACAGGTGGTTTCCCAAACCGGCGGGCACCTTGGAAGCAATTTAGGCGTGGTTGAATTGACGGTTGCCCTGCACCGGGTTCTTGATACGCCCAATGACCGTATTATTTTTGATGTGGGTCATCAATGTTACGCACATAAAATCTTGACGGGACGCAATGAGCAAATGGAATCTTTGCGTACTTTTGGGGGATTGTCGGGCTTTCCAAAATGTTCGGAAAGTGTTTATGATTGCTATGAAACAGGTCATGCGTCAACCGCTCTTTCCGCTGCTGTCGGTATGGCAAGGGCCAGAGACCTTCAAGGGGATGATTACCATGTTGTTGCTGTGGTGGGGGATGGCGCCTTGACTGGCGGCATGTGCTATGAGGCCCTTAATGACCTTGGCAGTAATAAAACCCCGCTTCTTATTATTTTAAATGACAATCAAATGAGTATTTCTCCCAATTTGAGCGCCCTAAGCGAACATCTGAGCAATTTACGTACCAGCAAAGGTTGGCTTGGGTTCAAAAGGGGAATGGCATCAGCCATACATCGCCTTCCTCGACAGGGAAAAAAGACATATTCGTTGCTTCGTCGAATGAGGGATCAACTGCGTAATTTATTTGTTCATGATAATTTCTTTTCATCCCTTGGTATTAGATATTATGGGCCTTTTGACGGGCAGGACGAACCTTTGCTTGAAAAAATGATTAGTCGTGCGCTTGGTATGAATGAACCAATTCTCTTGCATGTGGTTACAACAAAAGGCGCAGGCTATATTCCTGCTGAACAAGAACCGGAAAACATGCACGGAGTTGTGCCTTTTGATTTGGAATCGGGAATACCGCATCACCAAGGTGCGGAAGGCTTTGGACATAGGTTGGGTTTTGAATTAACTCAATTGGCTAAAAAAGACAAACGATTGGTTGTTATTTCTGCTGCCATGGTTTCAGGAACCGGCATGAGTGAGTTTGCCAGAGCTTTTCCCGAACGCTTGTTTGATGTGGGAATAGCGGAAGAACACGCTGTCACTATGGCTGCTGGTATGGCAAAAGGCGGACTGTTACCGGTTGTTGCTATTTACGATACTTTTATGCAACGAGCGTGCGATCAAGTGATTGAAGATGTTTGCTTGCAAGATACTCATGTGGTTTTTCTTATGGACAGGGGAGGTTTGGGGGGCCAGGATGGGCCGACCCATCATGGGGTTTTTTCGGGCAATATCTTTTTTAGCATTCCCAATCTTATCATTCTTTCCCCGCGCAATGATGAACAGGCAGTAAAAATGCTTTCTTGGGCTCTTTATGACAATCAACATCCGGTTATGATTCGCTATCCCAAACAACAGGGCAAAGAAAATTTAAAATATCCTGTTAGTGACTTTCGCTTAGGCCAGTGGGAGAAATTGGAGGATGGGCAAAATTTAACGCTTGTTGCTCAAGGGTCGATGGTGGATACGGCTATCAATGTAAAACAGATACTTAGTCAAGCTGGTTATCATGCTGGCATAGTACATGCAAACACTTTTAAGCCACTAGATGAGATTTTTCTTAAAAACAATCAAAACCCTATTGTTGTAATAGAAGAACAGCAGCATCTTGGCGGTCTGTTTTCGGCTATCACTTCTTGGTGTGTGGAGAATTGTTTAGTTCTGCCCGTGAAAGGTTACGGTCTTCCTGATTCTTTTATAGAACATGGAAGCAGAGATGATTTGCTAAATAGTCTTCATCTTAATGCTGATAGCATTGCTAAAAGTATTTTGCGTTTACTTGAGGGAAAGTAATGAAAAAACGTGCGGATGTATTACTGGTTGAGCAAGGCCTAATTGACAGCCGACAAAAAGCCCAAAGGCTGATTATGGGGGGAAGGGTTTATCTGGGTGAGATCATGATTACCAAACCCTCTGAAACGATTGAAGAATCACAAACCCTAACAATTCGAGGCGAAGAGAATCCCTTTGTGAGCCGCGGCGGCTATAAACTTCAAAAAGCGATGGAGGTTTTCAAGGTTGACGCTCAAAATTTAGTTTGTATGGATATTGGCGCTGCGACAGGCGGCTTTACCGATGTTTTGTTAAGGGCAGGGGCGCAACATATATATGCCATTGACGTGGGTTATGGTCAGCTTGACTGGAAGCTCCGTAACGATAGCAGAGTCACAGTAATGGAACGAACCAATGCCCGCAATTTAACCAAAGAAATGTTTGATTTACAACCTCAATTGACAGTTATGGACGTATCTTTTATCAGTATTAGGTTGCTACTGCCTGTTCTTGCTGACATTATGGGTGATAAAGGACGTGTTCTGTCACTTATTAAGCCTCAGTTTGAGGCTGGAAGGGAGCAAGTAGGCAAGAACGGCGTGGTGCGCAATCAGCAAATTCATCAAGAGGTTCTAAGAGAAATCATACAATTTTGTGTTGGCTTTGGATGGAATGTTGCTGGCATGACCTATTCGCCTATCAGAGGTCCAAAAGGCAACATAGAGTTTCTGGCTGACATCAGGCCTGGAGAAGAAACGATTTTTTCCAACGATGATATTCACCAATTGGTGATGCAAGCTCATCAACAGCTATAGCCTTATTTTCTTTTTCTCAAAATTCATGGTACAATTATTTCAATAAAATATTCTTGAAAGGAAATTGGATATATGAAAAAGTTAACGTATTCTTTAATTGCATTGATTTTAGTGATTTGCGTAGCCAGTGCAGTCTTTTTCGTGAAACTGTCTACAACAACCAAGCTTTTGGACAAGGCCAATGAGAAAATTAACTCTTTAACAGAAACCATTGAAGGTTTAAATTTGGAAAAAGATCAGTGGGATGCAGAAAAACTTCAGCTGGGCCAGTCGATTAGTACAGTACGTACTGCTCTGATTGCAACCTTGGCGGATCTTGATAGTGTTGGCGAATTAATTGGTCTTGAAAAAGAAGTTGAAGCCTTAGAGGATATCGAGGATACCATAACCCCTAAAGAAGATAAGCAGCCTGAAGAGGAAATCGATGCTTCCGAACAAGACAAAAAAGACGAAGCTAATGTTGCAACAAGTACACCAATTGAATCAACTACGCCTGAAAATGAAACTACTCCGGAGCAACAGGAAGAAACCTCTGTTCCTGAAAAGAAACAATAGAATAGCATAAGCAAAAATCCGGCAAGCACAATGCCGGATTTTTGTTAAAAATTATATGTTTTGTTCTTGTTTGAGGTGTTCATACATGAAGACAGCGGCGGCAATAGCGGCGTTTAAGCTTTCAGCCTGTCCGGGTATTGGAATTTTTATCAAACTGTCCGTGAGATTAAGCAGTTCCTGATCCAACCCTTTACCCTCGTTACCAATAAGAATACAGATAGGCTTGCCAGTCATTTGTGTATTATATAAACTTTTACCCTCTAATGCACCTGCGAGGATATTATAATCCTTCAACTTTTTAATTTCATCTACCAAAGATTGTGATTGAACAATGCTTATGCGAAAGATTGCACCCATAGACGCACGCATAGCCTTTGAACTATAGGGATCGGCGGTTTTTTCATCAACAATCAAGGTGTCAAAGCCGACGGCATCCATGGTACGTAAAATGGTACCGACATTTCCGGGGTCTTGAAGTGCATTGAGGGCAATGACTTTCTTGCCTAAGTGATTGGTTGGCTTAGGAATATCACAAACCGCAAAAATGCCTTGGGGTGTTTTAGTATCGGAAATTTTAGACAAGGATGCAGGGGATAACAAATATATAGGAAGTTTACCGTCAAGAAGCTTTTGATATTTGTCAACACAGTTGTCAGCACACAAGAGATACTTTGCGTGACGTTCCCTGATGCTTTCTTCTACCATGTGTTCGCCTTCAGCCAAAAAAAGCCCGGTTGCCTTACGGGCCCTTGTCGTGTTGAGTTTGGCCAGCTCTTTTACTTGCCTCGCGGTTAAATATTGGTATTGAGCCATTGATAGGTTAGAGGAAAGGTCGAAGGCTCTTCATTTTGAAGCGCTTCATCAAGTGTGATTTGATAGAATCGTGCAAAGGGAACCAAGATGGATGAAAGCACATAGTCAAGTGATGATGCAATACCGCCGGAAAACAGGACAGAGGTAAATTTTAAGTATTTTGTGATGCGATCTTTTAATAGAAGAGGAACGGGAGTTCCTTTGGATAAAAAGTAATCATACAATTGATCAAGTAATTTAACAGCACTTTCCGGAAGTGTTTGCAATTGTTTTTCTTTAAACAATTGGTATATATTCTGCAAACAAACTGGCACTTCAAAAGGTAAAAGGTTCATTTCTTGTCCCTTGGTACTGTAATGTACGATGGGCCACTGCATCCATTCATAGGAAGAGTTGACGGGCGAAAATTCTTTTGAGATGATGAGCCTTGTATAAGGAACGTTTTTCAAATCACTTTCCTCAACCAACGCAAACGCAACTCCATTTCCGCCTGATAAGTAAGTGGGTAACTTGCCCTTAGGCAGGGGACCACATTCCGCTGCTCCTAAAGCGGAACTTAAAGAGTGCGCTAAAGTCAGGCTATCGCTTAAGTTTGTGGAAGAAAGCTGTAACGTTGGAAAAAGGACAAGGAGACAGAGGAGATGAGTGGCATCGTTTTTATTGCACACAAAACCTGAACTCCTCATATGATGCAACAGGTTGTTTGTAATCTTATCAATGGTCTTTTCTTCAGCTTGTTCAGGCGCGAGCAAGTAGGGTAATCCACCAAGTTTTTCAAGGTCTTGGATGAGCAGGTTACGCTCTTCTAAAAGATTGCTTTCTTCTTCTTGCAACTGTAAACAATGCTCACGTAAGGAGGCTTGTTGGTCATGGAGTTGTTTTATGTCCTCTTTTGCTTTTACCTCAAGTAGGTTAAAAATCTTTGTTGTAAGCTCTTTATCTTCATTTTGTAGTTTTTCAACCTGCATCAGCAAAGACAGCCGGTCTGCTTCCAGCTCTTCCAGTTGTTGTTTGAAGGCGGTAACGGCCGTACTCTGACGTGTTGTTGCAATGGCTGAGGATATAAGGTTTTGAGCCGATGGTAACTGAATTAAGTATTCAATTGCTTGATTACGGGTTTCTGGTGCCTCCCAAATATTATCAAGCGCTCTTTTATATTGATCAATAGGGGTACGAACTACAGTTCTTCTGGCTTTTTGGCTGGTGTTGGCTCCCAGTGCCTCTAAACGAGTATCTCTTGAAAAGCGACCAACAATGCCACTAAGCCTGCTACGTGATTTATTGCTTGTTTTTTCTTTGTTACCGGCGGGATACAGCGGAGTACCTTTAGAGGAGGTATTCTCAATTTGCTGATTTAGTCCTGCCATTAACAGAGGGGTTTTCTCGGATTTTATTGAGTTGGGAAGTGGCGGCAGGGACCTAGCTATTTCTTCGATTTTTTCTTGGGCATTGGAAGAATTGAGAGTAGTAGAAGACACATTATCAGCCTCATTGGATGCCACGAAAACCGTAGAAGTTTCTTGAATATCCTTACTTTGCGCTATAGGCCAGAAAAACAAAGCTTCCTCTCCGGTGGGCAAACCAACAGTAAATAGCCTTCCTGAATCAGGTGGCAAAGAAGAGATGTTTCCATGACCTTTTCCTGTTGAGGGATCAAAAGGGCCTTCAATATACCCGCCGTCCCTCAGGTAACATAGAGGTGTTAAGCAATCATCCACTTTTTGTCCTTTTTCAGCGGTCACCACCTGATAAATCATCTCACTTGGTAGCGCTTTGACAGCATCCGAATAAACAATGAATTGATGGTTTTCGCCGTCTTCTGGTTGATAATTTCTATTTGGACGAATTTTATTTGTATGGGGCGGAAAAGATGCCAGATCAATCAAGCACAGTTTTCCCAAGGAGCGCATTCTGTCTTTAAAGGTAAAGCGCTCATTTTTGTCGGGCACAATACGAAGAAAGCCATTATCAGGAAATTCCCTGCCTGCATCTTCTATGCATGCGCCCTCATCGGTTAATAAAGGGAGAGCGTGAAAATAAATGCGCTCGGGGTTGTCTTCCTCAATAAAAGAAAGCATTAATTTTTGGTGATAAAACATAAGTACGCCTTTCATATAAATAAATGTCTATTTTAAAATAGCTCGTCAAAGCCATAATATTTATAATTAAAAAACGGGCAATAAGACCCGTTTTTAATGAATAAAAGTTAGTAAGTGATGGCGCAAACCAATCCGCCCATGTTATCTGTCGAAACAAAGAAGTGAACGGCGTTGGTGGGAATGTTGTGGGTCTGATCGGAACCGGTTTCGGGAATACGATATATTTCGTAGCGAAGATTGCCATTTTCGTAGACTAAGATATGCGGGGTTTTGATTAGATAATCAATGTACTCTTCAAGCACAAAGCCTTTGATATGCATTACTGTTGCGTGTGGTACACCAACATAGCGGTACGCATTCATTTTGAGTTTGGAATTAAGTCCGGTTACATAACTTTTATCAATGGTTTCGGTTGTTGGATAACCGATGGTGGGGAAGCGGAAAACGATGCCATATTTCCATCCTTCAGCGTTTAAAAAAGCGGCTTGTTCAGTTTCCTGAAATTTTGCGGTGTTAATTACACTGTCGTCCTTATTGTAAACATCCATTTCAAAAGAAAAACCGGACTGATAATCACTGGTGCCGGGATAGGAAACGTTTTGCCTTGCCGCTTCTATCAAACCATCGCCTTCTCTGTTGGGATGGCGGGCGGTCTCGGTGTTCCAGTACTTGGTTTGTGTTTCCATTGTGCGATAACCCTGTCGCACAATATAGTGTTCAAGACCTTGTTCTTTTGCGGCATTTACAAACCGTGACAGCGCATTAATGGCTTCTGGGAAAAGGGATACACTACGGTTAGCAACCGGTACCTTGAAGCTGGTTTCGGTACCCACACTTTTTAAGCCCTGTTCTGCAACAATAAAGTCGCTTGGTAAGGAATGCCAACGGTTAAGGAGCAGAAGGCCACCGGAAAGCGCTTCCAATCGGGTAGTAGTAATGGCTTGCCCACCTTTTACTGGGACGTTAGAAGCGTCGATAATATCCCAGCCCTCTTGAGCAGGTTCTGGCAGCACTATTTCCTGAGTTTGTGACATTAACTTGTTGCGCTCAAGAACTTTTTCGTTATATTGAGCGATGAGTTGATTGTTTTCTTCCAAAATCTTGTTTTGCAGTTCACGGTGTCTGGCATCTTGTGTACTTGAGAGCATACGATGACCAACCAGGAGGCCAACAAAGAGCACACAAAGAAGGATAGTTACCCATATCAATTTTTTGTAAGGATCCCCCTTTAAAACCTGTGCTGACTTCTGGCTCTGAATGTTTTCATTCATTTCGTTTCTTTCAGACATTTCTGTATCACCTTTCCGCGCATGGCGCAGGTTATCATAATAGGCTACGTTCTTTATATCAAAATTATGAAGAATTGTCAAATAAAAATGAAGAGAAGATGTGATTTTTTACTTGGTTTTTAATAGCAACTCTTCAATCGCTTGAAAAGCAGCCTTTTCGTCATGGCCTTCAATGCGTATGGTTAGTCTTTCGCCACCACATGTCATGATGGTCAGTACGCCCAGCAAAGAGCGACCGTTAATGTGTTGTGTACCCCGTAAATAATGGCAACTTGAAGTAAAACGGTTAATACACCGCACAAGTTCGGTTGCGTGTTCTCTTGTATAGGGCTCAAGTACGTTAAAAGGATATGTACGCTCGATCATGATGTTTGTTTCTTATGTTGCGTGGGTTCAGGCTTATGGAGGGACTCGGAAAGGCTCAGTAGCTGATTTAGTTGTTTTTGAACGGCAGACTTGGTTAGTGGCGGAGTGGATTTTCCGCCAAGTTCTTGGATAGATAGTTCAGGATATGCAAGGCGTAACCTTGCCAGCTTTTCAAGCTGCTCGGGTAAAGCGCTTAGACCAATAAAATAAGAAATTTTGTTAATTGCAGCAAGCTGTTTTGAGGACGCACGTAATTGTTTGTTCAGGTTAGCCGAATCACAGTTGAGGGAGCGATTCACCCTTTGGCTTACTTCCTTTTCTGTTCGTATCTTTTCAAGAGCAAGTACTGCCCTGTATGCTTCAACCACTGCAAGGAAATCTGAAAGGGTGTCAGCTTGTTTAAAGTAGACAATTTGCTTATTCTTTCGTGTCTTGATGCTTGATTGTATTTGAAAGGTCATAAGAACACGCTGCAAAAATTTGGCTCTTGATGGGTTTGGAATAATAAACTCGGCGGCCGTTTCCTTCTGTGGGTTACTGATGGTTCCGCATCCCAGAAAAGTACCTCTGATAAACGAACGAGCACAACAGTTGCGCCGTAAAATGCTCTGTTGTAAACCCCGAAAAACTTCTTGACCGCTTTTGGTTCTTGACAACATACCTAAGGAACGCATCAAGTATCGGGATTCGTTGGAATCAAGACGAATGAGCACCTGCGCAAATCCGCCAAACTGTGGGAGAATGCGAAAACGAGTTGTCGGATGTAGGTGAAAGCCAAAGCGTAGCAAGGCATTGATTCTGCGTGATAACGGCAGATTGTTTGCTTGAAAGACAAGAGTTACGCGTTTGCCTGCTTGAATAGATAACTTTCCCGTTGCTTGTGTCAGAGCATTTATTTCCGCAAGAATGCAGCACTCCTTGGGAAGAGGAACAGCAGCGATTTCCTGCTTTACCTGCAAAGAAAAGCTGCTCATAGCACTTGTACTTCAGTTTCTAATCGAACGCCAAACCGCTGGTAAACTTTATCTTGAATAATGCGAGAAAGTTGGAAAAAATCCTTTGCTGTTGCATTTCCTGTATTGATTAGAAAACCTGCGTGTTTTTCACTTACCTTGGCGCCGTTTACACTAAAACCTTTTAATCCGGCCTGCTCAATCAAGGCGCCGGCAAAGTTGCCAGGAGGGCGTTTGAAAAAAGAACCGGCGCTTGGATACTCTAAAGGTTGCTTTTGTTTACGGGCAAGGTTATATTCTTCCATAAGCTCAATAATTTCTGTTTTAATTCCGGCATGCAATTGAAAAGTGACTGATAGAATAATTAACTTTTCATCAATAACTCTTGATGTACGATAACCCAAATTCATTTCTTCTTTTGACAGTTCTACCACTTGGCAATCATGGTTAATACAACGACATGAAACAAAGACAGAATCAATACTTTTTTCATAGGCGCCGGCATTCATAGCAACAGCTCCGCCTACACTCCCGGGGATACCACATGCAAATTCAATTCCCGACAAACCTTGATTGGCGGCTTCATAGGAACACGTTACAATGGGAACGCCTGCTTGACAGGTAAGCATCTGTCCATCGAATGATAAGTTTTTCATATTTTTTGTTAAGATAATCAGCAATCCGTCATAACCTTTATCCTTAGCCAATATATTGGAGCCGAAACCTAATAAATGAAAAGGAAGCCGGAGCCTGTGTGCGGCCTTGACAACCGACAAAACCTCGTCTTCATTTTTAGGATAACAAACCAAACGGGCTGGCCCGCCCACCTTTAGCGTGGTTAAGGAAGCCAAAGGCACATTTTCTTCCCAATGTATCAAAGGCAGAGATTCCCTAAGATTTCTTGTTTCAAGTTGATTCATATTCCCCCCTTGTTCTTTCATCATTATATCATTAATCAAAGGTATCATACAAGTTGCTAAGACGGCGAATATTCTGTATAATCTCTTTGTATCCTAAGGAAAGGTGAAGCATGGAAACACACATTAGAAACTATCAGAACAGCCGTATCCATTTAATCGGAATTGGCGGCAGCAGTATGTCCGGTCTTGCGCAAATGCTTGTTCAGGAGAGCTACCAAGTTTCGGGCTCCGATTCGGTCGACAGCCACAGCCTACAAAGGTTAAAAGAAATGGGCGTAGACGTTAAAGCCGGTCATCATCCTGCCATGGTTGCTGGCGCCGGACTGGTTGTTTACTCGGCCGCGATTTCTTCTGAAGACCCTGAGAGACTGGCTGCGGAATGTCTGCGGATTCCTCAAATGGAACGAGCGGTGTTGCTTGGTCAGCTGATGGAAGGCTATAATCACAGGATTTGTATCAGTGGTACGCATGGCAAAACAACCACCGGTGCCATGGTCGGCTATACCCTAATGAAGATGAACCATGACCCGACCATCCACATAGGAGGTCGCTTGGATAGCATAGGCGGAAGTACCCGCCTTGGTGGCAAGGAATATTTTATTGCGGAAGCTTGTGAATTTAACCGTTCTTTTTTGCGGATGGCGCCCACGCTTGCGCTGTTGCTTAACGTTGAAGCGGATCACTTAGATACTTATGGCGATATGGAGCATGTTGAGCAGGCATTTTCCGATTTTCTGAACCTGTTGCCGGAAGATGGAGTTGTTGTAGTAAACGCTGAAGATGAACGGGCGATGAAAGTGGCGCAAAGTCAATCATGTAAAGTTGTTTCCTTCGGCAAAGATAAAGGTGATTGGACGTATAAAATTACTGAGCTTGCCGGTGATGGAGCGCCTACTTTTTTAGTTTATCACCACGGACAGAAAAAGGGAGTTGTCAAACTGAAGGTAGCGGGAGAGTTTAATATTTTACACGCACTTGCAACCATAGCGACTGTTAATATACTGAAACTAAACGTTCAAGAAGCCTGCCAAGCCATCAGCTCTTTTACTGCCCCACATAGACGGTTTGAACACACGGGTGATGTGCAAGGCATGAAAATGTATCACGACTATGGACACAACCCCGCCGAAATGGCCAGTGCTATTGAAGTGGCGCTTTTACAAAAGCGCAGGCTTATAGCGGTGATGCAGCCGCATACCTACAGCAGGGTCATTAGTCTGTTTGATGATTACTTAACCTGCACACAAAAGGCAGATATAACATTGGTTACCGATATTTACGCCGCACGTGAAAAAGACCCCGGAACCATCAACAGCCAAATGCTTGTGGACGGAATGCGAAGACACGGTGTCAAAGCTATCCTGACACCAGGATTTGATGATGTAGAGGATTGGCTTTTAACCAACGGCCGTGAGGGGGATTTGGTTTTGACTATGGGTTGTGGGAATATTAATTTATTAAACGAACAAATGCAGCGTAACGCTAATGCGAAACTGATGGAGGATCAATGAATAAACGCCAACAACTGACACGAAATTTTTGTATTATCGCTCATATTGACCACGGTAAAAGTACCTTAGCCGATCGTATTTTGGAGTTAACCGGTGTGTATGATCAGCGTCAGATGATAAACCAAATGCTCGATAGCATGGAGCTGGAGAGAGAACGGGGGATCACAATCAAATCCAAGGCTGTACATATGCACTATATGGCAAAGAACGGCAACACCTACACCCTTAATTTGATTGATACCCCCGGTCATGTAGACTTTACTTATGAAGTGAGCAGAGCTTTGGCTGCCTGTGAAGGCGCGGTCTTAGTGGTGGATGCCACCCAGGGTGTTGAAGCTCAAACTTTAGCCAATGTTTATTTAGCACTTGAACACGATCTTGAAATTGTTCCTGTGATCAACAAGATTGACTTGCCCAGTGCCATGGTAGATAATGCCAAAAAAGAAGTGGAAGAAATGATCGGGCTGGATGCCGAGAACGCACCTCTTATTTCTGCCAAGATGGGTACTGGTATTCAAGAGGTTTTGGAAGCTATTGTTGAAAATGTACCCCCGCCTACCGGTGACGAAAAAGCTCCTCTTCAGGCGCTCATATTTGATGCGGTTTATGATAATTACCGGGGCGCCATATGCTTTGTGCGTATCGTTCAAGGGAGTCTCAAAGCAGGTGTTCGTATACGCATGATGTCTTCAGGAGCTGAATTTGATGTGGTTGAAGTTGGCCATCTTGGCAATGGTTATATGCCATGTGATGTGATAAAAGCAGGGGATGTCGGTTATATTGCCGCCTCCATTAAGGAAGTGCAAGACACCAGAGTGGGTGATACTATTACCGAGGCCAACCGTCCCGCTTCCGAGCCTCTTGCAGGTTACAAGCAGGTGACACCCATGGTTTTCTGCGGCATATATCCCGCGGACGGCGCTGACTACGGAAACCTGCAAGATGCGCTTGATAAACTGCGTATGAACGATGCTTCCCTTGTATATGAACCTGAGACAAGCAAAGCTTTGGGTTATGGTTTTAGGTGCGGATTTTTGGGGCTGTTGCACATGGAAATAATTCAAGAACGCCTGGAAAGGGAGTTTGACCTAAATATTATTACCACCGTTCCCAATGTTATCTATAAAGCGAAATTAACAACCGGCGAAACAATTAAAATTGATAACCCTGGAAGCCTACCGGCCCCTAATGAATATGAAACCATGTCGGAGCCTTTTGTAATGGCAACAATCTATACGCCTGAAACCTATGTAGGCACCTTGATGGAACTATGCCAAGAGCGACGTGGCATATTCAAAGATATGCAATACGATAGTGACAGGGTCAAGCTCATTTATCAACTACCGCTTAACGAAGTGATTTATGATTTTTTTGATCAGCTTAAATCCCGTTCAAGAGGCTATGCATCTTTAGACTATGAACTAATAGGTTATGAAGAAAGCGAGCTAGTAAAGCTGGATATTCTCCTGAACGGCGATATTTGTGACGCCTTTACTTTGATTGTTCATAAGGATAGGGCTTATGAGCGGGGCCGTAATATCTGTGAAAAGTTAAAAGACGTTATTCCACGTCAGCAGTTTGAGATACCCATTCAAGCTGCAATTGGCGGGAAGATTATCGCCCGTGAAACGGTCAAAGCAGTACGTAAGGATGTCTTGGCTAAGTGCTATGGTGGCGATATCAGCCGAAAGAAAAAGCTGCTTGAAAAACAGAAGGAAGGTAAAAAGCGTATGCGGCAGTTCGGCTCTGTGGAATTGCCCAGTGAGGCTTTCATTGCCGTTCTTAAAATGGGAGATGATAAGCGTTGAAGTGTCCGGTTTGCGGTACCTACAATCGAGCGAGCTTTCCCAAGTGTTTTCGATGCGGGGCAATTCTTCCAAAACCTAAGAGACCGGAAGTCAAAAAAGAGCCGGTGCTTAAACCTCCATCTTCAACAACTCAGGTGTTTGTTGAAAGTGAAAAAAATCGTAATCGAGACTTTGAGTTACCCAATTCTGAAGATAAACGTAGCGTCAAACAGCGCAGAGATCACGGTCAAGATATTCAAGCCGGTTTGGCGGAGATTGATGAAGTTGCCTTTCCTATATCGCCCGTGCAGGACAACCTCTATACAAGCGCTTTTGATGGATATGATGGATACGAACAAGGGCAACAGGGTTTGCGACAAGGGGCCTTGCCAAAGCATGCGCAGGGCGGAGGAATCCGTTTACGCAAAGGTAGGGTAAGTTCAAACCTCTCAAGAAGGCTGCTTGTCATTCTATCCGTTGTGCTACTCTTATCTTCAGCCGTTCTTGCGGCTTATGTGTTTTGGATAAAGCCGGCTTTGGTGCAGAGCGGTTTAATCAAAGAAAAGCAAACGGGTAGCGTTGTTCCGTCTATTTTGGATGATGCTGCTGCTCATACCATTACCATTCCTGCGGAAGATGGCGTTCAGATTTATATTAAAGAATTACGCAAGAGCTATACGGCTGTCGACGGGGCTGTCGTTTTTCAAATAGCAGATCATTTTTGGTATGACAATATTGAAGAGGATCGTGGAAAAGAGGAAATTTATATCGAAGACGGCAGGGCANCGAAAAAAAAAGGGTGATTGATCAGTTGTTGATACCGCCGGTGATGGATGTGGAAGTCACGCCCTATTATCGGGCGGCAAGCGGTGAACAAAGGGCAATGGATCCGATATCTTACCAAATTGATGTAAGGGAAAGCCCGTTGACTTTAATTCGGCCGGAAACCCCATATGCCGAAACCAACCTAAAACAATATAGCTTACGATTTAAGGTGGAACCCAACAGTCGGGTTAAGGTTAACGACGTGGACCTAACTGCCTATGTTAATGCGCAAGAGGGGCTGGTTACTTATAACGCAGACCTTGGAAATACGGGTGATACGGTTTTTACCATTGAGGTACGCAGCCCCTATTACCGCATGACTGTACAAGATGTGACACTCTATCGCGAACCCCAAACCATATCTCTTGAAATAGATGGCACCGTGGATGATGAAAGCAGTAGATCACAAATGGCCATCTTTTGCAGAACCATACCGGGTGTGAAAATTACAGTACTTAGCCCTCATGACAAGCTGAATACAGATAAACTTTCAACAACAGGAGAGTTTAACTTTAACGCTATTTTTGATCACTATGGTGTTAATACCGTTCGTATTATGGCGGAGTCAGTAAATCCGGCGGTTGAAACAGCCCCGACAATCCTTTCATTTGATGTAACGTATACGCCTAATGTGGATGAATATACCAGAAAAGCTTGGGCGCTTAATGATGGTTTTGGTTATTCCGATTTGTTGGCTAACATGCAAAGGCGTATTGATTCAACCCAAGTCTATGTTTTTACCGGTGTTGTGGAAGAATTTCTTACTGAAAGCCCGCAATTGGCTATTTTTGATGCGTCTGACGGCAAAGTAGCTTCGCCGCTTCGAGTGTTGGTTGAAAACCAAAGTAAAACCGACTGGGTTATTGGTCAAAAATACACCATTTATGCTGAAGCATACGGCATTTATGGCATAAATAATCCAATGCCAAGGTTGCTAGGACGTTTTACGTATAAGAAAAAGTAAAGGAGATTCGTGGCCGAGTTTCGTCGGTGGGTATTAAGTTTTTTTTGCTTGCTTGCTTTTTTGGCAAAGCAGGCTTTTTTGAACTGCGAAAGATGTTTTTGGGCATCTTTGATTCAAAAGACGAAAGTTTAAATCAATTTGAATAAATAAAAATAGCTATTGCATTGTGTCTAAAAATGTTGTACAATCAAGTTGTTCAAGGTTCGAATGTTCGTGCTTTGAGCCAAAAGCAGATGGTCACATGCCTTTATTAGCAACAAATTCCTGCTAATAACCGAATGTTGATCACAAAAAAATAAGGAGGCTTTTATGAAAAAGTTCGTTGCCGTCGTTCTGGTCCTGATGCTTCTTGCAGCATCCACTGTTTCTTTGGCGCAAGGCGTTGCCAAAGAAGACATCAAATTAGGTGTCATTCTCCTACATGATGAAGATTCCACTTATGACGCTAATTTTATTAACGCTGTCAAGGAAGCGCAAGCAAGTCTTGGACTGTCTGATAGTCAAGTGATTCTGAAACGTAATATTCCCGAATCCAACGATTGTTATGAAGCTGCGCTGGATCTTGTTGACGATGGTTGCAATATCATTTTTGCCGATAGCTTTGGGCATGAATCTTATATGTTGGAAGCTGCAAAGGAGAACCCTGATGTTCAATTTTGTCATGCGACCGGCACTACTGCCCATACAATGGGGCTGGATAACTTCCATAACTCATTTGCCGCTATTTATGAAGGCCGTTACTTGGTTGGTATTGCCGCCGGCATGAAGCTCAATGAGCTGCGTGAAGCGGGTAAACTCAATGGCGAAACACCTCTTCTTGGCTATGTGGGCGCTTTTACCTATGCAGAGGTTGTTTCTGGTTATACCAGTTTCTACCTTGGTGCAAAATCCGTCTGTCCTGACGTGACCATGAAGGTTCAGTTCACCGGCTCATGGTACGATGAAAAAGAAGAAAAGACAGCAGCCGAAGCTTTAATCGCAGTGGGTTGCGACGTTATTTCTCAGCATGCTGATTCCATGGGCGCACCAACCGCTTGTGAAAACGCCGGCGTTCCGAACATTCCATATAACGTGCCCACCATAGCGTCTTGCCCCAACACCTATATTGTTTCTTCTCGTATCGATTGGGCACCCTATTTTGAATACATTATCGGTCAACTGATGGCCGGTGAAAAAATTGCAACTGACTGGGTTGGTACCATTGAAACAGGTTCCGTTAAATTGGATGAAATCAATACCCAAGTGGCAGCCCCCGGCACGGAAGAAGCTATTCAAGCTACGATTGAGAAGTTTGCTGCCGGAACCTGCAGGGTGTTTGATACTCAAACTGAAGGCTTTATTACCGTTGATGGCGCTGCCTTGACCGAAGATTGGCGTCCCGGCGAGGCCACTGACGGGGCTTTTGTGGAAGGCACCAAAATTGTTTATGATGGTTATTTCCACGAGTCCGAATATCGCTCTGCACCCTACTTTGATATTCAAATCGATGGCATTGAACTGCTTAACAGTAAATTCTAATTACCCCTTAAGGGTGTTACGACAGGCTGCCGCATGGCGGCTGCCTGTCGACTTTTATTTTTAACAACGAACCAGCTGGAGGAAGACATTGGAACATTCTATTGCTATAGAACTTAAGGGTATAACCAAAAGGTTTGGTCAAACGGTTGCCAACCGCAATGTTGACCTTGATGTTCGTCGAGGCGAGATATTAGCTATTCTTGGGGAAAACGGAAGCGGAAAAACCACCTTAATGAATATGATTGCCGGTATCTATTACCCGGACGAAGGCAAAATATTTTTCAACGGCAAGGAAGTTATCATTCGTTCTCCACATGATGCCTTTGAGCATAAGATCGGAATGATTCACCAACACTTTAAGCTGGTGGACTTGTTTACCGCTGCTGAAAACGTTATCCTTGGCGTGCATGAAAAGGGTGGATATGACTTAAAATCCGTTAATGAACGGGTAAGTCAAATTGCTCAAAAATACGGATTTCATATTGATCCTAAAAAGAAAATCTATGATATGTCTGTTTCCGAAAAGCAGACAGTGGAAATTATAAAAGTCCTGTACCGTGGAGCTGATATTCTAATTTTGGATGAACCGACAGCTGTTTTAACGCCCAAGGAAAGTGACCAGTTGTTTGATGTTCTTCAAAGAATGAAAGAGGACGGAAAGTCTATTATCCTCATTACGCATAAAATGAATGAAGTCTTAGCGGTATCGGACCGTGTTGCCGTTTTGCGAAAAGGGGAGCATGTTGCCACTGTCAATACCAAAGAAACAAATCAATCCGAATTAACCGAATTGATGGTTGGCAAAAAGATTTCCTTAAATATAGAGCGTACCATGCCCATTGAAACTAAAAAGCGACTTATCGTGAAAGGGTTAAAAGTATCCAACATTGATGGCCGGAAAGTGCTTGATGATGTGAGTTTCCATGCAAACGGCGGTGAAATTTTAGGCATTGCCGGTATTGCGGGCAGCGGGCAAAGGGAGCTTTTAGAGGCGATTTCCGGCTTACAAAAAATTGATGAGGGTGAAATCACCTTCATTAATCCTAAAAAAAATAAACCGGTCACCTTTTTCCATAAGTCTTTGCAAACGGTTAAGGATTTAGCGGCGCAAAATGCTTTTCATACGGAGTCAGGCCATCCTGTGTCTTTTGAGGGCATGCCGTCCAAACAAATTAAAAAATGGGTAGAAGCTGGAGAAATATTATTTAATGAGGATGAGATTATCAATCTCAGGGATAAAACGCCGCTTCAAATACGGGAGTTAGGTGTGCGTCTTTCTTTTGTGCCTGAAGACAGACTTGGCATGGGTTTGGTTGGCTCTATGGGTATTGCCGATAACATGATGCTTAGATCTTATCGTAAAGGTAAGGCGGGGTTCTTAGACCGCAGAAGACCCCGTCAATTGGCCGATGAAATTATTAAACGTTTACAGGTATCTACTCCTGGTTCGTCTACACCCGTTCGTCGCTTGTCCGGCGGTAATGTTCAGAAAGTGTTGGTGGGGAGGGAAATTGCCTTTTCTCCCAAGGTTTTCATGGCTGCCTATCCTGTGAGGGGACTGGATATTAACAGCTCTTATACCATCTACGAGCTTTTGAATCAACAAAAGAAAAATGGAGTTGCCGTCATTTTTGTTGGCGAAGATTTGGATGTTTTACTTGAACTTTGTGACCGTATCATGGTTATCAATTCGGGCAAAATATCCGGCGTTGTAGATGCGCGCAACGCTACAAAAGAACAGCTTGGTATGATGATGACCAAAAGCACAGAAGACCACGCAAAGGAGATGGTATAATTGAAAAACAAATCATCCAGTCCTAAAGAGCCGCTTGTCCATCTTACAAAAAGAATGGATATATCGCCTTTATGTGCGCTTGGCGTGCGTGTTCTTGCTTTTTTATTCGGCATGATCATTTGCGGTTTGGTTGCTTTTTTGCTAATTGAAAGGCTTAATGACAACCCGGAACGCATTGGTGAATTTTACCAATGTTTTATCAAAGGTCCTTTTTCAACACGCAGAAAATTGTGGAAATTTCTCAAAAATTCCGCAGTACTTTTATGCATTGCTCTTGCTTTAGCGCCTGCTTTTCGTATGCGCTTTTGGAATACAGGCGCCGAAGGGCAAACACTTGTTGGAGTGCTTGGAGCTATTGCCGTTAATTTCTACCTTGGAGGAAAGATTCCAGAGTGGCAGCTACTTGTACTCATGCTGTTTGCTTCGCTCCTATGCGGGGCGATTTGGGCTATAATACCAGCGGTTTTTAAAGCCAAGTGGGGGACGAATGAAACCCTCTTTACCCTAATGATGAACTATGTAGCGACCTATTTGGTTTCTTACTTCTTAGTTGTTTGGGTGCCGAATGGATCCTCATCACTTGGTAAACTAAGTCATGGAAAACTGCCGTCATTTTACCATGACTATCTATTAATTATCCTCATTGTGTTGGGGCTTACCATTTTGCTCCACATATATTTGACTCATAGCAAGCATGGTTATGAAATTTCCGTTGTAGGGGAAAGTGAAAATACCGCCCGATATGTTGGAATTAATGTAAATAGAGTTATTATCCGCACGATGTTGCTTTCAGGTCTGCTTTGCGGCTTGGCAGGCTATCTCATCGGCGCAGGCCTTGATCAGTCAATTACGCCCAATTCGGTCGGAGGCCAGGGGTTTACCGCCATTATGGTGGCTTGGATGGCAAAGTTCAACCCTTTTGCAATGGTCATCACTTCATCCCTCATTTCAGCCTTAGGTCAAGGCGCGGAACAAATCAGTCAAGATTTTAATGTGTCCGGAGCCTTTCCCGATGTGATTATCGGTATTGTTTTGTTTTTTATTATAGCCAGTGAATTTTTTATCAACTATGAAATTCACTTTCATAAACGACATAACATGGCTAAGGAGGTGCTGAAAGGATGAATGTTTGGTTAAATTTTCTTGTGGATTCTTTAGCCTTTGGTGCTACATTTATTTATGGCTCAACTGGGGAAATTATTACGGAAAAGAGCGGACACTTAAACCTTGGCATTCCCGGCATTATGTGTATGGGAGGCGCCGGTGGTTGCTATATGCTGAACCTGATCGGGCAATCGAACATACATCCTGCTCTAATTGTGCTTTTTGGTATTTGCGCTTCATTTACTGCAGCTGCTTTAATGGGTTTGATTTACGGTTTTTTAACCATCACCATGCGTGCTAACCAGAACGTGACCGGACTGGCGCTCACAACTTTTGGAGCAGGTCTGATGAAAGTGATTATGTCCAAACTGGACGCAACTGTTTATTTAGTCGGCCCCAGAATGATGTTCCGCTGGCCTTTTGCGCACCGTCAAGATGCTCTGCAGACCTTGGGCGTAATGTTTTTCTTGGCTATTGTTCTTGCTATTGGCGCATCATGGGTATTATACCGTACGAAGGTTGGTCTACAGCTCAGGGCGGTGGGTGAAAACCCCGCTACAGCCGATGCGGTCGGAATTAACGTAACGAAATATAAATATGTTGCAACAAGCGTAGGTGCAGGGATAGCTGGGCTTGGGGGCTTCTATTATATTATCGATTATATGGCGTCACAGGAGGCTTACTTAAGTCTTGAATCCTTGGGCTGGCTGTCCATTGCTTTGGTTATTTTTGTTCTTTGGCGGCCGCACATGACCATTATCGGATCTACCGTATTCGGCTTTCTATTTTCCTGTTCTTCATACATTGCCAACATTGAGGGGATAACGGTCACGATGGCCGCAAAGCCGCTGCTGAAAATGCTGCCTTATGTGGTGACCATTATTGTGTTGATTATATCAAGCATCCGAAACAAACGAGAAAATCAGCCCCCTGCCTCCCTTGGTCTTCCCTACTTTAGAGAGGAAAGGTAAAAAACCACCGGCAAACGTGTGATCGTTCGCCGGTTTTTATGCGTGCTTATACTTATAAAACAATTTTTCCGTCTTCTATAGCCTTCACGGACGCAAGAGAAAGGATGTCCATCCCTTTTTCACGTAAGGCTTGTCCGCCGGGCTGGAAGGCTTTTTCAATCGCAACGGCCGCGCCAACGCATTTACAGTTTGCTTGTTGTATAAGACTCATTAATGCTTGGATGGCTTCGCCGTTTGCCAAAAAATCATCCACAATCAAAACCTTGGAATTTTTTGGCAAGTAGTTAGGATCTACTAATAGGTGATTGCTTTTTTGGTGGGTAAAGCTGTAACATTTTGCGCTGAGCATTCCTTTCGCCTGGTTGGAAGCCTTGCTTTTTTTGGCAAAAACAACGGGTATATTTCCAAGGGCAATACCACAGGCAACCGCCAAAGCGATGCCAGATGCCTCAACGGTTAGTACAATATCCGGTTTTTCACCTGCAAAGTGCTCAGCGATCTCTGCTCCCATTTTTGTCAGCAGGTCAGTATCAATTCGGTGATTGAGAAACATATCTACCTTAACAACGCTGTTTCCAATACCGATTCCTTGTTTTAATATCGCTTCCTCCAGTGCCCGCAACACGATTACCCCCCCCCAAGAATTTTAATTCATCATAGCACAGATTGTAAAATTGCTCAAATATTGTAAAAAGAAGAATGAAAAAATGGTATAATGCCTGTGTAAGGAGATAGAATGCGTAGGAATCAATTCAAAAACGGTTTTAGACGAAGAGGCGCGAGGCGCATTGGAAACAGGAGCATTCTTGTGCGAGTTTTGCTGCTGAGTAGTGCCTTTTTATTTTTGATTTCCGCTATTTTGCTTGTCCGGTATCTTATTATGACCGTACATACCAAAAACCTTAGTCAGGAATTAAAAGAGCAGTATTATTCTGCCTCTTCTTTGCCCTTGATAACAGAGGCATTGGAAGTGGACATAGCCCTTCCGCGCGTGTCTTACAGCCCTGTCCCTACCATAACAACAAAATCTTTATTGGGTTTAGCTGCCACTCAAATACCAATAACAAATCAGCCGCGGAATACTCCTGAGCCAGCGATGCTTGACAGTTTTGTTCAATTATATAAAACAAACAGGGATGTAGTTGGCTGGCTAAAATCATCAGCTATTCCTGAACTTGATTTCCCTGTTACACATAGGGACAACGTTTTTTATTTAACTCATGATTTTTATGGTCGAAAGAGCGCATCAGGCACTGTGTTTTTAGATCAAGCTTGTTTAATATTACCTCGTAGTGAGAACCTGATTTTACACGGCCATAACATGAAAAACGGCACCATGTTCGGGAAGTTAAAGAATTTTATGGACGAAACGACCTTCAAAAAAGATCCGATAATGTCTTACACAACGCTTTATCAACAGGAACAGTACGTACCTTTTGCTGTAAGCTTGATTTCTGTTGACCCTAAAGATTATAATTATCTCCCGCTTATTTCTCCTGATTTTAAAACCGATGAAAAAAGGGAGGCTTATATCAACCAATTAACGGCGTATTCGGTGTATTCGTTGCCGATTGACGTCTTGCTTGGGGACGAGTTATTAACGCTGGCCACCTGTCATGGCGATGAGGACTCGGAGCGTTTAGTTATCGGACTGCGCAAGGTGCGCTTCTATGAAAATGCCGATGAATTGGCTGAAAATATTCGAGAAAAAATGATTGTTCACTAACAGCAACATCTACAATAAAAACATAGCCAAAGGAAACCAATCCACTCGAAAAGTGAGCGGGTGGGCCTACTTGTTCGGAAGGTACGAAAAGTTGTTTCGCCTGATACGGATGCAATACGCTGTGCAATTAAAATATATTCAAGGTTACCGGGATCCATGTTTCTGGCAGTTTGAATATGGCTTTTTGCAATGTCTATTTGCCCTAAACCTTGATGGGCAAGTGCGCTTAAAGCATACCAATATGCGCTACGGTTACTTATTTGAGCAAGCAGCGCTAAAGCTTCCGCATACCTTCCGTAGTTTAGTAGCTGCTCAATTGTATAAAAGTGGTTGCGCTGTGCCTGATTGGTTCTTTGCTGATAAGGACTGCCTGAATAAGTCTGTTGATGGGTGCTATAGCTATCGGCTTGTCCGCTTTTAATTGCTTCATACGCGACGTTAATTTCGGCCATTTTCTTTTGCGCATCGGGATTGTTCGGATTCAAATCAGGGTGGTATCTTTTGGCAAGCTTTCGGTAAGCGGCTGTAATTTCTTTTTCTGAGGCGTTAGGGGAAACGCCTAAAACTTCATAGGGATTTTTCAAGAATTTCCCCTCCTTTAATGCCGTAATATTTAAGCCACATACCTCTGGCCAGAATGTTTTCAAGAATTTTCATTTTAATGTTTTCCAAGGGAAATTGAGTTAATTGATCAAGGCATAATTGCCCGATGCAGTGAAGCAAATGTTCCTGCTCTTCGTGACTACAGCGAACAAAGGGATTGTATAATTCATGCCGTAAGTCATGTTTTAAGTCACAGGCCGCATCCATGAGATAAATGAACTTTCCGACATTTTGCCCAAAATCACCATACTTAGGATGAACGTGTTCAAAAATTACTCGTGTTATTTTTCCAAAAGTTGCGGCAGGTAAATTAATATTAATCTCACCTTGAACTTCGTATACTCGTAATTGAGACAATTGCTCTTTAATACAGGAGTAGATAGCCGGATATTCATTTTGGATGCGCTTAGTTTCTTGTTTCCAACGAACCAAAAGGGAGCAGGGCATTAAACTGCCTTCATCTTGTTTTTGATCCATTTTTTGCCAATAGCCTAATAGAATGGTAACGTCTGCCAAAAATGGAGTGTGATACATCATTTGGTATTTACAATTCTTGAACAAAAAGTGCCGAGGACATCGTTGGATACCGATTGCGCCCTCGTCGTCCGAAGCCACATCGAGCAGCAGTAAAAACACCATATCGTAATGGACAAAAAAACGGGCGAGCCAGCCATATTTATTAGCAAGCTGCTTACATAAGCCACAATAAAGTGAGCGATAATGCGTCTTTTGTTTTGCCGTCAAAAAACGAGGATCAGCAATTAAATATCCAAACATTTTACCCTCCTGCTTAGTTAGTTTACCACAAAAGGATTATGAGTACCAATATAAGATTATATCCTTATGGATATTTTGTGGGAAAGATATCCTTTCCTGTCCAATATGTATGATACTCTTACAAAAAGTAACACGTTGGATATAAATCAGAATTGACAAGCGTTATATTTCCGCTATAATACTATATGTTTTGGAGGTGAGTTTTTTCATGAAAAAAATTGTTACTTTTCTTTTACTCATGTCAATTCTTTTGTTTTCACTCAATGTTTTTGCGCAGGAAGATATTAATATTCTTCTAATTGGGACGGATGATCTTGGGGACATAAAACTAAAAGGTCAAGATGAAGGCCGGGCAGATGCGATTTATTTACTACATATGGGCGCTCAAAGTGATACCGTCAAATTATTGAGTTTTGAGCGTGATTATTTAATAGAACTTTCTGATGAATTGGGTTTTAATAAATTAGCCACCTCTACTTTTTTTGGCGGTGCAGATTTGTGCTTGGAAAAGGTCAACGGTTTGTTTGATTTAGATGTGCAGCATTATATTCAAATCAATGTTCAAAGTGTTGCCGATGCCGTTAATGTAATTGATGGTCTGGAAATAGAAGTGTTACCCGAAGATCTTGCTATTATTAATTTTCAGTTGTCTGCGGCTGGATTTAATTCTGTTACAGCAGGTACTGTGCACATGAATGGTGAACAAATCCTTGCCTTTATTTCTGCAAGAGATAACAACGAGGGGTTGATTGCCTCCAATGATTCTCGTAACGATAGGCAACAGCGGGTTGTTAAAGCTGGACTTCAAAAGTTGCATAGTCTATCTTTTGATGAGATCATAATGGTCATCGAAGAAACTCTTTCATATGTAAAGACAAATATTTCACTTTCGGACTTGCTTTCCATTGCAAAACAGTTTATTGATTCTTCTTTTAATAGTTTTGCTTATGATAAATCTCCCTTGACGGTGTATGATAGGTTGCGTGTTGGTGTCCATCAGGTGGTGAAAGTAAAAAACCAACAACTCGAAAATGAGAAAATCAAGATGTTTTTAGAGGAATAACAACATTATGAAAAGGATTTTAGTTCTTGCGCTCGCCTTTATTTTATTAATTTCTACAAATAGCTTTGCGGCACTGCTTTCTAAAGGTTTTACACATCCTGAAGTCGGAGAATATTTAACTGTACAAATTGATGCCTGTTCTCCCAGTTTTGATATCTACGGCTTTACATTTGTTACTTTCCCTCCGTCATCAGAAAGATATCGTGGCTCTTATGTTAACTTACTTTCAATTTGCTCTTCTGCCTACTCTGATGCAAGGACAGGTTTGACCAATATTCTTCGCAGTGTTGAAGGAGAGTTTGGCTATGCTAAGCCTATTTTATTTGAATATCGTGGACCCGAAAGTGAGTTTACAGAGCAGCTTAACGCTCTTGAGCTAAATGATAAAGTGGAAGCTTTATTGTTGCTCAATGGTTTTGAAGGTGTTGAAGGTTATCAAAAATTAGCCCAATCAGGTTTACTCGGAGAAGATATCGACTTTTCCGACTTTATTAATGCATACCGTGACTATGAAGTGGTTCTTTTCGATGAGTGTTACCCTTATCGCGTGATGTCTTTTTATTTTGATGAAGGGGATGATGCTGCGATTGAATATTATACGGAACGATATCATTTTTTAAAAATTAAGGAGGAATGGAAACTCTTCAGGGTTGTTAAAGAATATAGTTCCTACTATGTTGAAAGAAAAGTTCCTATATATGGTCTTTCCTTTTTGGAAGATCATTCGACGATTGATTATAATTTCTATTTTGAGCCGCTTCTTGGCTTTAATTGGGGTGATGATATCCAAAAAGTTGAGACGGAACTTGGCTTAACTGCAGAAAAACATCAAATAGTTATTGAAGATTCGGAGTTGTACCGATTGCCTGCCAAAGCTATACTAAAGTTTACTGATGGAAAGCTATCGTCGATCACTTATCAGTTTGATGTGGTGGAATCCTACTATGCTTCTTATCTTTCATCATATTTAAGGTATTATGACCCTATTTATGTCGATAATGACCTTAACATGTACTGGTGTAACGATGCCTTTGATATCAAACTTAATTATCATTCGAGTAGTCCGAGTATTATATTTTCACCACATAAAAAATAAATTTCCAAGTCCCCTGAGTTAATGATTAAGGGGGCTTTTTAAAGGGACAATCTAAATAATTGTTTGCAATATTATGCAAGGAGTGATAAACTATACATGGAGGCAGTATGATTGCGAAGAGATATTATCTTTTTGCCAACCCCCATAAACAGGAAACGATAACCGGCGCGAAAGTTTTAGCAGAACAGCTGGTAAATCATCAAACCCATGTATATATGGAGGAGTGGCTTCATCATTTATTAGGCATAGGGCAAGCTTTGCCTCCTCATCAAATAGATAATCGTTTTTCTTGCATGATTTCCCTTGGTGGGGATGGAACGCTCCTTAGAGTATCAAGTCTTGCGGCCAGTTTTAATGTACCTGTTTTGGGCATTCATTTTGGTCGCTTAGGCTTTTTACTTGAAACAAAGCTAACAGATCCGGAGAGTCTTACTTTTAAACTTATCAACGAAGATTTTTTCTTGGAAGATCGTATACTCTTTCAAGCAACTATCGACGATGGCACCTCTTATCTTGTGACCAACGAGATTGCTTTAATGCGCGGCGATAGCCCATCAAGCATCAAGGTAGTGGTGTCAGTTGACGGCGCAAAACTATATTCTCTTCGTGGAGATGGTGTTCTTATCTCCACGCCAACCGGAAGTACCGGCTATTCGCTTTCGGCTGGTGGTCCCGTTATTCACCCTCAACTTGAGTGTATTTCTATTGTACCGGTATGTTCCCATGCGGTTAATCACCGCCCTGTTCTTCTTCCCCCTGATAAGAAGGTGGAAATATTCATGCCTTTTGAAAACAAACATGCAAGTCGTGTGTATGTTGATGGACAGATTTCCCTTGCCGTTGCTCGACCGGTCCGCATAACTGTTACAAAATCCGACAAACGAGTCCAATTTATTCGATTTAAGCAAAGCAACTTTATTAAACGGTATCGAGAAAAACAACTTGAATGGTATGATGATGAAGGAGAATCATAATGAAGAATGCAAGACAATCCGCCATCCTTTCCATTATTGAGGAAAGGGATGTTCAGACACAGGAAGAATTAGCCAGAATATTGACCGAGCTTGGCATCCGTGTAACCCAGGCCACTGTATCACGAGATATTAAAGAATTGCGTCTTTTGAAGGTTCTGTCTCCAAGCGGTGGCTATAAATATGCAACCGCAGATAGGGCAGAGCACGGTATTTCCGAACGACTTGTACGCATGTTTGCTGAATCTGTCCTTTCTATACAGGAAGTGAATAACTTGATTGTTATTCGTACCCTTTCCGGTAGTGCTAATGTTGCTGGCGAGGCTATTGACAACATGCATTGGCCGGAAATTTTGGGAACGATTAGCGGAGATAATACTATTTTGGTTATATTAGGTACTGCGGAAGAAGCAATTGAAGTGGCGGAACGGTTTAAAGAATCCATAAGGGTGTCCAGATAAGAATGTTAGAACGCTTATACGTCCGGCATTTTGCTTTGATCGAGGAAATGACAGTTACTTTTTCTTCCGGACTAACCGTATTGTCCGGTGAAACAGGCGCTGGCAAATCCATCGTAGTTGATGCCGTATCTCTTCTACTTGGTGGTCGTTCTGATAAAGAAATGGTAAGACGAGGTGAAAAATCCGCTTACATTGAAGGCGAATTTAACATCCGTCAAACCAAGGAAGCGATTGCTTATTTGGTGGAGCAGTCTATTTTGGATTCACAAGAAACAGACGATTCTATTGTCATTTCTCGAGAGGTTTTTTCCTCCGGAAAAACAGTGTGCCGTATTAACGGCTCAATGGTCAATGTTGGAACGCTTAAATCCTTAGCAACTTTTCTGATGGAAATTGTTGGTCAACATGAAAATCAATCGCTTATGGATGAAAACAAACACTTGGCCTTTTTTGACGCCTTAGGTGATGAAGAGTATACTCAAACGCTTGAAGAGGTAGCTTTGCTATATCATACAGCCAACGAAAGTAAGAAAAAATTGGCCTCTTTATGTAGGGAAAATGAGTTTCGAGTTGAGCGTATTGAAAGACTTACCAAACAGTGTGAGGAAATAGAAAAAGCCAATCTAATTGAGGGCGAAGAGGAAGAGCTAAAAAATCAACGAGAGATTTTACGTAATATTGATAAGATTCAAAGACATCTTCTTGCTGCGCAAAATTTATTGTCAGGAGACAATGATCTTTTAGGATATATAAAGCAAGCGCAAGACTCCCTCGAAAACATACAAGGATTTGATTCGGATTATCACGAGTTATTTGAACGAGTAAGCAGTTTGTACTATGAAGCGGAAGATATTTGTTTTTCCATTGAAAAGGCAGCGCAAGATCTCCGTTTTGATAACGGTAACCTTGAAGAAATCGAGGAGCGTTTGGATTTAATCAAAAAAATTCAGCGTAAATATGGTACAAGTATTTTTGAGGTGCTTGAAAATTACCGTCAAATGAAATCACAGTTAGAGGGTTACCGAAACATTGAAGAAGAAATTGATGAATTGAGTTTTCAAAATCAAAAAAATCTTGATTGCTATCACCAGAAGGCAAAAGCTTTAACGGCATTGAGGCTTAAGCTGTCCAAGTTAGTTGAGAACGCAATTGATCAGGAACTAAAAGATTTAAATATGCCTGCCGCGCATTTTAAAGTGGAATTGACCACAGATACCAAAGCATTTAAGGCTTCAGGGCATGAAGAGGTACGGTTTTTAATCCGTGCAAATATCGGGGAGGAGTATAAACCGATTAGTAAAACTGCTTCCGGGGGTGAACTTTCCCGTATCATGCTTGCTGTCAAGTCAGTATCTGCTGAAAGATCAAGTCTTCCTACCATTGTCTTTGATGAAATTGATGCCGGTATTTCAGGCAAAGCCGCGCAAGTGGTGGCTGAAAAAATCTGGCAGATTGCGCGTTTTCGTCAGGCAATCTGTGTAACACATCTTCAGCAAATTGCCGCTATGGCATCTTCACAGTTACTAATTACCAAGCATGAATCTGATGGGCGGACTCAAACCAGCGCAAGCTATTTAGATGAGTTGGGTCGTGAAAAGGAAATTGCTCGTCTACTTGGCCAATCGGTTGGGGAAAGCGCGCGGGTTCATGCCCGCTCTTTGTTAGATGATGCAAATAAATATCATCGACTTTATCCCGTGCAATTTGACGGATGCTAATCAATGGATTTATAATAAGATATTAAGTATAAACCAGAAAGGAAAGAAGCAACATGGAAGGAAAAGTACACATCTTCGAACATCCGCTTATCCAACACAAATTAGGTATGATGAGAGATAAAACAACCGGCACGAAAGAATTCAGAGAGCTGCTTGACGAAATTTCCATGCTAATGGTATATGAAGTCACCCGAGATTTGCCGACGGAAGAAGCAGATGTAGAAACGCCGCTTGGCCCGACAAAAATACAAGTTTTAGCTGGGATGCCTATTGGCATCATTCCGATTTTGCGTGCGGGCTTAGGCATGGTTAATGGCATTCAAAGCTTGATTCCAAATTCAAAGGTAGGGCACATTGGCCTATATCGGGATCCAGAAACCCTGCAGCCTGTTGAATATTACTGTAAGCTTCCTGCCGATGCTCAGAACCGATACCTTTTTGTTCTTGATCCCATGCTTGCTACCGGCGGATCGGCCTCGGCAGCTATCGATTTCATTAAACAAAGGGGCTGTACCAACATAAGCTTGGTTAGCGTTATCGCGGCACCCGAGGGAATTGAGCGGATGCGTAAAGATCACCCCGATGTTAATATCTACGTCGCTGCTCAAGATGAAAAACTAAATGAGCATGGATATATCATACCGGGTTTAGGTGATGCCGGAGATCGACTTTTCGGTACAAAATAAACTTTTCTACCGCATCATCAGTTTGTTGTTGCGGTTTTTTTATAAAGAATCATGAACAGTCAAGTTTATTCAACAGATATTAATAAAACACAGGCAACCGTCCTGGGTAATTTATGTAACAAAAAACGTATGCTTACCGGAATGGCGGTTGCTTTTGGTAATCGGTTAAATTGTGAAAGTCAATGGTTTGGCAACGCGCAAGAGGCAGGATGTGTTGACGGAAAATTTATTTTGGACATCAAGCCTGTTAAAGAGGACAGCTTATTTGATTTAGCTTCAATAACAAAGCTGTTTACCAGCATATCAGCCCTTCAATTGATTGAAAAACGCCTCCTTCGTATGACCGATACGGTTGGTCAGGTTGATGATCGGTTTGTTTTTCTACAAAACCTGTCTATTTTCGATTTGCTTTGCTATAAGGTTAGCTTGCAGACGGACGAACGCTTGGATCGGCAAACCTGCCCCGAACGCCTAATGGAGCTTATTTTTAACGCGAAGGCTTATCCCATACAAGGGGAGCGCGTATACTCCGACATGCATGCTCTGATTCTCAAGTTCGTTATTGAAAGAATTGTACAAAGTACCTTTGAAGATTATTTAACACAATCAATTTTTATTCCCTTGTCTATGTTCAATACTTTTTGTGCGGTGCCTGAGAGTCAAGTAGGACGCTGCGTAAACTATAATTACGAGCATAGGATTATCAGGGGGAAGTTTCAGGTGGATGTTGATGCCTTACCCGGCAAGCCCCATGATCCAAAGGCAAGGATAATTGATGCGATGGGTCTTGGTGTCAGCGGCCATGCGGGTATTTTTTCAACTGTCGGCGATATGGTATGTTTTGCTCAAGGCTTGCTTCAGGGTAAGTTGATTTCAGAACAGTTTCTGCAACTAATTGGTCTTAACCGTACCGGTTACTCTAAACTGAGTGGGATTTACCGACAATATATGGGGCTATTGTGCTTTTCTAAAAGCTCTGTACAACGACTGAGTGAACTTCCCCCTTGGATGGGGAGACGCTGTTTTGGCTTAAGCGGATATACAGGCAATCATATGGCTTTTGATCCAGACTTAGGTGTGTTTGATATTCTACTTGGAAATCGTTGCCACAACCGGGTATCCAAAATTCTTCCCCTTGGTGATGAAAAGAAATATCCGCTTAATGAGGACGGTTCCGGTCTTATACAGTGGCCTGACGGTCGAAAGGTTTTTTCAAGCAATCAGTATGTATATTTGAAGGACAGGTTAATCCATCAACCCATTTATGAAATTCTAAGAGAAAGAGGCTGGTTAAATAAATGATTCAATTAATGCATGAGTGGCTAAAACAAAATGAAGGCTGGATTATTGAAACGAGGCAATTGTTTCATCAATTTCCTGAGCTTTCTCGCAAAGAGTTTGCCACTAATCAGCGTATCAGAAAAATTCTTACAGAACACAATATTGACTATCTTGCTCCTGAAAACAATATTACTATTGCCATCGTTGGGAAAAAAGGCAACCAGACCATTGCCTTTCGGTGTGATACTGACGCGCTTAATATCGTAGAAAATACCGGATTATCTTTTGCCTCTAAAAATCATGGCGTTATGCATGCTTGCGGGCATGATGCGCATATCGCCATCGGCTTAGCTGCAGTATGTTGTCTGAAACACTTTGAAGATAAACTAAGCAAGCGAATATTTGTTATTTTTCAACCTGCTGAAGAGGGCGCAAGGGGCGCTCAAGCGGTTATTGATACAGGGTTGCTTCACAATGTAAAACAATTTTATGCCTTACATGTTTGGCCGGATTTGCCTGTCGGTACTATCGGCTTAAAAGCAGGCAGTTTTTTTTCAGGAACCGATAAGATTACTATTCGTCTGCGTGGCAAATCGGGGCATGCCGCCGTACCCGACTCAGCGCAGGACACCATTGCGGCAACGGGTGCGTTGATTCAGTCCCTGCAGCATATTGTTTCTCGCTTTATTTCACCTAAAGATGCAGGTGTCATAACTATTGGCAGGATAGATGCCGGAAATAGATGGAATATTATTGCTGACACCTCGCTTATTGAGGGAACAGTCCGTGTTGTTGAACCTAATGTTCGAAAAAATATGCTTGAAGCTATCGAGGAGATGACACAGCTCATTGCAAAGGCCCATCGCTGTGAAAGTGAGTTTCAACTGGATGTTCTTTCGTCTATTATTATCAATGACGAGTTGGAGACAAAACAGGCAAGTGAAGCGGCCCTATTGGCAGATATAAAAGCTAAGCAAGTACCACCACAAATGGTTGGTGATGATTTTGCTGAATATCGGCAAATAGCTCCCGGTTGTTATGTGCTCTTAGGTGCGCAAAGTGATGATGGGTCGTACTATCCTCTTCATCATGGAAAGTTTTCCGTGAACGAACGGGCGCTTTACCACGGTGCCGCTTGGTTTTGTTCACTAGCACTAATGAAAAAAAATGAAAATTAATTTATATGGGCTTTTGATTGCCTGCGCTATTTTCTTGGCGAGTATTCTTTTACAACGTGAGGGAAAAAAACGTTCGCTATATAAGGATGTTGGAATCGATATGATTCTCTACACCGTGCCTTTTGGAATTATAGGGGCAAGAATTTATTATGTTGCCTTTTCCTTTGAACAATACCTCCACCAACCTTGGCGGATTCTATATGTGTGGGAAGGTGGCTTGGCAGTTTACGGTGGAGTTCTTGGAGGATTATTAGGACTATATCTGCTTTCCAAGAAAAAGAATATTTCTTTGCTTACTTTAACCGATATGGCTTTGCCTGCGATGTTGCTTGGACAAGCGATTGGCCGGTGGGGGAACTTTTTTAACCAAGAGGCCCATGGAGCCTTGATAGCCAATCCGGCTTATCAATTTTTCCCGATTGGTGTTCAAATTAATGAACAATGGTATTACGCCACTTTTTTTTATGAATCAGCTTGGAACTTGATGGCAACGTTCGCTTTGTTTATGTTGCAAAGAAAAACAAGAAGCACCAAAGGTTTCGTTACTCTGTTTTATTTCTTGTTGTATGGCTTGGGGCGATGCGTTGTGGAACAGTTACGTACAGACAGCTTAATGTTGGGTTCCTTGCGAGTTTCTCAAATACTCAGCCTTGTTTTAGTGATTATTTCAACATATATTATTTATAGAAAATTGAAGGTATCCACTAAGAGTATTTGGTTTACTGCAATTGCAATAATCATTGTGTTTATAGGTATTTTATTTCAAAAATTTTTGATAATTTTTGTTGGTTCTGTTATTTTTTTACCGGTTATTGTCACATACTTTATGAAAGCGAGCGTATATGAAGCAGCGAATATATAACTTAGCTTCCAAAATGTTGCCAAAAGGTAGGGTGTGTAAGTCAACGGTTTTCACTTCAAAAGAAGATGAGCGAAGGGCAGAACAGTTAAGAAAGCGCATTGTAAAGGCACTGCACACTTATCGTGCCTACGGAGCTGCGGTTACTTTTTTTGATAAAAAAGAAATTCGTTTTAGTTTGGGATATGGCAAACGCAAGAAACAGTATGCTGTGACAGAGAACACCTTTTTCCGCAGTGCTTCTGTTTCAAAAATGGTAACTTCTATGGGGGTTTTACGGTTATATGAAAAAGGCATTGTGGACTTGGATGAACCTCTATCCTTGTTTGAGTTTACCGATCGCATTGTGACATTTAAAGAATTGCTCAGCCATACTTCTATTATTCAGGATGGTAATAGTTATAACCAGGGAATAGAATATCAAGCGACTTTAAGTGACCTACTCGGACAGAAGGATAATTATAAGCATAAAGGAATGTGGGGTTACTCAAACTTTGGTGCTGGTCTTATCGCTTCACTTTTAGAAGAAAAGCTTAATGTTTCGTTTGAGGAAATCATGCAGGAAACAGTGTTTACCCCTCTTTCTATTACCGCATCTTTTTATCCGCCTAAAAATCAAGTGCTTTCTGATTCCTACGATGTCTTTCCTGTTCGTAAACTGTCTCTTGATGCGCAAAAACGAGTTTTGAATCGCCCCGAACGAATGGATCTCATTTCTCCTGAAAAACATTTTACCTTGGCACAAGGTAATTGCTGGTTATCCATTGACGGAGCTTTCAAAATTGCTCAGGCGCTAATGAAGGAAGGATTCTTCGCTGAAAAGACTTTGGAACAAATGCGTACTCCTATCGCTTCGTTTGGTGATCGAGACAAGCGGCTTTCACAGGGTTTGGGCTTATTTGTTGTTGATATAAATGAATATGACACTTTTTATGGTCACCAGGGCTTAGCCTATGGAGGTGTGCACGGTATTTTCTTTGATCCGAAAACCTGTAGCGGCTTTTGCCTATTATCGTCAGGTACCTCGCTTGAAAGAAATGGTGTTTTGGCAGATATAAACCTTGCATTCATAGATATCTGGCAGGAGATGTTTCATGGATAATATCTTAATGGATGTTCAAAAAAGGCCGGGTGGCGTGTATCAGTTGTCGCTCATGTCCGGTTCACAATATATTATTCCTGTTCCGTTGTTGATGATGCATCCTGTTAGACAAGGAGAAAGCTTTTCATATGAGGATTACTTTCGTGTACACGATCAGGATGCCCTGAAGTTGTGTGCGCAAAAGGCTGATTATCTTTTGCAAAATCGTGATTATTCAGTCAAAGAACTTGAAACCAAATTACTTCAATCAGGGTATCCTCAAAATATTGTTGACCAGGTGAATACTGCGCTAAAACGGGCGGGCTGGCTTGATGACCGAAAGTACGCGCTTCACTATATAGAAAAAAGAAGCCGACAATACGGCAAGATGCGTATCAGACGGGAGCTTATGTTAAAAGGTATAAACTCAAGCATCATTGAAGAATTACTTGAAGAACAAAATCCGGATAATGCTCTTTGCGTGGCTAAAAAACATATCGAAAAGTATTTAAAAACTTTACGTGAAACAGACCCTTTGAAACGCAAACAAAAAACCATAGCTATGCTTGCTCATAAAGGCTTTGATTATAGCACAGCACAGGAAGCTTATGTTTTATTTAGTGATACATAATGGTTGATGGCTTCTGCTGCCATCATCATACCGGCCACAGGCGGAACATAGGGCAGACTTCCTAAAAGGACTTCTTTTCTATCTTCTATGCATGAATCTTTCAGAATTTCCGGTGAATAGATAACTTTTAGCTCTTTAATGCCCAGTTTTCGTGCTTTTTGTCTGACTGCTCTTGAAAGCGGGCAGTTTCTTGTTTTAAACAAATCGGTGCATTCAAGCAGCGTTGGATCGGTTTTGTAGCCAGTTCCCATACAGGAGATAATTGGAATATTTAGTTTTTGACTTTCAAGCGCCAAGAGAAGTTTGGCTTGTACATCATCGATGCAATCAAGTATATAGTCACAATTCTTTAGCGGGAAATATTCAATCGTTTCTTTTGATAACTTTAGCGAATAAATGAGCAGTTCCAAATCAGGATTGATATCCAGCAACCTGTTTTTTGCCACCTCCACCTTTTGTTGACCGATTGTGGAATGCAAAGCAAAAACCTGACGGTTAATATTACTTTCCTGTATAATATCATAATCGATAAGAAGCAGCCGTCCAACGCCGGCGCGAGCAAGGGTCTCGGCGCATGATCCGCCAACACCGCCAAGTCCAAAAACTACGAATGTTGCTTTAGACAATAGCTCAATGGCTTTTTTACCTAAAACTGCGGCTGATCTTAAAAACTGTTCTTTCATATAGTTGTTTTTCCTTCTTTATGTGGGGCGACGGCTGCCGTTAGCAACGAAATTTCTTTTGCTCCGGCTTTTAAAAGTGTCTGTGCACATGCTCTTGCTGTTGCGCCTGTAGTACGAACATCATCTACTAAAAGAATATGAAGGCCAGAAACGTCTTCTTTGATTAAAAAAGCTGAATCAACGTTTTTGCAGCGATTGCTTGTTTTTCGTATTTTTGCCTGCTGCTTTGTGTGTTTAACTCTTATAAGGGGCTCCATAACCGGAATATTGTTTTCTTTGCCAATCAACTCACACAAGGTCAAGGCTTGGTTGAAGCCTCTTTCGTTCAAACGTTTGGGATGCAGGGGAACAGGCGCTATTGCATCAAAGAACAGTCCCTTAATTTCTGAAGCCATGGTTTTAGAAAGAAGAATGCCGGCATCTAGGACAGAACCAAATTTAAAGCTAATAATTAACGACCGCGCAACTCCATGATAATGAAAAGGGGAATAGGCGGCTGATAAACCATCCATACCGCCATCCAAACAAAACTTGCACATGCTATTTCGCCGTTTGGGTGATAAACATCTTGGACATATTAAGTCCATTAAACGTTCTTCTTCAAGCTCTAGCATGCATCTGTCACATAAGGCTGCACCGTGATTTAGCCGACGGGGATCGAGGCAAGCGACACAGGTGACAGATGGGAATAGAGTTGAAGTTAATAAGTCAAATATCTTCTTCATACATAAATGAATAATGAGCCAAGTGTTGAGCCAAGCTTGTGTTTCGATTGTTGGAATAAGGGTTGGTAACCATCTGTTGCACATGATAATCGGAGCCAACCAGAACAACCAGCTTCTTTGCCCTTGTGATAGCGGTATAAAACAAGTTTTTAGTTAGCAGTTTGGGTGGTCCGCCTATCACTGGAACAATCACAGCATCAAATTCGCTTCCCTGGCTCTTATGTACGGTGAGGCAATAGGCGAGCTCTAAATCTTCAAGTTGTGGATAATCGTAATATACTTTCTTTCCATCATCAAACAGAACAAGAAGAATGCCGGCATCACTGTCCAGTTCCACAATGGTACCGATATCGCCGTTAAATACACCGTTGCCCATGTCGCCCTCATCGGTTATCCATTCGATGGAGTAGTTGTTTCGGGTATGAATAACCCGATCGTTTATACGAAAATGCGTATCTATATAAATGATTTCATTACGCTTACCAAGTGGATTTACCTCTGCCTGTAACAGTCTATTCAATTCATTTGCTCCACAAGCTCCTTTTTTCATGGGTGATAGCACCTGAATGTCTGAGGATACACCCTGTTCGATAAAATAATTTGGTAGTCGCCTGGTGTATAAAGAGAGGATAGCTTGCGCTGCGTTTTGTGGACCTCGAGCGGAAACCATAAAAAAATCACTGTCTTTTCCGAGATATTCCGGTATCTCGCCGTGTTTAATATGGTGGGCATTCAAAATAATGGCGCTATCCTTATCTTGCCTGAAAATTTCGTCAAGCAAAACCGTGGGGATAGTTCCGCTATCGATAATATCTTTAAGCACATTTCCTGGTCCCACCGAAGGCAGTTGATCGGCATCGCCAACCAAAATAAGCTTTGTGCCTTGAGCTACTGCTTGTAAGGTTGATCGCATAAGGAAAATATCAACCATGGAAACTTCATCAATGATCAGGCATTGGCATTCTAAAGGACGATCTTGGTTATAAGAAAACGCTTCTTCTTCACCATTATATTCAAGTAGTCGGTGAATGGTTTTGGCTTCGTGACCAGCTGCTTCCTGCATGCGCTTGGCAGCCCGACCAGTGGGAGCTGCTAAGAGGGTATTATCTTTTCCGATGAGTTGCAAAATACAGTTAATAATAGTGGTCTTACCTGTTCCAGGCCCACCGCTAATGACTAGTACCCCCGACTGAATTGCAAGCCTAATCGCTTGTTTTTGTGTGTCACTAAAGATAAGGTTATTGTTTAATTCAAAAAGTTCAATGCTTCGATTAATTGTTTCGTCTGTTTGTGTTGGGGAAGCGCTGGAAGCTATCAGTCTTAATAATGAAAGCGCAATTGTTCGTTCCGACTCGATAAAGTAGGGCAAGGTTATATAGTCTTTATCGTTTAGACGAATCAAAAAAAGTTCGCCGGAGAGCAGCAAGGCTTGTGTGGTATTGTGAATCATGTCAATCGGAACCTTTAACAGTTCCTCCGCTTGCATTAGGAGTTGCGCTTGTAGAACACATGTATGCCCCTCTTCAAGCGCTGCCCGTCTGACAATGTATCGGATGCCATACTCCATCCGAAAAGTAGAGTTATGTTCAATCCCGATTGACTGGGCGATTTTATCCGCCCTTTCAAAACCGACTCCCTTGAAATCATCAATTAGCCGATAGGGGTTTTCCAGCAAGATTGATTTGGTGTTGGAGCCATAACGCCTAAGTATTTTTTGTGAAAGTCCTGGAGCGATGGAATGTTTTTGCAAGAATATCATAGCACTGCGGGTACCCAAGGTTTGCTGCAGGCTTTCAAACATCATTCTATAGCGAGCTTCTCCGATACCATACACTTCCATCAGCCGCTCAGGAGACGTTTCAAGCACTTCAAACGTCTCTGTTCCGAATTGCTGTACAATTAACCGAGCAGTAGCTTTACCGATGCCTTTAATGATACCAGACGCAAGATAGCGTTCGATTTCTTCTAAGCTTGAAGGCATATTCGCTTCAAACTTATTTGCCTTAAATTGTCTGCCATAAATAGGATGCATGTCCCATGTACCATAAAAATGTACCGATTCACCCTCAGAAAATATGGGAAAGCAGCCAACGACTGTTTCCACTTCATGTTCTGTGCTGATGCTGATAACAGAGTATCCATTCGTATCGTTGCGAAAGATGGTAGACAGAATGGTTCCTGAAAGATGGTTATCCAAAATGCCTCCTATACTTTGGGTAAGTAAATATGGTATTCACACTCAAGCCTGCCGTTGTATAGCCTACGCTTGTGTTGGCTGCGCCTGCCAATGATGCGCTCAAAACCCGGATGCGAAGAAATAGCGCATAATGTATTGCCGGGTGATGTTTTTAGTAAGCGAGACAAGGCTTTATAAATGTCTTCAGCGCTTTTTTGATCACTTAATCTTTCTCCGTAGGGAGGATTGGTGATAATGAGTTGGGGTAAACTTGGAAGCTCTAAGTGATGAATGTCTTTCTTTTCAAGATGGATATAACTTTCAAGCCCCGCCTGCGTTAAATGTTTTTGGGCAAGTTCAAGGGAGTTTTTATCAATATCGCTCCCACTAATTTTACCAATCTGTTTATAATCTACCAAGCTTGCGGCGTTCTGACGAATATGGTTGAAGTCATCCGCTGGCACATTCACCCAATCTTCCATCAGAAAGTTTCGTTTAAGTCCGGGGGCTCTGTTAGCTCTTAAAAATGCCGCTTCAATTAATAGAGTGGCTGTGCCGCAACAGGGGTCATAAATGGGTAGTTTTAGATGATTGGGCGCTAGCAGAATCATAGCGGCAGCAAGCGTTTCCCTGATGGGCGCTTCGCCGGTCCAAGTACGATAGCCACGACGATTTAAGGCATCCCCACTTGAATTAATCGAAATGCGTAAATTATTTTCGTGAATGTTGAATTGTATTGGATAGGAAGGGCCGCTTTCTTCAAACCATGATTGACGATAAGTATCTTTCAACTTTTCGACAATTGCTTTTTTTACAATTTTCTGGCAATCACTTACGCTCATCAGTTGACTGCGTGCGCAGTTACCTGTTACGGGAAAACTGGCTTCTTTGGGCAGATAGTCGGCCCAAGGAACAGATTTGGTTGCTTCAAATAAATCTTCAAAGCCAAAAACTTTGGTTTCTTTCACAATAAGCAAGACCCTATCGGCACAGCGAAGGGACAGATTGGCTAAAAATCCGGTGGCAAAATCGCCCTCAAAACGAGCGCCTCCGTTTTCAGCGCTGCTATCTACTCCTAAACCCTTCAGCTCTCGCTTGACGATGCCTTCAAGGCCGAAAGCTGCTGTTGCCAACCATGTTGCCATTAAAAGACCTCCTGTGCTATTATACAAGTAATAAGACAACAGAGCAAACCGTTAATGTAATTGGAGGTTGTATGAACAAAAGAGTGGTTCTTATTGTGCTTGATAGTGCAGGCGTAGGAGCCTTACCTGACGCTCACCTTTATGATGATGAAGGCGCGAATACCATTGGTCACATTGCTCAAAATACAGAGTTAGACTTGCCGCACTTACGCTCCATGGGGTTTGGTCATATACAGAGTACATATCTTGAAAAAGATACGGATGCAATCGGAGCCTACGGAAAGATGGCTGAACTTTCACCAGGCAAAGACACAACCACAGGTCATTGGGAAATAGCTGGACAAATTCTTTCTCAGCCTTTTCCCACCTTTCCAGACGGCTTTCCTAAAGACTTCATGAATCGCTTTGAAAAAGCAATCGGCAGAAAGACACTTGGCAATATGGTGGCTTCGGGAACTGCGATTTTAGATGAACTTGGCGAGGAGCATCTTAAGACAGGGCGTCCTATTATTTATACTTCAGCAGACAGCGTGTTTCAAATTGCCTGTCATGAAGAAATCATTCCGCCAAAAGAGCTATATGCCATGTGTCAAACGGCTAGAGCTATGCTTGTTGGTCCCTATGCGGTGGGCAGGGTGATTGCCCGTCCTTTTGTTGGCAAGCAAAAAGGGTTATTTAAACGCACCGGCAATCGCCGTGACTTTTCACTTGAGCCTAAGTATACCGTACTTGATGTGTTAAAGGCTTCCGGACACGATGTTATTGCTGTAGGAAAGATAGAAGATATCTTTGCCGGAAAGGGTATCACTCAAAGTAATCACGCATCCGGCAATGCCGCTTGTATCGAATCGATGCTTGAATACTTAAACCAACCTTTTAACGGTTTATGTTTTGTTAATTTAGTGGACACCGATATGCTCTATGGACATAGGCGAGATGTGCAAGGCTATGCCAATGCTTTGATGGATTTTGACACTATCGTTCCAGAAGTCAAGGATGCTTTGAATTCTGGTGATTTACTTATTATTACTGCTGATCACGGCTGTGACCCTACGCACCACGGCACTGACCATACAAGGGAGTATGTGCCCGTTCTTGCGTGGAAAAAAGGCATGAAACAATTAACTGACCTTGGTGTTCGCTCAACTTTTGCCGATATTGCGGCAACAATCAGTGAATATTTTAACTTAAACGAACGCTTTGGCGCAATATCATTTTTGAAGGAGATTATCTAATGAAAATGGAGAAATTTCTAAAAGCTGCGGAGTATATCACACAACATTTAGGGAAAGCTGAAACCGCCATTGTCCTTGGCAGCGGCTTAAGTGGTTATGAAGAGCGGCTCTCGGATCGCAAAGAGTTAAGTTATGCGAAAATCCCAGGCTTTCCAAAGTCCACCGCTCCTGGGCATGCCGGGAAACTAATTATTGGTTCCCTTGACGATAAAAGAGTTCTACTTATGAGCGGACGTTTCCATAGCTACGAAGGCTACAGCATGAACAAGGTAACTTTTCCAATTCGAGTGTTTTGCCTGATGGGTATAAAATACCTGATACTGACCAATGCTGCGGGAGGCGTTAACCATAATTTTCAGGTGGGGCAATTAATGCTAATTACGGATTATATCAACTTCACGGGACGAAATCCTTTGCGGGGGAAAAACTTGGATGAATTTGGACCGAGGTTTCCTGACATGAGCCAGGCTTTTTCTCCCAAGCTCAGAAAGCTTGCGTTTCAAGAAGCGGAAAAAATGGATATTCCCTTGCAACAAGGGGTATATTGCTGGTTTAACGGTCCCACTTACGAGACGCCCGCGGAGATAAGAACCGCCCGCATTTTAGGGGCGGATGCTGTTGGTATGTCCACCGTTCCTGAAACGATTGTCGCCAGGCATTGCGGCATGGAAGTGCTTGGAATTAGCGTGATTACCAATTTGGCTGCCGGTATGTCCGAGCAGGCGCTTTCCCATGAGGAAGTGCTGGAGTCAGGGAAAAAAGTAAAACAGGTATTTTCTAAGCTTATTGATGCTATTATTCTTCAGATATAAAAGTATAGTTGTAATAAGCCGACATGATACAAAATCATGCCGGCTTATTTTTTGGAAATAGATATAAAGATTAGATTTGACCGCCCAAACGTCTTGTTAACTTTTTAATAATTGAATCGGACCTTTCGGCGATTTGCCCGGATGTGAGCGTGCCTTCATCTGAGCGATACCAAACACGGAAAGTTAAAGACTTCTTGCCTTCGGGCACCCTGTCGCCATGGTATTCTTCGATGAATTCCAGTCGGTACACGTTTTTGCGAATGGTTTCTTCTATTAATGCCCAGGGAACGTCTTTATCAAACAAAATGGAAAAGTCTTGTTCGACCAAAGGGAACTGCGGCAGCGTTTCATAGCTGTTGTTGCGAGAAGGCAGGGTTTTGATTAAGTCAACATTAATTTCAAATGCCGCTGCATATACATGCTTAATGCCTGATTGACTGCAAGCAACGGGGGAGAGGATGCCCAAGCTTCCGAGCATGGTATCACCTTGCATGAAATTAAGCCAAGCGTTCCTGTCTGCCCATGTCGGCTTTTTTTCTTGTTTAAAAAAACAGCTTTCTATCATGGTTTCTCGATCAAGCTTTTCAAGTATGCCCTTCAATTGCCTGAAAACAGTTTCGGGTGACTTGCCAACAATCGCTCCGGCAAGCATATTGGGCATAACAGGCAAGATTTCTGTCACTTCACTGGGATGTGTTTCGCCCTTTAGGAATACCTGCGCTTTCTCAAAAAAAGCAAATGAATCAAAGAACTTATGATTTGTTTCAATTCCTTCTAAAACGGCCGGAATAAGCGAGGGACGCAGATGCGCTGTTTCTGGAGAGGGCGGGTCACTAAGCGCAAGGCATGATTGAATATCAAATCCAGCCGCTTGGATATACTTTTCATTAATCCACGGATAGGAAAAGACTTCCTGCATACCGCAAGATTTCGCGAGATATTCTCGAAGCGTACGTTCAAAATCAAAATCATCCTGTTTGACAGCTTTGGCTAATACAACCTTGGGCGCTATAAACTCGAAATTTTCATAACCAATCATTCGAGCTACTTCTTCAAGGATATCGTCAGGCAAGGACACGTCACCCGTAGAACGCCAAGAGGGGACTAAAACCACAATATGATCATCATCTTTCTTCTTGACCTGAAATCCCAAAGGTGAAAGCAGGCTTATTATTTGATTATAATCAACCTTTTGACCCAAACGCTTTTCAAGCCAAGATAGGGAAACGGTAATTTCGTTCCGTTTGGTTTGCGCAGGGGCTTGATTACCAAAGGCTACAAGCTTTGCCTGCGGGAACAGCTCACAAATTATATGGTGTCCGACGGCCATTGCTTCATCAACCCGCTGAGAATCCAGTCCCTTTTCATTTCTAATAGCAGAATCAGTATGTATTTGGAAGCGAGTGGCTGTCCTGCGGATATACAGGGGATTGAAGTTGGCGATTTCAAGTAACATTGCCTTGGTCTCATCACCTATAGAATCTTTTTCACCACCCATGATACCTGCAAGCGCCATTGCTTCTTGGTGGTTTGCAATAACCAAGTCCTCAGTTGTCAGTTTTAGCTCAGAACCATCGAGTAATTTAAGCTGTTCGTTTGGTTGAGCTTTACGAACAACAATACCACCTTCAACTAAATTCAAGTCAAAACCATGGGTAGGTTGCCCAACAGAAAGCATAACATAGTTGGTTAAGTCAACCGGTGCATTAATTGGTCGTAGCCCACATTTCCATAAGGCGAGCTGTAGAGGGTAAGGTGAAGGCTTGTTTTCAATACCCTCATAAACCATGGCACAGTAACGACCGCAACGGTCGGGAGCTTGAATTTCAATAGGATAGGAATCTAAGCCTTCAGGCAAAGTGAACTTTGGAAGCTTTTTTAAAGGTACTTGATAGATAGCAGCCAATTCACGCGCTATTCCATAATGCCCCCAAAGATCGGGTCGATTGGTCAAGGATTTATTGTCAATTTCAAGAATAATATCGCCTAAACCCAGAACATTAGAAATAGTATCGCCATTTCGACAGTCAAATGAAGAGATATCCATAATTTCACGCTCATCTTTTGCTGGAAACAGTGCATCAAGGTCAAGTTCGGAAGCGGCGCAAATCATACCCTCACTTAATACTCCACGTAGTTTTGTGGGTTTAATTTCAACCGGTTCTCCTTCACCGTGCCAGCGAACCATTGCGCCGGGGGCTGCAACTACCACCTTCATCCCCGTAGCGATGTTGGAGCCGCCACACACGATAGTAGATGGCTCTTGTTTACCGATATCTACCATACAAATACGCAACATATCAGCCTGAGGATGTGGAAGGATTTCAAGGATGGTTCCAATCACTACGCCTTTTAAGTTGTCAGCAAGATTTACCGCGCTTTCTACTTCGACTGTACGCATGGTTAGATCATAACTAAGCTGTTCAGTTGTTAAGTCTTCAGGCAAAGCCACATATTGTTTTATCCACTGTAAAGATAATTTCATTTCAGTACTCCCTTACTTAAATTGCTTTAGAAAACGCAAATCGCCACTATGGAACAGACGCACATCATCAATGCCATAGCGCATCATCACCATACGATCAAGGCCAATATTAATGTAGAACCCAGACCACACCTCGGGATCAAGTCCTGCTTGGATTAGCACATTGGGGTGTGGTGTACCGCCGGGCATTACTTCAATCCAACCGACGTTTTTGCATACCCTGCAGCCTTCTCCACCGCAAACCTGACATTTCATATCGATTTCAAAGCCCGGTTCAACAAAGGGGAAGAAACCGGAGCGCATTCTGATATCGACCTGTTTTCCAAAAACCTTTTCCAAAATGGTACGCATTAAAAGAATGCCCGAAGAAAAAGCAAAGTCTTTTTCAACAATAAGCGCTTCATACTGGAAGAAAGCTCTTTCATGTCGAGCATCAGTGTTTTCGTTTCGGTACACACGCCCGGGATAGATAAAGCGGGCAGGAGCGCCATGTTTTTTTAGATAGCGAACAGAGGCACCCGTCAGGTGTGGGCGAAGACAAAGCCTTTCTGCGCCACGGGCATTCTCATAGCCCTTTAGCCAGAATGTATCCATGCTTTCCCTTGCCGGATGTTCTGGAGGGAAATTCAGGTTGTCAAAACCGTATTTTTCACTGGTAATGTCGTCTTCGGCAAAAATTTCAAAACCAAGTGAACGAAACGCATCGTTTAAGTCATAGCACATTTGCGTGATGGGATGCAGCCCACCGGTTTTTGGAGCAATTCCCGGCAAGGTTACATCCAAGCTATCTTTTATAAAACTTGCATTGTTCAAAATGTCCTGCTCTCTTTGATCGCAAGCAAGCGTGATGCGACCTTTTAGTTGGTTAGCAAGCGAGCCAATACTACGCTTTTCTTCCGGTGACAAGGAGCTCAATTCTTTTAAGATAAGATTCAAACTTCCTTTTTTGCCTAAAACTTGCTGGCGTACTTGATATACTTCAGCACCTGTTTGTGCCCTTTCAATTGCTTCAAGGGCTTTTTGCTCTATGGCGTGTAACTTTTGCGTCATTACTTCCTCCTTAAATAAAATATCCCATGCTCACACATGGGACGAATAACCGTGGTACCACCCAAATTGCAGATTAACTGCCACTTGATAGGCTTAACGCGCCCACACGTCTTAAACTACTGTACTTTCACCCAAGAGGCTCCAAAGTGAACGGGTAAGGCTTTCACGCAGGAATGTTTCAGCTGGTCATTCCCTCTCTGCTCGTTTCCACCGAACCTTATCTTTTCAACGCCGATAGCGGCATTATATCCCTTAACTCCTTAATTTGTCAAATTAATTTATAAATTGATGCTGTTTTATAAAACTTGACGAATGTACTATTTACTTATAAAATATTTGAATAGATAAGGAGGTGTTCTATGTTTGGTAAAAGAGCTGATGGGTGGCTTGTTAAAGACATTGACCCCATCGTTTCCATGTCACCGTACTTTATGCCGATGCGTTGCGACGCGCAGGTTATGTTAGAACATGAGCTTGATTATGAATCACTGGCCAGATACATTGTACGCAAGGGTGAAGAAGGCTATAAAATATCCTTCATGGATATCATCATAGCGGCATATGTTCGGACAATAGCTGAAATTCCTATGTTAAACCGTTTCATTGCAAACAAGCGAATCTATACTCGTAACGAACTATGCGTATCCTTTGTGGTTTTACAAAACCTTCCCGATGGTACGCAAGAAGAAAATACCGTTAAAGTTAAGTATGATCCACATGATACTATCTTTGATGTGGCTGCCCGTAACCAAAAAGAAATCAAGGGGGCTTCGGTTGGGCAAGCAAACAATAACACCCTAAAGATTGTTAAGCTTTTAAAGTCACCTATTGTGGCCAATTTTGCTGTTGGACTCGCAAGGCTTTTAGATCGCTATGGACTAATTCCTAAGGTTCTGCTTGACGCAAGTCCTTTCCATACCGGTATGTTTTTTACCAATGTTGCTTCCATCGGGCTTCCGGCGGTTAAGCATCATATTTATAATTTTGGAACCACCTCATTATTTGTTTCCATGGGTTCCAATGTACGCAGATTGGAGATGGGAAAAGGCGGAAAAATCAAACGTTCACGAAAAATACCTTTAGGTATTGTTGCTGATGAGCGTATTTGTCCGGGACTTGCTTATTCAAAGGTTCTTGCCCACTTTTTTGAATGTATGAAAGAGCCGGAGCGTTTAGAACTTCCGCCGGAGCAAGTTCGTTTTGATGAGGGACACACTTATGCTGCACCCGGTGTAAAGATTAAGAAACGTCGTTTTAGACGGTTTTTAAGGTTGGTTAAGCTCAGATCTTCAAAATCAGATAACGACGATATATCACCTATGGTGGGCTGACCAAAACCACCGAAACCGCCGAAAAACGGCGGTTTTTAGGAGGTGAAACATGAAACGTTTAATTTCTTTAATTCTTTTAATTTTTCTTTGCTTTCCATTAGCTGTTTTTTCTTATGCACAGACATTTGATGATGACCGTTTGAGTGATGAAGATATTGCCGAAATCCTGAACGAAATAACCAATGAAGGTGGGGAAGAAACAGCGTATATTGTTATTCCGGAGGATTTTACTCCCCCCGTCCGTAAGGCTGAAACTTTTTCACTCCTTCTCATTGGTGTGGATACGGACGCCTCGGGCATTGTTGGTAGATCCGATACAATGATTCTTGCGATGCTTAATCCAAAAGAAGGGTCATTAAAGCTTGTTTCTTTTATGCGCGACATGTATGTATCTATTCCCAAGCATGGACACAACAGATTAAATGCTGCCCACGTATACGGTGGACCGGACTTGTTGGTTGAAACACTTGAAAAGAATTTTGGCATAAACATTGATGGTTATTTGGCGGTCAATTTTACTGTTATGGTTGATTTAGTAGATGCTGTTGGCGGTATTGATATTGAAGTCGCTGAGGAGGAATTAAAACCTCTTAACGGGATTTTGGAATATTATAACTATTTAAACGGCCGACCTGAGAGAGAAGGCCGACTTGAAGAATACGGTCTTTGTCGCCTAACCGGTCTTCAGGCAATGAGTTATGCTCGTATTCGAAAGATAGATAGTGACTATGCAAGAACGGGAAGGCAACAAAGGGTTGTGGTGGCGATATTTAATGCAATGCGTAAAATGTCTTTACCTAATTTGCTTCAGGTGATTGAAAATTATTTAAGTGTTGTTAAAACAGACCTTCGCTTAAACGAGATGCTTTATTTAGCCAAAGAAATTGTCAGTCTTCCAAATGTGACAACAAAATATTTACGCGTACCTGTGAAGGGGAGCAGTTACTCCACAATCAAAAATAAGGCTTATGTGCTGCTTCCCAACCTTAAAAAGAATCGGGAGGTAATCTCAGAATTTCTGTATGGTGCCCCCGTCTTGCCTTAAAGTAGGAAAACAGGTAAAATATAAGATAGCATGAAAATCATAGGAGGTAAATTATGGATCAGGCAATTTTAGAAAACGCTCAGGAAAAAATGAGTAAAACCAAGGAAGTGCTTCGCCAAGAAATGCAAAGCATCCGTGCAGGGCGTGCCAACCCACAGCTGCTTGACCGAATTATGGTTGATTATTATGGGGTGCCCACTCCATTAAATCAAATGGCGAATATTTCAGCTCCCGAGCCAAGGCTGCTCACCATCAGCGTGTGGGACGTAAAAGCCTTAACGCTTGTGGAAAAGGCAATTCAGATGAGCGATTTGGGGCTTAATCCCATGAATGATGGCAAAATCATCCGCCTTGCCATTCCTGAGCTGAATGAAGAAAGGCGCAAGGAATTAACCAAGTTAGTTCGAAAATTGGGTGAAGATTCCAAAATAGCTATCCGCTCTATCCGCAGGGAAGCTAATGATCAAACCAAGAAGCTGAAAAAAGATAGTGCCATTACCGAGGATGATCAGCGCAGAATGGATGATGATGTTCAGAAACTGACAGACGCCGCCATTAAAGATATTGACGAGATTGTTGCTGAAAAAGAAAAGGAAATTCTCGAGGTCTAATGAAGGTTACCATTGGCCTTGCTTTTGATTGTCTAACCGAGGAACAGAAGCAGCAATATATCCTGCACTATGTTACAGCCTTTGTAAAGCCTATCGACTGTGAGGGCTGTGTTTTGCGCGTCATTAAATATACTAATGAGGACTTGTGGCTTGCTTCCTTTCGTGAAAACATCCAACCATTTGCCCCGGAGGACTCCATATGAATGAACTGAAGCATGTTGCTATTATCATGGATGGAAACGGGCGATGGGCAAAAAAAAACCGCATTAAGACAGCCCTTGGACATCGCCGAGGAGTTGAAGCGCTTCGGGATATTATTCGTTATTCAAGCGACGAAGGGATATTTGCGCTTTCTATTTATGCTTTTTCAACAGAAAACTGGAAGCGTTCTAAGGAAGAAATAGAGTCCCTCATGCAGCTGATTGTAGATTTTTTTCGTTCTGAAATAGATGAGCTGGATGAAAAAAATGTTAACATTCGTATTTTGGGCGATATTAACGGACTTCCTGAGAAACAAAGAACTGTTGTATTAAAAGCTCAAGAGAGAACGAGCAATAACACAGGTTTACGGTTAAATATAGCGCTTAATTATGGCGCGCGTGCTGAAATAGTGCATGCTGCTAAGCAATTGGCTCAAAAGGCTTTTCAAGGAGATCTATCCGTAGAGGAAATCACGGAAGAAACTTTTGAAAATCATCTTTATACTGTCGGATTACCGCCGGTCGACTTGCTTATTCGTACCAGCGGCGAACAGCGTCTATCCAACTTTTTGCTATATCAGTTAGCATATGCTGAAATGATATTTCCAGAAGTCCTTTGGCCGGACTACACGGTTGAAATGTACCAAACGCACCTGAAAGAATTCGCCAATCGGGAGCGTCGCTTTGGAGGAAGAAAAGGATGAAAAAACGAATCATTACGGGTGCATTACTCCTCATTGCTTTGGTCATTGTACTTGTCCTTGGGGGCTGGGTTTTTGCGTCTGTATGGTTTTTATGCATGTGCATTGCTTTGTTTGAAGTAATGCGTGCCTTGGAAAAAGGAGGACATCGTGTCGTCAGGTGGCCGCAATGGATAACTTTTATTGTTTCTTCAATAGCTGTTATGCTTTTTCGAGAAAAAAACAGCGCGCCTATTATTATAACAGCATTTCTGTTTTCAATATTAATTACATGTATCTATGTATTGCGCCACGACGATCCAAAACTTGAAAACTATTTAGTATCTTTGTTACCCTTGCATTTAATTGTTTTTCCCGGCCTATCCATGTTAGGCCTTTTAAGAATTGAAAACCGTACCCTTTCTTCTTTTTTACTTACTTTGGTGTTTGTTTTGCCTGAAACGGGAGATATGGGGGCTTATTTCATTGGTTCACGCTTTGGAAAAAAAAAGTTATTACCAGCTGTCAGTCCTTCCAAAACGATTATAGGATCCATTGCCGGCTTGGTCAGCTCACTTGTTTTTTCACTCCTGTTGTTTGCTGTGTGGAACCTCCAAAATACCGGTGTTCTTTGGTGGCATATCGTTTCTCTTGCCTTGCTCGGTGGGGTTTTTGAGCAAGTTGGCGACTTATTTGCTTCATTAATCAAACGCCATTGTGCAATCAAAGATTTTGGTCATATTTTTCCAGGGCATGGCGGTATGATGGACAGAATGGACAGCATTTTGCCCATATGTGTTCTGATTTATGTTTACCAGGTTATTGTGTTATGATGAAGCGCAAAGTTATTATTTTAGGCGCCACCGGTTCTATTGGAACACAAGCGATTGATGTGGCTTCATCCTATTCCGACCGGATTGAAGTTGTTGCCCTTAGCGCCCATTCAAATGCTCAAGCTCTGTTTGATTTGGCTCGTAAATTCCAAGTTAGGGCAGCTGCCTTAACTGGCTCAGTTATACCTATTCCCGATGACCTCAAGCATATTACTTGGTACTTCGGACAGGATGCACTTGAAAGAATGTCCACCGATGTTCCCTGCGATGATGTTCTTGTCGCTGTAACAGGTATGTTTTCTCTTCGTTGCGTTATGTCCGCGAGGCGTCAGGGAAAAAGGATTCTACTTGCCAACAAGGAAACTTTGGTTGCGGGCGGACAGTGGATTATGCCTCTATGTGAAGAGGATGAGGGGGAGCCAACCATTATTCCTATTGACAGCGAGCACTCCGCTATATTTCAATGTCTCAAGGCGGCTCAGGGCAATCCTTTCAATAAGTTAATTTTGACTGCTTCTGGCGGACCGTTCAGAACTTGGAGTAAAGCAGACATTCAGCAAGCCACTATCAAGCAGGCCCTTAATCACCCTAATTGGGAGATGGGCAAAAAAATCACCATCGATTCTGCCAGCATGTTTAACAAAGCTCTTGAAGTTATTGAAGCAAAATGGCTGTTTCATGCTGAGCCCGAGCAGATAGAAGTACTTATCCATCCTCAAAGCATTGTTCATTCGATGGTCTCTTTTGCAGATGGGGCTGTCCTTGCCCAGCTCGGTGTGGCCGACATGCGTATCCCTATTATGTATGCAATGCTGTATCCTCATCGATTACCGCAATTAACTAAAGAGCTTTCGCTTAGCGATATTGGTAGTTTAACTTTTGAAAAAGTGAATGATGATAAGTTCCCAAGCATACAATTAGCCTACGATGCTCTAAGGATGGGCGGAGCTGCGTCCTGCGTACTGAACGCAGCCAATGAAGTGGCAGTGAATGCTTTTTTGAATGAGAAAATCAGATTTGGTGATATTTACCATATCGTTTATGAAGCGCTCAATAGCATACCCTATCAAGCTAAAACGGTGGATGATTTGATTAATATCGACCAAGAAACAAGGGATTATGTAAAAACTTATATTGAAAGAAGGAATTAAATGCTAAATCTTTTTTATATTTTTCTGGCCATTCTTTTATTTGGTATATTAATTACCGTTCATGAACTGGGGCATTTTTTTGCGGCAAGGTTGGTGGGCATTCCCGTAAAGGAGTTTGCCATAGGCTTTGGTCCTGCGCTTGTTAAATGGAAAAGCAAAAAGCGTGACACAATGTTTTATTTGCGCGCTATTCCTTTGGGTGGTTATTGCATGTTTTACCAAGAAGACAAATTGGATGAGGATTGCCCTGAAGATGAGCGGGCTTTTGACCGCTATCATGTTTGGAAACGTTTTTTTACTGTTGTTGCCGGTCCCCTTATGAATATTCTTCTTGCCTTTTTGGTGGCTCTAATTATATTCAGCGTTATGGGAGTAACCAAGCAAACCGGTCCTTCCAAAACGGTCGTTCACAGCGTAAATGAGGCGTCTCCTGCGGAGGTGGCGGGTTTATTAAAGGGAGATACTATTTTAAGCCTGAACGGTTCTGCCGTGACTGACAACTTACCAAACCTGATTGAACAAGAAATGAAAGAAACACAATTGCCCTTATCACTTGAAATATCCAGGCTCATAAATGGTAAAAGCAGGACACTTACTTTGGCCGTAACGCCTTTATATTCAAACGAAGAAAGTAGGTATATGATGGGGGTAACCCTATCTATTATCCCACAGCTTGAGACTTTTCATCTTCCATTTGGCCAGACGATGGTTGAATCCGCAAGGTTCTGTTATCAGCTTTCCGGCGAACTCACAAAGGCCTTTGTTAAACTTTTTACACGTGGTGAAGGGATTAATGAACTGACCGGCTTTGTCGGTATTACGGAACTTATTGTTGAAGAAACCAAACAAACCAAGCTCCTTGGTTATGCTTCAATGTTGATGATGTTTTCTATTAATCTTGGCGTTTTAAATTTAATTCCTTTTCCGGGATTGGATGGCTCTCGGCTCATGTTTATTATCATTGAGGCTGTTCGTAAAAAGCCTGTTAAAAAAGAAGCTTATTTCCATTTGGCGGGTATGGTTCTGCTGTTTGGTCTAATGATTTATATTACTTTCAAAGATATTTTCAAACTTTTCAGGTGAAAACATGAAAAAAGAAGTGCTTGTAGGCAAGGTGCTGATTGGTGGGGAGGCCCCCATTAGTATTCAATCCATGACCAACACCGATACGGCTAATGTTGAAGCGACCTCTAAGCAGATTACTGAGCTTGCTATGGCGGGTTGTGATCTTGTACGTATTTCTGTATACAATCAAGACTGCGCAAAGTCGGTTAAGCAATTGGTCGAAAAAAGCTCCGTGCCTTTGGTCGCTGATATTCATTTTGATGAGAGATTGGCCATTGCCTCTATTGAAAATGGTATTGCCAAGTTACGTCTGAATCCCGGTAATATTCAGGGTGAAGAAAAGGTGGCTAAGGTGGCAGATTGCGCGAAATGTCACCATGTCCCTATCCGCATTGGGGTAAATTCCGGCTCTGTTCCTAAAAGTATTTTAGCGAGGGATGGTGGGGTCACACCGCAAGGGCTTGTTGATAGCGCCAAAAAACATGTTTCTATTTTAGAAAAGCGTGGTTTTGATGATATTGTTTTGTCGATCAAGGCAAGTGATGTTGCCACCATGGTAGCTGCCAACCGTTTGGCGGACAAAACTTTTCCTTATCCGCTCCACTTGGGTGTAACAGAGGCCGGTTTGCCGGGGCAGGGAACCATTAAGTCTGCTATTGGCATTGGTTCTTTGCTTTTAGACGGTATTGGCAATACAATCCGTGTATCCCTAACGGGCTCACCACTTCCTGAAGCGGAAGCCGCCTTATCTATTCTTCGGGCGCTAAATTTAAGGGCGGGCGTTCAAATCATATCTTGCCCCACCTGTGGCCGCACCCAAGTGGATGTTTCCGCTATTGCCAAAGAGGTGGAAGAAAAAACAAAGCATTTAAAGATTTCCATGGTCGTTGCCATTATGGGCTGTGTGGTGAACGGACCGGGTGAAGCACAGGGAGCTGATATTGCTTTTTGCGGCGGCAAAGATAGCGGAGCGTTATACGTAGGCGGGAAGTTTGTTAAAAAACTGACAGAAAACTATACAGGAGAAATCCTCGTGCAAATTGAACAGATAATGGAAGAAAGAGATGGAAAAACACAAACTAATATATAAAATTGAAGATAAAATACCTGAATTATTATCCAAGATTCATCTTGATAAAGTTTATTATGACGCACAAAGGCGCAGAGCGCTTGTACTGCTTTTGTCTGATGAGCCTTTGGGCGAAGAAATCTTTTTACAGGTCAAACGCATTATTGCTAAAAACTTGCGAGGCGTTAGAGTTTCTTTGCGTATTGCCGCCCCCAAAAGTGGGCAGGCTTTTTTGGAGAACCCTTCTTTATACGCCGATATTATAACCAAAGCGCTTGCGAGAAAGTATCCCTCTTTGGAATCATGGAAAGATGAAATTTCTTGGAAAAGTCATGAAGGCGCGATTATTGTTGAGTTGCCTGACGCTTTTTCTTTACAATATGCAAGGGAAAATACGATTCAGCAAACCATCGAAAAAGTGATTGAAGGTGTCTTTCAAATCAAACCACCCCTTATTCTTGAAGTGAAAGGCGATACCCAAAAGCGGATGAAGCGTATTGAAGAGGAGCGCAACAAGGAAAGAATCCTTGCACAGGAAGCAATTCGCAAAAAACTTGAGATAGCGGAAGTAAAAAGAACAGTGAAAAAGAAACAATCGCCTAAAATTTATGGCCGAATAATCAAGGGAAAGCCTGTCGAGATAGCTACTTTAACCGAAACTTCTGGCACTGTTATTATTGCAGGACGCCTAATGGATGTTGAACGTAAAGACGTTTCAGGCGGAGAAATCGTGCTTCTTACCTTTATCCTTAATGACTTAACCGGTAGTATAAAGTGCAAGGTGTTTATGCGCTACCGTAGTCGCTGGAAAAAGATGGCTGAAAATCAGCCTGGCGATATTACTCAAGCAGAAATATCCAAGCTTGAAAAGACAATTGAAAGCATCCAAAACAGTCAAGGTTTGTTGGTGTCAGGCGAATGTCAAATGGATACTTTTGAGCGAGACTTGGTGGTGATGATAAATGATATTAGTACCTTTGATCTACCGGTCAGGCGGGACAATGCCGAGCAAAAACGCATTGAATTGCATGCGCATACACAAATGAGCAACATGGATGCCACGGTTTCTGCAAGCGACCTTATCCAGCAGGCGGCAAAGTGGGGGCATCCGGCCATCGCCATTACCGATAGTGGTGTAGTTCAAGCCTTTCCAGAGGCGTTTTTAGCGGCACAAAAGTATAACATCAAGCTGATTCCCGGCCTTGAAGGCTACATGATTGATCGGGGTAAAGCTGTTAAATTGCCCGATGAACGTCCCTTAAACAGTGCCATTGTTGTACTGGACTTTGAAACAACCGGTCTTAATATTCATACTGATCGAATGATTGAAATCGGCGCAGTTAAAATACAGGATGGTAAAGTGGTTGATACTTATTCTACTTTTATCAATCCCGGTACTCCTCTACCACCTGTTATTACAGAAATCACAGGAATTACCGATGGCATGCTTGTTGATGCTCCGACTGCAAAGGAAGCTTTGCCTCAATTAATGGCTTATATCGGTGATGCTGTTATTGCCGCACATAATGCTAAGTTTGATGCGGGTATACTGCGCAGTGAATTGATGCGTATTGGGAAAGATTTTTCCATTCCAATACTTGATACGCTGACACTGGCGCAACAGCTTTATCCCGATTTTAAGCGATATAATCTTGCGTCGGTTTGTAGGGCGCTTGGTGTAAAGCTTAAAAATGCGCACCGTGCCGTACACGATGCCAAGGCTACCGCAGAATGTCTCATTATTATGTTGAGGGAGTTACACAATCGCGGAATTGATAATCTTGGCCAAATTAATCAGCAACTAAACGAGTTGGTCAGAACCCGCCGTAGTCATGTTACCTTACTTGCGACCAACCAACGAGGGATTCAGCAACTAAACGAACTGGTTAGCTTATCTCATCTTGATTATTTTAATCGTGTACCCACTATTCCCAGGGAAGAGATTGAAAAGCGAAGGCACGATTTGCTTATTGGTTCTGCCTGTGAGGAGGGGGAACTATATCAGGCCATACTTGATAGTGCAAGCGATCAAGAACTTGACCGGATGGTTTCTTTTTATGATTATTTAGAAATTCAACCTAAAGGTAATCACAAGACCATGTTGGTTAAGGGTTTTGTCCAAGATGAAAACGAGCTGGATCAAATCAACCAAAAAATTGTAGAGCTTGGTCAAAAACACCAAAAACCCGTCGTTGCAACAGGTGATGTTCATTACCTGAACAAAGAGGACAGTGTTTTTCGCGCAGTGCTTCAATGCGGGCAGAATTTTAGTGATTATGACATTCAGCCCGAAGCTTTTTTTAGAACCACAGATGAAATGCTTGCCGAATTTGCTTTTTTGGGCAAAGAAAAAGCTGAAGAAGTGGTTATATATAATCCACGCAAAATCATGGAAAAAATTGGCGATATGACGCTTTATCCCAAACATCCTGAGAACAAAACCACCTTTGTTCCTAAGTGGGAAACGGCAGAGGACGATATACGAACCATGACCCTCAATCGTGCTCATGAACTTTACGGCAATCCGTTACCTAAGCTTATTCAAGAAAGGCTGAACAAGGAACTAACCGCTATTACAGGTTATGGCTATGCAACGCTCTACAGCATTGCCAACAAGTTGGTTGCGAACTCTTTGGCTAATGGATATTTGGTGGGCAGTCGCGGCTCGGTTGGCTCGTCGCTTGTTGCCACTATGTGTGGCATTACCGAGGTGAACCCGCTTCCGCCGCACTATCATTGTGAACACTGCAAAACTGTTGACTTTGATGTGCCTAAGGAATATCAAGTTGGCGTAGACTTACCAAGAAAAGACTGTCCTGTTTGTCAAAAGCCATTTAGACAGGATGGCTATGATATCCCTTTTGAAGTTTTTCTTGGCTTTAAGGGTGATAAAGTACCGGACATTGATTTAAACTTTTCGGGCGAATATCAAGCAAAAGCGCACGCCTATGTGGAAGCGCTGTTTGGTGAAGGCTTTGTGTACCGCGCGGGTACCATTGGCACTTTGCAAGATAAGACTGCTTACGGCTTTGTACATAAATATCTTGAAAAAAGTGGGAAAAGCGCAACCAACGCTGAAATTGCTCGATTGGCAGCGGGTTGTGTTGGCGTTAAACGAACCACCGGCCAACATCCCGGAGGTCTTGTTATTCTTCCCAAAGACTACAAAATTGAGCAGTTTACCGCCGTTCAGCATCCAGCGGATAAGGTGGAGCAGGGGATTATAACCACTCACTATGACTTTCGCTCCATGCATGATATTTTAGTCAAACTGGATGTTTTAGGGCATGATGACCCGACCATGATTTATCAGCTTGAAAAACTAACCGGCGTGCACTATACCGATATTCCCTTAAACGACCCTAAAGTCATGTCTTTGTTTTCTTCGCCAGAGGCATTGGGGGTAACTGAGGAACAAATTCAATGCGCTACTGGCACTTTGGGTGTGCCCGAATTTGGTACGACTTTTGTTAGGCAAATGCTCCTTGACACCAAACCTACAACTATGTCTGAGCTGATACGTATTTCTGGCTTATCCCATGGAACAGATGTTTGGCTTGGGAATGCTAAAGATTTAATTCTTGACGGTACTGCGACTTTGAAAGACTGCATCTGTATTCGTGATGATATCATGAACTACCTCATCAGTATGGGATTACCCGCAAAGCTTTCCTTTGATATTATGGAAAATGTGCGCAAAGGCAAAAAATTGGCGCCCGGTACCCATATGGAAGATGCCATGCGTGAGAAACTGGTGCCTGAATGGTTTATTGAAAGCTGTAAAAAAATAGGCTACATGTTTCCAAAAGGTCACGCTGTTGCCTATGTAACGATGGCACTACGTATCGCATGGTTTAAAGTGTATTACCCGCTTGCCTATTATTCAGCATACTTCAGCATCCGTTCAAAAGGATTTGATGCGGAGCTTATGGTGACACAAACCATGTACCTAAAACATATGTTGGCAGAGTTGCAAGCAAAAGATCAAAAAGAATTACAGGGTAAAGAAAAAGATATGATTGTAGCTCTTGAAGTTGTAATTGAGATGAACGAAAGGGGCTTTACATTCTTGCCGGTTGATTTAAATCGCAGCGCCGCTACAGAGTTTTTGATTGAAGGAGACAACAAACAGCTGCGCTGCCCGTTTACTTCTTTGCCTGGTTTTGGTGAACAAGCCGCTTATTCTATCGTGGAAGAACGGGAAAAGCATCCGTTTATTTCAGAAGAAGACTTGAAAAAACGTACTAAAGTAACTCAAACAGGCATCGATCAACTGCGTAGATGTGGTGGTTTAAGCGAGTTGTCGGTAACTAATCAGCTTAGTTTTTTCTAAATTTTTCAAGGTATTGATTCATATCAAACGGGTAAAGGGGTTCATCTTTTCTCAGGTATAACGGGTGATGCGGATGACCGGCTTTGGTGATTTTTCCGGCACAAACAAACTGTGCGTGCATGGCTTTAGCGATATCCACAAAATCGATCAAGCAAGCGCTTAGGTATGGTCGCTTTTCAACTACCGTGCCCCACGCAACCCAAAGGGTAGGGTAATCACCGCAAAGGGACAGACAATATTGTAGCGCTTTGAGATTTTCTTTGTGTAAGGACAGATTGAAGAAATAATCCAGATGATTGGGTGAGGTTGCGCGCTGGGGATAAAGGTTAAGCATCAAAAAGCTGTCAAAACCGTTGACAGTTCGAATTCGGTTGACACTTTTAAGCGTATTATCAAGCGCATCAGGTGCTGCGGTTGAAGGGTTAATGCCTACACATATCAGAGGTTTTTTGCCAGTCGTACCCAAAATATAACGATATTCGGCATAAAATGGCGGAACAAACAGCCAGCCGGGCGGCTGCGTGGCTTCCGCTTCACGAAAAGCTTCGTCAAATGGTAGATGGGTTAATTGCGTTGTTTCGTTTATGGGTATGTGTGCCATTGAGTGCCTCCTTTATGTAACCATCATATACTAAACGCACAAACAAATAAAGAAGCGGAGAAATTCGATTCTTTTATAAATGGTGGGGCAAGCAAATTAGAGTTATAATCCTTGATAAAAATGGTCATCAAGGTTGAATTGAAGTAAAAAAAACTATATAATACTTGTATCATCCCTAAAAGGAGGTTATTGTGATGGAGTTTAAGTTGAAAAATGACTTGGGCACTGTTTATATTTCAGAAGAGGTTATGTTAAAGATTGTTGGCTACGCAGCGCTTGAATGTTATGGTATTGTTGCGATGAGTTCAAAGAGAGCCAAGGATGGCATAGTCGAATGGTTGGGCCGTGAAAATCTCTCCAAGGGTGTTCAAATACGTGAGGTGGACGGCAAACTGGACGTGGATTTATATATCATCGTTGAATACGGAATTAGTGTAACTGCTGTATGTAATGCAATTAAAGAAGTTGTCAAATACAAGCTTGAAAGCATGACCGGTGTTGAAGTACGTAACGTTAACATAAACGTTGAAGGCATTCGTATTTAACGGAGGAACGATACATTGATAAAAATCAAAACGATTGATGCAGTTCTATTTCGGGAAATGGTTAATGCCGGAGCAGTACTTTTAGAAAAAAACCGTGATGCGGTTAACGCATTGAACGTTTTTCCAGTTCCTGATGGCGATACTGGTACCAATATGTCGATGACCATGATGTCTGCCGTCAAAGAACTGAATGCAAAGGAATGCATGAACGCAGGTGAAGCCGCCGCTGTTATGGCCAAGGGTGCCCTGCGAGGCGCAAGAGGAAACAGTGGGGTTATCTTGTCTCAGCTTTATCGAGGGTTTTCTAAGTCTTTAGCGGGACATGAAACCATTACTCCTATAGCTTTTGCCGAAGCGATGACCAAAAGCGCTGAATCCGCGTATAAGGCTGTAATGAAACCCAGGGAAGGAACTATTTTAACAGTAGCAAGGGTAATTGCTGAGGAGGCGCTTAAACAAGCCAAAACTGCACCTGAAGATTACGATGCGCTGTTTAAAGTGATTCTTTCGAGCGGGGAAGCCATTCTGGCTAAGACGCAGGAAATGCTTCCCGTTCTTAAGCAAGCTGGCGTAGTTGATGCTGGCGGACGAGGCCTACTTATTATTTATGCCGGCTACGCAGCAGTACTGAGAGGTGAAGCCATTGACGATGCCCTGATTGATATGTCTAGGGACGTTCGAAGCGAAGAAGGTGGGGAGCTTTCACCAGAAAACTCAAGCTTTGGTTACAGCGTTTCATACTCTTTAGCTTATCAAACATCGGATGCTTTTGAAGCGGATATATCTGGCCTACGCAGACGTTTGCAGCGTATTGGCGATACTGTTCAAGTGCAGGACGATATGTTTCCCATGCTTGTTCAGGTTTGTACCGATGACCCAGGCAAGGCGCTTCAATACGGTTGTGCGTTGGGCCCTATCTTGGATATTGATGTTAAAAACCTGTCCGTAACTGTCGAAAGTTTGCAGCAACAGCAGGAAATGAAAAAGTACGGTATTGTATCGGTTTCTCTTGGCGATGGTTTCCGTGCGATCTTTAAAGATTTAGGCGTTGATCAAATTGTCGATGGCGGTCAAACCATGAATCCGAGCATTGAAAACTTAGAACAAGCTATTAACGCAATTCATGCTGAAAATATCTTTATTCTTCCCAACAACGGCAATGTATTTTTGGCGGCAAAGCAGGCTGCTGAGCTATCAGGGAAGAAAGTAAGTGTTTTGCCCACCAAAAATGTGGCGATGGGCATAGCGGCTATTATCGCTTTTGAAGAAGACCTTGATATTCAAGCCAACGAAGAGAGAATGAATGAAGCTGCGGAACGCGTTCGCACCGGAACAATAACCTTTGCTGTACGTGACAGCGAGTTTGAGGGACTGCATATTTCCGAGGGCAGCATTATTGGCCTGAATAACGGGCATGTAACTGTTTGTACTGACTCTAAGGAAACGGCTGCGCTTGAGCTGATGAAGCAAATCGTAACAGACGACGACAGCGTCATTACCGTTTATTATGGCCAGGATACTCTGGAAGAGGAAGCACAAGTACTTGGGCAGATGATTGCCGATTCTTACGATCACTGCGATGTGGATGTGCAAAACGGTGGTCAGCCTCTATACTATTACCTGTTAAGTGTAGAATAAGCTTTGGGAGCATTTTTTGCAACTATCAGACGTTAAAGGTCTCGGAAAAAACCGCCTTCAAGCATTGCAGAAGGCGGCTATTCTTGGTGTAAAAGATTTATTGGCGTACCTACCAATTTATTATGATGATTGTACGGAACATATCCCTATTAACCAAATGAGGGTTGGGGAAGCCTGCTGTTTCCAGGGTAAAATATTGAATTCACCTTCAATACGTTACTTTGGCAAGTTATCCATGGTCAATATCAAGGTGGATGACGGTACTGGAATTTTATCAGTTGTTTGGTTTAATCAACCTTGGATGTGTAATCAATTGTCATTAGGAATGACGATCAGACTTCATGGTCGCTTGACAGAAAAAAACAATATAATTTCGGTTGTCAATCCCAAAATAGTTGATAAAGCCGAAATATACCCTCGCTATGCTACCATAAAGGGTATTCCGCAAAAGGTACTTGTTTCAGCCATTGAGCAATGCACGCAAGAAATTGAAAGGTATTTCACGGATCATTTACCCCTTCCGCTTCGTATAAAGTATGCTTTAATGGATTTATCTGCAGCTATCCGTCTTTCTCATTATCCGCAGCAAATGGACGGTTTGCTTGAAGCTGCAAGGAGAATAAGCTTTGAAAAGTTGATTCATTATCTGTTGGCGGTCAGAGCTTCAAGGGGAAATAAGCAACAAGGAATTATTTTTTCCACTTCCGATTCTTTGGTTAACCGTTTTATTCAAGCTTTGCCTTTTAACTTAACGCAAGCACAGAGCAAAGCGATTGACAGCGTACGGGCTGATTTATCAAGCGGTACGGCTATGAATCGCTTATTGCAAGGCGATGTGGGCTCAGGCAAAACGGTGGTGGCTCTGGATGCGGCCTATCAATGCATTGTGAGCGGCTATCAATGCGCGCTGATGGCTCCAACAGAAATGCTTGTTCATCAACACATGAAAACAGCGCAGCAACTTTTTGAGCCCCTTGGGATACGCTGTGGTCTTTTACTCGGTTCAATGAAAGCGTTGCAGAAAAAGAAAGCTCTCCAAACAATCAGTGAAGGGAAATGTCAGCTCATTATTGGTACACATGCCCTTATATCTTCAAAAGTACAATATCGGCGATTAGGGTTGGTCATTACCGACGAACAGCATCGATTTGGGGTAAGGCAGCGTAAAGAATTAGAGAACAAGGCGTATACCCGAGTACCTCATACTTTAGTCTTGTCCGCTACTCCCATTCCTCGTACGGTCGCTTTGGTTTTATATGATGATCTTGATATCTCCATCATCGATTCAATGCCAGCGGGACGCTTGCCAGTGATTACTCGCATTGTGCCTGATGATAAACGTGAAGCTATGTATCAGTACATTCGCCAGCAAGCCTTACTTGGCAATCAGGCGTATATTGTTTGTCCTCGTTTAGATGACGGAGAAGACGAAGCGCGAAGTGTAAGAGAACTATTTGACGAGTTAAGCGAAGGGATGCTTCAAGGAATTCAACTCGGCTTGGCCTATGGTAGTCAAAAACCTGAAGAAAAAATAGAAATGCTTAACGGCTTTGCTTACGGTAAAATTTCTGTTTTGATTGCTACGACTGTTATTGAAGTGGGAATTGATGTCCCCAATGCTACTATCATGGTTATTGAAAACGCCGACCGTTTTGGGCTTTCACAGCTCCATCAGTTACGTGGCAGGGTTGGGCGAGGAACCAAGCAGAGCTGGTGTTTTCTTCTTGGCAGACAAAATGAGCGGTTGGAAGTGATGGTAGAAAGTAATGATGGTTTTTTTATTGCTCAAAAAGATTTTGAATTACGTGGACCAGGTGACCTTCTTGGTTCACGTCAACATGGTTTTAGTGATATTATGTCTGAGGGCTATGATGTGCGCCTGATTGAACAGGCAAAGGAATGCACGGAACTTCTTGCCAGTGACATTTCATATCGTGATTCTTTTAATATTTTAACCAAGCAGGCCATCGAGAGATATCAATCAGCTATCGAATCAACAGCTTTTAATTGAGGTGAAGTGTGAATTGTATTTATTTAGACAATGCAGCCACTACCCGTTTAGATAAGCGGGTGCTTGATAGTATGCTCCCCTTTTTACAAGAATATTATGGCAATCCCTCTGGTATCTACCGGATGGGACGAGAAGCAAGAAGCGCTGTGGAGTATGCACGTCAGCAAGCAGCGGACGCCTTAAACTGTAAGCCGAGCGAAATTTTTTTTACTTCTGGCGGCACGGAAAGCAATAATTGGGCTTGTATTTGCGGCGCGCAAGCAGGTTTAAGAAAAGGAAAACATATTATCACGTCTGAAATTGAGCATCCTGCCGTGCTCAAATGTTTTGAACAGCTAAGTTTTAATGGCTTTGAAACGACATACCTGCAAGTGAATCGTCAGGGAATGGTAGATGTTGATTTACTTCGTGAGGTCATTCAAAAGGATACCGGTTTTATATCTATAATGATGGCTAACAACGAGATTGGGACATTGCAACCTGTTAAAGAAATAGCTTGTGTAACAAATGCACAGGGCATCCTTTCTCATACAGATGCTGTTCAGGCTTTTGGTTCCATCCCTATTGACCTGCAAAATTTGAAAGTGGATTTACTTTCGCTCTCGGCGCATAAATTTTATGGTCCTAAAGGAGTTGGTTTACTCTATATTCGTGAAAATACAAAAATTGACCCTTTTCATTTGGGAGGCGAGCAAGAAAGAGGAAGACGTGCGGGAACGGAAAATGTTGCCGGCATTGTTGGTATGGGTATGGCAATGCAACTTGCCAATGAGAATCTTCAAAAAAATTCGACAAAAATAATTAAGTTACGAACTTTACTAATTGATAGGGTCATGCAATCGATTCCCGGTGCCCATTTGAACGGTTCGCCTGTTGCACGACTTGGCAACAATGCTCACTTTGTTTTTGATGGCGTTCCTTCCGCTGTTCTACTTCCCTTACTTGATCAAAACGGTATTGCCGCATCGGCCGGTTCTGCTTGTATGGCAGGAACGACCATGCCTTCGCATGTATTAAGAGCCATCGGCTATACAGAGGAAGAAGCCCAAAACGGGATTCGCTTAACCCTTTCTTTTCTAACAACCGAAAGAGAAATACTTGAAACGGTTGATATTCTGGCACGCCTTGTTTCCCATATCAGGAGGTTTTATGACTAAGCGAATTAATGGTTTCACAGACGGTTTACGCCAAAGTTTATTGACGGAGATAACCGAACTGTATTCCTATGAAACAAGTAAGGATGAATTTTTACCTATTGACTTTGCAGAAAAATTATCTAAATTTACTGCCGCAATCAATCGCGAAATTTCTGTATACATTGATCGAAACGGCAAGATATGTGATATTTCTATTGGCCAGGATACGCAGATACAGTTGCCCAATATTACAAGACGCACCAGCGAATATGGCTTATCGAAAATTCGTTGCATTCACACCCATCCAAATGGTTCCTCCAAACTTTCACCGGTAGATATCAGTGCGCTTCAAAATTTGCGCCTGGATGCCATATGTGCCATCGGCGTTGATGAAAACGGGTTTGTCACAGGTGTAAGCGCCGCCTTCTTAAATGGGTATGACGAAGAAGGTTTACCAATTGTTGAAGAAGAAAGAAATATTCCTTTAAGCAAAATTCCGCAAGTGACATGGATGGAGATGATTTTGTCGGCAGATAGCATCATGAAAAAACATCTTCATACGGTAGAGGAAGAGCCGGAGCGAGTGATTCTTATCGGTATTGAAAGTGAGGAAAGTTTAGATGAATTGGCAGAGCTTTGTGATACTGCCGGTGGATTAGTCGTAGGAAGATTTTTTCAAAACAGAACAGTTCCTGATAAAACAACCTATTTTGGAAGTGGACGTATAGAAGAGCTTGCGCTTGAAGTTCAATCCTTGCGAGTAAACCTGATTATCAGTGATGATGAACTAACTACTGCTCAGATTTTCAACATTCAACAGCGTACGGGCTGTCGAACAATTGACCGAACGGCTCTTATTTTAGATATTTTTGCCCGTCGTGCCGTAACAGCCGAGGGGAAATTACAGGTAGAGCTTGCACAACTAAATTACCAATCCAGCCACCTTATTGGAAAGGGGCTTGTTCTATCTCGCTTAGGCGGTGGTATCGGTACCAGGGGACCGGGCGAAACAAAACTGGAAGTGGATCGACGCAGAATCCGTGAAAAAATGACTGATTTGCGTTCAAAACTAAAGATACTTGGAGAACAACGGAAGCTAATGCGCAAGCAGCGTACGGATAGCGGTTTGCCTGTTGTTGCCTTGGTAGGTTATACTAACGTTGGTAAATCCACTTTGCTGAATTTACTTTCCGCTTCGTCTGTATTTGTTGAGGATCGCTTGTTTGCGACTCTTGATCCCGTATCCCGTAAACTTACCTTGCCCGATGGCAACGAGGTTATTTTGGTTGACTCTGTAGGGTTTATCAGAAAATTACCCACCGAGCTTGTGGAGGCGTTTAAGTCTACTTTGGAAGAGGCTGCATTGGCCGATTTACTTGTTATTGTATCGGATGCTTCCTCAGAGCAGGCTTATGAGCAGCATCAGGTGGTTGAGGAAGTGCTTGCTCAATTGGGCGCCGGTGATCGTGCTCGAATTGAGGTCCTAAACAAGTGTGATCAACCAATCACCGATGAAGCCCTGAAAATTCAGGGAGCGATTCGCCTGTCAGCTAAAGAAGAAACGGGCATCGATGAGCTGCTTCAGGCCATTGAGTACCATTTTGCCCACTTGCGGCGTAGATACGCCCTACTTGTTCCTTTTAGTCAGTATGCGTTGCTAAATGATCTCCGTAGCTGGGGGATAATCGAGCTGGAGGAGCATAAGGATACAGGCACCTATGTGGTTGTTCAGCTTGACGATGCCTCTTTTGGCAAACTGAGTGCAAAATTTCGGAGTGAAATTAAGGAGGTTTAACGCGCGTGTTACCCAATATCATAGCCCTGCTCTTGACCATACTGTCCTTAGGTACACAAAGCCTTGATGCTTACGCCTATGAAGCCATGCCTGGCGGCAATCTTTTTCTTATCAATCGTACCTATAAGGTTGACAGACTCTACGTCCCTGATGATTTGGTTGTGGTTGACGTTGAAAAAACCAATCCTGAAATTACTATGAGAAAGGAAGCCGCTACTCAGCTTAAAGCCATGTTTGAGACGGCCAAAACAGAGAAAGGCTATATTTTAGTAGCCGTTTCAGGTTTTCGCTCTTACGGGACGCAATCAGCCATTTACAAGCGAAAGGTTGAGGTAACAGGCAGTAAACAAAAAGCAAATCTGTATGTTGCCCCTCCCGGTTGCAGTGAGCATCAACTGGGTTTGGCGATGGATCTTGGACGAAAGGATACAATGGGACTTAACGAAAGCTTTGGCGAGAGCCCTGAAGGACAATGGGTTGCTCAAAACGCCCATCGCTTTGGTTTTATTATTCGTTACCAGAAGGAGTGGACAGAAATTACCGGGTATGCATATGAACCGTGGCACGTACGTTACGTTGGAGTTGAACACGCATCACGAATCTATATGATGAATATCCCCTTAGAACACTATATTGATTTGATTTTTGAAGCACAAAGGCAGAATCTCTTACAACAATCCATGGTGGTTAATCAATGAAACGAGCATTAGCTTTACTGGCGACAATTCTTATTTTTTTTACAAATAGCAGCTTTGCTACTTTTCCCGTTTGGGAATATGCAATCGACCCCTTAATTTTAGAAGATTTGCACGACTATCTTGTTTTGACCAGCAAAGAGACTTTGCTGGATGCGAGTTATATTCCGCAAGACTTAGTCAAGGTAAAGGTTCACGCCACCAATCCGGGCATGGAGTTGCGACAGGTTGCTGCCCGAGCTCTTGAAAAAATGTTTCAAGCAGCAAAAGAAGATGGCTATACCCTTTATCTAAAAAGCGCATACCGCAGCTATCAAACACAAAAGACCATGTATAAAAATCGCTTGGAAAAATATTCTCGTGATGATGGCGTAGTAGCATTTCCCGGCTCGTCCGACCACCAAACAGGTTTAGCGGCGGACATTCTCAACTATGCCTGGACACAACAGGACGGTATGCGGCCTGAATTCTCTGAAACAAAAGAAGCGCAATGGATGGCCGAGAACTGCCACAGGTTCGGCTTTATCTTACGCTATATGGAGGATAAACAGGAAATAACCGGCATTATCTTTGAGCCTTGGCATTTTAGATACGTTGGCCTTGAATGTGCTGAATATATCATGTCAAACCACCTCTCCCTTGAAGAATTTACACAAGAAGTTAAAGATGCCATTATGGATTTTGAGCAGTTGGGAGGAGATTTTCGGTTGTATTGCGAGGAACTCAAGCGTTTACCGCCACCGATCGTTTTAGATAACGAGGAAGACGGAGAAGTATCACTCTTCTATACATCGCCATGAAAAAGACAATCGCTACTATATTGCTTGTTCTTATATTTTCGTTATCTAGCGCATCAAATGATGTTCCTGATCTCTATGAACCGGGGGGTAATCTGTGCGTCATCAACAAAGAAAATAAGCTGCCGGCTTCTTTTGTACCAGCCGATTTAGTCACACCCAACGTAGGTACCCGAAAAGCGAGCTTACAAGATAAGATTGACCTGACTGACGAAGCGGCTAACGCGCTTGAAAAAATGTTTTATGATGCCTCTCTTAAAAAAGGGTATGTTTTGTATGCTGTTTCCGGTTATCGAACCTATGGTATGCAACAGCTTAATTATAAAGCCAAAGTCCAGCAAACAGGTAATGAGCATACCGCAGGGCTTACGGTTGTGCCGCCCGGGGCTAGCGAGCATCAACTTGGTCTGGCGATGGACATTCAGTCCAATAAATTCAAGTCACTGGATGTCACTTTCGCTGAAACGGATGAGGGGAAATGGCTGCTTGAACATTCTAGCAACTATGGCTTTATTCTTCGCTATCCCAAAGACAGGGCAGACATAACAGGTGTTGCCTATGAGCCGTGGCATTACCGCTATGTAGGTATCAACCACGCTAAAGCCATTAAGCAGCTCAATTTAACCCTTGAAGAGTATGTGGACTTTGTTAAACAGCTTCCAAATAGTTTGGTTAAGGATGCTAACCACTTTTTATTAATCGGCTTGGTTACACAAATAATGGCAGGACAGAAGGTAAGTATTTCTTATCACGGTACTTTGGATGAACTTGAGAAGCTTTCGCAACCATTTTTACCTGATGGCATAAGTTTTGTGTCAGCCCAAAGTGTGGATTTTCCAAAAGATGAAGCTTTCGATACGCCAAGGGTACTAGAAGATGCAGAAGTAAGTATATTTTCTACGATGGGCGATTGATTTTTGTGAAAATCTTGAAGTGGCTTAACAAAGCATGGTATATTGTTGTAGGACAAATATTTTAATCAATTGGAAAGGGACAATGAACAAATGAAATTTTTTACTGGATTTAGAGTTAGAGCTGCCTTAATTAAACAGCAGAAAGGCGACATTGAAGGTGCGAGAAGAAGTTACGCTGAACTCTATGACAATAAAGTGCTTTTAGCTTCTTATTTACTGCCCTACTCATTACTTTTAATACGTGCAGGTGAATATGAAAAAGCAAAACAAGTTTTGCTTGATGCGCAAAAAGCACCCGACCTGAATTTAGAAAGAAAGCAGCAGTTATATGTCAACTATGGTGTGGCGCTCTGGAAGTTGGGCGATGAAGAGGGCGCTATCCGTAACTTAGAGGCGGCTCACCATAAGTATCCTTCGGGAATTGTGTATCAAACGCTAGGTTATCTGTATATTGAACAGGGTAACAAAGAGAAAGCCCTATCCTATAACGAGGAGGCACTGGAATATGACCACGAGGACCCGATTGTTTTAGACAACATGGGGCAAACTTTCTACCGTTTGCTTAACGATAAGGAAAGAGCTTTAGAGTATTTTAAAAAGGCCCATAAAATTAGCTCTACCAAGATAGATACACTCTACTTCCTTGCCAAGTATGATATCGAAAATGGAAACAATAAGGCTGCGCTTGAAAAAATAGAAATCGCCCTTGCGGGAAATTTTTCTCCTCTTAACTATGCTACCGAAGAAAAATTAAATCACCTCAAAGCTCAAATTAAAGAATAAGCATGCTCTCTGATTTTAATTTTGAAAACTTACCCATGAAACTATATAAGCTGGCAATTTATATTCCGGCTGTTATATTAGCGATTATTTTACATGAAATTGCGCATGGGTATGTGGCTTACCGTTGCGGCGATGAAACCGCCAAGAATGACGGTCGCTTGTCTCTTAATCCCCTCAAGCACGTCGATCCGCTCGGTGCGTTGTTTCTTCTTATCTTTCGTGTAGGTTGGGCGAAACCTGTGCCAATCAATTTAGGCCGCCTAAGAAGACCTTTGCGGGATAGTACCTTGGTTGCTTTGGCAGGGGTTACGGTAAATTTTCTTTTGTTTTTGTTTTTTTCTTTTACCAGCATTATCTTATGTAGCAGTTTGTATTCCGCTGAAGCTATATCCGCTTTAGGCCGTCCATTTTTTCTAAGAATGGATAGCTGGGGCTATTTACTTCAGCTTTCGCCTGAAACTTATTTGTATCTTGAGCCAGTCATAAAAACTAAGTGGTTATTACCCATCCAAACATTTGTTCTCTTTAGTGCGCAGATTAATCTTGGGCTGTGCTTATTTAACCTTCTTCCCTTTCCACCGCTTGATGGGTTTCATGTGGTTAATAACATATTTTTTAAAGGGAAACTTAACTTATCTGATAGAGCCTTCGTGATCTTACGGGTAGTGTTTTTAATTTTGCTTCTTTTTACAGATGTCGTTGGTGAGCGGATATCAACTGTAATGCTGTGGGTTCAGACCAGTGTGGTTAATGTTCTTTTGATGCTTGCTGGAGGAGTGTAACTTTGTCAACACTTACTTTACATTTAGATCAGTTTGAAGGTCCGCTTGATTTGTTGCTTTTTTTGGTTGGTAAAGCAAAGATTGATATTAAGGATATCTTTATTTCTGACATAACTGAGCAATATATTGCCGCTATCAACGCCCAAAACGCTTGGGATATGGATGATGCGAGCGATTTTATACGTATGGCATCAACTTTGTTACAAATCAAGAGCAGGGCCTTGTTACCGAGGCAGGAACCTTTACCGGAAAATGATCCTGAGATGATACTCATTCGCCAGCTTGAAGAATATGCAGCTCTTAAAGAAGTTGCACAGGAAATGAAAGGGTTTGAAACTGCTGCCGCGAAAATCCATGAAAAACTACCTGAAGAATATCCTTTGCCGCCTCTGACCTTTGAATTAACCGGACTTTCCTTGGAAGGTTTAACCGAAGCATTTGCTAATGTTCTTGCGCGATTAGCAGAAAGAAACGCTTTTGATGCCCTGCCTACCACTCGCAGGATTGTACGAGAAGAATTTACCGTTCCTCAGTTGATGGGTAGAATTATGAAAGAGCTACGCCATCATAGCGTAAGTTTTGTTTCGCTTTTAAGTGAAGAAATGGCAACTCGAGAAGAAGTTGTAACCTTATTTTTGGCGGTTCTTGAACTATTAAGAACGGGGAAGATTCTTTGTAAGCAAAACAAGACCTATGATGATATTATTATCCGTAAAACAACCTAAAGGAAAAATGATGGAAGAAAAAAAGAAATTAGTTAATATTTTAGAGGCTATTTTGTTCGTGGCTGGTGATCCTGTCAATATTGAAGACTTAACCCAAAACTTAAATTTGACAGAGCTTGAAATCCTTCATGCCGCTGACCAACTGGAAAGCCGTTATGAATCCCAGAACAGCGGTATTGTCCTTAAGCGTTTTGGTAATCATTTGCAGCTTGGGACACGCTCTGATTATGCTGTATACATCGAAGACATGTTGCAGCCGGTCCAGCGGCAATCACTTTCCAGATCTGCCCTTGAAACCCTTGCTATTATTGCCTATCGGCAGCCGACAACACGCCTTGATATTGAAAAAATCAGAGGCGTTAAAAGTAATTATTCCGTACAGTCGCTGCTGGCTAAAAACTTAATTGAAGAGGTGGGTCGGCGGGATACCATTGGGCGACCTATTTTGTATGGAACGACCGATCAGTTTCTTTCCCATTTTGGCATCACTTCTCTTAGTGAACTTCCCGATTTACCGGACATACCTTCCATGGATAAACAAATAGAAACAACCTCCGAAGATTAGTCCGGAGGCTGTTTCATTTAGAGGGTTATGCCCATAAATTATTTGGGTATACACCGCTGTCGGACAATTGTGCGAGGTTTTCTTTTACAATGGGAGTATCTGAGGGGTTGGTTACTCCAAACCAGCGGTCAGATGAGCGAAGGACTTTAACACTGCATTTTCCTTCCTTAAGCAAGCTTCCAACTACGGTAGGCAACAAATATTCATGCTTCAAGGGATTGGTGGTCATTGCTTCACGATAGAAGGCCGCAAAGCCTTCGTCAAGACGGTCAATGTAGTCAGGTGTAAATCCCCACATGTTCATAGAAACAATGTCATCGTAGGACAGGCGATGGTACGTGTGGTTATCCTCAGTATACAGCGGACCATCTACGCTGTTAATAATATGAAGGCGTTCAATTACATGATTTAGCATTCCATCGTCATTAATGCTGCAAACTCCGCGCGATACATGACCGGACTCTGACAGTGTTTTACCAAGCTCAAAGCCGACCATAGAATACTGACTAGGCTTGGGACTGCTTGCCAGATATTGATATATGGTTTGATAGGCCGATCTGCCATAGAAATCATCGCCGTTGATGGTACAAAACGGTGCGTCAATGTAGGGTTTACAGCATAGAACCGCATGTGCAGTTCCCCAAGGTTTAATCCTTTCGGTGGGGACTTTTAAGCCTTCAGGCAGTTTATCCAGTTCCTGGAAAACATATTGTACATCCATGACCTCTTCAGCCTTGTGGCCGATAAAATCACGAAAATCATTTTCGATTCTATGATTGATAATGAAAATGACCCTCTCAAAACCCGCTTGTTTTGCATCATAAATAGAGTAATCGATCAACCCCTCGCCATTACGCCCAAAAGGCGTCATTTGTTTAAGGCCGCCAAAGCGGCTACCGATACCGGCGGCCATAACCACAAGAATAGGTTTTTGCATAATGTACCTCCAAACCATTGAATTTTTGTTCCGTAACAAGTATACTCTAAATTGTCTTGAAAGAAAAGTAAAGACAGGTGAGGCAGATGAAAAACACAGATGATTTTTTATTAGACGAGGAAACAGAACGAAAAAGAGATCGGCTCAGGTTTGCTCAAGGCATGAGTGATTTTGTAGCTGTCGTTATTGGCGTAGGCCTTATTTTGTTGTTAGTCCTTTTGTTGGTCAGCCTGCTTAACTGGCTCAAGGATGACCTTTGGTTCATGTTTGGATTTTTGTTTGAGTCATGATTGTTACTTCTTGGAATCAACTGCATAAGGACATTCTCAACTGCACGGCTTGCCCTTTACATCAGGGAATTAGGCATAAAGTGGCAGGGCAAGGAGACCCTAATGCTACAGTCATGATTGTGGGCGAGGGACCGGGTGCTCAAGAAGATCTAAAAGGGATTGCTTTTATTGGCGCGGCCGGTGAACTGCTTACAAAAATGTTGGCGGCCATTCATATAGATCGTAAGGACGTTTATATCTCCAATGTTATCAAATGTAGGCCACCGAATAACCGTACGCCAACCATGCAGGAGTGCAATCAATGTTTACCTTTTCTTCGCCAACAGTTTGCGCTTGTCCGTCCACAAATTATGTTGCTGATGGGTTCTACTGCCCTTAAAGCTTTGCTGTCGCCTGAATTAACTATCACAAAATCAAGGGGGAAGTGGGTGGAGCGAAAAGGTATTTGGATGCTTCCAACATACCATCCCGCCGCATTGCTAAGGGATCCGGCCAAAAAAATAGAAGCTTGGCATGATATGCAGTTACTTGAAAGCAAGTTAAAAGAACTGGACAGTTTAATTTGACGGGAGAGGTTGTTCATCTTATAATGTTTCTAAGGAGGCATGTATGGAGGATTTTTTAACTTATTTACCCTATATTATCAGCGGAGTATTGGCTGCGGGACTTTTCGCATTTGAGGTTTTAATGCCTGGTTTTGGAGCTGCGAGTATTTCAGGCGGTATTCTTTTTCTGCTGGACATTCTTTTGCTTCTAAAAAACCATGGTGCAACGGCTGCTCTTGGGGGGGCATTGGTTATTTTGGCCTTGACTGGTATTTTTTCCTTTGTTCTCCTTAAAACAGGCTTTAGGAGCAAATTTAGTTCCCTGGTGCTAAGTGATTCCTCAACTAAAGAAGAAGGTTACCGAGCGGCTGATGATCTTGACGCACTGGTAGGAAAGCGTGGAACGACTGTAACCCCCCTTCGTCCGAGCGGTATCGGTTTGATTGAAGAACAACGCTATACTGTTCAGACTGCCGGCGAATATGTAGATAAAAATACGCCCATTGTTATCACGAGAGTGGAGGGCGGAAAACTTTTTGTAGAACAAGAAAGGAAATAGTTTCTCATGATCTATCCAGAAATTACCTTAGTAGTTATTATTGTTGCTGTTGTCGCGGTAGCGGTTGTTTTTTTCCGCTATGTGCCTATCGGATTATGGATTAGGGCGCGTGCGTCGGGTGTTCCGCTTACCATCGGTATGCTCATTGGTATGCGGCTGCGTAAAATTTCACCCGTCCGGTTGGTAAATGCGCTTATTACCGCTAGCAAGGCTGGACTTAATATCACCATGAATCAGCTGGAAAAGCATGTGTTAGCAGGTGGTAATATCGAACGAGTTATCAAGGCGCAGATTTCTGCCCAACAAGCGGGTTTGCCTCTACAGTTTGAACAGGCTTGTGCTATCGACCTTGCAGGACGTGATGTATTACAGGCAGTTCAGATGAGCGTTAACCCCAAAATTATTGAAACGCCGCCCGTTTCCGCTATGGCGATTGATGGCATTGAGCTACGTGTTAAAGCTCAAGTGACCGTTCGCACCAACATCCAGCAGTTGGTTGGCGGTGCCGGAGAAGAAACAATTATTGCCCGTGTTGGCGAAGGTATCGTAACGACTATTGGTTCCTCCGCCACCCATAAGGCTGTGCTTGAAAACCCTGATCTTATCAGCCGCACGGTTTTGGAAAAAGGCTTGGATGCAGGAACAGCTTATGAAATTTTGTCTATTGATATCGCTGACGTAGACGTTGGCCGAAACATCGGTGCACAGCTTCAAATGGATCAAGCGGAAGCAGATCGGCGCATCGCTCAAGCGAAGGCGGAGGAGCGCCGTGCTATGGCCGTTGCTCATGAGCAGGAAATGAAAGCTTCGGTTCAGGAGATGCGTGCAAAAGTTGTTCAGGCAGAAGCTGAAATCCCCCTTGCTATTGCTGAGGCTCTACGTACCGGTAAGCTTGGCGTGATGGATTACTATCAACTGCAAAACATTATGGCCGATACCTCTATGCGCGAGGGTATTTCCAAGGCTGCCGAAACGCAGGGGTCACAGAAACAGTCTGGCGAAGAATTAAAGTAATTCGTTATGTTAAGAGGACTTATTATTTACCTTCTTGTTGTGATTGTTTCAAAGTATTTAAGCAGCAAGAAGAAACAGACAAATACTAAAAATACAAAAAATCAGCCGATCAAAGAGAGGGTGCCTCCATCCCAAGGACAAACAAGTTTTGAACTGACTGCGGAATCCGGTCAGCTTTCGGAAAAAGCACCGGTATTTGAACGTGCGCCAAGAACTTTCCAGTCTCTGGAAACCTCATATTCCGACTTTTCTAATCAATCTAGCTTTGAAGAAAAGGGGAGTCAAAGTCTGATGCCGGCTAAGCGTCTTACACATAATACGGCCGTTTCGCAGACGCTGGGTCAGGAAAAAATAATGGCCCAAACAATTATACAAGGCATAGTGTGGCAGGAGATTCTCTCCAAACCCAAAGGATTGCGGGTCGGCTATCGACCCAAAGGATAAGCAATTACAGCACGCCTCAGCGTGCTGATTTAATGTATGAAGGAGGAGAATCTTATGGCGTTTTCATTTGAAAAGCTTAGTAACCCACTTTATTTTCAGGAGAATGTACTACCGCCGCATTCTGACCATGCCTTTTATGCAAGCAAGGAAGAAATGCGTTCAGGCAAGTCAAGCCTAATACATTCCCTGAACGGTGTATGGCAGTTTGCCTATGCAACCAACGAAGAGCAGGTTATTGCAGGATTTGAATCAAAGGAATATTCTTGCAAGAATTGGTCAAAAATTGTAGTTCCGGCTCACATTCAGTTGGAGGGCTATGGTCATCCACAGTACACTAACGTCCAGTATCCTTGGGATGGCTGTGAGGAAGTGGACTTAGGCAATGCGCCGGTAGATTTTAATCCCGTAGCCTGCTATGCTAAATATTTTTATCTTCCCTCAAATTTTAACAAAAAACGAGTATTTCTTTCTCTGCAGGGTGCGGAGAGTTGCGTGGCAGTATGGTTAAATGGGCATTATGTTGGTTTTACCGGTGATTCTTTTACTGGTCACGACTTTGAATTGACGCCATATTTAATTAAAGGCGAAAACAAGTTAGCTATGCGTGTATATAAGTGGTGGTCAGGTAGCTGGATGGAGGATCAGGACTTTATGCGATTTAGCGGTCTGTTTAGAGATGTATATTTGTATGCGGCTTCGGAAATGCATGTTTATGATTTGAAGATTAATACTGTTCTTGATGAAAACTATCAAAATGCCAAAATTGATGGTCAAATTACTTTTCTTGAAGAAAGCAAAGGAACTGTAGACATTGCATTGCGATACGGTCAAGAAACTATTCATTTCATAGAAATGGCCGTTGATGATAAAGATATATCTTTCCAAATTGACGTTGCGAATGCTCATCTATGGTCAGCAGAAACCCCGCACTTATATACCCTTGAAGTTATTTTAAAAAATCAAGATGGAAATATTGTCGAAGCTATTAAAAACCCCGTTGGTATTAGGGAGTTTAAGATTATTGATAAAATCATGTGCATAAATGGCAAGCGCATTATATTCAAGGGTGTTAATCGGCACGATTATAGCGCAGCTAACGGACGGGTGGTTACTGAAGAAGACATTCGTCGTGACCTAATTATCATGAAGCGCAACAATATCAATGCCGTCAGAACCAGTCACTATCCAAACAATTCTGTTCTGTATTACCTATGTGATGAGCTTGGCCTCTATGTTATTGACGAAGCCAACCTTGAAACCCATGGTGTTTGGGAGCAAATGAATATACAGGGAAAAGATATCAACTTTGCTATTCCGGGCAATCACATGGAATGGTGGCCAATGCTGAAAAGCCGAGTTGATTCCGTCTACCAGCGCGATAAAAACCATCCAAGTATTTTGATTTGGAGTTGTGGTAATGAGGCCTTTGGTGGCGAAGTCATTTACAAAATGAGCGAACGTTTCAGGGAGCTTGATCCAAGTCGCCTTGTTCACTATGAAGGCATTCGTCAAGATATGCGTTATCCAGATTCAAGCGATATGATGAGCCATATGTATACGCCTGCTTTAGAGGTAGAGCAATACCTGAAAGAAAATCGTGACAAACCCTTCATCCTTTGCGAATATACACATTCAATGAGCAATTCAAACGGCGCTATGCACTGGTATACCAAGCTTGCCTATCGTGAGCCTCTGTACCAAGGCGGCTTTATTTGGGACTTTATTGACCAATCGCTTATAATGAAAGGTTTTGATGGTAAAGATGTCATGCTCTATGGTGGTGACCATGGTGATCGCCCTAACGATGATGTCTTCTGCGGAAATGGTATTGTATTTGGTGATGGAAAACCAACCCCTAAACTACAAGAAGTTAAATACAATTATCAAGATATATTTATAAAGGCAAATAAAAAGAAAATTAAAATTACAAACCACAGTTTGTTTTTAAATACTTCAGTATACACTTGTGTTGTGTCCTTGCTTCGTGATGGACATTTGGTAAAAACTGTAGTGTTAAACACAGACGTAGCTGCTGGAGAAAAAAAGAGCTATCCGTTACCTTTCGCTCTTCCCACATTACCGGGTGAATACTGTGTACAGGTATCCTTTACTTTGCGTAATAATACCTGTTGGGCACAACTTGGGCATGAGGTTGCCTTTGGTCAAGGAATCTTTAAGGTTGAACAGGGAAATAAACTAGCGACCATTGTGCACGCGCCTCTTCGTATCGTACATGGCGTATTTAATACGGGTATTATTGGCGACCATTTTTCCGTTTTATTTAGTCACGCACAAGGTGGTTTAACCTCCTATCGTTTTGGAGATAGAGAGTTGCTTAAATCGATGCCACGCCCCACTTTCTGGCGTGCGCCCATTGATAACGATACCGGTAACGGCATGCCAGCCCGCTATAGTCAGTGGAAGCTTGCTTCGCTGTATATTTCTAATAAGCTTGCCAAAACAAATCCCTCACGCAGCGAAATAAAACAGCTACAAGATGGTTCAGTTGAAATAAGCTTTGTTTACGGCTTACCGATGGAGCCTTTTGCAGAATGTATTGTTACTTATAGGGTTTATCCATCAGGTGAAGTGAATGTTGTTCAGAACTATTCGCCTGTTGAAGGCTTAATTGAAATGCCTTTATTCGGTTATCAAATGACGCTGGATTCCGATTTCAAATATGTTCGTTACTATGGTATGGGACCGGAAGAAAACTACGTTGATCGAAAAGAAGGAGCGCGTCTTGGAATCTTTGATACGACTCCGCATGAAAACTTGACACCCTATATTCGCCCCCAAGAATGCGGAAACCGTACGGGTATACGCTGGGCAGAACTCACCGACAAAAAAGGCAGAGGCTTTAGATTCACGGCAAACGAAGCTCCCTTTGAACTGGGCGTACTACCTTATACGGCGCATGAAATGGAAAATGCGCGCCATCCAAACGAGTTGCCACCCGTTTATCAGACGGTACTGCGCATCGCATCCCAGCAAATGGGTGTTGGTGGCGATAACAGTTGGGGAGCCCGCACGCATGATGAGTATTTACTGGACGTATCTCAACCCTTACAACTTTCTTTTACCTTCTGTGGAATAACGCAAAGAACGAAAAAATAAAACATAGTAATACGGCCGTTTTCAATGAGAGGAACGGCCGTATTTTCATACTTATTAAAAAGTATGAAACTTTAAATCATGTAAATCTGAAAAGTCAGTTTAGACTTTATTATACCCATTTGGGTTACTCTTTTGCCAGTTCCAGCTATCTTGGCACATGTCTCTTAGGTTTTTTTTGGCTTCCCAACCAAGCAATTTCTTTGCACGACTTGCGTTGGCATATACGGTAGCCACATCGCCCGGGCGACGGGCGTCGATTACATACGGGACCTTCACTTGGTTTATTTCCTCAAAGGCTTTAACCATGTCCAGCACGCTGTAGCCGTTGCCTGTACCTAAGTTAATGGCAACGGCACCGGTATGTTTGATAGCATAGTTCGCGGCATCAATGTGCCCTTGGGCCAAATCCTGCACATGGATATAATCCCGAACGCCGGTTCCGTCATGCGTATCGTAATCGTTGCCAAACACATACAACTTCTCAAGGCGGCCAAGCGCAGTTTGAGTAATATAGGGGAATAGGTTGTTGGGAATACCACTGGGGTCTTCACCAATACGACCGCTTTCGTGAGCGCCAACAGGATTAAAATACCGAAGTAAAACTACAGACCAATCAGGGTTAGCAACGACTACATCATTTAAAATCTGTTCAATCATCAGCTTGGTCCAACCATAGGGGTTGGTGCAACCAAGCGGCGCTTCTTCATCAACGGGCATGGTGTTGCCTACTTTATATACTGTTGCAGATGATGAAAAAATCATTCGCCTTACATCGTGTTTCAACATGGCTTTACAAAGCGATAGGGTACCGGTAATGTTGTTACTATAGTACTCAAGCGGTTTGGCAACCGATTCACCAACGGCCTTGAATCCAGCAAAATGGATGACACCATCAATATCATGTTTGCCAAAAATCTTGTCCATGGCTTCAAAATCGCATATGTTCACCTGATAAAAGGCAAAATCTTTTTGGCTCAGCTCACGGATTCGCTCAAGCACCTCTATATTGGCGTTAGACAAATCATCTACGATGATAATTTCATGCCCTTCTTCAAGTAGCTTGATGCAGGTATGCGATCCAATATAACCAGCGCCACCGGTAACCAAGATTTTCATAGTCTGAACCCCCTTAAGAATCGTTAATACGTATTAAATTGTAGCTCAAATGATTGTGGAAGTAAAGAGGAATGTAGGTTTGTCAAACATATTGGACATTGTGTTGTTTAATGAACTCGTTAGGTGAAAGATATCCAAGGGGTCTCATAGGCAGATGGTTGCTTCTTGTTT
>JGI24711J26586_10000018_pt1 | contig 116265 bp, 111 predicted proteins | sample BioPla3DNA1_FD_26586 | JGI IMG/M metagenome (IMG submission 26586)
TCTGTCTGTTCAATTCGACTAAATGCTTGTTTGGGTTTGAATTCTTATAAAGATCAAGGGTGAAAATAGTTTTGTCGGACCGGGAAACTGATGTTGTCAGCTCGAATACAAAGCCTGAATCAAGGTATGAGATTCGCTTAATTTTATAGCCCGGAGCCTTGGTCTTTATTTCTAGAAGCTTCGCATATTCTTTTTCAATGATTATTGCTTCTATGGTTTCAATTGCATGATAGAGCTGAAGATTATAGTAGTTACTTAATGTATTATATAAAGAAGCAGTAGAAAAGTCATATTTTTCAATTCCGGGGCAAAGATAATATGGTATGTAAGTTGATTCAAGTATGATAGGTTCGTCATCAGCGCAACGAAGTCTTTTCAGATGGAAAGCCTTTGACTGACCACGGGGAAGCTGAAGCAGTTGAGCAGTATTTTCATCCACATCAACTACTTTGTTAATAAGTACAGTCGAGGATGGAGTTGCTCCAGCATCCGTTATGCTTTCAGAGAAATTATACATATAGTTTATGTTTCGCTTCAGCTTTTGATCTGCAACAAAGGACCCCTTTCCCCTATAGCGAACCAAGAACCCCTCCTCCACTAAGCGATTCATAGACTGGCGAACAGTTGTCCTGCTGATGTTTAATAGCTCGCTCAAGGCATTCTCGGTGACTATTCTATCACCTGGTTTTAGAACTCCTGCTTGTATCTGAATCTTAATATATGAAGCAAGCTGTTCATAAAGGGGAGTATTGGTGTCTGGCGAGAATTTAAATGTCTTCATGATGTAATTAGTATCCACGGCTGTTCCCTTCCTTCAATAGTTAATAATAATTATCATGCTTTTCAATAAGTCTCCATAATTTACATTGTACAAAACCCTAATGTATATATTAATATAATTTGTATCATTTGTATACTACTAATTAAACACAGCTGTTAATTCCCATAATTCCAAGCGACTATTGAGGGTATTAATTATTAGAAATTGCTAAAAATATTTAGCAAAACTTATAGACAAACAGAATTGTCGGTGTTATAATGATTGTATCATACAAATGCAACAAACGGGACAACAAGTTGAGGAGGATTAAAATGGCACATAAGTCATCAGTTTCTGCAAAATCAGGCAATACGATATTTAATAATTCTATCCAGAAACTAAAGTCTTTCGGTATATTATGGGTATTGATTGCCATAATAATTATTGCATCAATTTTAGAGCCAACTTTTTTAAAGTTTAGTAATGTAGTAAACATTATTCGTCAGATTGCTATCAATGGCATTATTGCCGTTGGTATGACATTTGTTCTTTTAACAGGGGGAATTGATCTCTCGGTTGGAGCAAGTGTCGGTGTAGTAGCAGTAACAGTTGCCATGCTGTTCCAAAAAGGCGTTAATCCGGTGCTTGCCATTATTATCGGCCTAGTAATAGGCGCGGCAATCGGTTTCATCAATGGTCTTGGCATAACAAAGGGTAAAATAGTTCCCTTTATCATGACCTTGGGAACATTGACAGCCTTCCGCGGATTGGCGCTGTATATAGCAAACGGTTCACCTCAGAGCTGGAGGAAAAGCGGCGTAGATATTAAGTTCCTAGGTCAGGGAGATTTGTTCGGAATTCCTGTTCCGGTATATATCTTCTTTGCGGTATTGATTATCGCACACCTTATATTGAAGTATACAGCCTTTGGCCGAAGCGTATACGCAATTGGCGATAGCCGTGAGGCGGCAAGACTAAGCGGAATAAATGTAGTGAGGACAGAGTGGCTTGTCTATATAATCTCAGGATTTTTAGCAGGACTATCCTCGTTGATACTGATATCACGTTTAAGTGTTGGTGAGCCTACAGCGGGGGAAGGTGCTGAGCTTGATGCAATCGCCATGTCAGTAATTGGTGGAACCAGTGCTAGTGGTGGTATTGGTGGTGTGATAGGAACACTGGTGGGAGCAACTCTTCTGTCAGTTATTGCGAACCTTCTCAACATTATAGGTGTTTCACCTTTTATTCAAAGAATAGTGAAGGGTATAATCATTATCCTTGCTATACTACTTGATCAAAACCAGAAAAAGCGTAAGGCATAACAGAATATGCCATTAACAGGTGCCCATATCACAGGGCGTGATTTTATTATAAATTTTATTATTAGGGGGAAAATCTAATGAAAAAAAGACTAATCTTTTCATTGCTAGCAGTTATTTTAGTAATGGCTATGCTAGTAGGGTGCACAGGAAATGCTGCACCACAGGCAACAAACTCAAATGAACCATCACCTTCTGAAAGCCCTGCAGATAAGAAATATAAAGTAGGTTTTTCACAAGGAACAATGAACCATCCTTTCAGAGTTGCTATGGTTGAGGAAAACGTAGCATACGCGAAAGAGCATTATCCAAACATGGAGATTATCGTGACAGACGGCAACAACGACTCATCCAAACAGGTTGCAGACGTTGAAGACTTGATTGCACAAGGTATTGATTTACTTGTGATTTCTCCTCTGACAGCTGAGGCGCTGACAGATGTATGTGAAAAGGCTATGAAGGCAGGCATTCCTGTTCTTACTCTCGACAGAAATGTTAATACCGAAGTAACCAGCTTTATCGGTGCAGAGAACAGACCTATGGGTGTTGCATCAGCTAAGCTATTGGCTGAAATGCTTGACGAAAAAGGCAGAATAATTGAAATCCAGGGTACAGCAGGAGCATCAGCTACAATCGATCGTCATGAAGGATTTATTGAAGAGCTAGCTAATTATCCTGAAATGGAAATTATTGCAGAGCAATATTGCGATTATCTTCGTGAGAATGCAATGAGATACATGGAAGATATGCTACAGCGTTTTGGACCTGGCGAAATTGACGCAGTTTATACTCACAATGATGAAATGGCATTAGGTGCTGTTGAAGCAATCAGAGCTGCAGGCCGTGAAGACGAGGGTATAAAGGTTATAGGAATGGACGGAACCGAGGTTGCATTTGAAGCTATTCAGAATGGTTCTATGGCATTTACAGTTGTTTATCCATACTGTGCACCAGAAGGAATTCAATATGCATACAAGGTACTTACCGGGGAAAAAATAGATACACGCATTCAGCTTGACACAGCAATTGTAAGCGAAGAAAACATTGACGAATGGATTGGTAAAGGTCTGTAAGATTCAAGACCAAAGCCAAGATACTGTATAGAGTTAGTAATGTAATATAGGCTAGGCGGGGCTTTGCCCCGCCAAATAGAAGAATCTCATAGTAAGCCCAGGTTTAGTAAGCAGATTCTTCGACAGGGACAACCAGTAAAGTATTTTTGGAGGATTATTAGGGGGGTTTCCAATGCTCGTAATGAATAACATATCAAAGGAGTTTCCTGGTGTAAAGGCACTTGACGATGTTTCTATATCAGTAAAGAAGGGGGAAATACATGCATTGATTGGCGAAAACGGTGCAGGTAAGTCAACCCTTATGAAGATCTTGTCAGGGGCTTATGTCAGTGATTCAGGAGAAGTGATTGTAGATGGAGAGAAAATAAAAAATCCGACTCCTGCATTGATGATAGAAAAGGGAATAGCAGTTATATATCAGGAGCTGATGCTTTTAGAGCATAGGACAGTTGCTGAAAATATCTTTATTGGTCGTTATCCTAAAAACAGATATGGCATGGTTGACTATAAGAAGATGAGAGATGAGGCCTTGAGAATATCTCAGGAGCTTCAGCTGGATCTGGATCCGGATGCCATAGTAGGTGACTTAAGTGTAGCCAAGAGGCAGATGGTTGAAATTGCCAAGGCTATGTCCCGTAATGCAAAAATAATAGTATTGGACGAACCGACTGCTACATTAGGGGAAGCAGAGCTCGAAGGACTTTTCGCCCTTGTAAAGTCTCTTGCCAAAAAAGGTATAACCTTTATATATATATCACATCGCTTAAGGGAAATCTTTGAGCTCTGCACTACCCTTACTATTTTAAAGGACGGTAAGAAGGTAGAAAGCGGCAAAGTCAGTGACTATGATACCGATATGCTTGTAAACAGAATGGTTGGAAGGGATATGTCGGATATCTATCCTAAAAAGGAGCGTAATATCGGGAAAGAAATTTTGTGTGTAGAGAACCTTACAAGAAAAGGCATCCTGCACGATGTAAGCTTTTGTTTGAGAAAAGGAGAGATTCTGGGAATAGCAGGTCTTGCAGGTGCAGGGCGTACTGAAATCCTTCGTGCAATTATTGGTGCTGATCCTGTTGATGGCGGATGCGTAAAGATTAAGGGTAAAAACGTTAAGTTCAGAAGCCCAGCCGATGGAATCAGGGCTAAATTGGGTATAGTTCCTGAGGAAAGAAAAACTCAAGGACTGATGCTGAAGCAGAACGTAACCTACAACACAAGTATAGCTTCATTAAAGAAGTATATGACAAACGGATTGATAAACACAAGGAAGGAAAAACAAATAGCCAAAGATTATGTGGACCTGTTCCACACAAGACCGGGCAAAATCGATGTAATTACTCAAAACATGAGTGGTGGAAACCAGCAGAAGGTTGTTTTATCCAAATGTCTGGCCTGCGATTGTGAGATCCTTCTGGTGGATGAGCCTACAAGAGGTATTGACGTAGGAGCAAAACAAGAAATCTATAACATCTTAAATAATCTGGTTAAGGACGGAATGTCGATAGTAATGGTTTCCTCCGAGCTCCCTGAGCTTCTGGGGGTCTGTGACAGAATTATGGTTATGAATGAAGGCCATATGATGGCAATTGTCGATGCCGAGGAGGCAAATGAGGAATTGTTGATGTCATATGCGACAAAAGAGGTTCCGGTTAAGATGTAATTGGTAATTGCCTAGGGTTATAAGAAAGACAGGTGATTAAATGCTAAAAAAACTACTTCCCGAGGGAATTAAACGAGAAGAACGAACAAAGAAACTAAATGAAGCAATGAGGGGAGTAAAACCTGCAATATGCGTGGAAAGGGCAAAGCTTTTAACAGAAAGCTATAAACAGACTGAAGGCGCTCCGAACATATTGAGGCGCGCGTATGCCCTTACTCATGTTCTTAAGAATATGACTATTTTTATAGACGAGGATGAGCTAATTGTAGGAAATCATGCCAGCAAGCCACGCTCTGCCCCACTATTTCCTGAGTTTGGTTCATTTGATAAAAAAGAGCTGGATCTGATGCCAGTCAGAAATGTTGATACATTGCAGATTACAGAGGAGGATAAAAAGTACCTTCTTGAAGAGATTTATCCATGGTGGAAGAATAAGAATACGGGGGACATGGCCCGCTATTATATAGATGATAAAATAATGGAAGTTTTAAATTCTCAATACCGCGTATTTGACCCCATCAGTCGCACTAGAAGTGGTTACGGTCATTACATTCCTAATATTGAAACTGTTCTTAAAAAGGGATTTGCCGGCCTTGAAAAGGAAGCAAAGGAACATATTGAGAATTTAGACATACTTGATCATGATTATACTGAGAAGATTCATTTTTATAAATCTGTTCTCATTATTATAGAAGGCGTTAAGTGCTTTTCTGAACGTTATGCAGCTCTGGCCAGGAAAATGGCTGGGGAAACAGATGATACAAGGCGTAAAAAAGAGCTTGAGCTTATTGCCTCTGTATGTGACAGAGTGCCCTACTATCCGGCGGAAAGCTACTACGAGGCATTGCAATCCTACTGGTTTACCATTTTGATTGATTACATATCTCAAAATGGTTCTGCTATTTCAGCAGGCCGATTCGATCAGTATATTGCTCCTTACTATGATAAGGATATTGCCGATGGAGTATTAGTCAGAGAAGAGGCAAGAGAGCTGCTTGAAGCCCTATGGGTTAAGCATAGTGATGTTATTAAAGCAGGTACTTTTAGCAGCGCAAGAAATAATGGCGGATTTGCCACTACAATTAATGTCGTTTTATCGGGCGTTGGTAAGGATGGTAATGATGCAACTAATGATTTTTCATATCTTTGCCTTGATGCTGAGTCCAGTGTTTTCAACTCGGAGCCAAATGTGAGCATTAGAGTATCTAAAAATACTCCCGACAAGTTTATTGAAAGGGTATTGGAAATACTGGTTGAGAAAGAAGGCGGAAAGCTGCCTCTGTTTAATGATGATGCCATTATAGATGCTCTGGTTAAGGATAAAGCTTCATTGGAGGATGCAAGGGATTACGCCATTGTTGGATGTGTTGAGCCTACACCAAGCGGTAATACCATGGGTATTACAAATGCCTGTTATTTTAATCTGGCAAAATGCTTAGAGCTTGCCCTTAATGATGGAGTATGTGCCTTTAGTGGTCAGCAGATGGGTCCTAAAACAGGAAAGGCGGAGGATTTCACCAGCTTTGAGCATATTTTAAAGGCATATGAAACACAGGTAAGATATTTTACTGATATGATGGTGAGCTCTCTTAATTCCATAGAGATACTACATTCTAAATTTGGTCAGCATATATTCTGCTCCATGCTTCTTGACGGTTGTATGGAAAATGGAAGGGATTGCACCGAAGGGGGAGCAAAGTATAACTATATTGGAGTTCAGGGTGTTGGTGTGCAGGATGTAGGTGATTCTTTGACCGCAATTAAAAAGGCTGTTTTCGAGGATAAACTGGTAACCATGCAGGAGCTGTTGGATGCTCTGCAAAGCAATTTCACCAACAATGAAATTTTAAAGCACAGACTCATTAATAAAATCCCTAAGTATGGAAATGATATTGATGAGGTTGATGATATGGTAGCATGGGCAGCAGAACAGTATTGTGCTTGCTTTGATGATAAGTATGATTTCCGTGGCGGGAAATTCCGTCCCGGCTTATTCTGTCTGTCTTCCAATACACCCCTTGGACGCCAAGTGGCAGCTCTGCCAAGCGGCCGTGAATCAGGAACTCCCCTTGCTGATGGTGGCGTGTCACCTAAGCATGGTATGGACACCAATGGTCCGACAGCTGCAGCAAAATCTGTGGCAAAGCTGAATCATGATCGGGCTGTCAACGGAGTGAATTTTAACCTGAAATTCATACCCACTATTTTAAAAACAGAAGAGGATAAGCACAAGCTTATTGATCTGATTCGTGCGTATTTTTCTTTGGGTGGGTTTCATATTCAATTTAATATTCTGACACAGGAAAAACTGATTGACGCACAGAAGCATCCGGAAAAGCATCGCAGTCTGGTTGTTCGTGTGGCGGGATACAGTGCATTCTTTGTAGAATTAGACAGAGATATACAAAATGAAATTATAGCTAGAACTGTTCAACAGGTTTCATGAAAGGAAGATAACTATGTATGATCTTTGTGCAATAGGAGATATATTAATAGACTTTACACCTATGGATCCATCGCCATCAGGGAATTTAGTATTTGAATGCAATGCCGGTGGAACTATAGCCAATTTAGCTGCTGCAGCAGGCAAATTAGGGCTCAGAACCCTTATGGTGGGCAAAGTGGGCTATGACGAATTGGGTAAAAACATAAGAGGTAAGGTTGAAAGCTGCAATGTGGACATGAGTGGATGTAAAGCAGACCCTGAAGCCTTTACAACCCTGTCTCTTGTTACTCTCAACAATGGAGAAAGAAGCTTCACTTTTTCAAGGAAATATGCTGCAGACATAAGATTAACACTTGAGGATGTTCCAATGGAAAAGGTGTTAGCCTCCAAAGTCCTGCACTTTTCAGGCATGTGCCTTACAGATCAACCAATTCGTGATACAACCTTTCACGTGATAAATGAGGCTCGACAAAAGGGAATGCTGATTACATTGGATGTTAATTATAGAGAAAGTCTCTGGGCCAGCCAGGAAGAGGCTATAGAGATAATAAGAAAGTCACTTTCTTATGTAGATATATATAAGTCTTCCGAAGAGGAAATTGCCCTGCTTACAGGAGAGGAAGATCTTGAGAAGGCAGCCAAAAAAATTATTTCCTATGGTCCGAAGATGGTCATAGTATCCTGCGGCCCTAAAGGATCCTTCTACTATTATAATGGTTGGACGGGTTGTCAGAACACATATGATACAAAGCCTGTCGATACAACAGGTGCCGGAGACTGCTTTATGGCAGCTGTGCTGTATAGAATTATTAAGCGTGGCAATATTGATGGGATGACGCAAAATGAAATAGAAGATATTTTAGATTTCGCCAATGCCGCAGGTGCCCAATCTATAACTAAGCGGGGGGGAGTATCTTCTGTCCCTGCAATCAGTGAGATAGAAAACTGCATGAAAACTGTTCCAAGGCTGGTGAAGTCATGAATGCTGAAAATGCCCGCACAATAACTGGTACAGTCTTTGATATTCAGCGCTATAGTATACATGACGGCCCTGGAATACGCACTATTGTATTTTTAAAAGGATGTCCTCTTAGCTGTAAATGGTGCTCCAATCCTGAATCCCAGGCCTACGAACCTCAGGTTTTCTATGTAAAATCCAAATGCATTGGTTGCGGCTTATGTGAGCGTAGCTGCCCTAATAATGAAGTTAAGTTGACCGAGGACGGGCTTTTGATAGACTGGAAAGCTATCAATGCCTCCAAGGATTTAAGCTGGGTAAATGTTTGCCCAACCGGTGCACTTGGCGTTAAAGGTGAAAAGATGACAGCCCAAGAGGTTTTCGACATCGTAATGAGAGATAAGGTTTTTTATGATCAAAGCGGGGGCGGATTAACTCTTTCTGGGGGTGAACCGTTGGTTCAATCTGAATTTGCCCTTGAACTGCTTAAGATGCTCCATGACGCAGGCGTTAATACAGCTATTGAAACTACAGGAGCTGTAGATAAAAAGGTGTTGTTGGATGTTCTGCCCTATACCGATCTCTTTCTGTATGATTTTAAGCATTGGGACAATGAGATTCACAAAAAGTATATCGGTGCTTCAAACAGCCATATAAAAGAAAACTTAAAAATGCTTGCAGAGAAAAAGGCAAATATATTGGTGCGAGTACCTGTAATTCCGGGCGTCAACGATACTGAAAAATTTGTATCCAAGGTAATCTCCGAACTTAAGGAATATGGAATTGATAAACTTGCACTGCTGCCCTTCCATCAATACGGGAGCGGGAAATATGTTTCTTGTGGAATGACTTATGAAATGCAGGATTTCAAACCTCCTGCAGAGGATAAGATTGAAGAGCTGAGAAGAATAATTTCAGATGCAGGTTTTAGTAATAAATAAGACAGATTAGACAGGGGACGGGAAAAACACAGTACCGCCCCCTTTGCTGACCCTGTCGCACAATGGAGGTAATTATGCTAAACATAGGAATTTTAGGATGCGGGAAAATGGGAAGAGTCCACGCAGAAGTGTTCGCAAAGAATAAAAATTGCAGAATTACGGGATTGTATAACAGAACTATCGAAAAGGCAGCAGAAATTCAGAAAAATCATCCGGAGGCTAAAATATATAGCAGTTGGCAGGATATGATTAATGATCCTGATATAGATGTTATAACAATTAGCACACCACAGGCCGACAGGCTTGAAAAATACAAACTGGCAATAGAGCAGGGCAAGCATGTATTTTTAGAAAAGCCTATGGGATACGGACTAAGGGATGTAAAGGAGACCCTTGAGTTGCTTGAAGATAGTAACTGCTGCTTCTATGCTGATTCACAAATAAGAAGTCAGCCAACAATTCTTGCTATAAATAAAGAGCTTTCCAGAATAGGTCAGATATTTCACATAGATTTGGAATTCTCTATGTATCGGGAGGAAATAAAGTGGAAGCATAAGTTGATTTCAGGCGGAGGTATCCTGAGAGAACTTTGTGGACATTTAATAGATCAGGCAGCTGATTGGCTCGGGGAGCCAGAGTGTATAACCGCCAATAATAAAATAGTATTGCCCGGTCGTGAAGTAGAGGATTATACAATTAATATGGTAGAATATAAGAACGGTGCAACCTTGCTGCTGCAGGGAAGCTATTTTGATCGAAAGGGAATGCTCTATAAAGGTCGTATTCTAGGCCGGAAGGGTCAGATAAACTTTACGTTCAGCTCCTATTTGCCATCGGATGCATGGGCAGAGATTTATATTGGAGATAAGAGTGAAGACATTACCATTCCTATTCCAGAGGATGGGGATATAAACAGCGTATATCCGGGACATATGGATAGCTTCAAAAAAGAGATTGACAGATTTGTTGAATGTGTATTAAATGGTGAAAAGGCAGTTGATACCCTTACAAAGGAATGGAATACTACTCAGCTTATAGCTGCCTCTTATGAATCATCACGGACAGGTAACAAGATATTCTTACCTCTTGAGGACTTTGATTCTGACAATCTGAAGGATTGCTATCAATATTTTTAATCAAGAAGCAGGAGATTATTATGGCAAAAATAGATCTACACATGCATTCAATATATAGCTGTGACGGAGAGTATACTCCCGAAACCCTTGTGTCTATTGCTGATAACGCAGGACTTAAGGCAATAGCCATAACTGATCATAACACGACCATGGGCGTGGATGAGGGTATTGAAGCAGGGAAGAAGTTTGGCATAGAGGTAATACCGGCTGTAGAGCTTGATTGTATTCATAATGATGTTGTATTTCATATTCTAGGTTATTTTATTAATCATAAAGCTAAAGCCTATGCCAAAGTGGATGAAGATATACGGAATCAGGAAATAATAGCGGCGAAAAAGAGGATTGATCTGGTAAGAAAAATGGGCATTGAACTTGACCCTGATGAGGCCATGAGTTATGCAAAAGATGGCTTTGTTACAGGTGAGATTATTGCAGAAATCGTACTAAACAAGCCCGATAGCCATAAGAATCCACTTCTTAAGCCTTTTCTGCCGGGAGGCTCAAGGGCGGACAATCCTTATGTAAACTTTTACTGGGATTATTGTTCTCAGGGAAAGCCAGCCTATGTTCATATTAATTATATTTCCATGGAGGAAGCTGTTTCTTTAGTCACAGAAACAGGCGGAGTACCCGTATTAGCTCATCCGGGAAACAATCTGAAGGGCAGGCTGCATCTTCTTGATAGCATAGTTAAGCAGGGAGTAAAGGGGATAGAGGCCTACAGCAGTTATCATACTCTTCAGGAGAACCAATACTTTTTGCAGAAGGCAGAGGAATTTTCTCTTGTTGTTACAGGGGGAAGCGATTTCCACGGAAAAACAAAGCCTTCAATATCTATGGGACAGTATGGAATGGCAGGGGATGGCCTTGAGCTCTTAGACAAATTAAGGGCATTGAAAGGCTAAAATAATTGCTCTATAAAAAGGTTCTAAAACAAATGTCGGGGAGGTACGAAATTAATCCTACATTCCCCGACATAATTATGTCCAAAAGCACATCTAGATAGCGCAATTTGATATAGAAGATTTATGTAACAAGTTATTACTTAGCTGAAGGTATAAATGGCCTGATGGATGCCGCTACATTGCTGATTGGCATGGTCTGAAGCAGAACCTTGCCGGGGCCTGTAACCACGGTGTTAAATATTCCTTCGCCTCCGAAGAACATATTTTTCACGCCAGGTACAGTTTTAATATCCATTGTGCAGCTCTCAGACATTGCAGCCAAGTATCCTGTATCAACTATAATGCTTTGACCTGCTTTCAAATCATACTCAACAGCATGACCGTCGATTTCTATAAAGGCTGTGCCGTTGCCAGAAAGTCTTTGCATAATAAAGCCTTCTCCGCCGAACAATCCTGCTCCAAGATTCTTGCGGAAATGAAGAGATAGTTCTACTCCAGCTTCTGATGCAAGAAATGCTGATTTCTGTACGATGATATTATTTCCCGGGCTGATTTCAAATGCCCTGATAGATCCGGGGAAGCTTGATGCAAATGCAATCATTCCTTCACCACCAACTGCGGTGTATCTGTTTTGAAAAAAGGAGTCTCCAGAAAACATTCTTCCGAAAGCTTTGCCGATGCCGCCATTTGTTGATGTTTCCATCTTCATGTTAGGACTCATCCAACACATGGAACCTCTTTCAGTAATTAAGGTTTCTCCTTCGTTAACAAAGCAAGTGACTGCAGGTAGTGGCTCGCCAAGGATTTCATATCTCATAATTTGCCTCCTCCATAAAAAATAATTATTCATTTCGGATAATAATATGCCAAGCTTCTGATATTTAGCATAAAATCCATCCAATATCTTTATAAAACTATTATATTGTAATTATTTCCCTAGAACAATAGACATATAAAAATTTGGTGATATTTAACAACTATTTCTGCAAAAGTTTATGACTTCTATTATGATTAAGTTTCGTAACAAAACAGAAACACAGAATTAACAGAAATAATCTGTCCTCTGAATAACAGATATGGTAAGCTTTTATTTGGAAAGGATTATTATTATCAGGGGGTTCTACATGAGAAAAAAACTACTTAGAATACTTAAGCCAACAGTCGCAGTATTTCTCGCGATAGCATTAGTTTTATCATACTTGCCAGAGAATATTGCACTTGCCTTCATCAATGATTTTTCTTCCACACAGATTTTTCATAATGACGAAAGGGAGATAGCGGAAGGTGTAGTCCTTAACCAATGGATTGGTGCCAACAGCGGCGGGAAAAACAAGGTGGGTAAAACCATTACTTTTAATCCCGCCAGTTCTGATGCAATGATTTATGCTGCATATGGAAACAGTGTGGCTAGCCGGGTAACCTTAAGTAATTTATCCAAAAGAGAGGAAGAACAGGGGTTATCTATAATAGGCGGCATAAATGGTGATTTTTATTATGTTGACACGGGTATTCCGATAGGTCTTCTAGTACAAAATCGACGTTTGATCAGCTACAGTAACACTGACTGGAATGCTGTCGGTTTCAAAGCAGACGGCTCTGTAGTTATTGACAAACCTAATATAGAGATGAGCTTTACCACAGGGGGCAATACTCATGTTTTTAGGAATCTAAACAAATCCCAGAACGATTGGGGCCCATATCTTTACACCAGCGATTTTGGACCAAATACAGGCAGCAAGGTGCCCAGTCTTGAAATAGTGCTGGATATAACAGAAGGTGATTTAAGGATAGGAGAACAAGTTAAGGCCGTAGTTTCGGGCATTAAGCTAAATGCTCAATCTACTCCCATTGGCCCGAATCAGCTGGTTCTGTCTGCTCGGAATCATAAGAGCGGATATAGTGTTCTTGGTAATTTCAGAATGGGGGATGAGCTGGTTTTCAACTTCAAGGATGTTGAGAATAAATGGGCCGATGTTCAGCAGGCTGTTGGCGGAGACACCATATTAATTAATAATGGTGCAATTGCAAGTGGGTTATCCACATCTGATTATGCTCCCTACTCGGCTGTTGGGGTTAAGNCAAACGGCGAAGTTGTNTTCTTTCAGGTTGATGGAAGAAGTACAGCCAGCCAGGGTTTATCAAGTGCCGAAATGGCCCAATTCCTGCATAAGCTTGGATGTGTTAAGGCCTTAAAACTTGATGGCGGCGGTTCTTCTGCGATTATTGGCAGGATGCCGGGATATAATAGCCCCCAATTATTGAACAGTCCTTCCGATGGAAGAGAGCGTGCTAACTCAAACGGTCTTATTCTGATCTCTAAACAAAGTGTGGCTATAAAAGAAGGTACCGCAGTAAAGAGTGATAAAGCTGAGAAACTACATATATATCCAAAAGTGGTATATGCTCTGCCCGGATCATCGGTCAAGCTATCAGTTTTAGCAACCGATGAGCACTATCTTCCTGCGAAGGTGCCTGAGCAAATTAATTGGGCTACCGGAACCGGCACCATTGATTCAAAGGGCAATCTATCAATAGGTGATAAGACAGGCAACTATTCAGTGCTGGCTGTAAGCGGTCTTACTGGAGCTTCTGCCACAGTAAAGGTCCTAGACCAAGTTACATCAATTGCTCCTTCAAAGACAATGTTGACAATGTTACCGGGAGACAAGGTTGATTTAAGCTGCGAAGCTTATTATAAAGGGATTAAGGTCAACTCCCATGACACTTCCTTTACCTGGCAGGTTGAAGGAAATATTGGATCAATAACGCCTGAGGGAGTATTCACATTAACCGCAACAGATGCCAGTCAGGGCCGAATTAAGGTTCAGTATGGAGATACAGCTTCATATATAAATGTGGTTGTTCCATCTGCAAACCTAGATGCCATTGAAGACTTCGAAGGCAATATGAAATGGGGAGCTTCTACGGTCAGATCTAGGTCAGGCAATGTATCACTTATAGAAGACGCAGATTTAGCAAGATCGGGTAAGGGATTGTTAAAGCTGGATTATGATTTCACATTGGATTCAGGTGTTGAAGCCGGTGTAGCAGGTGTCTATGCCTATATGACAGCTCCGGGTTCAAATGCTAAAATAGAAACACCCGTTCCCGGAAATCCAAGTGCTATAGGAATGTGGGTTTACGGAGACAATAGTAAGGCCTGGTTAAGAGCTAATGTAAGAGATTCGAGCGGTCAGACCTTTTATATTGACTTTACTCCCGANTACAATCCAGTCAGTGGAACCGGTGGTATAAACTGGACAGGATGGAATTATGTCGAGGCAAAGATTCCTGATAATAGAAAAGGTCCCTTTGTCCTTGAAACTCCCATAAGGGTTATGTGTTCCAGAGACGAGATGCGCACAAAGGGAACCTTGTATTTTGACCAGATTCGGGCCATTTACGGAGAGGGGTCATCTGACAGGCAAACTACTGCCAAAATTACCTCGCCTCAGGATGGTGCCAGCCTTAAAACCGGCACAGTAGCATTTAATGCCGAGATCATCAAGGGTTCAAATGTAACCGGACTTGATCAAAGCAGCATAAAAGCTATGCTGGATGGTCTGCAATTAGAAGATCTCATTATCGAGGGAGATTCCAATCTGGCTATAAAAGGAGAGCTAGGTTCAGCTTTACCGCTGGCCGATGGCTATCATACACTTACATTGGAATATGCCGATTTAGCAGGAAATAAAGGGGTTAAGACCGTAAGATTTACTGTAGATACCGGAGCACCGCAGGTTTGGGCAACAACTCACCCAACTGTTTTTGAAGGCGGAAACTTTGATACAACTATTGAGATTAAGAATCCGAAAAATCTCAAAAAGGTATATATAGACATCAAGTATGATCCTGATAAGGTTGCTCCTGTTGATCAGGACGGCAATACGGTGGGCATTCAGACTTTATTGGAGCCCTGGGCTAAAAAGGGTAAAATAATTGGTCACAGAGTTGACGCCCAAAACGGCAGAATTATATATGAAATTGATAATTTGACAAATTTATCAAATGGCGAATTAGCTAAGCTTGCTACCATAACCTTTAAAGCTAAGGAAACCATGACAGACAGTACATCTATAGAACTGACTGTAGGAGCTATGATTGTAGAGGGTAATCCTAGAAGTCAAAGGTTTAGTCTTCCGAAAATGAATGTTACTGTTGATTATCCTCTGATACTCGAGGCAAAAAACCTGAACCAGGGAGATACTAGCACCATAACAGTTACCGATAAAGACGGTAATCCAGTTGAGGGAGCGGGGATTTATATTAATGATATATCCTATGCATTCTGGACAACTGATGAAAAGGGACAGGTAGTGACAAATGCTCTTACGCTCACCATGAAAAAAGGCGAGCCTCTAAAAATTCGTGCCAGAAAAGATGGACTATTAAGTAAACCATTAGTTTTAGTTGAATAAGACAGTGGACGGTTCTGTGTCTAATTAGGACGCAGAACCGTCTTTTATCCTGTAGAATATAATATATTGATTAATGGCTTTACCCGGAGTGTTCTATGGGACTTAATAACCGAAGATTCAACATTACTAAGCTGACAGTGATAAGTGCTATCTTGGTTGTGATAGGTGACTTAATCGATTTATTTGTAATTTATCAAGAATACCATGACAACCAGAATAATAAAGCGGGCAATAAATAATGTTATTGAGTCCATCAGTTTGTAAGATAATCAAATATTTCAGAAATACTCTTTCCTTCCACATTACTTCTGAAACTCGCTACCTCTGATGAAACAATCTCAGCCAAGGCTCTTTGCCCCAGAATTTCGACAGGAGCTAAATCATCAGTTAATAACAGAGTGTCCTCGGTCATTTCAACTAAATTATCTTCGATATATCTTGAAATATAATAAAGATCATTGTTTTCGTCTATTTGAGCCTTTGCATTGGTCTTATAGTTTTCAATCATGTTTACATCATCACTTACAAATAAGAGGGAGTTTGTGACCTGTCTGAGGTCTGCCCTGTAAACCTTATTAAAAAGGCTTTTTACTGTATTGGCCAGATACTCAGGAACTCCTGTAAAACTTCCCGATTTTATATTGACATTGACTATTAAGACACCTCCAGGCTTAAGGTGATCCTTTACCTCTTGGAAAAACTCTACTGTTGACATATGAAAGGGGACAGTGATGTCCTGATAGGCGTCGGCCAGGATTATATCATACTGTCTGGCATCTGGTGTTGAAAGAAAGCTGCGTCCGTCATTAACGAATACATTAGCCTCATCTTCCTGAAGGTTAAAATATTCATAGGCCAAGTCAGCAATTTTCTGGTCTATTTCTACGGCATCAATACTTACATTAGGAATATATTTTTTCATCTGCTTTGGGTATGTGCCTGTTCCAAGGCCTAAGACCAATACATCAAGCTCTTTTTCAGGAGACATATCTTCAATAAAATAAGGCGCCATAAGGGCATATTCATAGTAGTAGCCTGAAAGGGAACCATCCTTTTTATAGATGGATTGTACGCCAAAGGCTACATTAGTAGAAAGAATAACCGAATCATCGGTTTCTTCCACCTGTAAATAGTTGTACAGGGATTCCCCTTCATACACTATATCGGATTTCCAGAATGCATAGGAATCGTTTATTGGAATAAGTAATAATACAAATACTAGGATGGCTGTTATAGTGTTTCGTAGCCCGTTTTTACGGGAGAGTATGAAATAAAGTGCGCATACAATATTGAGAAGCAGTGCGAACAATAAAAATGTTTTGCTTGTGCCTATGTACGGGATAGTAAGGAAGGTGGGGATAAAGGTTCCAATAATGCTTCCTATAGTACCCATAGCATATATTTGCCCTGTGATCTTGCCACTGTTTTCGGTATCCTCAACTCCGAGCTTCACAAGATATGGTGAAACCATGCCTAAAAGAATCATTGGAAGAGAGAAAATGATCAGGCAGGATAGGGCCGAACCTGCAACAACCAAGTTGCTGCTTGGAAACAATAGAATAAGACCGCCTGCAACTAGAGCGATTAGGTATTTCGCAATAAAAGGGATAAGGGCAACCCAGATCGAAGCAATCCAGATATAGACATAAAGGCGATTTAAGCTTCCGTGTTTGTCTGCGCTTCTTCCTCCTAAAATATTACCTACACTCATACAAATCATAATAAGGCCGATGATTACTGACCAAACTATCTGTGAGGAACTGAAATAAGGAGCTAAGAGCCTTGAACAAGATAGTTCAACGGCCATAACGGTCATGCCTGATAGAAATGAGGTAATATAGAGGATCAGATTATTGTTTTTCTTCTTCATGTATTCTTCTCCTGTTCTTTCTTAGTAAACTAGGTTTAGAACCTTTACATTCGTCATTCGGTCAAACCATTCAGCATGCTAAAAATTATTCTATCATACCTGCGTGCATGATATAACATAATATGAAAATTTTTTCTATCTTTCGTCAAGATAAAGTACAGTAGCACTTCTGTATCTGACTTCCACCTTATTGCCTGTAAAGGATCTTATAGGTTCTGTTCCAGCCTGCTGATCCTCTGCNACAACCACCCATTCACCGTATTTGGGAAGATCAATTGTCTCATTGTATATTCCGGCATTATAGGCAACGAATATGGTTTTCCAGGAGTCATTATTTGCAAAATTATTAATAGAGAAGGAGATAAGCCAATCGGGGGTAGGATAAAAGGTGATATTTCTTCTTACCTCTTCGCTGGATATCATGCGAAAAGCAGGGTGAGCCTTTCTAAGTGAAATCAGGCCTTTGTGATAATTAAACACCTGCTGATTTTTAAACTTTGCAGACCAATCAATCTGATTGATATCATCAGGCAAATTGTAGGAATTATGCTCCCCTTTTTTGGATCTCATCATATCAATTCCAAGCATTAAAAAGGGGATGCCCTGAGAGGTCAATACAATAGCGTTTGCCAGATTAACAAGCCTACAATGCTCGCTGTAGCTTAAATCAGGACGGCTTGCCATCAGCTTGTCATACAAAGTAAGATTATCATGAGATGCCACATAATTCACGCAATGCCAGGGATAGCTTGCCCAGGGATGACCTGAGTAGTTAACCTTTGTGTAATCAATTGCAGGATGGAAAACAGCACCCGACACACCAAATTTTACGCCTTCCTTATATTTGTAGTTTCCTGTGATGAAGCCGGTATCGTGCGGATGAAAATTGTCACCCTTTATAGCATCTCTGGAATTATCATTGAAAAAGCCAACTCTGTTGAGCTTTGGTGCATTTGTCTTTGTGGCTGCCTCATAACCCTTTAATTGTGAAGCTCCCCCAGTCCAGCCCTCCCCGTAAAGAATGATTGATGGACTTATTCTGTCTAAAGCCAATCTCACATCGTTCATTGTATCAATATCGGTAAGGCCCATTAGGTCAAATCTGAAACCGTCTATTTTATACTCAGAAGCCCATCTTTGAACAGAAATCAGGATAAAGTTTCTTACCATGGAACGCTCAGAAGCAATCTCATTTCCGCAACCGGAGCCATTTGAAAATGTACCCTGCTGATCTCTGCGGTAATAATAGCCGGGAACAAGCTTATTAAAATCAGAATCCATGGTTTTGTAGGTATGATTATAGACAACATCCATAACAACTCCGATGTCACACTCTTTTATTGCTTTAATCATTTCTTTAAGCTCTTTGACCCGGTTGTAACCATCATGCTGGTCAGTAGAATAGGAGCCCTCGGGTACATTATAATTGGTTGGGTCATAACCCCAGTTGTACTGGCTTTCCAAGGGTTTGGTTTCATCGACTGTAAAATAGTCGAAAATGGGCATGAGATGAACATGGGTTATGCCCAAATCTACTAAATGTGATAGTCCAGTGGGAAGAGCTTCGGATGATTGGCTATCCTTCTGAGCTAAGCCCAGGAACTTACCGGGATATTGTACACCTGAGCTTGGATGGATAGTAATATCTCTTATATGAACTTCGTAAAGTACGGCATCGGTGGGATTTATAAGAAGCTTATGATGAATGTTTTCCCAGCCCTCAGGATTAGTTAATCCAGGGTTTACAACCATACTTCGTCTGCCGTTCACACCTGAAGATACTGCGTAAGGATCGGCTGCCTCATAAGTCTTACCCAGGTTGGTGGCGCTAAAGGTATAATAAACCCCCGACAAGTCACCCATAACCTGTGTCTCCCATACCCCATATTTTTGGCGTGTCATCTCTATAGTCTTTATAAAGCTTTCCCCTGAGCCTGTTGAATATAAATTTAAAAACATGGAGGATGCAATGGGAGCCCATGCCTTAAAGACCGTTAAGTCAGGAGACCATGTAGCGCCTAAATCATCCTGATCATAGGTAAATTGATTTGAAAATTCCTGAGTATCATATATTACTCCATAATCAACATAGCCTATTCTGAATCCGGGTTTATGAACTGAATAGGTCGAACCGAGTTTCATATCCTTTTTAAGGGATATAATAAATTCTCTTGACCCGCGTATTGGTGTAACATGCCTTATAGGCACACTTTGACCATCCTGATATACTTCAAAGGGATCGTTTTCCAGGCTACGCAAAGCAGGAGCCTGAAGGCGCACATATATTTCCCGGAAATTATTGAAGATTGCGTTTTCGAATCCCGGTGTGAGCCTTAATTCGTCTAATGAATTGAATATTTCAGCAGTGTCCTGAACTATATAGATGCACTCGGTATCGGTCTTTGCTGTTTCGGACATGAGGAAGTATCTGTCCAGATAATAATCTCTCTCATGCCAGCCCCCACGGCGCACAATAATACCTATTTCGTTGTTTCCAAAGGCGGAGACATCTATCTCAGCTACCATAGCAGCCTTTTCAATATCGGAGTTAAGATACTCCTGTGAATTGAACATAAATAAAGATCCCTCACGACCCTTCTGCCAGATCCAAAGCTCCCAGCCGAAGTAATCCTGATCATAGCGATAATAGTATATTTTAAGCATAATCTCCTCCAGAAAACGGTGGTTTATGGTATTAGTATCATTACAATTATATTATTATACCCACTTTTTAGTAGTGATTTTAATTTTTTATGGCTAGTTGCTGATATCTAAATTCAGTCAGATTATATCATTAAACGGCTTTGTCTTCACCATTAAAATGTGTCAGGGTTTTGTGATGAAGTCGAGGCACTTATTAGTGAGGTCTAGCCTTTCGCCATAAATGTGTCAGGGCTCTGTGTGGGGGAGTTTTTTCGTTGTGCATTTTTGATATAAAAAGACCACCCCAAGCGTTTGGCTTTAAGGTGGTCTGGTATATTTTGCTTAATTAAGCATTTTTCAGTCTTTCTTCAAGAGCAGCAAGCTGATTCCAAAGCTCCTTCGGAAGCTTAGGACCATAGTTATTATAATGATCTTTAACTGATTCAACCTCTCTTAGCCACTCATCGTGGTTAACATCAAGAATTCCCTCTAAAGCTTCTTTGCTAATATCAAGGCCTTCTGTATCGATTGCATCAGCTGAAGGCATATAACCGATAGCTGTCTTAACAGCGTCGCCTTCACCAGATACTCTTTCGCAGATCCACTTGAGGACACGGCTGTTCTCGCCATATCCAGGCCATATGAACTTGTCATTCTCGTCCTTACGGAACCAGTTGACATAGAAAATCTTAGGAAGCTTGCTCTGGTCAGCAGAATTTGCACCGATATCAAGCCAATGTTGCAGATAATCGCCTACATGATAGCCTATGAATGGAAGCATTGCAAACGGATCACGGCGAACCTGACCAATTTTATCTGAAATTGCAGCAGCAGTAATCTCTGAACCCATGATGGATCCTAAGAATACTCCGTGATTCCAATCGAAGCTTTCATGTACCAGAGGAATTGTGCTTGGACGGCGACCGCCAACAAGAATTGCTGAAATGGGCACACCTTTTGGATCTTCCCATTCAGGTGCGATAACAGGACACTGACTAGCAGGAGCTGTAAAGCGTGCATTTGGATGTGCAGCCTTAGTATCGGACTCAGGAGTCCAATCGTTGCCTTGCCAATCAATAGCGTGTTCAGGAGCGGGATGGCCAATTCCTTCCCACCAAACATTTCCGTCATCGGTTAATGCAACGTTTGTGAAAATTGTATTTTTCTCAATGCTGTGCATAGCATTTGGATTAGAATCCATTGAAGTACCGGGAGCAACGCCAAAGAATCCTGCCTCAGGGTTAATTGCGTAAAGTCTTCCGTCTTCTCCGAATCTTAACCATGCAATATCGTCACCGATAGTCTCAACCTTCCAGCCAGGAATTGTTGGAACAAGCATAGCCAGATTGGTTTTTCCACAAGCACTCGGGAAAGCACCGCAGACATAGTTTACCTTGCCTTCAGGACTTGTAATTTTTAGTATAAGCATGTGTTCAGCCATCCAACCCTCGTCGCGAGCCAATACAGAGGCAATACGAAGAGCGAAGCATTTCTTTCCAAGAAGAGCGTTTCCGCCGTATCCTGAACCGTATGACCAGATGGCTCTATCCTCAGGGAAGTGGCTGATGTATTTTTCCTCGATAGGAGCACAAGGCCATGGAACATCCTTCTGGCCCTCTTCTAATGGAGCACCGATAGAATGTAGGCATGGTACGAATTCTCCGTCATCACCCAAAACATCTAATACATCTTTGCCCATGCGAGTCATAATACGCATATTAACAACAACATATGGGCTGTCAGTGAGCTCAATACCAATTTTGGATGCAGGTGAACCTACAGGTCCCATGGAGAAAGGAATAACATACATTGTACGACCTTTCATACATCCGTCATAAAGCCCGGTCATTGTCTTCTTCAGTTCTTCAGGATCAATCCAATTGTTTGTTGGGCCTGCATCTTCCTCTTTTTTTGAGGCAATGTAGGTTCTACCCTCAACACGTGCAACGTCAGATGGATCACTGCGGAAAAGATAGCTTCCAGGGCGCTTTGGCAGTTCAGTTGCCATACCGGAGTCAACCATTTCTTTTAAGAGGCGATTGTTCTCTTCTTCAGAACCATCACACCAGTAAACTTTATCAGGCTTACATAGGTCAACCATTTCTTTTATCCAAGCATCTAGTTTTTTGTTCATCAATCATTCTCCCTTCAGTTGAAATATTAATAAGTTATTTAGCTTATTTTCATAATAAAATCGAAAACTTATCCATATTAATGTGATTATTCCTATTATACAATACAAGAAATATTATTGAAAGAGAAATAATTAAAAATTTCATATTTACTTTTTAGAAGAGGGTATCTATTATTGAACATATACTTAGCAATCAAGAGGCAAACGGGATTTTTAAAGCATTTGCTGTTTTGTATTTTATAAAAGAATCTTGCACTAATGAAAGATTAAGAATACATAAATTCAAAAAACAACAAATGCCTTAATTTCCAAATCTCTGTCATAGCGTATGCTTTATTTATAAGAGACTATATCCTGTTCATGCAGATTATCATCGTGCTCTAAAGTTTTGCTATCATTCATGTTATTAATAATTAGGTAGTTTTTACTCTTGTTAAGTGCTATTCTGAATAATAAAATCGACAGAACAAGGGAGACAACTGTTATAATAATATATGTCAGATTCGTGTCTGGGAGAATATTATAGATTGGCAGCATGATAAAATTTGCACCGTTAAACAGCATGTGGATCAAAATACAAGGATAGAGTGAGTCGTATCGGGCCCTTAATACTCCAAGAATAATGCCTAAGAAGGTAGTATAAAAGATTGAGATTATATGTCCGTGGAGTATGCCGAAGACAATAGCCTGCAGGATGATGGCTACGGCTAGGGGCATGCCTCTGTTGAAACTTCGCATTACAAGTCCCCTGAACATTATTTCCTCAAAAATCGGAACAACTATTGCTACCGAAATAATTAGCATTAAGGTGATTTCATCACTGTAACCTACAAATTCTGAGTAGTCCTCCATAATATTCTCAGGTATTGGCAGTAAGGTCATAAAAAAAGATATGAAAACATTTAAAGTTATACCCAATAGAGGGGCGGGCCACCAATCTCTAAATGGGATGGAGTTTAGATAAAGTGTAGGCTTAATTGGTTTTTTCCATAGAGCCTGAATAATTAAATATAGCACAAGTGTTAAAATAGAAGCTATAAGAGTAAATTCAATAGCGTTATCCATTATAGAGGTTATCACAATATCTTCAAGGGCAGGTGCCGTAAAATCTTCTACGCTACCTTTAAATACTTCCGAGAAAATATAATAGAAGGAAGCGACAAAGATAACAATGAAATTCACAGCTAAGTACAAAGCAACGTATCCTAATGCTGCACCGATTCCTTTAAGCAAGTTTTTCATCTTACACCTCCGAATTTATATAAATTAATAATACAGTCAAATTTTTGAATTATCAATAATGATTTGGTAAATGATATCAACAGAGGAGGGATATTATGTCTGATAAAAAACGCTCATATAACGAAAAACGCTTCCCTGATACTGACAGGCCAAAGGATAACCGTGGAGAGCCTGTGCCGGGAACTGGTCACGATACAAAGAGGAGTAAGCAAAAAGGGGGTTAGAAAGAAGCATATATATATGTTGCACAATAGCATAGGAAAAGANTCGTTAAATTTTTGTCAATATACTATTTACATTCAGTGTATTTATTGTTAAAATAATAACGAAGAGATGAATAAGGACTATATTTTTTTATTCATCGTTGTTAAATAATTAACAATCATTTAGTAGATCAATGGAAACAACTATAATTTAATTGTCTGGATTATTTGGATAAATCCAAAAAAGAAAGGGAGATGGGCATGGATAAGAACAAAAAAAGAGATATTGTAGACAATGTAGAAAAGTTAGAAATTGCCCTGGAGCGGGTAAAAGAGGCTCAAAGAATATTTGCCACCTATACTCAGGAGCAGGTAGACAAAATCTTTTTAGCCGCAGCATCAGCTGCGAATAAAAAGAGAATTTCTCTTGCGAAGATGGCGGTTGAAGAAACAGGGATGGGCGTTGTTGAGGATAAGGTCATCAAGAATCATTATGCATCAGAGTATATCTATAATGCATATAAGGATGTAAAGACCTGTGGAGTGATTGAAGAGGATAAGGCCTATGGAATAAAGAGGATTGTTGAGCCGGTAGGTGTAGTTGCCGCTGTAATTCCTACCACCAACCCAACCTCAACAGCTATATTTAAGACTCTTATTGCTCTTAAAACAAGAAACGGCATTGTTATCAGCCCTCACCCAAGAGCTAAGAAGTGTACGATAGAAGCTTCAAGGATTGTATTGGAAGCAGCAGTTGCAGCCGGTGCGCCTGAAGGAATTATTGATTGGATTGACATTCCGTCATTAGAAATGACAAATCACTTAATGAAGTCCTCCGATATTATTCTTGCTACCGGTGGCCCGGGGATGGTTAAATCTGCTTATTCAAGCGGCAAACCAGCAATAGGAGTAGGTGCCGGAAACACACCTGCTATAATCGATGATTCTGCAGATGTTATACTGGCTGTTAACTCCATTATTCATTCTAAAACCTTTGATAATGGTATGATTTGTGCATCTGAGCAATCGGTTATAGTACTCGATAAGGTATATAAAGAGGTAAAGGATGAGTTTAAAAAAAGAGGCTGCTATTTCCTTAATAAATCAGAGTTAGATAAGGTTAGAAAAACAATAATCATNAACGGCGCTTTAAATGCAAAAATAGTAGGCCAGACAGCATTCAGGATTGCGGAGTTATCAGGATTTAAGGTTCCGGAAAACACCAAGATATTAATAGGTGAGGTAGAGAGNGTTGAGCTGTCTGAGGAATTTGCCCATGAAAAATTATCTCCTGTACTTGCGATGTACAAGGCTAAGGACTTTTCAGAAGCATTATCCAAGGCCGAGCATCTAATTGCTGATGGGGGATATGGGCACACTGCATCTGCTTACCTTAATCCCTTGACTGCAAAGGATAAATATGACGAGTTTGCTGCCAGAATGAAGACCTGCCGNATATTACTCAACACACCTTCATCCCATGGTGGAATTGGTGATCTATATAACTTTAAGCTGGCTCCATCCCTTACTCTGGGCTGTGGATCATGGGGCGGAAACAGCGTTTCTGAAAATGTTGGAGTAAAGCATCTATTGAATATTAAAACAGTGGCTGAGAGGAGAGAAAATATGCTTTGGTTTAGAGCTCCTGAAAAGGTCTACATAAAAAAGGGTTGCCTGCCTGTGGCTCTTGATGAGATTAAAACAGTATTAGGCAAGAAAAAAGTGTTTATTGTAACTGACCAATTCCTGTATGCCAATGGTTATACAAAGCCGGTCACTGATAAGCTGGATGAAATTGGTGTTAAGCACACAACATTTTATGGTGTGGCTCCCGATCCTACACTGGCAAGTGCAAAGGAAGGGGCAAAGCTCATGAGCTCCTTTGAACCGGATTGCATAATTGCTATTGGTGGCGGATCTGCTATGGACGCGGCTAAGATCATGTGGGTTCTTTATGAGCATCCTGAAGCAGATTTTATGGATATGGCCATGAGATTTGTAGATATCAGAAAACGCGTATATACCTTCCCAAAGATGGGCGAAAAAGCTTACTTTATTGCTATCCCCACCTCCGCCGGAACAGGCAGTGAGGTTACTCCCTTCGCTGTTATTACTGATGAAACTACAGGAGTAAAGTATCCGCTGGCTGATTACGAGCTGATGCCACATATGGCTATTGTGGATGCAGACCTGATGATGAATGCTCCTAAAGGATTGACTGCTGCATCGGGTATAGATGTAGTTACCCACGCTGTTGAGGCATATGCTTCTGTGATGGCTACCGATTATACTGACAGCCTCGCGCTGGGATCGCTTAAGAATGTATTTGAGTATTTGCCAAGAGCTTATGATAATGGGCCTAAGGACCCTGTAGCAAGAGAGAAGATGGCAAACGCTGCAACCATGGCGGGTATGGCCTTCGCGAATGCCTTCTTAGGAGTGTGCCATTCAATGGCTCACAAGCTGGGTGCATTCCATGATATTCCTCACGGTGTAGCCAACGCATTGCTTATAAATGAGGTAATCCGCTTTAATTCAGAAGAGGCTCCTCCAAAGATGGGTACATTTTCTCAGTATGATCATCCTCATGCCCTTTCAAGATATGCTGAAATAGCCAGGTATTTAGGTCTAAAGGGTAAAAATGATGATGAACTGGTTAAAAACTTGGTTAAATATATAGAAGAGCTTAAGGAAAAGGTTGAAATTAAAAAGACTATAAGAGACTATGGAGTTGATGAGAAGGTATTCTTAGACAGCCTTGAGGAAATGGTGGAGCAGGCCTTTGATGACCAATGCACAGGTGCAAATCCTCGTTACCCACTTATGAGCGAGATCAGACAAATGTATCTGAATGCCTATTACGGGACTAATCAGAAGGTTTAGGAGGGGAAAGAAATGAAGCTTGATAAAAGTAAAATAATTGCTGTAAGAACAAACAAAACCGTATATAAAGATGGAAATCTTGCAATCAAGGTTTTCGATGAGGGCTTTTCAAAGGCCAATATCCTCAATGAAGCCCTGAATCATGCAAGAGTTGAGGAGACTAATCTCCATATCCCCAAGCTGATTGAGGTTGGCATGATTGATGGCAAATGGGCCATTGTAACCGAGTTTATTGAGGGTAAAACAATGGCAGAAATGATGGAGCAGGAGCCTGACAAATACGACGAATACTTAGAAAGGTTTGTTAATCTGCAAATAGAAATGCATGCACAGGAATGCCCTCTTCTGAACAAGCTGAAGGATAAAATGCACAGAAAGATTTCTGAGACTGAGCTTGATGCCACTACCCGTTATGAGCTTCATACTCGCCTAGATGCTCTGCCAGTCCATAAAAAGGTTTGCCATGGTGACTTTAACCCTACGAACATAATAATGAACAATGAAGGTATTCCATATATTCTTGACTGGTCCCATGCCACCCAGGGAAATGCAAGTGCTGATGTGGCAAGAACCTACCTGTTGTTCTGCTTGGCGGGCGATACTGTAAATGGTGATAAATATCTTAACCTGTTCTGTAAAAAGACTGACACCGCAAAGCAATATGTACAAAAATGGCTTCCAATAGTCGCAGCATCACAATCTGTAAAAGGAAAGCCTGAGGAAAAGGAATTCCTGCTTCGCTGGGCCGATGTAGTTGACTATGAATAAAGCCCGGCCTTGAATAAAAGGGACAATGCGTTTATAATTGTAGCACAATCAAATAATACATTATGGTGCATGAAAATGCTTAATAGGGAACCGGGTGCAGCAGACTGAGCTAAACCTGTCTCACTGTCTGTAATTCCCGGACTGTCCCAGCAACCGTGATGCTGACGATACGGCAGATATCACATTGAAATATAATTCTAATGTGAATAACCACTGTAAAGTAATACTTACGGGAAGGTGCCGTGGAGGATGATGCTAAGTCGGGAGACCTGCCATTATGGATGTTTCTTCTGGGGTTAAGAATAAGCTATAGAACGGCTTTGTTTTATCAAGCCATTTATTAGCCATAGGATTCTTACCTCCCGGCGGCCTGCTATAAATCAGCATGCAGCCGGGTTTCGTATTTGGGGAAACTATCATTTGGTTGTAAGTTTTTCAATACGAGAGGAGTCTTTATTAATGAAAAAAACGTATAAGCTGCTATTCATTCTGGTTGTATTTAGTCTGGTTTTTCTATTATCGGCCTGCGGATTCCAATCAGGGCAGCCGACCGAATCGGCACCTCAAAGCCAGGTGCCTTCTTTAGAAGAGAACCAGACAGGCTTACAAACCGGTTTTACTGTAGTTGACAGCAGAGGGATAGAGGTTCCCTTCGAAAAGGTACCTGAAAAAATAGTGTCGCTAATGCCCTCAAATACTGAGATACTGTATTCTTTGAATTGCGGAGAAAGCATTGTTGCTGTCAGTGAATACTGTAACCATCCTGAAGAAACTGAAAATAAGCCAAAGCTTCCCACTGGTGAAATGTTAAATGTGGAAGCTATACTGGCTTTAGAAGCCGATGTTGTCATATTAGGGAATATGTCTGCCATGGAGGATCAGATTTATCAATTAGAGGAGTCTGGAGTAAATGTAATAGTAACAGAGGCTAATAACCTTTCAGAGACCTTTGATGTTATAGGAATTATAGGTAAAACAGTGGGCAAGGAAGAAGAGGCCCAAGCCCTTGTAAATGCAATGAAAGAGGGATTTGATGACATACGGGCTGCAGTTGAGAGAAATAAAGCGGTCAGTATTTTTGTGGAGGTTTCTCCTCTTGAGTACGGGCTTTGGTCTTGTGGTAGAAATACCTTTATTCATGAGCTTATAGAAATAGTTGGAGCAAATAATATTTTCGAGGATATCGAAGGATGGTCAGCTATCTCTGAAGAGCAAGTACTAACTCGAAATCCCGATGTTATTATTACCACAGCAAGTCCCCTTACAGGTATAGATGATCCTGTAGGGGATATAAAATCAAGGGCAAATTGGAATCAGACTGGGGCAGTAAAAAACGATAAAGTATTTATGATAGATGGAGATATGGTTACCCGTCCCGGACCAAGGCTGCTGGATGGAGCTAAAGAGCTTGTTAAGCTAATATACTGATAAGCTGTGGGGGGGGACTTATGAGGAACCATAATTTAGAAAATTATAATTTTTCAGGGGATGCCGGAGTAAAGTCACCCTCTTTTCTGGTTCTGCTTTTTAGTGTGCTTTTATTCTTTGTTGTACTCTTTTTTTCTATATCTGCCGGAAGTATTGGATTCCATCCGGTTCAAACTTTCAAGATTATTGTGAATTCCTTATTTGGCACCGGAGATATAAGTAATATTCCAGAGAATAATATTACAATAATAATGAACATTCGTCTTCCCAGAGCAATACTTGCAGCTATGGTGGGTGCGGCCCTTTCGCTTTCGGGAGCGGTTATGCAAGGTCTTCTTAAGAATCCTCTTGCCGATGGATCCACATTGGGAATAACATCAGGTGGCACATTAGGGGCCATTTTGGCAATTGCTCTTAATACGAATATCCCCTTTATCCCAGGCATCGGCATTGTAGTTATGAGTATAATCTTCTCCTTTTTATCTTTGGTATTGATATTATTTCTGTCATACAAAATAGATTACCATTTATCAACCCAAACCATAATTCTTATGGGTATTATTTTTACAATGCTTATAAATAGCATAAATAGCTTGATTGTAGCTCTTTCGGGAGAAGGCTTGAAGCAGGTAATATTCTGGACAATGGGATCCTTCTCCGGCCGGGGCTGGTCTCATGTATGTCTGATGCTGCCTCTTTTTATAATCGCCACAGTAATACTTCTTGCATTAAGCCGCGAGCTGGACGCCTTTTCACTAGGAGAAGAGCAGGCGCGCTATATAGGTGTCAGCACAAAAAGAGTAAAGCTTTTGATCCTGATTATGGTATCGGTATTAGTTGGAGCTTCTGTTGCAGTGAGTGGAACCATAGGATTTGTGGGCCTTGTGATTCCTCATATCACAAGATTTATCACAGGCCCGGGACATAAAAAGCTGCTACCTTTTTCTGTTTTATCCGGGGCAAGCTTTCTTATGGCTGCCGATCTATTATCCAGAACAATTATTAGCCCTGCCGAATTACCAATAGGAGTAGTTACATCATTGATTGGTGCATTAATATTTATTTATATTTTTTATAAAAAATCAAGGAAAGGCTTTTGAGATGGAATGCTCACGCGAAAGGCTTCTAAAAAGGAGTGCTAAAGCGAAAGGCTTCTGAGAAAAATACTAAAGTAAAGAGCAAAGGAGTAAAGCTAAGTTATTCATGTTAAAGGTTAAGGGATTATCGGTTACCATTGACAACAAAAAGATAGTTGACCATGTTTCCTTTGAGCTAAAGGAGCATGATATTTTCATGGTCGCAGGTCCTAATGGGGCAGGCAAAACCACTCTTTTTAAGGGTATTATGGGTGTAGTTCCCCATGAGGGAGGAGTTCTTTTCGACAATATTGATATAAATAAGTATAAAAGAAAAGAATTAGCCAGGAAAATCGGGGTTTTGACTCAAAGGCGTCAGCTTCAGTTTGCACATACGGTTTATGATGTTGTAAGTCTGGGCAGATATTCTCACCAGAAGGCTTTGCTTGGAAGACTCGATAACAGAGACAGGGAAAAAATTGAACAGTCTCTGAAGCTTACAGGGTTGTCTGATATTCAAAATCGCTCTATTTTAACCCTTTCTGGTGGGGAGCTTCAGCGGGTCTTTTTGGCCCAGGTCTTTGCACAGGATCCTCAGATTCTGATTCTGGATGAGCCCACGACTCATTTAGATTTACAATATCAAATAGCAATATTTGATATAATAAAGGAATGGGTAAAGAAGGATAACAGAGCTGTATTAGCTGTAGTTCATGATTTGAACACTGCGTATGTCTATGGCAACAAGGCCATTTTAATGTTTGACGGAAAAGCTTATGCAAAAGGACCTATCAACGAAGTATTGACGCAAGATAATTTACAAGCGGTGTATAATGTCGATGTTGCCGAATGGATGAAGGGGATACTTTACAATTGGAAGTGAGGCTGGACACGGAACAGTCCCCAGGATATGGAGGTAGAGAATGGAGCATTACTATAGTGAAAATCCTCAATCGGATATAAAAGAGATTGAATTTAGCTATAACATCAAGGGAATAGAACTAAAGTTTACTTCTGTGAGCGGAGTTTTTGCCTTTTCCAACAAGGTGGACAGAGCTACTCAGCTTTTAATTGAAAGCTATAGGCCCTCAAAAGCCGGAAACTTTCTTCTTGATATGGGATGCGGAATCGGGCCCATTTCGCTGTATATAAAATCAAGGTATCCTCATATGCAGATTACAGCCGTAGATATTAATGAGAGGGCTGTTTTTTATACTAAGAAAAATGCTCAAAGCAACGACTTTGATATTGAAGTATTAAAAAGCAATCTATACTCAGAGCTGGAAGGAAGGCTTTTTGGAGACATTCTTTCTAACCCTCCCATAGCTGCTGGAAAGGCAGTATACAGCAAGATTATTTCGGGTGCAAAGGATCATCTTTTAAAAAATGGAGCCCTTTGGCTGGTTGCGTTTCATAACAAGGGGGGATCCACTCTTAAAAGAATAATGAATGAGGTCTTCGGAAATGTTGAAGATATCGAAAAAAAGGGTGGAATACGTGTTTACAGGTCAGTAAATGAATAACAGAGAACTGGCAATTGATTTTTCCATAAATGACCTATATAATTAATCAGAATATTTTGTGATAGGGATGTGTTTTATGAGCCTTAGAGTACAAAATTTAACTAAGACCTTTGACGGGAAGGTAGCCGTAGATGATATCAGCTTTGAAATGGCAGAACCAGGCGTCTTTGGATTAATAGGTACAAATGGTGCCGGGAAGACAACAACCATAAGGATGATACTCGGAATTATGCCGCCTGATAGTGGATCAAGCTATTGGGATGACAAGATAATTACAAGGGAAATGAATTTCGGATATATGCCCGAGGAGCGAGGCATATATATGAAAACTACTGTCCTGGAACAGTTGATATATTTTGGTGTGCTCAGGGGGATGAAAAAGCACGAAGCAAAAGAATCAGCCCAATCATTAATGGACCGCCTTGGAGTAATCGAATATAAGAACATGCTCACTGAGAAGCTGTCTAAGGGTAATCAACAAAAGATTCAGCTGATTACTACTCTCATTCATGATCCGAAGCTAATATTCCTTGATGAGCCATTTTCGGGGCTTGATCCTGTAAACACAGAAATGATGCGAAATCTTTTATATGAGCTTGTTGAGGCAGGGAAATATATTGTATTAAGCAGCCATCAAATGTCAACGGTCGAAGAATACTGCAAGAATCTAGTTATATTACATAAGGGAAAGACCATACTTCAGGGTAATCTCAGCCAGATTAAATCAGGCTATGGACATACAAACCTTATAATAAAAACCGATCAGGATATATCGGCATTTGCACTGGAGGAAGGTCTTCAATTAATCAGAGAAAGAGCTGACGAGACAGAATACAGGATAACCGGAGATGAAATGGCAAACAGCTTTTTAAACAAGATTCTTGAGGCAGGAATATATCCTGTGAAATATGAAATAACGGAACCTTCTTTAAATGAAATCTTTATAGGAAAGGTTGGTGCTGAAGAATGAAACAGATACTGACCATCTTTGCATTTACATTTCGTGACGCAGTAAGAAAGAAAGCATTTATCATAACTACCATTATAATTCTGGGCNTAATTGTTTTGTTGTCTGCTATTCCGGGTTTAGTCGCTTCAGTTGATGGCGGCACTCAGGATCCTGGCACTGCAGAGCCTGATGAATCATTGCCAGTTTGTTATTATATCGATGAAGAGGGATTGATCGAAAATGGGCTTGAGACATTATCTGATACTATAACAAGTATTCGATTTGAAAAGGGTGAGCCTGCAAAAATTGCAGAGTATAAGGAAGCTGTAAAGGCCGACGGTGATATTTCTATAATTCAAATTAACAAGGGTTCTGATGGTCTGCCTGTTATAGCCTTTACCAATAAGGACTTTATGAGCAGAGTTTCGGCATCTGAGATATCTGAGCTATTAAGTGATATATATATATCAAATACTTTGAATTCTAAGGGAATTGATGAAGAGACCATTGCCTTTGCTCAATCAACCCTGGATATGACCCAGGAGTTTGTGGGAGGTATGGATTTTAGCGGATATATGCTGGGAATTGTTCTTACCATGCTTATATTTTTTGCAATATACTTCTACGGCTATGGTGTATCCATGTCAGTGGCCACTGAAAAGACATCGAGAGTTATTGAAACTCTGGTGGTATCCTCAAAGCCTTCTAGGATACTTTTAGGAAAATGTCTCGGCATGGGATTGGCAGGCCTTTCCCAGTTTGTATTGTTTATACTTGCAGGTGCATTATGCTATAAATACATACTGCCTGATGATTTTATGCTATTTGGAATGGAAATCTCGCTGTCAGCCTTTACTGCTAAATCGGCAATCTTTACAATCATATATTTCTTACTGGGTTATACCTTATATGCCATGATGAATGCCGTCAGCGGAGCATATGTAAGCAAAATAGAGGATTTAAACTCAGCAATGATGCCTGTAATGATGATTGCAATGATCTCCTTNTATGTAGGATACTTCTCAATTATGTCGCCCAACAATGTANTCTTGAATAAGCTTACATTGTATGTGCCATTTATATCGCCATTTATCATGCCCTTTAATCTATTAAACTCTGATCTATCAAATGCTGATTTGTTGATTTCAATAGCAACCTTAGTTGTAACTATCATAATAGTAACGGCTACGTCTATTAAGATATACACTGCATCTGTATTACACTATGGAAAAGGACTTAAACTGAAATAGCCAGTGTTTGGAAGGGTTTATTATAAACTTATGAGATGCAGGAATTGCAGGGGTGAGACCATAAAAAAAGTTAGCTTGACAATAAATAAGCGCCGGTGATACAATAGTTTAGCGTGTGAACTTAGAGGTTTGCATTTGTTTGTTGTGTAAAATAATTGCGATGCTAATAGTTCCGGAGGTCATAGAATTGATTGAGTTATTAAAAAGTAAAGATAAGGTTGTTGGTTCTAAGCAGACCAAAAAGGCTTTAGAACAGAGCAGAACGACAGCAGTATTTATGGCTTCAGATGCTGACCAGAAGATTATTTACCCGATTAAACAGCTATGTGACGAAAATGGGATTCCTGTTTATAATGTAGAAACAATGAAGCAGCTTGGAAAATTAGCAGGAATAGACGTAGGAGCATCAATTGTAGGTATACTTAAGTAATTTAAAGCCAATGCGCGTATAGATTTAAGATTAACGTAAATGCGTTAATATATATTAGTAATTATTTGAAGGAGGTGAAGTGAAGGATGCCAACATTTAATCAGTTGGTCAGAAAGAGCAGAGAGAAAGTATTGTATAAATCTAATTCTCCGGCTTTGCAAATCGGTATGAATACTTTAAAGAAGAAGCATACTGAATTGGCATCGCCCCAAAAGAGAGGAGTTTGTACAGTAGTAAAGACCGTTACTCCTAAGAAACCTAACTCAGCTTTGCGTAAGGTTGCGAGAGTTCGTCTAACCAACGGTATCGAGGTAACAGCATACATTCCTGGTATAGGTCATAACCTACAGGAGCATAGTGTCGTGCTCATCAGAGGAGGCCGTGTTAAGGATCTTCCTGGTGTCAGATACCATATTGTTCGTGGNACTCTTGATACCGCGGGCGTTACAGACCGTAAGCAAAGTCGCTCAAAGTATGGCGCGAAACGCGCTAAGAAATAGTAGATCTTAGGCTACTATGAAAAATTCAATAAGCAGGACTAATCAACGTGCAAGACGTTGTAATCATATAGATGAAACGTTTAGCACTGACGAACCCATGAATAATTGGGTCGAGTACCTGTGATACCGGGGAGAACCCGCAGTTATCATGTAAAGGAGGGAAGGAAAGTGCCAAGAAGAGGACATGTTCCCAAAAGAGATGTTCTACCTGATCCAATATATAATGATAAGATAGTATCAAAGCTTATTAACGCTATTATGTTGGACGGTAAGAAAGGCGTTGCTCAAACCATTTGCTATGATGCCTTCGATATAATCAAGGAAAAAACAGGCAAGGATCCTCTGGAAGTATTCCAAGAGGCTATGAACAACATAATGCCACTTCTTGAGGTTAAGGCCAGAAGAGTTGGTGGAGCAACATATCAGGTTCCAATGGAAGTTAGACCTGAAAGAAGGCTTGCTCTCGGATTGCGTTGGCTCGTTGGCTATGCCAGAAAAAGAGGCGAACGCACAATGAAAGAGAGATTAGCCGGAGAAATATTGGACGCAACAAACAATATGGGCGGAGCTGTTAAGAAGAAGGATGACACTCACAAAATGGCAGAAGCNAATAAGGCATTCGCTCATTACAGGTGGTAAATTTAATCGTAGTAAACATCGCACCACTACATCGGAAGGAGGGTATCGATGCCCAGAGAATTCAGCTTGGAGAATACACGAAACATCGGTATTATGGCACACATCGACGCAGGTAAAACCACCACAACTGAAAGAATTTTGTATTATACCGGCCGTACACATAAGCTTGGCGAAACCCATGAGGGTTCAGCCACAATGGACTGGATGGAGCAAGAGCAGGAAAGAGGTATTACAATTACTTCAGCGGCTACTACTGCTCACTGGAAGCATTGCCGGGTAAACATTATTGATACACCCGGACATGTTGACTTCACTGTTGAAGTTGAGCGTTCGCTACGTGTTCTGGATGGTTCAGTTACACTTTTTTGTGCAAAAGGCGGTGTAGAGCCTCAGTCAGAAACAGTTTGGAGACAAGCTGATAAATACGGTGTTCCAAGGATTGCCTATGTTAATAAAATGGATATAATGGGAGCAGATTTCTTCAATTGTATCCAGATGATGAAGGACAGACTGCATGCAAATGCGGTACCTATTCAGCTTCCAATAGGCAAAGAGGAGCATTTCGAAGGTATTATTGACCTTGTAAAAAACAAGGCCTACTACTATAGAGATGACCTCGGTGTTGATATTGAGGAAACAGAAGTTCCAGAAGACATGAAGGAGCTTGTTGATGAATATCGATTCAAACTTGTTGAGGCTATTGCTGAGCTTGACGAGGACCTTTTAGAAAAGTATCTGGAAGGCGAGGAGCTTACAGAAGCTGAGCTCAAGAGCGGAATCAGACAAGCTACTATTGCGAACACAATAATCCCGGTTACATGTGGTTCGTCATATAAGAATAAGGGCGTTCAGAAGCTCTTAGACTGCGTGGTTGACTATATGCCGTCACCACTGGACGTTCCTCATATTAAAGGAGTAGTGCCCGGAACCGAAGAGCAGGAAGAAAGAGAATCCTCAGACGATGCTCCGTTTTCGGCTCTGGCATTTAAGATTATGACTGACCCATATGTGGGAAGGCTTGGATTCTTCCGCGTTTATTCAGGAACATTGAATTCAGGATCTTATGTGCTTAATTCGACAAAAGGCAAGCGGGAAAGAATAGGCAGAATTCTTATGATGCATGCAAATGACCGTAAGGATATTAATACTGTTTATTCGGGTGATATCGCAGCTGTTGTTGGTTTAAAGAATACATCAACTGGTGACACCTTATGTGACGAAAACAACCCCATTATCCTGGAAACCATGGTGTTTCCTGAACCGGTTATTAATGTGGCTATTGAGCCAAAAACAAAGGCTGGTCAGGAGAAAATGGGAATTGCTCTGCAAAAGCTCTCGGATGAGGATCCCACATTCAGAGTCAGCACTAACCAGGAAACTGGTCAGACTATTATCGCCGGAATGGGCGAGCTGCACCTTGAAGTAATTGTAGATCGTCTGTTAAGAGAATTCAGAGTCGAGGCCGCTGTAGGAAAGCCGCAGGTTTCCTATAAAGAAACCATTCGCAAGGCTGTTAAAACAGAAGGTAAGTTTATCCGTCAATCGGGTGGTAAAGGTCAATACGGACATTGTGTAATTGAAGTAGAGCCACTTGAACCAGGTAAAGGATATGAATTCGTCAACAAGATAGTAGGCGGCGTTGTTCCTAAGGAATATATTCCGGCTATTGACAATGGTATCCGCGATGCAATGAACAGTGGTGTCATTGCCGGCTATCAGGTCCTTGATGTTAAGGTTACTCTTGTAGATGGATCATACCATGATGTTGACTCATCTGAAATGGCATATAAGGTTGCAGCCTCGATGGCATTTAAGGATGCCATGAAAAAGGCAGATCCGGTATTGCTTGAGCCTATTATGAAGGTTGATGTAACAACCCCGGATGATTATTTGGGAGACGTTATGGGAGACATTAANTCCCGTCGCGGAAAGATTGAGGGAATGGACGCAATTTCTGGCGCACAAACCATACACTCATTTGTTCCACTTTCAGAGATGTTTGGGTATGCTACAGATCTTCGATCCAAGACTCAGGGCCGGGCGGTATACTCAATGGAACCATCGCATTATGAACCAGTTCCAAAGAGTATCCAGGAGAAACTTATTGACGGAAAAGGTACTAACGCTTAATGCAAAAGTATTGAAAATATTGATTTTAATGAATAATAATTGTATAATTTTGAATCATCAGCGATTCAAATGAAGGAGGTTTATTCCAAATGGCAAAGGCTAAATTCGAACGTACAAAACCACACGTAAACATTGGTACAATTGGTCACGTTGACCATGGTAAGACTTCTCTTACCGCTGCTATCACCAAGGTTCTTTCTTTAGGTGATACAACTAACGAATTAAAAGGATACGATCAGATCGACAACGCTCCTGAAGAGAAGGAGAGAGGTATTACAATTAATACTTCACACGTTGAGTATCAGACAGACAATCGTCACTATGCACACGTTGACTGCCCTGGTCACGCTGACTATGTTAAGAACATGATCACCGGTGCTGCTCAGATGGACGGTGCTATTCTTGTTGTTTCAGCGGCTGATGGCCCAATGCCTCAGACACGTGAGCACATTCTGTTATCCCGTCAGGTTGGCGTACCAAGCATGGTAGTATTCTTAAACAAATGCGACATGGTTGATGACGATGAACTTATCGAGCTTGTTGAAATGGAACTAAGAGAACTCTTGAACGAGTATGATTTCCCTGGAGACGATATTCCATTCGTTAGAGGTTCAGCTCTAGATGTTCTTGAAAGCGACTCTACAGATCCTAATGATCCTGTATATGCTCCTATTTTTGAACTAATGAAGAATGTTGACGAGTTTATTCCTACTCCTCAGCGTCCTACCGATCTTCCTTTCCTAATGCCTGTTGAGGACGTATTCACAATCACAGGTCGTGGAACAGTTGCTACCGGTAGAGTTGAGAGAGGTACAATTAAGGTTGGCGACGAAGTTGAGATCGTTGGATTAATGGACGAAGCCAGAAAAACAGTTNTTACCGGCGTTGAGATGTTCCGTAAGATTCTTGATTCTGCTGTTGCCGGCGATAATATCGGTGCTCTTCTCCGTGGTATTCAAAGAACAGATATTCAAAGAGGACAGGTTCTTGCAAAGCCTGGTTCGATTACTCCTCATACAAAGTTCACCGCTCAGGTATACGTTTTAACAGCTTCTGAAGGTGGCCGTTCCAAGCCATTCTTCTCCGGTTACAGACCTCAGTTCTACTTCAGAACAACAGACGTTACCGGAAACATCACTCTTCCTGAGGGTGTAGAAATGTGTATGCCTGGTGACCACGTTACCATGGAAATCGAACTGATCACACCTATCGCTATGGAAAAGGGTCTCAGACTCGCTATCCGTGAAGGTGGCAGAACTGTTGGTTCTGGAGCAGTTGTTGATATCTTAGGTTAATTAACTAGTTTACAATTACTATTTAAAGAGCTTTCTCNATAGAGGAAGCTCTTTTGTTGTGCCTTTCGTATTACCGTCCCATGCATCGCCTTGCTGTCTCGCCCATATATGGAAAAAGTAACAATTGAAAAGAACAGGGGTCACCCGTATAATATAACGAGAATATAGATTTCCNAAATCTCGAGTTTCAATAAACTCGGTACCCGAGGGCAGATTGCTGNAAACTGTCTATATTCAGGTTACATGCCCTAGAGTATGAAAGGATGATTAGAAAATGCCTAAGACAACAAAGAAGACTACAACCTACAGCATTCCTATGCTTCCACTTCGTGGCCTTGTGGTTTATCCCCATATGATACTCCACTTTGATGTAGGTCGTGTTAAATCTATAAAAGCAATAGAAGAAGCTATGCTGAAGGATCAAAATATATTTTTGACAGCCCAAAAGGATCCTAATATCGAGGACCCTGAATTTGATGAGATTTATACATTCGGCACTGTAGCTCAAATTAAGCAGCTATTAAGATTGCCAGGCGATAATATAAGAGTACTGGTAGAGGGAATTGACAGGGCTAGAATAGTAAAGCTTATTGACAGTGACCCTTTTTATAATGTAGAGATTATGCCAGTAAAAGCAAAGTCTTTACAAAGTGGAAGAAAAGAGATTCAGGCCCTTGCTCGTCAGGTTATTGACCATTTTGAGCAATATGGCAAGCTGTCAGGCAAGATTTCACCTGATGCTTCCCTGTCCATAACAAATATAAGTGATTTATCAAGGCTCCCAGATGTTATAGCATCAAATCTGGATATTTCTATTCAGATAAAGCAGGAGATATTGGAGGAAGAGTCACCAAAAAAGCGGTTTAATATGCTATTGGATATCATGGCTAAAGAAAATGAGATTCTTAAAATCGAGAAAAATATTACAAACCAGGTACGACAGCAAATAGACCAGAACCAAAAGGAGTACTATCTTCGTGAGCAAATGAAGATTATCCAAAAAGAGTTAGGATATTACGGCGATACTGAAACAGATGAGTATAAAGAGAGAATTGAGAGTGCTGATTTTGGCCCTGAGGTTAGGGAAAAGGCTTTAAAGGAGCTGGATCGATTATCCCGCATGCATTCATCATCGGCTGAGAGTGGAGTTATCCGCACCTATTTGGATACAATTCTGGATTTGCCCTGGAATAAAAAAACAGAGGAAAAGCTGGACATTAAAAAAGCAAGTTATATTCTGGAAAGAGATCATTATGGCCTTGAAAAGGTTAAGGAACGAGTGCTTGAATATTTGGCCGTAAGGAAAATGAAGAATACACTGCATGGTCCTATCTTATGCTTTGTTGGGCCTCCGGGTGTGGGGAAAACCTCTATAGCAAAATCTATAGCCGAAGCACTTAACAGAAAATATGCCCGCATGTCCCTTGGAGGAGTTCGTGATGAGGCTGAAATCAGGGGTCATAGAAGAACCTATGTAGGAGCTTTACCCGGGAGAATAATAAGCGCCATAAAGCAGGCAGGCTCATCTAATCCGTTGATCCTATTAGATGAAATTGATAAGATGTCCCATGATTTCAAGGGAGATCCTTCGTCTGCTATGCTGGAAGTATTGGATGCAGAACAGAATAAGGAGTTCAGAGATCATTATCTGGAGCTTCCCTATGATTTATCTGATGTAATGTTTATAACTACAGCAAACTACAAGGATGCAATACCCGGTCCTCTGTTAGACAGGATGGAGGTCATTGATATCTCAGGCTATACAGAGGAAGAGAAGATTAATATTGCTTCTAAGTATATTGTCCCCAAGCAGCTCTCCTTGCATGGTGTAAGTACTAAGATTATACGCTTTGACAAATCTGCCATAAGGGAAATTGTAGTTTACTATACAAGAGAGGCAGGAGTAAGAAATTTAGAGAGAGAAATTGCCACAGTAATAAGGAAGGCAATAAAAAGAGTTGTCACTGAAAATAAGACCTCTGTTCGAATTACAAAAAACACAACAAAGGACTATTTGGGAGCAAGAAAATATCTCTATGATAAAGCCAATGAAGCTGATGAAATCGGTATTGTCAGAGGTCTTGCCTGGACTCCTGTGGGAGGGGAAACCATGCCCATTGAGGTAAACATCATGTCCGGAGACGGCCAACTTGAGCTTACCGGTCAGCTTGGAGATGTTATGAAGGAGTCTGTCCGTATTGCCAGAAGTTATATTCGTTCAATGGCAAAGGAATATGGGATAGAAGAGGACTTTTACAAGACCTATGATATTCATATCCATGTGCCTGAGGGAGCAATACCTAAGGACGGCCCCTCAGCAGGAATCACTCTTGCAACAGCTATGATTTCTGCTCTTACCAAAATTCCTGCAAGGAAAAATGTGGCCATGACAGGTGAGATTACACTACGAGGCAAGGTGCTTCCTATTGGAGGCCTGAAGGAAAAGGTCCTGGCTGCTCATAGGGCGGGAGTAGATACAGTTATCATACCCTATGATAACAATAAGGATATTGAAGAAATTCCGAAAAACGCCAGAGAGGAAATTCGGATAATTCCTGTGGCGCATATAGATGATGTTATCAAACATGCACTTGTCAGCAAGCCTCTGCCTTCAAGAACAAGAACCGAAGAAAAACAGGGGGACAAACAGGAAGAAAGTATCCTGATAAATCACACAACCACAGCTGTCGACGAGGCAGCAGCAACAATGGAAATGTAGATTAAGCATACGGGGACGGTTCTGCTGTGTTCTGGGGGAACACAGCAGAACCGTCCTCGTGTGTTTCCAGCTCTAAATGATTGACAATTATGCTATAATTAGAACAGGAATATCCTGTTTATTTTTATGCTTAGAATTTATGGAGGCAACATGGTATTAATAAAGAACGCAAAGATTCTGACAATGGCTGAAAAGAGCTATGACAACGGTTTTATTATAGTTGACGGGAGTAAGATTGTTGAGCTAGGTGACATGAAAAATGTCCCCGAAGCAAGCGAAACAGACACAGTTATAGATGCTGAGGGTATGTATCTATTGCCTGGGCTTATTGACAGCCACTGTCATATTGGTATGGCCGAGGATTCGGTCGGATTTGAGGGTGATGATGTCAACGAGATGACAGACCCTGTAACACCCCAATTAAGAGCTATTGATGGCATCTATCACGGGGATAAAGCATTTGAAGAGGCCTACCAGAACGGAATAACAACCGTTGTGACAGGACCCGGGAGTGCAAATGTTATTGGCGGGCAATTTGCCGCCTTAAAAACCTATGGCAGAACTGTTGACGATATGATTATTAAAGCCCCATGCGCTATGAAGATTGCTTTCGGGGAAAACCCAAAGACCGTTTATAACGAGAAGCATCAGCTGCCAACAACGCGGATGGCTACGGCGGCATTGCTCAGGGAACAATTGTATAAGGCTAAGGAATACCTTGAGGCCATAGAAAAATTCGAGAATGATAAGGAAGAAAATGATAAGCCTGAATTTGATATTAAGCTTGAGGCACTTGTTCCTGTTATTAAGGGAGAACTGGTTGTAAAAGCCCATGCCCACAGAGCAGATGATATTTTTACTGCTATTCGTATTGCCAAAGAGTTTAATCTGGACATGACTCTTGATCATTGTACCGAGGGCTGGCTTATTCCTGATAAAATAAAGCAAAGTGGATATGATGTAATTTTAGGACCAATCCTGACAGATAGATCTAAAATTGAACTTAAAAATCAGACAACAAAAGCCCCTGGAATTTTATCCAAGGCCGGGATCGATGTGGCCATTATGAGCGACCACCCTTGTGTGTCAGCGCAACATTTGGTGCTTTGTGCCTCATTGGCCGTTAGAGATGGGATGGCAGAGGAAGATGCTCTTAAAGCAATCACTATTAATGCAGCTAAAAGCGTCAGACTGGAAAGCCGCATAGGAAGTCTTGAAGCGGGTAAGGATGCCGATATGGTATTATACACAGGCAATCCTCTTAATTACTTGAGTAAAGTAAAAATGACAATTATTGACGGACAGATTGTATATGAGAATAAAGAAGGATAATTCAATGTCTATAGAGCAAAGCAAGGATAATAATCTGGAAAGAGATGTTTCCCAGGAACAGAAAATGGGCTCAGATCAGGAATATGAAACTTACTCGGAGCAGGAAACCTTTGAGTTGGGGTATGAATTTGCCAAAGGCCTTAAGCCGGGAGATTCAATAAGTCTTGAGGGGGATCTGGGCACAGGTAAAACGGCCTTCACTAAAGGAATAGCTGCCGGCTTGGGTGTAACGCAGCATATAACAAGTCCTACTTTTACATTGGTGAATACTTATAACGGTGAGAAAATTCTACATCATTTTGATGTATACCGGGTAAATGACCCCGACGAGCTATTTGCTATCGGATGGGAGGAATACTTCTCATATGAGGCTGTTACAGTTGTTGAATGGGGCGATCTGGTTCCGGATATTCTTCCCGAAAATACAATTCATATAAGGTTTTCAAGGTTGGATGGCTCGTCTTATGAAGGCCGCAGAATAATCATAGAAAGGTAGGGATACAGAATGCTTACACTAGCTGTTGAAACATCATGTCTAACTGCGTCTTGTGCTATTGTGCAAGATAACAGGGTGATAGCAGAGATATCAACTAACCATGGGAAGACCCATTCACAAAAAATAATGCCCATGATAAATACTACTCTTTCAGCTGTGGGCAAAGAGCTTAATGATGTAGATTTGTTTGCAGCATCAATTGGTCCCGGATCCTTTACTGGAATAAGAATTGGAGTTGTTACAATAAAAGCTCTGGCTTATTCTCTGAAGCGGCCGGTATGCGGGGTCAGCACATTGGATGCCCTTGCCTTTACTATGCCTGATTTTAACGGAGTAATCTCCCCAATGCTGGATGCCAGGAATAATCAGGTTTATTCCGCCTTTTACCGTAAAACAGATAATGCACTTGAGAGACTATACGAGGAATCAGGAATTAAAATAGAGGACTGGATTGAACAGGCCCAGACTTTTGGTGAGGGTATTCTGGTTTTAGGTGATGCCTTTGAGCTTCACTATGACAGGCTGAAATCTGAATTAGGCTCCCTTCTGAACAATTCTCCCCAGAGCAATATCTTTCCTAGGGCCTCTGCTACTGCACTTTTGGCAGAGAAATCTTATCGCGACAACAGATCAATAAGTCCCTTCGAATTAAAGCCTCTTTATGTCAGGAAATCACAGGCTGAGAGAATGAAGGATAAGCCGAAAAGTGATGATAAGAAGTGACCATAAATAATCTGGAATACGAAGTGTTAAGATAACAGCAATATATTAATGGAAATTATGCGAGGACGCTATGCAATCAGTCAAACCCGTGGTTCGTTCAATGAAAAAACAAGATGTTGACGGGGTTTATGAGGTGGAGCGAGCCAGCTTTACCTCTCCTTGGACAAAATATATGCTTGTAGAAGAACTAAGCAATTCAAAGGCTCATTACATGGTTATAGATGCTGATGGAGAAATCCTAGGTTACTGTGGTTTCTGGAAAATAATCGATGAGGCACATATAACGAATGTAGCCGTCCACCCTGAATATCGGGGGCAAGGTTACGGAAGGGTACTTATTTCTGCAATGATTCAGCGGGCAAAGGAATTAGATGTTATTGCTATGACTTTGGAGGTCAGAGTGAGCAATGATATCGCAATTTCTTTATATAAGGATTTCGGTTTTGTTGCCTCTGGGGTTCGAAAGAACTATTATCAGGATAATAGTGAGGATGCACTCATCATGTGGCTCAAAATGTGATTTGTTAACATAAAGCAGGTATAGCCCCTATTATCCATTATTAATACAGCCTGTAGTGTCATAAGTGTTTCATATTTTCCCAAAGTGGTAGATAAAATGATAAAAGGAGACATGAGAGGAGAATAGCTTATGTCAGTTAAGCCACTTACTCCAAAAATGCTTAGAAGAAGGTGTAACCCTTCTGATTTCAAGTTTAAGGACACGTCAGAATTGACACCCTCACGGGACCTGATAGGTCAAACAAGAGCTTCAGAAGCCATTGAATTCGGATTAAACATTCAACTTGACGGATATAATATTTATATGGCTGGAGAGCCTGGTGAGGGAAAAACAAGGTATGCTTTGGAATGTGCCCAAAAACAGGCGAAATATATGCAGGTACCAGATGACTGGTGTTATGTTTATAATTTCGAGGATGCTGGAAAGCCAAAGGCATTAAATCTGCCCGCAGGAATGGGTAAAGAGTTCCGAAAGGACATGGAGGAATTTGTTAAGACTGTAGAGCAGGAAATAACAAAGGCCTTTGATACGGCCGAGTATGAGGAAGAACGTTCCAGAATCCTGAAAACGTTTCGTGATAAAAAAGAAGAATATATTATGACCCTTAGTAATGAGGCGGCTGAAAGAGGCTTTAGAGTGAAGCTTACTAATTCAGGTGTCTATTTTGTTCCTGTTATTGATGGAGAACCGTTAAGTGAAGAGGATTTCAGGGATTTGGATGAGGATGTAAAGATTGAACTTTCAAAATCCTCTGAGGAACTTCAAAATGAGACTACTGATACAATCAGGAAAATTCGAGAGGTGGAGGCTGAAGCCGCCGATACAATTACTGAATGGGAGAATCAAATTGCTCTTTATGCCGTTGGAATACATATAGATAATCTTAAAGAAAAATATAGTCTCTATCCCGACATTTTGGAATACCTTGATCAGGTTAAGAACGATATTCTTGATAATATCGAGAACCTGGTACCTCCTAATTACTCGGAGGATCAACAAAGTGCCATGTTACAGCTATTACTCATGAAAAAGAGTTCATCAGATGTGAATATTTACGATCGTTACAAGGTGAATCTGGTAGTTGATAATAGTAGGCTTCATGGTGCGCCGGTAATAGTCGATTATAATCCTACATTTTATAATCTTATGGGCCGCTGCGAATACGAGAACGAAATGGGAGCCATGACCACTGATTATACTCTTATTAAGCCCGGTCTGTTTCATCAGGCAAATGGAGGCTTCCTGATACTTCAGGCAAATGATGTTTTATCTAATCCTCAATCCTTTGAAGCAATTAAGCGTACATTAAAAACCCGTCAGGTGCTTATTGAGAACATAAAGGAACAGATGGGTCTTGTAGCTGTGTCGGCCCTGAAACCTGAGCCTATACCCATAAATGTGAAAATAATTCTTGTGGGAAGTGCAGAGATTTATCACCTTTTATATAGTTACGACCGCGATTTTAAGAAGTATTTTAAGATTAAAGCTGATTTTGATGACCATATGGATTGGACCGATGATAACATCCAGCGCCTGGCTCAGTATATAGGAGCCTATTGCAATAAAGAGGGAATTATGCACTTTGACAGATCGGGTGTAGCCGAGGTGGTAAATTATAGCTCTTGGATTGTCCAGGATCAGAATAAGCTTACCACGAGATTTGCCGAAATAGTTAATATTTTGGGAGAGGCAGGCACCTGGGCTGAAATCGAAGGCAGTACCATTGTTTCAGAAAGGCATGTAAAAAAAGCCATCCAGGAGAAGAAGAAGCGTTCTAATAAATATGACGAGGAGCTGTTAGAGTTAATCAGAGAGGGTACTATTCTTATTGATACTGACGGTTATACTGTAGGCCAGATTAATGGTCTTGCAGTAATGGATATAGGGGATTATTGCTTTGGTAAGCCCAGCCGGATTACCGCAGCAACCTATATGGGCAGGACGGGAATCATAGATATAGAGCGGGAAGTAGAAACGGGGGGGAACACCCACTCGAAGGGCGTACTTATAATTAGCGGATATATAGGTAAAAAATATGCGCAGTACATACCCTTGTCTCTGGCAGCAAGCATATGTTTCGAACAGCTTTATAGTGGTATTGAGGGGGATAGTGCTTCCTCTACGGAATTGTTTGCTATTCTGTCAAGCCTATCTGATTTACCTGTATATCAAGGAATAGCGGTGACCGGTTCAGTAAATCAGCTCGGTTACATTCAGCCCATAGGGGGAGCTACCTTTAAAATTGAGGGATTCTTTCAAATTTGTAAGATCAACGGTTTAAACGGGAAACAGGGTGTTATAATTCCTCATCAGAATGTAAAGAACCTTGTATTATCCGATGAGGTGGTAGAGGCAGTGGAAAAGGGTTTATTCCATATATACCCCATTAAGACAGTAGACGAAGGAATTGAAATTCTGACAGGGGTAGCAGCAGGTCAAAGATTACCCGATGGCACGTATCCTGTAGGCACGGTAAACGACAGAGTATATAAAAAGCTTAAATACTACGCTGAAACCACAGCCAAGTACCTGTAGTTATGGTTATAAGCCAAATGAAAAATATAATGGTGTTGGGAGAAATGTTTGGTGAAAAAGACTAATAGAGCAATATTAATATTCCTGATATTATCTCTGTGTTTTAACTTAACTGCTTGTAGCAATGAAACAGGCTCTCTGAAGGATGATGAAGAAAGGCTGTTGTCGGTTAAGAACCTGACCGATGAAGAGCTGCTAAATAGCTTATCATTACGACAGAAGGCGGCTCAAATGGTTCAGGCAGAAAGAGCGGCCATTACCCCACAGCAAGCTGTGGATTATGGAGTGGGCTCTATTTTAAGTGGTGGAGGTTCAAGCCCGACACCAAACACTCCCTCGGCATGGGTAGCCATGTATAATGAGTATCAGTCAAAAATTCTTTCAGAAGATCAAATCCCGGTAATATATGGTATAGACGCGGTTCATGGACATAATGCTGTCTATGGAGCTACAGTCTTCCCACATAATATTGGATTAGGTGCTACACGCAATCCAGGACTTATGTATGAAATAGGAAAGGCTGTATCCGAAGAGGTCAGGCTTACAGGATTGAACTGGACATTTGCTCCTGCTGTATCAGTTGTACAGGATATTCGATGGGGACGTACATATGAAAGCTTCGGTGAGAGTGCCGAAATTCAAAAACTCTTGGTAAATCCGTATGTAAGGGGCATTCAGGAAATGGGTGTGGCAGCTACAGCCAAGCACTTTATTGCTGATGGTGGTACATCATGGGATGATAATAGCAAAACACATAAAATAGATCAGGGAAATGCCATATTAACCGAGGAGGAACTCAGGGAAATACACCTTCCCGGTTATCTGGAGGCCATAGAGGCCGATGTTGATTCAATAATGGTTTCATTCAGTAGTATAAATGGTGAGAAGCTACATGGCAGCCAGGANATGATTACAGATTTTCTTAANGGCCAGTTAGGATTTGAGGGAATAGTTGTTTCTGATTATCAGGCATTGCACCAGTTGCCGGGGACCTTTGAACAGCAAGTAATTACATGTGTCAATGCAGGTGTTGACATGCTGATGGAACCGCATAACTGGAAGGAAACCATAAATGTAATAGTTAATGCAGTTGAAAACGGTGATATTTCGATGGACAGGGTTAATGATGCAGTGGCAAGAATCTTAAAGGTTAAAAGAAAATACAATTTACTGGACAATCCAATTTCAGATCAAAACACTCAGGATCTTTCTTCCGAAGCTCATAAGGAGCTTGCTCGAAGAGCCGTCAGAGAATCTCTGGTATTACTAAAGAATGAAAACCAGATACTGCCTCTTAAGAAGGATTCAAACATTTTACTTATAGGGCCGGCTATCGACAATGTAGGATATCAATGCGGAGGCTGGACTATTACCTGGGAGGGGTCCCCTGAAAAGAGCCTGGTTCCTGGTGTTTCAATAAAAGAAGCCTTTGAAAAAATTGCAGAAAATAATGGGGGAAGGATTATTACCGATTATGCTGATGCGGCTCAGGCCGATTGCGTTGTGCTGGTAATAGGTGAAGAACCTTATGCTGAGTTTAATGGAGATAATGGGCAATTAGATCTCTACAGTCACACTTCTATGTATGGTAACCGCGAGGCCATAGAACAGGCGAAAGAGACCGGCCTTCCAATAATTACAATAATGATTGCCGGCCGCCCCATGGTAATAACCCAAGAAATAAGTGGCTGGGATGGGTTCGTTATGGCATGGTTACCGGGAAGTGAGGGTGGATTAGGAATTGCCGATTGTGTCTATGGAGACTATAGCTTTACAGGAAAGCTGCCTGTTACCTGGCCAAAGGATCAGAGCCAGTTCGGTTATAATATAAACAGTCCAGATTATGACCCGGCAAAGGTTCTGTTTCCATATGGATTCGGAATGTAAAGCAGGATGCGGAACGTCCCTTGTCCTGCTTCGGGAAAAAAATAAAAAAAGTTGTTGCATTTGATTGATGTATGATATATAATGATTTTTGCTGTGACATTGCATACGATGAAACCGCAGATGGCAGGTGAAACAAACTGGGAACTGTGGTGGAGAATGTCCGATTCAAAGAAACCGGGCGACAAGTCACTGTACATCATACATCAGATGTTTTATGTTTATGTGTGTTTGTATTGTGGCCCCAGGTGTATAACCTTAGGGCTTTTTATATGGGAAAACATGAAACACCCGGCAGAGTGTACAGGAAAAAGTCTTGTTGCGCCAGCAAAAATCTAACTCAAGGAGGCTTATGTATGGCGAACAATCAAAAAATCAGAATTAGGTTAAAGGCTTTTGATCATCAGGTCATCGACCAATCAGCAGAGAAGATTGTCGAGACAGCTAAGAGAACAGGTGCAAAGGTTTCCGGGCCAGTTCCTCTACCTACTAGAAAGGAAATCATGACAATATTGAGAGCTCCTCACAAGTACAAGGATTCTCGTGAGCAGTTCGAAATGAAGACACATAAGAGATTAATTGACATTTTAATGCCTACACCAAAGACAGTGGATGCACTCATGAGACTTGATCTTCCAGCCGGTGTGGATATTGAAATTAAGATTTAAAGGAATCAAAATTGTTAAGTTCGGTTAATCCGAACCAATGACAGGAGGTAATATAAGAAATGAAAAAAGGCATACTTGGAAGAAAAATTGGTATGACTCAGGTATTTAACGAGAACGGCAGCGTTATCCCTGTAACCGTTGTTAAGGCTGGTCCAATCACAGTAGTACAGAAAAAGACCACAGAGACTGACGGTTATAATTCTGTGAAAGTCGGCTTTGAGGATATTCCTGAAAGAAAGGCCATCAAGCCTGATAAAGGCCAATTCGAAAAAGCCGGTATCTCTTGTAAGAGGATTATGAGAGAATTTAAACTCGATGATATATCTACTTATGAAGTAGGAAATGTCATCAATGTTGAAGATATGTTTGAAGAAGGCGACATGGTTGATGTTACTGGTATTTCAAAAGGTAAAGGCTACCAGGGTACTACCAAGAGATATAGAACAGCTCGTGGTCGTATGAGTCACGGTTCCGGATATCACAGAGGTATTGGTGCCTTAGTTGGAAGCTCCAGCCCAGGCCGTATTTTTAAGGGTAGGAAAATGCCAGGTCACATGGGATCTGAAAAGGTAACAGTTCAGAATCTTGCAGTAGTCAAAGTTGACAAAGAGAGAGGTCTGCTTCTTATAAAAGGTGCGGTTCCTGGTCCTAAGGGCGGTCTCCTTGTGATCAAAGATTCGGTTAAGGCCTAGTAAGCACTGGTTCGGAAGGAGGAAAAGGAAATGCCAAAAGTAGATGTATATAATATCCAAGGCCAAAAAGTTGGCGATATTGATTTAAATGATAATGTTTTCGCTGTGGAAATAAACCAGGTTGCAATGCATAGTGCAGTTGTTAACATTCTTGCAAATGCAAGACAGGGTACTCAATCCACAAAAACAAGATCCGATGTTAGCGGCGGAGGCAAAAAGCCTTGGAGACAGAAGGGTACAGGACGTGCCCGTCAGGGAAGTATACGATCAGCTCAGTGGGTTGGCGGTGGAGTTGTGTTAGGTCCTAAGCCAAGAAGCTATAGATATACTTTGCCAAAGAAGGTAAAGAGACTGGCTCTCAAGAGCGCTTTATCAACTAAGGTTTTAGAGAACAACATTATCGTTCTTGATGAGCTTAATCTGGAAGCAGTAAAGACAAAGGAAATGGTAAATGTTCTTAACAAACTGAATGTGGATTCATCAGCTTTAATAGTATTACCTGAAGTTAATAAGAATGTAGTACTGTCAGCAAGAAACATCCAGAAGGTTAAGACTGCTACCACAAATGAAATCAATACTTACGATGTTTTAAGGTTTAAGAAATTTATCGTAACAAAGGATGCTGTAGCAAAGATTGAGGAGGTGTACGCATAATGAAATTCGCAGAAGATATTATAGTTCGCCCATACATCACTGAAAAAAGTAATCTTGATATGGCCGAAGGGAAGTACACCTTCATTGTTGATAAAAAGGCAACTAAAACTGAAGTAAAGATGGCCGTTGAAAAACTCTTCGGAGTTAAGGTCATAGCTGTAAATACAGTTAATTACGAAGGTAAAGAAAAACGCCAGGGGGTTCATGTTGGTAGGACTCCAGCTTTCAAGAAAGCAATAGTCAAAATCGACACAGATCCAAAACCGGTTTCCTACAAAGAAAAGGGAGGAAAAACGGTTTCTACTAACAAGAAGTATAAAACTTCTATTGATGAATTTGGGGTAGCCCAATAATTTATAATGATTAATAATTAACGGCTATATCGGAAATATAGGACTCACAGTCAGCCTGATAACGATATACCGGATATTATAAAGGAGTGGAAGAAATGTCAGTTAGAAAGTATAAGCCGACATCTCCTGCAAGAAGATTCATGACTGTATCTACATTTGAGGAGATAACAAAGAAGGAACCAGAAAAAAGCCTTCTTGCCCCGCTTAGAAAAAAAGCCGGGAGAAACTCCTACGGCAGGATCACCGTTCGCCATCGTGGCGGAGGAGCAAAACAGAAGTATAGAATCATCGATTTTAAACGAGATAAGGACGGAATCCCAGCAAAGGTTTCTGCAATAGAGTACGATCCAAATAGATCAGCTCTTATAGCTCTTCTCGCTTATGCAGATGGTGAAAAAAGATACATTCTGGCACCAAATGGTCTTAAAGTAGGTGATACGGTTTTCTCAGGAGAAGGTTCCGATATTAAACCTGGAAACGCACTCCCATTGGAGAATATACCGTTGGGTACTGTAATCCATAACATTGAATTGAAGCCTGGTAAGGGTGGACAGTTAGTAAGATCTGCAGGTAATGAAGCTCAGCTTATGGCAAAAGAAGGTTCTTATGCACAGGTAAGGCTTCCTTCAGGAGAAGTAAGAAAAATTCAAATGCGTTGCAGAGCTACGATTGGCCAGGTCAGCAATTTAGAACATGAGAATATATCCATTGGTAAGGCAGGAAGAAAACGCTGGATGGGCATAAGACCTACAGTTCGTGGTGTTGTAATGAATCCGAGCGATCACCCTCACGGTGGTGGTGAAGGTAAGTCCCCGATTGGTATGCCGAGTCCGTTGACACCATGGGGCAAACCTACTCTTGGATATAAGACACGCAAGAAGAATAAGCCTAGCGATAAGTTAATCGTTAAGAGACGTAACGAGAAGTAAGATGGAATAAGGAGGTTAATACTGTGAGCAGATCAGTAAAAAAGGGACCCTTTGTAGAGCCAAAACTCTTAAAAAGGGTTGTCGAAATGAATGAGAAGAACGAGAAAAAAGTATTAAAGACTTGGTCACGCGCCTCTACCATCTTTCCTGAGATGGTCGGACATACCATTGCAGTTCATGATGGACGCAAGCATGTTCCGGTCTTTATATCAGAAGATATGGTTGGTCATAAGCTTGGTGAGTTTTCCCCTACACGCACCTACAGAGGGCACAGCAAGGGCGAAAAAACGACCAGGCTCAAGAAGTAATATACTCTTGATCGGAAGGAGGAAATGACTTGGGCAAGAAGATAATGACACATGAAGAGCTCCTGGAAAAAAAGGAGGAGCTTCTTGAACAATATGGTAAGACCCGCAGAAAAGCGGATAAGTTGCACATTCTTGCGAAGAAGGAGAGAAAAGCTCTAGGAATCGGTAAGGATGAAGGAAGAGCAACTGTAATGCATGCACGAGTTTCAACAAGAAAAGCACAATTAGTAATAGATTTAGTAAGAAATAAAGACCTTGATGAGGCATACGGCATATTGAAATATGTACAAAGTAATGCATCAGAGATCCTTTATAAATTGCTGAAATCTGCTGAAGCAAATGCTGTTAACAACAACCAGCTCAATAGAGACAATCTCTATGTGTCTGAGATATATGCCAACCAGGGCCCCACTCTAAAAAGAATTAGACCAAGGGCGCAAGGCAGAGCATTCCGTATACGGAAGAGGACCAGTCACATTACATTGATACTCAAGGAAAGGGCTAAATAGGAGGTTGTAAAATGGGCCAAAAAGTTAATCCGCATGGACTAAGAATAGGAATTATAAAGGATTGGGATACAAAGTGGTACGCGAATTCTAAAGATTTCAGCAACTTCCTAGTTGAAGATGTTAAGATTCGTAAATATCTTAAGAAAAAGCTTTATATAGCTGGAATCGCCAGAATTGAAATTGAGCGTGCTGCGAACAAGGTTAAGATTAACATTCATACATCAAAGCCCGGTATTGTTATAGGCAAGCAGGGCTCTGGCATCGAGGCTCTCAGAAAAGAGTTGGAGAAGATGACAGGTAAAAGTGTAATTCTTAACATTACAGAAATCAAGAACTCTGATGTGGTTTCACAACTAGTTGCAGAAAACATTGCAGCTCAGCTTGAGAAGCGTGTATCATTCCGTAGAGCTATGAAGCAGGCGATGTCAAGAACAATGAAGGCTGGTGCAAAGGGTATTAAAACTCAGGCATCAGGTAGACTTGGCGGAGCTGAAATAGCCAGAGTAGAACATTATGCAGAAGGTACTATCCCTCTTCAGACACTTCGTGCTGATATTGACTATGGTTTTGCTGAAGCAAACACCACATATGGAAAGATAGGCATTAAGGTCTGGATTTATAAGGGTGAAGTTCTTCCCACTAAGAAAAAGGAAAAGAAGGAAGGGGGAGACAGATAATTATGTTGATGCCTAAGAGAGTAAAATATAGAAGAGTTCACAGAGGTCGTATGACAGGTAAGGCATTGCGTGGTAACGTCGTATCAGACGGCGAGTTTGGTTTGCAGGCGGTTGATCCGGCTTGGATTACCAGTAATCAGATTGAAGCAGCTCGTATTGCTATGACCCGATTTACCAGAAGAGGCGGAAGTGTTTGGATTAAGATTTTCCCCGACAAACCTGTAACCAAGAAGCCAGCTGAGACCAGAATGGGTTCCGGTAAGGGTTCTCCAGAGTATTGGGTTGCGGTTGTCAAGCCGGGACGTGTTCTTTTTGAAATTGCTGGTGTTCCCGAAGAACAAGCAAGAGAAGCGTTAAGGCTTGCATCCCACAAATTGCCCGTTAAGTGTAAAATAGTAGCACGAGGGGAAGAGGTAGGTGTAGATAATGAAGGCGTCTGAACTGAAGGAACTTAGAGAGAAGACACGTGAGGAGCTTAATCTTGAGCTCGCAGAACTGAAATCGGAGTTGTTTAAGCTTAGATTCCAGCATGCTACAAGCCAGCTTGAGAATCCGATGAAGCTTAAGGATTGTAAGAAGAACATAGCACGGGTACAAACAATAATCCGTGAAATGGAACTCGGAATAAAGAGAAATTAATAAAGCTTAAAACCTGGAAGGAGGTTTGTTCCGCGTGGCTAATAGAGGTTTAAGAAAAACCATGACTGGTAAGGTCATAAGCAATAAAATGGATAAAACAATCGTTGTTGCTGTTGAGGATAGTGTAAAGCATCCTTTAGTTAAGAAATATATCAAGAGGACTTACAAGCTCAAAGCACATGATGAAAATAACGTATGTAGTATTGGAGATCGCGTGGAAGTAATGGAAACCAGGCCCCTCAGCAAAGATAAAAGATGGAGACTGGTTGAGATTATTGAGAAGGCGAAGTAAAGGAGGCGTTGGGACATGATTCAAGCAGAAAGTCGTTTAAAGTCTGCTGATAACACTGGCGCCAAGGAGTTATACTGTATTAAAGTCCTCGGTGGCAGTAAGAGAAAATATGCAAATATCGGCGATGTAATAGTTTGCTCAGTTAAAAATGCAACACCCGGCGGTGTTGTTAAAAAGGGCGAAGTTGTTAAAGCTGTTATAGTGCGTACTGTAAAAGGATTAAAAAGAGCAGATGGTTCCTCTATCCGATTTGATGAAAACGCTGCTGTTATTCTGAAGGATGATGGCAACCCAAGAGGAACACGTATATTTGGTCCGGTAGCTAGGGAATTGAGAGACAAAGATTATATGAAGATCATTTCTCTTGCACCGGAAGTACTGTAGAAAGGAGGCTTGACATAATGGCAAAACCACACGTTAAAACATATATCCGAAAGGGAGATTTAGTATATATCCTTAATGGTAAGGATGGTCCCAGACCAGGTGGCAGAGAAGGCAAAAAAGGCAAAGTTCTTAGCGTTGATCACCGTCATGGAAAGGTTGTTGTTGAGGGAATTAATCTTATCTCCAAGCATGTTAAGCCTAACCCAAGCAAGGGACTTAATGAAGGCGGCATAATCCGCCAGGAAGCCCCGATTAATGTTAGTAAGGTAATGTATATCTGCAAGAAGTGCGGTAAACCAACAAAAATCGGCCGCAAGCTGATGGATGATGGCAAGAAGGCAAGAATTTGCAAGAAGTGCGACGCAGTAATAGACATTATCGGTGAGAATAAGGAGTAAATCCTTAAGGAGGTTGACGAAACATGCCAAGATTGCTTGACAAGTATAAAAATGAAGTTGCTCCGGCACTGCAGAATAAGTTTAATTACAGTTCTCCAATGCAGGTTCCTAAGCTTGTTAAGGTAGTACTGAATATGGGCGTAGGGGAAGTTAAGGATAACCCTAAGGCCATGGAAGCTGCAGCTAACGATATGGCAGTTATTTCCGGACAAAAAAGTGTTATTTTAAAGGCTAAGAAGTCTGTTGCAGCATTTAAGCTTCGTGAAGGAATGAATATTGGTTGTAAAACAACACTCAGAGGCGAAAAAATGTACGAGTTTGTTGATAAACTCTTTAACGTAGCTCTTCCAAGAGTTAGAGACTTCAGAGGAATCAGTCCTGACTCCTTTGATGGTCGCGGTAATTTCACAATGGGCATTAAAGAACAATTGATATTCCCGGAAATCGAATATGATAAAATCGATAAAATCCGTGGTATGGATATCACATTTGTTACAACTGCAAAGACCGATGAGGAAGCAAGGGAATTATTACTGCTTCTCGGAATGCCGTTTAAGATGAGCTAAAGGAGGTAAAACAAATGGCAAAAAAATCCATGAGACTCAAGCAGCAAAGAACGCCAAAGTATTCCACAAGGTATTATAACCGTTGCAAGCTCTGCGGCAGACCTCATGCATATATGAGGAAGTTCGGTATTTGCCGTCTTTGCTTTAGGGAATTAGCATATAAGGGCCAGATACCAGGTGTGAAGAAGGCTAGCTGGTAAGAGGAGCGAAAGGAGGTCTGTAACAATGCATGCGACTGACGTAATTGCAGATATGCTTACAAGGATAAGGAATGCCGCAGGGGCAAATCATCAGACTGTGGATATTCCAGCATCAAATCTCAAAAAGCAAATAGCACAGATTTTGCTTGATGAGGGTTATGTAAAGAGCTTCATTGAAATTGATGATAAAAAGCAGGGAATTATTAGAATTACCCTGAAGTATGTAGATAATAAGAAAAACGTTATTACCGGAATTAAGAGAATCAGCAAACCTGGCTTACGTGTATTTGCTAAGAAGGATGAGATTCCTAAGGTATTAGGTGGTCTAGGTGTTGCTATTGTTTCCACATCACAAGGCGTTATCACTGATAAAGAGGCAAGAAAACGCGGTGTTGGCGGAGAAATTCTGGCATTTGTCTGGTAATTTAATGTAAATTAATTTAACATTATTATGATCCTGAAAAGAGCAATCAGATATCAAATCAACATTTTTTGAGAATTCTGAATAATATTGCTCTCAATATAAGGAGTGGAGGGTAGAACACATGTCACGTATAGGTAAAATGCCGATTGAGATACCGGCAGGGGTAGATGTAAAGCTTGATGGTAACAACATTAGCGTTAAGGGTCCATTAGGAAACCTGATCTCAAGCTTTCACCCAAATATGATAGTTGAAAAAGAAGGCAATATTATTTCTGTTAAGCGTCCTAACGATGAAAAGCAGAACAGATCCCTTCACGGGTTAACCCGCTCACTTATCAGTAACATGGTAACAGGTGTTTCAAAGGGATTTGAGAAACAGCTTGAAATTGTTGGTGTTGGCTTTAGAGCACAGAAACAAGGTAAGAAACTCATCCTTACTATTGGATATTCTCACCCTGTTGAGTTTGAGGAACCAAAGGGTATTACCATTGAGGCTCCATCAGCTAATACTATTATAGTAAAGGGTGCTGATAAGCAACTTGTTGGTGAGGTTGCTGCGCAGATTCGCAAGACGCGTCCACCCGAACCATACAAGGGCAAAGGCATTAAGTATTCCGACGAAGTTATTATTCGTAAGGAAGGTAAGGCCGGAGCCAAGGGTAAGGCTTAATAGAAAGGAGTGAGTGTTAGATGATAAAGAAAATCGAAAAAAACAAGATTAGACTTCGCAAGCATGCGCGTGTGCGCAGAAAGATATCGGGCACTGCCGAGATTCCTCGCTTAAATGTTTTCAGGAGCGCAAGGCATATTTATGCTCAGATTATCGATGATGTAAGCGGCACCACTCTGGTTGCAGCATCCTCATTAGACGGTGCTCTCAAAGAAAAGCTTGACTACACAGGCAACAAGCAAGCAGCAAAAGAGGTTGGCAAGCTGATTGGAACAAAAGCAATTGACAAGGGAATTAAACAGGTAGTTTTCGACAGAGGTGGCTACCTTTATCATGGAAGGATCAAGGAACTCGCTGACGGCGCAAGAGAAGCCGGCCTCGAATTCTGATTAGATTCTTTAATAGAAGGAGGGGAACAAATTGCAGAAAATTGATCCAAGTACTTTAGACCTGAAGGAAAAGGTTGTGCATATTGGACGTGTTACCAAGGTTGTTAAGGGTGGTAGAAATTTCAGATTTAGCACACTAGTTGTTGTTGGTGATGAAAACGGATATGTAGGAGTTGGTAGTGGAAAAGCTGCAGAAATTCCTGATGCCATCCGTAAAGGTATTGAAGATGCTAAAAAGAACCTCATTTTCATACCCACTGTAGGAACTACTATTCCCCATGATTCCATGGGAGTATACGGTGCAGGCAAGGTTTTATTAAAGCCGGCTAAAGAGGGTACTGGTGTTATCGCCGGTGGACCTGTCAGAGCGGTTTTAGAGTTAGCAGGAATAAAAGATATTTACACAAAGTCTCTAGGCTCAAATAATCCTACGAATATGGTACATGCTACCATAGAGGGCCTTTCTCAATTAAGAACTGTAGAAATGGTTGCAAAGCTTAGAGGTAAAGAAGTCGAGGATATTTTAGGATAGGAGGTAGCCTTCATGGGCAAGTTGAAGATTACTTTAAAAAAGAGTACAATAGCATCCAAAGAAGATCAGAAGGCTACTGTAGCTGCCCTGGGTCTTCGTAAAATCGGGCATAGTGTTGTTCAAAAAGACAATGCTCAGATTCGTGGAATGATAAACAAAGTATCACATTTAGTTGAAGTAGAAGAAATATAAAGGAGGTGCAACCAGTGGAATTATTTGAACTAAGACCTGGAGCACCTAATAAGGCTCCAAAACGCAAAGGTAGAGGCCACGGTACAGGAAATGGAAAAACCGCAGGCAAAGGTCATAAGGGCCAGAAGGCCAGATCAGGCGGCGGTGTCAGAGTTGGCTTCGAAGGCGGACAAATGCCTCTTTTCAGAAGAGTACCAAAGAGAGGCTTCACTAACGCAATGTTCAAAAAGGTTTATACCGAAGTTAAGCTTTCAGATCTTGAATGCTTTGAAAACGGAACAGAGGTTTCAGCTGAGTTATTGAAAGAAAAAGGTATCATAAGCAAAATTAATGAAGGAATTGTCGTTCTCGGAAATGGTAATCTTACAAAAAAGCTTACTGTCAAGGCAGCAAGATTTACAAAGTCTGCCTCCGAAAAGATAGAAGCTTTAGGAGGAAAGGCCGAGGTGATATAGCATGGATAGTGTATTCACTCCACTAAAAAGCGCTTGGCGTGTAGTAGATGTCAGAAAGAAGATAATTGCAACACTTTTGTTATTGTTGGTATACCGAATTGGCGTTGCAATTCCCGTTCCGGGAATTGACAAAGCAGTGCTTGCCTCCATGGTTCAGACACAAGGAGGCATGCTCGGTATTATGAATATTATGGGTGGCGGTGCGATTGAGAGAGCAAGTATATTTGCTATGGGAATACAACCGTACATTAATGCCTCCATTATAATTCAACTTCTAACCATAGCTATCCCTGCACTTGAAAGAATGCAGAAGGAAGGCGAAGAAGGTAGAAAGAAGCTTGCTGAGTGGATCAGATACGGAACCATTATTTTAGGTTTCTTACAAGCAACCTTTATGTACATTGGTTTCGGCAACGCTATTTCAGGCCGTAATATCTGGTCATACCTCACAATAGTTCTTTCACTTACTGCTGGTACAGCCTTTATAATGTGGCTTGGTGAACAAATTACTGAACATGGAATAGGAAATGGTATTTCACTTATAATTTTTGTTAATATCATATCCAGAGCTCCGACAGCAGTTACTTCAATTTATCTGATTGTTCGTGGCTATGCCGAGCAGGATCAGCTTGCAGTGGGTCTGCTGATTGCCTTGGCTCTTGTAGTAGTATTTGCTGCGGTAATAATGTTTGTTATATATGTTACTCAAGCAGAGAGAAGAATTCCGGTACAGTATGCTAAAAGGGTTGTAGGTCGTAAAATGTACGGTGGGCAAAGCACTCATATACCCATGAAGGTTAACTCAGCTGGTGTTATGCCTATAATTTTTGCTTCATCAATAATGATGTTTGTTCCTACAATAATTGCCCTAGTTGCTCCGAATACTACAAGCAATTTTCTATTATCATTAAAAGATTTCAGCAGTAATCCATTATATGCTGTTTTCATGGCATTGCTAGTGTTGTTCTTTACATTCTTCTACACTATGGTTTCGTTTAATCCAGTAGAAGTTGCCAATAATATTCGTAAGAACGGTGGCTTTATTCCGGGAATCCGCCCAGGAAAGCCGACCAGCGATTACATTGGAAGTGTACTTAGAAGGGTTACATGGTTTGGAGCGGCCTTCCTGGCAATCATTACATTACTGCCTAGCATATTGGAATTAATTACAGGCATTAAAAACATATGGGTTGGCTCAACATCCATAATTATTATGGTCGGTGTTGCTCTTGAAACTGCTAAACAGATTGAGTCACAGCTTATGATGAGACACTATAAAGGCTTTCTTGAGTAGTATTTATTAATGGTACTAAGCGGATGAATACCATCCGCTTTTTAGCCATTGATTACTACAAAGTATTGAATGCAAGGTGTTCTTAATAGCTAGTAGAATTACATCGATGTTAAGCTAAACGAGGGATGATATTATGAGAATAGTACTATTAGGGCCTCCAGGGGCTGGGAAAGGAACACAGGCTAAGATTTTATCTAAAGATTTTAATATACCCCACATATCTACGGGCGATATATTTAGAACCAATATTAAAATGCAGACTCCGTTAGGTGAGCTTGCAAAGAGATATATAGATGCAGGAAAGCTCGTGCCCGATAATGTTACTCTGGATATTGTCCATGACAGGTTGCGCCAAGAGGATTGCGCCGTCGGGTTTATTATGGATGGCTTTCCAAGGACTATTATTCAGGCAAAAATGTTTGATGAAATGCTTAAAGAGCTAAATGCCAAAGTGGATATAGTAATTAATATAACTGCAAGTGATAATCTCTTAGTCAAAAGACTTTCAGGGAGAAGAATGTGTCAATGTGGGAAAACCTATCACTTGATAAATAATCCCCCTAAAAGGGAAGGGATTTGCGATGTTTGCAACAGTCCGCTTTACATAAGGGATGATGACAAAGAGGAAACTGTTAAGGAAAGACTTGTTACATACCATAAACAAACCTGTCCTCTTATTGATTATTATACAGAGGGAAAATTGATTCAAAATTTTGATGGGGAAAAGACTATTGAGGAAACTACCCGTGAGATTTTAGATGTGTTGAAAAGTAGAGCTTAATTGAGATAATAAGCTTTGTACAATAGATTGAGGCAATGAATGATTAATATTAAGTCACAAAGAGAACTGGATAAAATGAGACGAGCCGGCGAGGTAGTTGCCCGGGTGCTTCACAGAATGGGTGAAATAGTTGCTCCCGGTATTACTACTGCCCAGCTTGACAAGGTAGCAGAAGAAATAATTGTTAAGTCTGGAGCCATACCATCCTTTAAGGGTTTTCCCTGCGCCTATGGCGGAATTGATTTCCCCGGTTCCATATGCGCATCAGTAAACCATGTGATTATACATGGAATTCCTGATGGTACTACCCTCAATAAGGGCGATATTATCAGTATTGATGTAGGCGCAATACTTGAAGGGTATCACGCCGATGCAGCCAGAACATTTGCCGTTGGCGAGATTTCCGAAGCAGCACAAAAGCTTATTTATCATACAGAGGAAGCTTTTAACAGAGGGGCCGCCCAGGCAATTGAAGGAAACAGAGTGAGAGATATTTCATTTGCTGTTCAGGAATATGCCGAGAAAAATGGTTATTCGGTTGTCAGGGATTACGTGGGGCACGGAGTTGGAAGAGAAATGCATGAGGATCCTTCAATTCCGAATTTTGTAGGGCATGAAAAGGGCGTCAGACTCAGCAACGGTATGACTATAGCCATAGAGCCCATGATAAACATTGGAACATGGAAGGTAAAGACACTCAAGGATAAATGGTCAGTAGTTACGGCTGATGGTGAATTATCAGCTCACCATGAGAATACATTGGCTATTACACCAAATGGGCCGGAAATATTGACCAGATTATATTAAATTTAATGAATTCTGTTTAAAATCTTGAAAAAGGGCCGAGTTTGTTATAAAATATATAATCGGCGCGGTTGCGGCCCAAAATGAAAAATACGGGCTTATGTTCTCCATAAAGCTCGGAAATATGAGATTATGGGAGACCGTAATAAAGTATTTTAAGGATAGGGGAATAGTAGTTGGACACCATAATTGGACGTTATGTATGGTCAAAGGCTGGAAGAGATAAAGCACATTTATTTATTATTATCGATATCGTCGATGACCAGCATGTCATGGTGGCTGATGGCAGATTAAGGACAGTTAGCAACCCTAAAAAAAAGAAGCTAAAACACCTTAATATAACTAATAAAGCAGCTGAGGGTATTCAAAGGACAATATCTATAAAGAAAAAACTCCTTGATGCCGATCTTCAGAGGGCTATAGAAGAATATAAAGAGGATTAGTATCTTGTTTAGAGCGAGGAGGTATAGGATTGCCAAAAGAAGATGTAATTGAGCTGGAAGGTATCGTAGAGGAAGCCCTTCCGAATGCAAATTTTAGGGTTCGCCTTGAGAATGACCATGTAATTCTTGCTCATATATCAGGTAAACTCAGAATGCATTATATTCGTATTCTGCCGGGAGATAAGGTTACTGTTGAAATGTCAACATATGATTTATCGCGCGGTCGTATTACATGGAGAGGTAAAAAGTAGTAAGCCACAAAGACAGGAGGGTCAACCATGAAGGTAAAACCATCAGTAAAAACAATTTGCGAAAAGTGCAAGATTATCCGTAGAAAAGGACGGGTTATGGTTATTTGTACTAATCCAAAGCACAAGCAAAGACAAGGATAATAGATTTTATAGCAGCCGGCAATTTAATGCGTTGCCGGTTGCTAAAGAGTACGGCTATTAAATTCTCTAGAAAGCGGCTGATTCGGTTGTGTTACCGAATATATACGGAGAGTTTTATTATAGATTAAAAGAATATTAAAAAGAAAGAAATCATACCATCGGAGGTGTAGAAATTTGGCTCGTATTGCAGGTGTTGACTTGCCGAGAGATAAAAGAGTAGAAATCGGCCTTACTTATATCTTCGGGATAGGAAGAACCCGTTCAAATGAAATTTTAGGAAAAACGGGAATTAGTCCCGACACACGAGTTCGTGATCTCACAGATGATGAGATTGCAAAGCTCCGAGATACAATTGAAAAGGGATACATCGTTGAAGGTGACCTTAGAAGAGAGGTAGCTCTTAACATTAAGCGTCTTACTGAAATCAGATGTTATCGTGGTATCAGGCATAGACAAGGATTACCGGTTCGTGGTCAGAGAACTAAGACCAATGCAAGAACCCGTAAGGGACCAAGAAAAACTATTGCCAATAAGAAGAAGTAATCGGGAGGTCGATATAAAAAATGGCAGCAGCAAAAGTTGTTAGAAGATCAAGAAAAAGAAAAGAGAAGAAAAATATCGAACGTGGCGCAGCCCATATTCGTTCTTCCTTTAATAATACTATAGTGACCTTGACCGATGTTCAGGGCAATGCTCTTTCATGGGCAAGTGCAGGTGGACTTGGATTCAGGGGTTCAAAGAAAAGCACTCCCTTTGCAGCCCAGCAGGCAGCTGAAACAGCAGCTAAGGCAGCAATGGAGCACGGCTTAAAGACTGTAGCGGTTTATGTTAAAGGACCGGGTTCAGGTCGTGAGGCGGCAATCCGTGCCCTTCAGGCGGCAGGATTAGAAGTTAGTTCTATTAAGGATGTAACTCCTATTCCTCATAACGGTTGCAGACCGCCGAAAAGAAGAAGGGTTTAATGGAGGTGTTAGGATAGATGGCAAGATATACGGACGCATCATGTAAACTCTGCCGCAGAGAAGGGCAAAAACTCTTCTTAAAGGGAGAGAGATGCTATTCGAATAAATGTTCGATAGGTAGAAGACCTCATGCTCCAGGACAACATGGCGCTTCAAGAAAGAAGATGTCAGAGTATGGAGTTCAGCTTCGCGAAAAACAAAAAGCTAAGAGATTTTATGGTTTGTTGGAAAGTCAGTTTAGAAAATACTTTGATATAGCAAACCGTAAAAAGGGTGTTACAGGTGAGAATTTGCTCCAAATGCTCGAAAGCAGACTCGATAATGTAGTTTACAGAATGGGCTTTGGAACAACCAGGGCAGAAGCTCGTCAGCTTGTTACACATGCTCACTTTACAGTGAATGGTAAAAAGGTTAATATTCCTTCCTATATAGTTAAGGTAGGAGACGTTATAAGTGTTAGCGAAAGAGGCAGAAAATCAGTTCGTTTCAAGGAAATTCTTGATGTTACCGGTGCAAAGATTGTACCTAAGTGGATTGAGGTAGATCAGGAAAACTTAAACGGTAAGGTTATTGCATTACCTGAGAGAGAGGATATAGACCTTGATNTTCAGGAGCAACTCATTGTTGAGTTCTACTCTAAGTAATCGTTATGAGATTGCCCTCATAATAAAATAACCCAAGGAGGGTTGATGATGATCGAAATTGAAAAACCGAGGATTGAATGTACTGAGTGTGCAGAAGATAATAGTTATGGGAAATTTGTGATTGAGCCTTTGGAAAGAGGCTATGGGACCACATTGGGAAACTCCTTGAGAAGAATCCTTGTATCTTCTTTGCCGGGAGCAGCAGTTACATCCATCAAAATAGATGGTGTACTTCATGAGTTTACAACCATACCCGGTGTTGTAGAAGATATGACAGAGATTATCCTCAATATTAAAGGACTTCGTTTGAAGCTTCATGGTGAACAGCTTACCAAAACCCTATATATTGACTACGAGGGTGATGGCGAAATAACGGCTGCAGATATTAAGGCTGATTCTGATGTGGAGATTCTGAATCCAGATTTGCACATTGCGACAATGAGCGGAACAAACAGATTCTTTATGGAGCTGAATGTCAGCAATGGTCGTGGCTATGTTCCGGCTGAGAGGAATAAGCTACCAAATCAGCCTATAGGTGTAATACCAATTGACTCTATTTATACACCTGTAACTAAAGTGAATTATTCTGTAGAAGATACTCGTGTAGGTCAGGTTACTGACTACGACAAGCTAACCATTGAGGTTTGGACAGATGGTTCCATCGCTCCTGATGAGGCCATTAGTCTTGGTGCCAAAATATTGAGCGATCATCTCAATCTGTTTATTGACTTAACTGATAGAGCTAAAAATGCTGAGATACTTGTTGAAAAGGATCAGCCTGCTAAGGACAAGGTTCTGGAAATGACCATAGAAGAGCTTGATTTGTCTGTTCGTTCCTATAACTGTCTGAAGAGAGCCGGTATCAATACTGTTGATGAGCTCATAAGCAAGACTGAGGAAGAAATGATGAAGGTTAGAAATCTTGGTCGCAAATCTCTTGAAGAGGTAGTACAGAAGCTTGCTAGTTTAGAATTAAAGCTTGCTGAAACTGAAGAATAAAAATTCACTCTCCACATAAGACATGGAGAGGATGTAGGATAATTAATAAACTCGTATAGGGAGGAAAGAAAATGCCTGCACATAAAAAATTAGGAAGACCAACTGATCAGCGTAAGGCAATTTTAAAGAATCTGGTAACCTCTCTGATTCAGTATGGGCGTATAGAGACAACCGAGACCAGAGCAAAGGAAGTTAAGAATATAGTTGAAAAGCTTATTACACTCGCTGTTAAGGAATGTGATAACTTTAAGGCTTCCGAGAATGTAACAATTAGTGCTCCGGTGTTAGATAGCAAAGGCCAGAAGGTACTTAAGACCGTGACATCTAAAAACGGTAATAAGTATGAGGTTGTTGAAAGAGAGACAAAAACTGTTCTTAAGACAGTTGACTCCCCTTCCAGATTGGCCGCAAGACGCCAAGTAATGAACTGGGTCTACAAGGTTAAGGATGAAGATGGTAATACCATCAGCCTTACAAATAAGTTGTTTGACGAAATTGCTCCTAAGTACAAGGATAGAAAAGGCGGATACACCCGCATCTATAAGCTTGGGAAAAGAAGAGGCGATGGTGCTGACGTTGCCGTACTTGAGTTGGTATAATTAAGTATGTATTACTTTTAATAATGGAGAGCGGGCAAACCCGTTCTCCATTATTAGCTTTTAGCGTCTTAATAAACTGCTGAAACCTAAAATTTGGTGAAATAAATGAACACGATGATAAAAACAGATAATGTTTATTATGAATATAGATTTCAAAATAGTGATGAGCCTGGAGTACAGGCTGTTAATGATGTTTCCATGACAATTGAGAAGGGGCAATTTGTTGCTGTTTTAGGCCGTAATGGATCAGGAAAGTCGACCATGTCAAGGCTTTTAAATGGACTCTTGCTTCCTCAAGAAGGTACAGTAATTGTTAATGGTATAAGCACCAATAATGAAGAGCTAATCTGGGAAGTGAGAAAGACCTTGGGCCTTGTTCTACAGAATCCCGATAATCAGATAGTTGCAACTACTGTGGAGGAGGATGTAGCCTTTGGCCCGGAAAACCTTGGCGTTAATCCAAAGGATATTCGAAGAAAAGTCGATGAAGCTTTGACTGTTGTTGGCATGCATGAATATAGCAAACACTCTCCCCATCAGCTTTCGGGTGGACAGAAACAGAGAATTGCTATAGCGGGCATTCTGGCCATGGAGCCTGAATGCATAGTTCTTGATGAAGCTACATCAATGCTTGATCCGAAAGGCAGGACTGAGGTTGTTGAGGTATTAAAAAGACTGAATCAGGACAAGGGTATTACTATAGTATTGATAACACATCATATGGAAGAAGCGGTGGAGGCTGATAAGGTTTACATTATGGAAAAGGGTAGTATTATCCTTCATGGCTCCCCTGAACAGATATTTGAAGAGGTTGATCTGTTAAGACAAGCAGGGCTTGATGTGCCCCAGGTCACAGCATTGGCATACGAGCTGAAACAGGACGGGTATCCGATTAATAAGCTTCCGCTTACAGTTAAAGAAGCCGTTGATACAATGCAGAACCTTATAAAAGGAAAAGCTCCTCACGGGTCAAGGGGCGGGCTTAATAAGGTGCCTGAGGTTTTATACTCGGAAGGCCTGGTAGAGGAGTCTGAGGCGAAAACAGATCCTTCCGAGGCCATTATTACAATCAAAGGGCTTAATCATATCTATATGCAGGGTTCCACATTCGAGCATAAGGCTTTAAAGGATATAGATCTCACCATAAATAAGGGAGAAGTTTTAGGGATAATTGGTCAGACAGGATCGGGCAAATCTACCTTAGTACAACATTTTAACGGGATTTTAAAACCCACATCGGGAACTTTGGAGGTGGCCGGTCTTAAGACGGAAGGCAAACATCTTAAGGAGCTGAGGCAAAAGGTAGGATTGATTTTTCAATATCCTGAGCACCAGCTNTTNGAGGAGACGGTCTATAAGGATATAATATTCGGTTTGAATAANCTGCAGTTAAATGAAGATGAGATAAAGGAAAGGGTATTCCATGTAATTGATCTTTTGGGTATATCGCCAAAGCTGTTGGAAAAATCACCCTTCGAACTTTCAGGAGGACAAAAAAGAAGGGTAGCTATTGCAGGAGTACTGGTCATGAAGCCCGAGGTGCTTGTTTTAGACGAGCCTACCGCAGGGCTTGACCCACAGGGAAGTCTGGACGTATTCAGAATACTCTCTAATTTGAACAAGACAGAGGGTACAACTATAATTATTATATCTCATAACATGGAAGAGATTGCCTCNTATTGCGACAGAGTGGCGGTAATGAATAAGGGCAGATTGGTTGCCTGTGACCGNACAAAAAAGATATTTTCGAAGCATGAAGAGTTAAAGGAATATAGTCTTGATGTTCCTAAAATTACCAAGCTATTTATTGAACTTGAAAGTCTGGGACATAATCTGCCAGCGGGAGTGTTAACAGTTAATGAGGCAAAAAGCCAAGTGTATAGACTGATGAATGGGTATTCCGGAGGTGGTTACTAATGGTAGGCAATATTTCATTAGGTCAGTATATTCCGGGAGATTCTGTACTACACCGTCTAGATCCCAGAACTAAAATAATTTGGACTNTATTATTAATGGTTGCCATATTTATGATTGATTCGTGGCCAGAGTATGTGATGATGGCCGCCTATACGGTTATGCTTATTTTGATTAGTGGGGTTCCCTTAAAGCAGTCAATAAAGGGAGTAAAACCCCTGCTATTTATTCTGGCTTTTACAGCNATACTAAATATGTTTTTTACTACAGGTACCCCAATATATGAGNTTGGNCCGCTGAAGATTACCTACGAAGGCATATATCTGGCAATAAAACTCTTTTTTAGATTGGTTATGCTGGTAATGACTGCATCCTTGATGACGCACACCACAACCCCGATGCTTTTGACCGATGGAATAGAAAAGCTATTAAANCCTTTTGAAAAGATTGGAGCACCNGCTCACGAGATTGCCATGATGATGTCAATAGCCTTGAGGTTTATTCCCACATTATTGGATGAAACAGATCGTATCATGAAAGCCCAGGCATCAAGGGGTGCAGATCTTGATACAGGCAATATATTTGAGCGTATAAGGAGCTTTATNCCGGTATTGGTACCTCTTTTTGTAAGTGCATTCAAGAGAGCAGACGATCTTGCAGAGGCAATGGAGTCTAGATGCTACAGAGGGGGGAAGGGCAGGACCCGATTAAAAGAGATTCACTTTACAAGGTTAGATTTGACCACAACATTGATTGGGTTAGCTCTTCTGGTGGTTGTATTTAGCGGCAGATTCATCATATAGTGAGACAGGGCCCGAGAAGGGGGAAGGTTCTGTGTCTTACCTCTAATCTAGGTATTCCCCCTTTTTTTGCACAAATAAATTCATATTATCATCCACCGAGGCATAAAAGACCTGATTATAATCATTTACTCCATATTCCTTCAAGGAATTATCTATCCATTCCCGCTTAATCTTAAGGGTTTTCAGCGTTCTTCCTATGAGCTTTCCATCAATAATAATATCATGCTCAAAGCACTCCTGAGGAGTGTTTATATTTAGGTCCTCGGGGGTTACGGGGCGCTTCTGACTCTTCAACAATACGCTCAGCTGTCCATTGGTTTCTAAAATACCATATTCCACATCTTTGATACCCTGAACTCCGCAAAATCTAAGCTGCTCCAACAGGTCATTAACAGTATACATTTCTTTACGCATATTCTTCTCCAGAATCTGCCCGTTACGAATGAGCAATGTAGGTTTGCCACATACGACTTCTCGTATTCTGACTCCTCTGATTGATAAAAATGATATGGAAAGTTGGCAGATTGTCAGCACTCCAATAGGAATCAAGGCATGATGAATTTGTTTTGTATCATCAGCTAGAGGAATTGCAGCAAGGTCAGAAATCATGACAGCTATAGCAAATTCAAAGGGCTGAAGCTGACCTATCTGTCTCTTCCCCATGATTCGCATAGTAACGATAACAACTACATATAGAAAAAATGTTCTAAGAATAAGCTGAAGAATCATAAATGATTTGAATCCTTTCAGGTTATATAAGTATGGAACATTCCTACAGTAGTTTTGACCTCTTATATTTAATTAATACATAATTTGAACTACTGACCTCTAGNCTCAGATAACTAATATATGCAAGTCGGATACTCCCTGAGCCTAAAGACAGGGTAATAATGNGCGAGTGCTCTGGTCTCAGATATCTAACATCTGCAGGCCGGCGGCTATTTAATAAGTGTTTTTAATTCTGGACATTCTTCTCGCAGAAGTGAGTAAAGCCTCAGATTGTGGTATTCACCCCGGTTAAAGGTTGCCCTTCTCATGGTGCCCTCATAGGTAAAGCCGCATTTTTCGGCCACCCGTGCACTTGCTATGTTTCCCTCCATTGTATTTACCTGAATTCTGTTGATGGGTCTAATAGAAAACATATAGGCGCAGAACAGGAGTAGGGCCTCACTCATATAGCCCTTACCTGAGAAACGGGGATTAAAAAGCTCGTATCCAACCTCGTAGCCTGATTGATAATCCAGGCCCTTAAAGTAAAGAATTTCGCCTACATATTCGTGCTGAGTGGTTGTAATAAGCATACGCCCCTCCTCAACACTCCAGAAGCCTGTCCTGTTATACTCATTGTGGAATTCCTTTGCTGAAGGAATATTCAGATGCCAGAAGCGTCCCTTTTTATTGATATGGACAATAAGCTNATAGATAAGATCAATTTCGTCCGGGNTTATTGTTCTAAGTATTATATTCTTGCCATGTATCATGTGCTTAATCCTTCCTGAGTATACTCATTTCATAATGATGAATAGTTCTGCAATAATTATACATCTTAAAATTTGAACATAGATAATTGTATTATCCCAAAATATAGTATATCATATTATTTAATTGTTACAGAACATCCTGTAACCTGATATTTAAAGACTATGGAGTCGTCACATCCGGGCCTTTGGCCATATCATTTTTTTAGATTGCGGAGGGAGTTATGTATTATATAGGAGTAGACCTAGGAGGTACAAATATTGCTGCAGGAATTGTGGATGACAATGGTAAGATCCTTCATAAGGACAGTCTTCCAACAGGAAGAAACAGAGGGAGTCAGGCAATAGTTAATGATATATGTCTGATTATCGAAAAGATTCTTGCTGATGCGAATATTTCTAAGGACCAAATACATAGTGTTGGTGTTGGTAGTCCGGGATCTCTTGACAGAGATCAGGGCGTAATTATTGCCAACTTTAATCTTGGATTCAGGTATGTCAAAATAAGAGAAGCTATTCAAAAGGTGATTAATGTACCGGTGTTCGTAGAAAATGATGCAAACTGTGCTGCAATCGCCGAAAGTGTTGCTGGATCAGCTAAGGGAGCTGAACACGCTATAATTGTAACAATAGGCACCGGAATAGGTGGAGGTATCATTATTAACAATAAGCTTTATACTGGTGTGAACGGTGCAGCTGGAGAATTGGGTCATGTGGTTATTCAAATAAATGGAGAGGCCTGCACCTGTGGAAGAAAAGGCTGCTGGGAAGCTTATTCTGCAGCCCCCGCCCTTATCAGACAAACCAAAGCTATTATTGAAAGATATCCTTCTTCAAAGGTTTGGGAAATGATTGACGGAGATATCAATAAGGTAGATGGCAAGGTGGCCTTTGATGCCGCGAAGCTTGGAGACGAAGCAGGCTTGAAGATCGTTGATAATTATATCGATTTATTTGCTGAGGCCCTTTCTAATATGGTTAATATCTTCCAACCCGAGGTTATTGCCATTGGTGGCGGCGTCTCTAAGGAAGGAGAGTACCTTTTAGCTCCTTTAAGAGAAAAGATGAAGGACAGGACCTTCTTTATCGGAGATCTTCAAAGCACGCGCATTGTTGAGGCTCAAATGGGCAATGATGCCGGTATTGTTGGAGCGGCACTCATATCAAAGAGGGTATAAGACATAATAGCAACAAGGATTTTTACTTATTAGATTTTGGTATCAAGTGATGTCGAGAAGAATTAAGCTGACAATTGAATATGACGGTTCGGCATATCATGGATGGCAGTATCAGGACAATGCTATTTCAGTACAGGAAGAATTAAGGGATGCAATTTATAAACTAACTGGCGAAGATATCATTCCTGAAGGGGCCGGAAGAACTGATGCTGGTGTACATGCTTACGGGCAGGTAGCCTGCTTTAATACAATGTCAAGTATACCGGCAGAGAAATTTGCAATAGCCTTAAACACCCATCTGCCCGATGATATTTCAATCTTGTTATCTTGTGAAGTCCATCAGGATTTCCATCCAAGATTTTCTGCAAAGAAAAAGCATTACAGATATGTAATTATTAACAGACCTCATAAATCGGCTATATGGGCCAAAAAAGCCTGGCATGTGCGTGGCGAACTAGACTTTGTCGCCATGGAGAGGGCAGCCTCATATGTAGAAGGATTCCATAACTTCAAAGCATTCTGTGCATCCGGTCATAATGTGAAAACCTTTGAAAGAACTGTCTATAGCGCCAAATGGAATAAAAACGGGGAGTTTTTATTTTTTGATATAATAGGTGACGGTTTTCTATATAATATGGTCAGAATTATTGTAGGAACTTTAGTGGACATAGGTAAAGGCCGATTCAATCCGGATGTTATAAAAAATGGATTAGAGCAAGGTGAGCGTAATCTGATAGGGGTTACTGCCCCGCCTGAGGGTTTATATCTGATGGAAGTATTTTATTAAATAATCTGCCGTGAACCGGGAGGGTAACCTATATGCGTATAGTGGGAAAATTGATTAAAGGCACAACACTGCTGAAGGAAGATTCATATGCCATAGAAGATACAGAGGGTTCATACCAGGAGAGGCTAGAAAAATGTCTCGTCGAAATATGCAGCCAGCTGAAAATCGAGGTTCCATTATGGTTTTCAAAAAACACCCGGGAATTTGTAAGATTCAGAAGAACATCCTTTAACGAAGATCAATTCTTTAATCCTGTATTCTTTGACAGATTTGAAATAAAGGTAGAATAGTTACCAGTTAGCAAAAGAAATGTAATAAATTAATTAAAACGCTAGGCTAGTCTAATTTTACATCTGAAACAGTTGACAATGGAATTTTAATATGATAATATTGTTAATTGCATTATTATGCTTGCACGTATTGTATTCTTCTTTAATTTTGTACATAAAATGACCTTATTTTTGATGTTATTATAGCACAATTGTATGAACGATACAATACATGTCAATAATCTTTAAAGATGAAAAAATATAGACTGGGAGAATGATATCTTGAAACTATTACTTAAATTTAAGTCTGACTGGATAATTAAACCAGGGTAGATTTGCTTTCCCCCTCTATATTTTTATGTCTTTTACACCAAAATATGCAATCATACGAGGTGATTTTTAGATGGTTCATGAAGTTCAACTGGGCAGAACAAAAAGGATGAGCTTTGCCCGCATCAACGAAGTCCTAGACATGCCTAATCTTATTGAGATTCAGAAGAATTCCTATGAGAAATTCCTCAAAGAAGGATTAAAGGAAGTCTTAAGGGACATAACTCCCATCACAGATTATACCGGTAATCTAATAATGGAGTTTATTGATTACAATATCGAGACCGAACACATAAAGTATTCAGTCGAAGAGTGTAAGGAAAGAGACACCACCTACTCGGCACCGCTGAAGGTTAAGGTTCGTCTCATTAATAAGGAGACCGGTGAAGTAAAGGAGCAGGAAATCTTTATGGGAGATTTCCCACTTATGACTGACACAGGAACTTTTGTAATAAATGGGGCTGAACGTGTAATAGTCAGTCAGCTAGTTCGTTCCCCAGGTGTTTACTATGCCGTGACCAGAGATAAAAACGGGAACAACCTCTATTCCAATACTATCATCCCATACAGAGGGGCATGGCTGGAGTATGAAACCGATTCTAATGAAATAATATATGTTCGAATCGACAGAACAAGGAAGCTGCCTATAACCCAATTGTTGCGTGCATTAGGCTATGGTACTGATGCAGAACTCTTGGATTTGTTAGGAGAAGAGCCAAAACTTCTTGCTTCTATAAATAAGGACGCAACAAAGAGCCGCGAAGAAGGTCTGTTTGAGGTATATAAACGCTTACGCCCAGGTGAACCACCTACCGAGGAAAGTGCAACTACTTTAATCAACAACCTGTTTTTCGATCCAAGAAGATATGATTTATCTAATGTGGGGCGCTACAAGTTTAACAAGAAGTTGTCACTTGCAAACCGTATACGCAATCATTTTGCTGCTGAAGATATAAAGGATGGAAACACAAAGAAGGTCCTTGTAAAAGCTGGTTCCGAAATAAGTGAGGAAATGGCATGGAAAATCCAGAACTCAGGAGTAAATGTTGTATACCTTGATGTTGAGGGGAAAAATGTAAAGGTTATAGGAAATTCTACAGTTGACATAAAGAATTATGTTAAGTTTGATCCTGCCTTGGCAGAAATCAATGAGATGGTTAACTATGGTGTGCTTATGCAAATTCTTGCTGACAACAAGGATGAGGAAGAAGCCAGGCTCATTGAAGTACTAAAAGAAAACAAAGATGCTTTAATGCCTAAAAATATTACCAAAGAGGATATAGTAGCATCTATCAACTACATTTTAAATCTTGATCACGGAGTTGGTCGTGTTGACGATATTGACCACCTTGGCAACCGTCGTCTGCGCTCTGTTGGAGAGCTTCTCCAGAATCAGTTCCGCATTGGACTAGCCAGAATGGAAAGGGTGGTCAGAGAGAGAATGACCATTCAGGACATTGATGCTGTTACACCACAGGCTCTTATCAATATACGCCCTGTTTCAGCGGCTATTAAAGAGTTCTTTGGATCCAGCCAGCTGTCCCAGTTTATGGACCAGACCAACCCACTTGCAGAGCTTACTCACAAACGTCGCTTAAGTGCATTGGGGCCTGGCGGACTTTCCCGTGACAGAGCTAGCTTTGAGGTGCGTGACGTTCACCACTCTCACTATGGACGTATGTGTCCTATCGAGACTCCTGAAGGTCCTAATATCGGTCTGATAGGTTCTCTGAGTACCTATGCCCGTATCAATGATTATGGCTTTATTGAGTCTCCATATCGAAAGGTTGATAAAAAGTCTGGTATTGTTACCAATGAAACAGAATATATGACGGCAGATGTAGAGGATATCTACATGATTGCAGAGGCTAATGAACCCCTTGATGAAGAGGGCCATTTTATCAGCAAGCGTATTGGTTGTAGATTCCAGGATCAGATACTGGAGGTTCCCAAGGAAAAGATTGACTACATGGATGTTTCACCAAAACAGTTGGTTTCAGTGGCAACAGCTATGATTCCATTCCTTGAAAATGACGATGCCAACCGTGCATTAATGGGCTCAAACATGCAACGTCAGGCCGTTCCTCTAATTAAGCCTGAGTCTCCTATTGTTGGAACCGGCATAGAGTACAGGGCTGCAAAAGACTCCGGAGTCTGTGTAGTTGCAAAGAGTTCAGGTGTTGTGGAGAAGGTTACAGCTAATGAAATAGTTGTTAAGACATCAAAGGGACAGAAAGAAACATACAACCTGTTAAAGTATAAACGATCAAACCAGGGTACATGTATTAACCAAAGGCCTATTGTTAAGAAAGGTGAGAAGGTTAAAGAAGGCGATATCCTTGCCGATGGACCATCTACTGATAATGGCGAAATAGCACTAGGCAAAAATGTATTGGTTGGTTTCATGACCTGGGAGGGCTATAACTACGAGGATGCTATCCTGATTTCGGAAGAGCTTGTTCGCGATGATGTTTATACTTCAATTCATATTGAAGAGTATGAGTCAGAAGCAAGAGATACCAAGCTTGGTCCTGAGGAAATTACCCGTGATATTCCTAACGTAGGTGAGGATTCCCTCAAGGATCTGGATGAAAGAGGAATAATCCGTATTGGCGCAGAGGTTCGTTCAGGAGATATCCTGGTGGGTAAGGTTACTCCTAAAGGAGAGACTGAGCTTACAGCTGAAGAACGACTGCTTCGTGCTATTTTCGGAGAAAAGGCCCGAGAGGTTCGTGATACTTCATTAAGAGTTCCCCACGGTGAATCGGGAATAATTGTGGATGTAAAAGAATTCAACAGGGAGAATGGCGACGAGCTGCCTCCTGGAGTAAACCAGTTGGTGCGTGTGTATATAGCTCAAAAGAGAAAAATATCAGTGGGAGACAAAATGGCAGGACGCCATGGTAATAAAGGCGTTATTTCAAGAATTCTGCCAATGGAGGACATGCCCTTCCTACCTGACGGCACACCTTTACAGATTGTTCTTAATCCTCTGGGTGTACCTTCCCGTATGAATATCGGTCAGGTACTTGAAGTGCATTTAGGCTATGCTGCGAAGGTTCTTGGCTGGAAGATTGCCACCCCGGTTTTCGATGGAGCTAATGAGAATGATATATTTGAAACATTGGAAAAGGCTGGCCTTCCTAAAGACGGCAAAACTGTCCTTTATGATGGACGCACCGGTGAGCCCTTTGATAGCCGCGTTACTGTCGGATATATGTATTATCTGAAGCTGGCTCACTTGGTTGATGACAAGATCCACGCCCGTTCAACAGGACCTTATTCCCTTGTTACTCAGCAGCCTCTGGGCGGTAAAGCTCAGTTCGGCGGACAACGCTTTGGAGAGATGGAGGTTTGGGCTCTGGCAGCTTACGGGGCAGCTTATTCTCTGCAAGAGGTTCTGACAGTTAAGTCCGACGATGTGGTAGGTCGTGTTAAAACCTATGAGGCTATAGTAAAAGGTGAGAATGTACCTGAACCGGGAATTCCGGAATCCTTTAAGGTTCTTATCAAAGAACTTCAGAGTCTGGGCCTGGATGTTAAAGTCTATAGTGATCAAAGTGAAGAAATCTTGATTAAGGAATCTGACGATGATGATCCCGAGAGTCTTGATGTCAACATTGAAGGCCGTGAGGATGAAAAAATGTCTTACCTCGAATTTGAAGATGATATAGACAATCAAAATCTTATAGATGATGATTTCGAATTGGACAAAATTGTTGATATTGATGACATCCCGGAAGGCGATGAGCTTAACGAAGATACTGTCGGCGAAATACTCGGGCTAGAAGATNTTGACCAAGATGACGCTGACGAGGATGAAATATAGGAGGTGACAGGCAATGTTTGAATTAAACAATTTCGAAGCTATAAAAATAGGTCTTGCCTCCCCTGAGAGAATCCGTGAATGGTCAAGGGGAGAGGTTAAAAAGCCTGAAACCATCAACTACAGAACATTAAAGCCTGAGCGCGACGGCTTGTTTTGCGAAAGGATTTTTGGTCCCACCAGAGATTGGGAGTGCCATTGCGGCAAGTATAAGCGTGTTAGATATAAGGGCATAATCTGTGACAGATGCGGCGTTGAGGTAACACGCTCAAAGGTTCGCAGAGAACGCATGGGCCACATTGAACTGGCTGCACCTGTATCTCATATATGGTATTTTAAGGGCATTCCTAGCCGTATGGGCTTACTGTTGGATATGTCTCCGAGACAACTGGAGAAGGTGCTCTATTTTGCTTCATATGTGGTTATTGATCCTGGCACCACCCCATTGTCTCAAAAACAGGTGCTTAACGAGAAGGAGTACCGTGAGAGCATAGAGAAATTTGGTGATAACTTTACTGCAGGCATGGGCGCCGAGGCAGTTAAAGAATTATTGGCTTCAATTGATCTTGAAGCATTGTCCAAGGAACTGCGTGAAGAGGTTGAAAATTCAGGCGGACAAAAGAAGGTACGTGGGATAAAACGCTTAGAGGTAGTTGAGGCATTCCGTAGATCAGGCAATAACCCTGAATGGATGATACTTGATGTAATTCCTGTCCTCCCGCCAGAGCTACGCCCTATGGTGCAGCTTGATGGTGGAAGATTTGCGACCTCTGATCTGAATGATCTGTACAGAAGAGTTATAAATCGTAACAATCGTTTAAAGAGATTATTGGACTTAGGTGCTCCGGAGATAATTGTAAGAAATGAAAAGAGAATGCTGCAGGAAGCAGTGGACGCATTAATAGATAATGGTCGTCGTGGCCGACCTGTTACAGGCCCGGGAAATCGTCCGTTAAAATCCTTGTCTGATATGCTTAAGGGTAAGCAGGGACGCTTCCGTCAGAACCTTTTAGGAAAGCGTGTTGACTATTCAGGGCGTTCAGTTATAGTTGTGGGACCTGAGCTCAAGATATACCAGTGCGGACTACCGAAGGAAATGGCTTTAGAACTCTTCAAACCATTTGTAATGAAGAAGCTCGTTGAAGATGACCTTGCTCACAATATCAAGAGCGCCAAGCGTAAGGTAGAACGCGTCAGTCCTGAAGTATGGGATGTGTTGGAAGAAGTAATCAAGGGCCACCCTGTTCTTCTTAACCGTGCTCCTACACTACACAGACTCGGCATACAGGCCTTTGAGCCTGTATTGGTTGAGGGCCGTGCCATTAAACTCCATCCATTGGTTTGTACCGCGTACAACGCTGACTTTGATGGTGACCAGATGGCTGTGCACGTGCCTTTGTCAGCAGAGGCCCAGGCAGAGGCAAGAATCTTAATGCTTTCTGCAAATAACCTGTTGAAACCTCAGGATGGAAAGCCGGTAACTGTACCTACGCAGGACATGGTTCTGGGCTGCTACTACCTGACAGTTGAAAAGAAAGCCGAATACGATAAAGACGGAAATGTTATAAATGGTATAATCGGTGAAGGGAAATTCTTTAGCAATCTGGATGAGGCCGTGATGGCGNACCAGAGTGGCGCTATCAGTCTTCATGCCCGCATAAAGGTACGGGTTACCAGAGAGGTTGAAGGTGAAATAAAGAGTAAGATTATTGAAACAACAGCAGGTAGAATCATATTCAACTCTGCTATACCTCAAAATCTTGGATTTACAGATAGAACGGATCCTGAAACAATGTTCAACCTTGAAATTGATTATCTTGTTGCCAAAAAGCAGCTGGGTAAAATTATTGAGCGTTGCATTCTTGTTAATGGATCAAATAAGACGGCTGAAGTCCTTGATGCTATTAAGACACTCGGATTCAGATATTCTACAAAGGGTGCCGTTACAATTGGTGTTACTGATATGACTATACCCGATGTTAAGCAGAAGTATCTGGCGGATACCGATAAAAAGATAGAAGATATAGAAAGACATTATAAAAATGGCCTTTATAATAAGGATGAGAGAAAGAGAGCTATCATTGACGCATGGAACAAGACCACAGAGGACGTTAAGAATGCACTTATTGAATCCCTGGATCGTTTTAATCCTTTATATATGATGTCCCAGTCCGGAGCCCGTGGTAATATCAACCAGATCAGACAGCTTGGTGGTATGCGTGGACTTATGGCTGATACATCAGGTGAGACTCTTGAAATTCCTATTCGCTCAAACTTCCGTGAAGGTCTTAATGTTCTGGAGTACTTTATTTCCACACACGGTGCCAGAAAGGGTCTGGCAGATACAGCTCTCAGAACAGCTGACTCAGGTTACCTGACAAGGCGACTGGTTGACGTTGCTCAGGAGGTAATTATTCAAGAGGATGACTGTGGAACAGATGAAGGCATTGATATTACTCCAATTGTAATTAGTGGTAAGACCATAGAAGGGTTACCGGAGCGCCTAATTGGCCGCTATACTGCTCAGGACATTGTACATCCTGAAACCGGAGAGGTTATAGCCGAAGCGAGTGTCCGCATAACGGAAGCGATAGCTGAAAAGATTGCAGAGGCAGGATTTAAGAAAGTCAAGATACGCTCTGTTCTGACATGTCGCTCCAAAACAGGAGTTTGCGGCAAGTGTTATGGCATTAACCTTGCAACTGGTGAGGAGTGCAACATAGGTGAGGCTGTTGGATTTATCGCCGCTCAATCAATTGGTGAACCTGGTACACAGCTTACAATGCGTACCTTCCACACCGGTGGTGTTGCAGGTGATGATATTACTCAGGGTTTACCTCGTGTTGAGGAGCTATTTGAAGCACGTAAACCTAAAGGACTGGCCATTGTTTCAGAAATCGCAGGTACTGTTCGCTTTAAGGAAAGCAAGAAAAAGCGCGAGATTGAAGTAGTTAATGACGAAACAGGCGATGCAAAAACATACACGATACCTTATGGTTCATTTATAAAGGTTTCTGAAGGAGAAGTGATTGAAGCTGGTGATGAGCTAACAGAAGGTTCGGTTAACCCTCATGACATCCTGAAGATAAAAGGTATCCAGGCTGTTCAAAGATACCTATTACAAGAGGTTCAAAAGGTTTACCGCTTACAGGGTGTTGATATTAACGATAAGCATATTGAGGTTATTGTTCGGCAAATGCTTCGCAAGGTTAAAATTGATGATTCGGGCGCGACTGATATGCTACCTGGCAGCCTAGTAGATATGTTCGAATTCGAAGAGAAAAACAAAGCTGCTGAAAAGCAAGGTTTGGCTGAGGCTACAGGACAGCGCTCACTGTTAGGTATTACCAAAGCTTCTCTTGCAACAGAATCCTTCTTATCTGCAGCATCCTTCCAGGAAACCACAAGAGTACTGACCGATGCGGCTATTAAGGGTAAGGTAGATCCGCTGATAGGCTTAAAGGAAAATATCATTATAGGAAAGCTGATTCCTGCAGGAACAGGCTTGAACAAATACAGAGATATTGCTCTGGACATCGAAACCGAGCAGCAATATGCTTCATATGAAGCCATTGATGCCGAAGAGATAAATATGGTTTGATGGTAAGTTCAAAAATACAGAATAATCGTTTCCTTGAAAGACTGCTTTGCTTATGCAAAGCAGTCTTTTTGGTATGTCAAATTTGCAGGCTGGTCCTATTAAACAGACAGAATTAATAGTTTATTGCATCATCGATAGCCTTTAATTCATCATCTGAAAAATCAAGACTCTCAATGCACTTTACATTTTCCTCAAGCTGAGATGTCTTGCTTGCCCCAACAAGTACAGAGGATACCCTATCCTTGCGTAAGACCCAGGAAAGTGCCATTTGAGCCAGGCTCTGTCCTCTGTTTAAAGCAATTCGATTCAATTTATTAATCGCATCAAGTTGCTCTGAAGTGATTTTATCCTTTGTAAGAAAGGGTGAAACGCCACGACCTGCTCTTGAATCAGCAGGTATTCCGTTAATGTATCTATTGGTAAGTAATCCCTGAGCCAAGGGACTAAAGGCAATTATTCCAATACCGATTTTTTCGGCATAGTCTATTAATCCATCCTCTTCAATCCAGCGATTTAGCAGGGAATAGCTGGGCTGATGTATAATAAAAGGTGTTTTAAGCTCTTTTAACACTTTATATGCCCCTTTCGTCTGCTCAGTATTGTAGTTGGAAATACCCACGTAGAGAGCTTTTCCCTGCCTGACGGCACTATCAAGCGCCATCATGGTTTCCTCTATAGGGGTATCGGGATCGGGGCGATGATGATAAAAAATATCAACATAATCTATGCCCATACGTTTGAGACTTTGATCCAGGCTTGCCAACAGATATTTTCTTGACCCCCAGTTGCCATAAGGCCCCTCCCACATGTCATATCCAGCCTTTGTTGAAATAATAATTTCATCCCGGTAATGGAAAAGTTCCTCCTTAATGATGCGGCCAAAGTTTTTTTCAGCAGAGCCAGGAGGTGGGCCATAGTTGTTCGCAAGATCATAGTGGGTAATTCCCATATCAAAGGCTTTCGTCACCAAATTCTTCATATTAGCCATGCTTTCCGTATCACCGAAATTATGCCACAGCCCTAATGATATGGCCGAAAGCTTCAATCCACTTTTGCCAAGAGAATTATACTTCATAGTTTTATAGCGGGACATATTTGCTACATACATACTTACACCCCCATATTTTAGTTGATAAATCAAATATACCACAAACAGGTGATGTACAAAAATAAACTTGTGNGGATGGCAGGGTGACAATTCACCGGACAATTCTAAGCAGAANTCACACTGCGCTTTACAAATTTTGAACAGGCTTTTTTAATGCTCCCGTCACATTTTCTAACTGAAAACAAATCACAGACACCATAGGTGTTTATGTAATCATTAGGATGAAGAATAAAGAATTCACAGTCACTGCAACGATAAGAACTATGCTTTCTGATTTCGTCCTTAATAAAAAACCGATGAGATGAGCAGCGATAATCCTCAGATACTATACCCTTTTCCCAGCAAAGGATTTCCCTTGTTAAGCCTGTAGGTCTTCCCTTAACACAGTTTTTGCAGGATTTCCTTTTCTTTTTAACAGGCTTAGCGGGTTTACNCTTTTCCTGTATGCATTGGCTCATGTTCTTCATTGAATAAATAACCGCCCTTCAATAAATATCCATCTTGATTATACTATATTGCCCAACAACAGAGGGTTTTTGCTATATTTTCATATGTATCTAACGAATACATTTCAAAAGGGTGGAATATATTGTATTTGATTATTGATGGGGTATAATAAAATTAAAGACTTATACTGATGAGGTGTAATATATGGTAAGAATATTCCGAAATAGATTTATTCCTTTGGAAACTATTGACTTAACCTCAGATGAGTTGCTCTATCGCGATGAATACTATCTCATTACAAGATGGACTCCTATAAAANCAAGGAAAGATATTGCAAGTGGTATTTCTTGTGTCTTCTTGAAAAATGGCTGGAAGATAAGTGCATTTAAAGATCTGAATAACTTAATTGCATATTGGTATTGCGACATTATTGATATAGAGCATGATAACGATACCGATACATATTTACTGAATGATTTACTTATAGATATTAGGATAATGCAGGACGGGAAAGTGGAAGTAATCGATCTGGATGAACTGGGGACAGCCTTTGAACAAGGGCTTATTACCAAAAATCAGCTTTTATCTTCTTTAAAAAAGAGTAATGAATTATTAAGCATAGTCTATAAGAATGATATAACAGCTATGGTGAAGGACATAATACTGAAGCATACTGGTATTGGAGTGTGAACTATGGCTATTGATATGATTGAATATCTAAACGCCAGAAAGATGGGTATCAAGGAGTATTCTCATTATGTATCACAGGGTCGCAATGGATACCTGCCCTTTTTAGACGGAGTTTTAGAGAATATTGATATTGTTTCCGAAGTGGATTTAGGGATTGTAGATATTCCTCTGAGGAAGGTTAAAGGCNCCTATGCATATCTAAGGAGCATATCATTTGCTCGCAATTATATGCCTATTATGGATGTCAACTCTGAATTTGCTGTAAAGTGGCAGCAGGTTTACTCCATTCAATGCAAAGCGGGGCTGGCAGACCCCATAAAGGTCTACGAATACNTGAACTGGTACTATGTAATTGAAGGNAATAAAAGAGTAAGCGTTTTAAAGTATGTGGATGTTTATTCTTATCCNGCTAAGGTAACCCGATTAATCCCCAAATACGACGAGAACAACAAGGATATCCGAATCTATTATGAGTTTATGGATTTTTACAAGAAAACTGGTATTAATGATATCTGGATGTCCAATGAGAAAAGCTTCTCTGAACTTTGGGAGATCATTAAAGACTATAAGCCCAAGAGCCGTTTTGTGGAGGAAGCTGAAAGGTTTAAATATTTTTCAAGTGCATTCTACTATAATTTTAGAAAAGCCTTTTATGATTTGGGTGGAGATGAATTACCCATTACAACGGGAGATGCCTTCCTGGACTTTTTAAAGATTCATGGAATAGAGGAGGAGTTTTCCGAAGATGAGTTTAAGGATAGAATATGGAGACTTCTTTCTGAGCTCAGATACTATTCAGGTCAGGAGGCCGTAGATATCCAGCAGGTTCCCAAACTAAAGACTCAGAAAAGCTTCATCGGAAAAATAACCAATTGGGGACATGCTGAAAAGCTGAAGATAGGATTTGCACACTCGTCAAACAGTAAGACCTCAAGCTGGGTATACTCCCATGAGCTGGGACGAAAGCATTTAGAGCATACCCTGTCCGATGGTGTGGAGACTGTAACTGTATCTGATCTGCCCGAAAGCAGCGATGCTGTTCCCATACTACAGAAAATGGTTGATGATGGATGCAATATAATATTTACTACCTCACCTGCACTTTTGAAGCCAACCCTTAAGGTGGCAATGGATAACCCCGGATGTAACTTTCTCAACTGCTCATTCCTTCATTCCTTTAAGCATGTTAATACCTATTTCGGGAGGATTCACGAGCCAAGGTTTTTAAGTGGAATCATTGCAGGAGCCATGAGCAGAACCAGCAAGCTGGGATATATTGCACCAATCCCCGAAGTAGATATATTAAGCGGGATTAATGCCTTTACCCTTGGAGCAAGAATGGTAAATCCGGGTGCGGAGCTTAATATAAAGTGGCTTGAATTGATTGGTGAAGAACTTGACACGGCCCAGGCCACAAGAGAGCTGGCTGAGCTAGGGATTGATATTATTTGTCATCATAATACCCTGGTTGATCGTTCTTTTTCAAAGGAATACGGGGTGTATACCATAAAAGAAAATGCTGACGGGAATTACGAGCCCGAGAATTATCTTGCGGTACCAATATGGAACTGGGGTATTTTCTACGAAAAATATATAAGAAGTATTCAGGCTGGTGGAACGCGTCTGGGCGTCGGGAATCTGGATGTAGGAAGAGTTCGTAACTATTGGTGGGGCTTAGATTCAGGTCTGTTAGACTTTTTCTACGCAAAAAGCAAGGTGCCCCCCGAAACTAGCAGATTGATAGAGTTAATAAAGACAGCATTTATTTCACGCAGCTTTAATGTTTTTGAGGGACCAATATATGACAATAAAGGAGAATTAATTGTGGGAGAGGGAGATGAGCTTCTTAGAGAAGCGATTCTGTCAATGGATTGGCTGGTAAATGGAATAACAGGCGAGATACCTGACAAGTCCAAGTATGGGACAATTAGTGACTTAAGCACAGGAAAGATTGTCTGAAAGGGTGGTATAATAATTAAAAAGCAGGATGGGGGTACAGGATTATGGTATATGATGTAATTGTTATAGGAAAAGGTCCGGCAGGGATATCAGGTGCTATTTATTCTACCAGAGCAAATTTGAAGACTTTGGTGTTAGGTAAGTTAGACAGTATGCTGCTTAAGGCCGACAAAATAGAAAACTATTATGGATTCGAAAATCCTATAGGGGGAAGGGAACTTCTTGAAACTGGGCTCAAACAAGCTGAAAGGCTTGGGGCAGAGATAGTTGAGGAAGAAGTAGTCAATATAGAAAAAACAGAAAACTTTAATATAATAACTGTGGATGGCCAATATGAAGCAAAAACCGTCCTTTTAGCAACGGGAGCGCCCGTTGTACGGGTACCCATTAAAAACCTTGATAAATATGAAGGAGCAGGTGTCAGCTATTGCACCACCTGCGACGGTTTTTTCTATAGGAATAAGAAGGTTGGGGTGCTTGGATATAATGACTTTGCAATTCATGAGGCAGCCGATTTGTTGAATTTCACACAGGATATTACTCTTTTCACCAATGAAATGGAGTTAAATGTTTCTGACAACGCAAAGCCTGTAATAGAGAAGCTCAAGGTAAACAACAAGAAAATCAAGGAGTTAGGCAAAGGGGATATCCTTGAGGAAATTGTTTTTGATGACGGAACCGCCGAGGACATCGAAGGCCTGTTTATTGCATTCGGCAGCGCTTCTTCTACAAGCTTTGCCCTAAAGATGGGTATTGTTACAGACGGAAAATCTATTATTGTAAACGAAAAGATGGAAACAAATATTCCTGGCCTCTATGCTGCCGGGGACTGTACAGGTGTTTTTAAACAGGTAGCAGTGGCTGTGGGACAAGGTGCAATAGCAGCGCGGGAGATGGCCGCCTATATCCGAAAGAAGTAAGAAGTTTTTTCTTACCGCTGACATCCAATTTCTAATAAGCAAAAAGACGAGTGAGAACTCGTCTTTTTACAATTAAAGAAGGAATCTATATAAAATTTAATAATTTACTCGCTCCAAAAGGAGCGCAAAAAGGGGGTTTCGAAAGGGTCGTGTACTATATATGTTGCTACATTTAATGCTGCGATTGTTTCAATATCAATTAGTACATCCTATTCTACTGTTACTCTAATATCTAATGCGACATCTTAGTACATGTATATTATAAAACAAGTGAGCTATCAATTATAAGCATCAAAACAACAAAATATATAATAATTATGGTTCCGGTTTAGTGCAAGATGTTATAGTTAATTTGCCTTAATAGTTCAATATTTGTTTTCAGTTTTTTTTTAATAGCGAAATTTAATATAGAATAAAAGGATTGCCTGCCTCATAAACATAGAAATGGATTGAGACATGAGGTGTAGAGAATGAAGAAGCTTAAATTTTTAGTATTAATATTGATTTCAATACTTATGTTGTGTTCCTGTGGGATTGATAGGCACAATGAAGATGATATGGGTTACGAAGATAACCCGGTCAGCAGCATCAATATTGATGAAGAAGAAGCCGCAGCACTAAATGAGAAACTTCCGGTAGTTCTGTACTTTGGGGATGCAGAAAAGAGTAAGCTGGTAAAAGAGATACGCTATATTGATATTAAGGAAGCAAAAAAAGGTGCCGAAACCCTTGCCTCAGCCATCATTAAGGAACTGCTTAAGGGCCCAAAATCTGAAGGCCTTACAGCAATAATTGCAGAGGGAACATCCTTGAGATCTGCTATTATAATAAATGAAAGGGTGGCTACTGTCGATTTTACCAAAGAATTTATTGATAATCACCCTGGCGGGAAAGAGCTGGCGGAGCTGACCTTGTATTCAGTAGTAAATACTCTTACTGAGATGAAGGAGATTGAGCGTGTTAAGTTTACCATTAATGGCAAGGAAACGAAGACCTTTAAGGATGGTGTAGCTTTAAACAGTGATTTTCCAAGGAACGAAGCAGTTGTTAATAAAGAGGTGGGGTTAGCCAGACCTGAAGATGCCGGATTAGCTCCAGTGGGAGATTTAGACGGAGAGGATAGCGTGGAAAGCTCCGGGGAAGATTTAGATCCACTTGAATAATTGATCCTGTTAAGAGAAGAAGGAAATCAACTTGAATAATATAAGTGTGTAAAGTATAATTTATTGGAAGATAGTAGAGTGAGACTATTAAACCTTTTTGTAGGGGAGCATAAATGCTCCCCTTGTAACCGTTCAGGAGGTTATATGGTGAATAAAATAAAGGTTGCTGTCCTCTTTGGAGGACAATCCTCAGAGCATGAGGTGTCAAGAATATCTGCCCAATCAGTACTTGAGAATATAGATAGAGACCGTTTTGCCATTAAGGCGATCGGGATAACAAAAAGTGGCGAATGGTTAACATATGATGGAGATATTAGTTTATTAGGTACCGGCCAATGGGAAGAAGTAGCCAGGAAGAAGTGTCAGGGTGATGCTTACACCAAACTAAGAGAAAAGAACAGTGTTGATGTTGTATTCCCGGTACTTCATGGCCCGAATGGTGAGGATGGATCAATTCAGGGGCTGCTGCAGCTAGTCGACATTCCCTATGTGGGGTGCAATATTTTATCATCTGCTGTGGGCATGGATAAAGAGTTTGCCAAACTAGTTTTTAACAATGCAGGCATTCCTCAGGCAGATTACATAAAGGTCATGAGATCTGAACTTGAGGAGCTAAAGGGAGAAATGGACGAATTATTAGAAAGAGTGTCTGATAAGCTTGGATGGCCATGCTTTGTAAAGCCTGCTAACGCCGGGTCCTCAGTGGGAGTAAGTAAGGTGAAAGATCCAAAGGAGCTATTTGAAGCACTAAAGTTTGCAGCAAAATATGATTCGAAAATATTGATTGAGGAGTTTATAAAGGGCAGAGAACTCGAATGTGCAGTATTAGGAAACGATAGCCCAACAGCATCTACAGTAGGCGAAATAATACCGAGTAATGATTTTTATGACTATAATGCAAAATACATAGACGGCAAATCCGGCACAGTAATTCCTGCAGATATTGATGAGAGGGCAATGGAACAAATCAGGGATTATTCCGTAAGAGCTTTTAAAGCTTTGGGATGCTCCGGACTGTCCAGAGTGGATTTTTTCCTTGAAGAATCGGGGAGGGTTATACTGAATGAGATTAATACAATGCCCGGGTTTACAAGCATAAGCATGTATGCAAAGCTTTGGGAAGCCAGCGGCATTCCTTATAAAGAACTGATAACGAGACTTATAGATTTGGCATTCGAAAGCTACCAGCAAAGGACACGCTCATATGAAAGGAAATAAATATGCAGAAACAGGTATTAATAACAGTTAACAGCACTATTGATGATCCTTCAGGGGAAAGGGACAAAATGAGCTTTGTAACTGAGGGGATTCTCATAAAGGAAGATAATGAATATATTGTAAGCTATGAGGAAAGTGAAATAACAGGACTAAAGGGTACTACCACAACCTTAAGAGTAGGAAAGAATTCAGTAATTCTTGCAAGGCATGGTAGTGTGGACTCATTGATGTTGTTTGAGGTGGGGAAAACCCATGAAACTGGCTATGATACAAGCCATGGAAGTATAACCTTAGGAATTACTGCCAAGAATGTTGATGTTGATTTTAATGAATCGGGCGGCAACATTAAGGTAGATTATATATTGGAATATAATCGCACCTATGGCGGGAAGAACAGCATTGATGTGCATGTACGGGAACGCATCAACTGATGAGCAATAAGTAAGGATGGGATACAGAACATGAACAGTATATTTGAAAAAATACAGGAGCAAATTGATAGGGTTATTAAGCAGGCCTTTAAGGTATGCGGTGAAAAAGGGGTTCTTCCCGATATTGAGCCTGGAGAAATAGTGGTTGAGGTTCCTAAGGAAAGAGATTTCGGTGACTTTTCCACAAATATTGCCATGCAGGTTTCAAAACAGGCCAGGATGGCACCTAGGAAAACTGCAGAATTTTTACTTCAAGAGCTGAACTTAGAAGGAACATATATTGAAAAGGTTGATGTAGCCGGGCCGGGATTTATTAATTTCTTTTTGCAGAAGGACTGGCTCTATGATTCTGTCAGATTGATTCAAGAAAAACAGGAGAATTATGGCCAGATAGACTTGGGAAAAGGCATCAAGGTGAATGTTGAGTTTGTTAGCGCTAATCCTACCGGTCCTCTTCACATGGGCAACGCCAGAGGTGGTGCTTTAGGAGATTGTCTTGCTAATGTGCTAAAAAAAGCAGGCTATGATGTAACCAAGGAGTTTTATATAAATGATGCAGGAAATCAGATTGAAAGATTTGGTGCGTCACTGGAGGCCAGGTATCTCCAGATTATTTTAGGAGCCGACAAGGTGTCCTTCCCCGAGGATGGTTATCAGGGCAATGATATTGTTGAGCATGCCCAAAACTTCTATAACGAAAACGGGGAAAGTCTAATGGAGAAAACTCCTGAGGAAAGGCAGCAGATTCTTGTGGAATATGCTCTTCCTAAGAATATTCAAAAGATTCGCAATGCCCTTGAGTCTTACGGAATTGTTTATGATGTATGGTTTTCAGAGAAAACACTGCATGAATCCGGAGAGGTTAAGAAGGCTGTGGATTTTCTGACCGAAAAGGGGTTTACCGTAACTAAAGAGGGAGCAATCTGGCTCAATGGAGAAAAGCTAGGTCTTGAAAAGGACGAGGTCTTAATCAGGAATAATGGTGTACCTACCTATATGGCAGCTGACATTGCTTATCATTACAATAAATTTGTAACCCGCGGATTTGATTGGGCCATAGATCTTTGGGGCGCAGACCATCACGGACATGTGGCACGAATGAAAGCGGCTATGGAACCCTTTGGAATTAAGGGCGACAACCTGAAGGTAGTTCTGTTCCAGCTGGTAAGGCTCTACAGAAACGGAGAGCTTGCCAGAATGTCTAAAAGAACAGGAAAGGCCATCTCCCTGGAGGATCTTCTTGAAGAGGTCGGAAAGGATGCTGCCCGCTTCTTCTTTAATCTGAAGACCTCAGGAAGTCATCTTGATTTTGATTTGGATCTGGCTGTTACTCAATCAAACGATAACCCTGTTTTCTATGTACAATATGCCCATGCGAGGATTTGTAGCCTTATAAGAAAACTAAAAGAGGAAAACATTTCACCCAGACCTGTGAACGAGGTGGATTTAACATTATTGCAGCAAAAGGAAGAAATCGAGCTTATACGCAAGCTCTCAGAGTATCCTGAGGAAATTGCCCTTTCAGCAAAATCCCTTGAACCAAGCCGGTTGACTCGCTATGTCATGGAGGTAGCAGCTTGCTTCCATAGTTTCTACAATGCTTGTCGTGTAAAGGGCGAGAATGAAGAGCTTATGATGGCAAGGGTTATTCTGGTGGATTGCACTAGGATAGTTATTAAAAACATATTAGAACTGATAAGCATACAGGCGCCTGAAAGAATGTGATGATATTAATTAACGGAGGATAATAGTATGAGTTTATATGGACAATGGCGAGAAATGCTTGAAAACCAAGGTACAAGCGTTGAAAACCAAAAGTTTTTTGAGAATTACTTGGAGAAGGAAACACAGGCCTATAAAGATATCCTGGCAACAGGCACAGCGAGCCTTGCAGGAAAAGTAGAAGAAATAGCGCAAAAATATGATATGGATAATGTCACCTTTATGGGCTTTTTAGATGGAATCAACTCCAGCTTTGAAAGTGAGCTTGATTTAGAAAGCCTTAAAGAGGACAGTGAAATAAACAAAACCATATTACTTCATAAGCTCTACTATAATATGCTTAAAGCCAAGGCCAACTGGTTATACGGGTTAGAAGAATGGGACCCATTACTGTCTGTTGAGGAGCGTAGCCAAATTAGAAAGAAGTATAATGAAGATCACAGAGCTGTTAGCAATAAGGTAGGAAGAAATGAACCATGCCCATGTGGCAGCGGCAAAAAATACAAGAACTGCTGCGGCTAAGTAGCACATAAGAATCTCAAAGGATATGGAGGCTGACATGCTAAAAGTTAACAAATTAACAAAGAACTATGGAAAGGTAATAGCAGTCAACAAGGCGACATTTGAGATAGACAACGGTGAAATTGGTGTTTTAATAGGACCTAACGGAGCGGGGAAAAGTACTACAATCAAATCAATTGCAGGGCTATTACGTTTTGAGGGGGAAATTACTATTGGGGGAAAGCCTAATAAGAGCAAAGAGGCCAAGCGTATATTCGGATATGTTCCTGAATCCCCTGCAGTATATGAATACTTAAGCGTATGGGATCATTTAGAGTTTATCGCAAGGGCGTATAATCTTACAGATTGGGAGAGTGCTGCAGAGAACCTTCTTGCCCGTTTTGACATGAGCGATAAAAAGGATAAGCTAGGCAAGGATCTTTCGAAGGGGATGCAACAGAAGGTAAGTCTTTGTTGTGCTCTTTTGATTAAGCCATCTATGATCATGCTTGATGAACCTATGATCGGACTTGACCCAAAAGCTATCAAAGAGCTTAAGGATATATTTCTTGAACTGAAAAGGTCGGGCTGTGCAATTCTGATAAGTACGCATATACTCGATTCTATAGCCGATATCTGGGATAAAGCCCTCATAATGAACGAGAGTGAAATAGTGTACAATAATACACGGGAGAAGCTTGAGGCCGACGGAGAATCCTTGGAGCATATTTTCTTCTCTATTACTGAGCCTGAAAAGGCTGAGGGGGGACAAACCGCATGAAGCCTCTATTTTTTATAATTCGCAAGTCCTTGAAAAACCTTATAAAAGGGATTTTAAAAAAGCCTCTGGTATTAATAGGTTATATATTTGCACTCTTGTTTGTTGTCCTTATGGTATTTATGGCTTTTTTCATGCCATCGGAGCTTATACAGAGTGCCCCTCCCGAATTATTCAGAGGGATTGTAACACTTGTTTTTACATTCATGTATTTCACCTATCTTAAGGTGGGGCTTGATAAGGGTAGTACCTATTTTCGTATGGCTGATGTGAATCTGGCTTTTACATCACCGATAAAGCCTAATAAGATTATGCTTTACGCATTTATTAAACAGATAGGTGCAACTATACTTTTTCTGTTCATCGCCATATGTCAGATTCCAAACCTTAAGAATAATTTTGCAATGCATTCTTACGGTGCAGCAGTTATATTACTTGCCGCTGTACTATTTGCTCTAGCATATCCGCTTATCAATATGGCCATATATTCCTGGGTTACAAAGAAGGAACAGCGGAAAAAACGGGTTAAATGGGTATTTAATGTCCTGGCTATTTTTGTAGTTGTTTTTGCCCTAATAAACCTAGGTAGCACCGGGGATATCGGTAAGACTATCTCTGCCGTCTTCGATAATCCGATAGCACATTATTTTCCGGTTATAGGTTGGACAGCTTCTATTGCCAATGCAGCTGTTACCGGGTTTACCATGGAATTCTGGGTTGGGGCGGTCCTCATGACTATTCTTATAGCAGGTGGCTCTGTGGCTATTTACAGAATGAATCTGGACTATTATGAGGATGTTTTAAAGGGAACCGAATATGTGGAAGCGGCTGTAAAAGCCAAGCGTGAAGGAAATAACCTGAGATTTAATCTTAAGGTAAAAGATAATGTTAAGCAGAAAATCACCGGTAAAGGCGCTGCGGCTCTTTTCTACAAGAACCTTGCAGAATTACGCAAAACAGCAATTTTTTTATTCTTTGACAGATCATCCATTACTGTTATTGTCTCATCAATTATTTTCAAGTTTGTAATGTCTGAAACTATTGATGAAGCAAGCACTATGCTTACGATTCTGGTGTTTTCGTTGTATATACAATTAATAATGCAGGTACAGGTTAAGCTCAATAGTGAGCTTGATAAACATTATGTTTTTCTGATTCCTGAAAGCTCACAAAAGAAGCTCTTATATGGCACTTTAGCTGTTCATGTAAAAAATCTTATCGATGGATTTATATTATTTGTTATTTCAGGAATCCTGTTCAAGGCTTCAGTCCCGGTAATTATTGCCTGTGCGCTAACATATACTCTTTTCGGAGCTGTATATGTATACACTGATGTATTAAGCCTGAGACTTTTTGGTGGAGTACACAGTAAGGGATTATTATTGTTTATAAAAATAATAGTTCATATTCTAATTTTTATTCCGGGCATTATTGCTGCAGTATTAACAGGAGCTTTTACAGAGAGTACATTATTCGCTATATGTGCATTGGGAGGATGGAGCCTGGTTCTTGCCATCACATTTTTCATGCTTTCTTCAGGAATTTTTAACAATCTTGAATCAGCAGGCTGATATTGTTACGCAGTATTGTAAATCATTTTTATTAAAAAAATCATAGGCCTCCGATAACCGGAGGCCCTATTTCGTTGGGTTCTATTTGTTACATGAGTGGTTTATAGTTTCTCAAGCATGAGAATAATAAAGAAAAAAGGCTTCAAAGCTCTGAAGCCATGGTACGCCCGACACGATTCGAACGTGCGACACCAAGTTTAGGAAACTTGTGCTCTATCCTGCTGAGCTACGGGCGCGTATCAAAAAGTAAAAGCTATTCAGCATAGTTATGTATGACTAATAGCTTAAGTGCAATTGATATTATACTTCACGGGAATAAAACATGTCAAGGAGAAACACAGTGGGACGGTTCTTCTGTGTTAGAAACACAAGGGGACGTGAAACACAAGGGGGAGATTCATCCGTGGAAGACATTGGAATATAATTTTTGTGACAGTAAGACCAATTGAAGAATAGCATAATAATATGATAATGATAGAATAGGTGCGTACTGTGGATTGTATCGCTCTTTTTGATTCAGGCAATTATGCTAATAGGGTCAGTAGATTATTTGAAATGAGAGGTTTGAATTTTCCTGTAATATCAACACCTTGCAGAGTCAGTAAATCTGGATGTGGTTACTGTCTTTTGTTTCCTGAGAAGTATTTAAGCCAAGTCATAGAAGCTGGCAAGGCATGCAATTGTCCCGTTAGGGAGATATACCGTATAATAGAGGAGAAAGAACGGAAGAAATATATAAAGATATTCTAAATATAAAGAGGAATGAAACGGAGGATGCAGATTGATAAATCCCGAAGCTGTACTTTCTGATATGCAGGCTCTTTCAATAGCAGCAGGCAAAGAAATACTAAAGATGTACAAAAAAAGTGTGCCCATAGAGTACAAGAATGATGACACACCTGTTACTGCAGCAGATAAGGCTGCAAACGAAATTATAGTAAATGGCCTTAAGGAGCGCTATCCCACCATTCCCATATTGGCCGAAGAATCAACAGATAATCTTTTAAGATTAAGAGAACGCTTTTGTTTTTTAGTTGATCCTCTTGATGGGACGAAGGAGTTTATCAAAGAAAATGATGAATTTACGGTCAACATAGCTCTTACAGAGTTGGGGCGTCCTATAGGCGGGGTAATAAATGTTCCTGTTTACGAAGAACTATACTTTGGGTGGAAGGGTATGGGGTCATATTCCCTGATAAATAATAAACGTGAAAAATTGAAGGTCTCAAATAGAATACAGAATATCAGACTGGCAAAAAGCCGGTCTTATCAAGACGAAAGACTTGATAAGCTCATCAGGATAAATAGGGATGTGATAGGTGAGATTATCATAGCTGGAAGTGCGTATAAAGGATGTCTCTTAGCAAAGGGAGAGGTAGAGGCCTATTATCGGTATGGCAGAACTATGGAGTGGGACACTGCGGCTATGGAGATCATAGTGTCAGAAGCAGGGGGAGTGTTATCAGGTATAGATGGCAAATTGTTAGTGTATAACAAAAAAAACCCGGAGAATCCCACGGGTTTTTATCTGTTAAATGATAAAGAAAATGCTCTTTTGCTTCCTAAGGAACTATAATCTTTATAGATTTTGAGCTGAGCTCGAATGAAATAGATTTCGCAGAACTTATCTCACCGTCAATATTCACAGGGAAGGGTTCATCGCTTTCAATCAATGCTTTTTTCCCTCTGATAAACTTCACAGCATCCAGAGTGGTATGGTTTCCCTTTCTAAACATTGGCATAAATCTGAGTATTTTAGGGATAGAAAGGTGATCCACCAGATAATAATCTAAGAGCCCATCATTCATATCAGCATCAGGAGCAGCTTTAAAGCCACCTCCATAATAGGATCCGTTAGCAGATATACACAATAAGAAATCCTTTTCAATGCTTGGCTTATCATCGATTGTGATTCTGAATCTGTATTTTTTTTGCTTTAGAAGGGCAGACAGAGCACCAATAAGATAGGCCATTGAGCCTGACATAAGGGATTTATAACGGCGGCTTTGCATTACCACATCAGCATCAAATCCTACTGAGGCTATGTTTAGAAAATATCTGTCATTAGCCTTCCCTATATCAAAGTCAGATGAAGAGGAGATAGGCAATACTGAAAGAAGCTTATAAGGGTCAGTTACCGGGTAAAGAGTGCGAGAAGAATCATTGCCAGTGCCGCAGGGGATAATACCCAACTCCACATCAGTTCCAATGGCGGCATTTATGATTTCGTTTAAGGTACCGTCACCGCCAACAGGATATACCCTTAAGGATTCTTTTTTTTCTTTAGCTTGGGCGATCGCCTGCAAAGCTAATTCTTTAGCATGCTGAGGGGCCTTGGTTGTCAGTATTTCATAGGTTTGCGAAAAACGATTAAAGCGCGCCTTAATGGCATCGACCATATGCAATGCTCGACCTTTGCCCGCAACAGGATTTACAATGAATACATGATGCAAAACAACCACCCTCATAATTATTACTATTTTTATATTTTACCACACAATTCTATCATAAACGAATGTTATAAATGAATTAAATAATTATATAAAAATGTTAAAATTTTATATTGTTGCACCATAACTCAATATTATGCTATATTTATTTTGCCGGTATTTATGAATAATAAAGCCGGACAAAACACTATATAATTTATATTTCGAATCATATCCCTGAAAGGGAATGAGAACGGAGGTAAAAATGAAAAATCAATTAAAAAGACCGAGAAGCTTAGCCTTTCTCGGCCTGATGCTGGCCATCACAATCATAATGAGCTTTACTCCTATTGGGTTTATTCCGCTATTTGGAGTAAGTGCAACAATCGTTCATATTCCAACTATTATAACCGGAATAACTCTTGGCCCTGTTGGCGGTCTCATTATGGGAACTGCCTTTGGAGTTGTCAGCCTTATTAATGCTATCACGAGACCGGCCGGGATTTTAGATCCCTTATTTATGAATCCGCTGGTATCGGTACTGCCAAGAATGTTTATAGGCGTAGCAGCCTATTATATTTTCTTGTTAGTGTCGAAACTATTTAAGAAAGAATCTTTAAAAAATAGTGTAAGCTCCTTTGTTGGAGGAGTTGCAGGAAGCCTGACCAATACGGTGCTGGTTTTTATGATGTTATTTATTTTTTATGCCGGGAAGGTTGAAGAAGCCTTTGGTGATTCATTTGGAACCATATTTGCTGCAGTGTTTACGACAAACGGTATTTTGGAGGCTGTTGTAAGCGGTTTTATAACAATGCCTATCGCAATGGCATATTTCAGAGTCAGCAAAATGATCAAGAAATAAGAGGAGTAATAATATGGTTAGAATAGTAGGCATTGATATTGGCGGCAGTACAACTAAAATAGTAGGATATGATGGCAAAGAACTGTTTAGTCCGATGCTGGTGAAAGCGACAGATCCTATTTCGTCGGTATACGGTGCTTTTGGTAAGTTCCTTAATGAAAACAAATTAAAGCTTTCAGATATAGAACGCATTATGGTTACCGGAGTAGGCTCTTCTTTTATTGAAGAGAAAATATTCGGTATACCCACATATAAGGTAGAAGAGTTTCTTGCAATAGGTTTGGGAGGATTGTTCCTGACTGATCTGACCAGAGCAATTATTGTCAGTATGGGAACGGGTACAGCATATGTAATGGCCGAAAAGGATCATGCCTATCATCTTGGTGGAACCGGTGTAGGAGGGGGAACCCTTTTAGGACTATCTAACCGGATGCTTAATGTCCGTAATTTTTCGGACATTGTTGAGATGGCTAAAGGTGGAGATTTAAGAAAGGTTGACCTGTCTATTGCCGACATTTCTCATGAAGAGGTGGTAGGGTTGACACAGGAAACTACAGCCTCTAATTTCGGAAAGATGGTTGATCTTGCATCAAATGCTGATATAGCACTTGGTATAATAAATCTTGTGTTTCAGACCATTGGGATGCTGGCGGTTTTCGCCTCCCGCAATTCCGAGGTAAAGGATATCGTGTTGACTGGTAACCTCTCAAATGTTCCACAGGCCAGAGATATCTTTAGTTCATTAACAGAGCTTTTTGGAATACCCTTTCATATTCCGCCCCATGCTGAGTTTGCAACAGCTACAGGGGCAGCAATTGTGAATCCAGAGACAAAAGCCAAGGCAATTTAGGTTAAGACAGGGGACGGTTCTGTGTCTAATAGATGTTAGAAATTAGAGTTAGAGGGTTCCGATTTCTAGCCTCCAACATCTATCTTCCAACTTCAAGATAGGACACCGAACAGTCCCCTGTCTTATTGTCTCGTCCCTTGACTGGTTCCTTTTTTTATGTATATGTATTATTATAATAAGATAGAGATTATTCTTGGGTGGGTAATTATGTTTAAATGGTATGAAGAAGCTAAGTCAATAGCAGAGAGGGATCCGGCAGCGAGAAGTGTGTGGCAGGTATTTTGGCAATATCCTGGCTATAAGGCTTTGCGTTTGCACAGGAGAGCTCATTGGTTTGAAAAAAGGGGACTTCATTTTATTGCCCGTGCCATTTCTCAGTACGCGAGACATAAGACGGGCATTGAGATACACCCTGGAGCCAAGATTGGCAAATGCCTGTTTATAGACCATGGTATGGGTGTTGTAATTGGAGAGACGGCAGAGATAGGAGATTACTGTACAATTTATCATGGAGTAACGCTAGGTGGTACAGGTAAAGATAAAGGAAAGCGCCATCCTACCGTTGGCAACAATGTTCTAATAAGTGCAGGAGCAAAGATCCTTGGCCCTATGACCATTGGCGATAACGCAAAGATCGGTGCTAACGCTGTTGTGCTTAAGCCCGTAGAATCAAATACCACGGTTGTAGGTGTTCCGGGAAGAGCTGTGAAGCGTGATGGAGAACGTATCAGACAAAGCTTTGAGTTGGATCAGATACATGTACCCGACCCTGTTTCACAAGAATTTAGCAAAATGCGCGAAGAAATGGATAAGCTAAACAGAGAGCTTGAAGAGTACCAGGTTTTGTTCGAACGCATGAGAGAAAGACTTTGCCCCGCTTTAGTGGACGAAATAAAAAAAGAAGAAGCTGCAATGAAGAACGAGGAGTGAATAATATGAAGATTTACAATACACTGACCAGGCAAAAGGAAGAATTTGTTCCTTTAAAGGATAATAAGGTGACCATGTATTCCTGTGGTCCTACAGTATATAACTATGCTCATATTGGTAATCTGAGAACATATGTGTTTATGGATCTTCTCAGGAGAACCTTAAAATATAACGGCTATGAGTTGTTAAATGCAATGAATATTACAGACGTAGGCCATCTTGTTTCGGACGAGGACGAGGGCGAGGATAAGATGGTTAAGGGGGCTAGGGAGCAGCAAAAGACCCCCTGGGAAATTGCTGAATACTATACAGATGTATTTATGAAGGATATCGCGGCTTTAAACATTGAAAAGCCTGAGATTATACCCAAGGCAACTGAACATATAAAAGAAATGATAGAATTTGTCCAGAGTCTTCTGGAAAAGGGCTTTGCCTATGAAACAAGCGATGGAATATACTTTGATATTTCAAAGTATGAGGAATATGGCAAGCTTTCAAAAATAAACTTAGATGAACAGATGGCTGGAGCGAGGGTTGAGGTCAACACTGAAAAGAGGCATCCGGCTGACTTTGCACTATGGAAAAAAGCTCCGAAGGAGCATATTATGCAATGGGAAAGCCCCTGGGGAATGGGCTACCCGGGATGGCATATCGAATGCTCTGCCATGAGCATGAAATACTTAGGAGAAGAATTTGATATTCACACAGGTGGTGTGGACCATATTCCTGTGCACCATGAAAATGAGATAGCTCAGTCAGAGGCTCTATTAGGAAAGCCTGCGGTAAAATTCTGGGTTCATGCTGAATTTATGATGGTTGATAACGGTAAGATGTCAAAGAGTTTGGGTAATACCTACACTATCTCAGATTTACGCGAAAAAGGATACAATCCTTTAGCCTTCCGGTATATGTGCCTTAATGCTCACTATAGGAATAAACTTAACTTTACCTGGGATGTAATGCAGTCTTCTCAAGTCTCTTTTGAAAGGTTCATCGAGGGTGCCCTTCAGCATAAAATGGGTAAGGCAGAAATATCCAAGGACGTGCTTGATGGATTCTTATCTGATTTTGAAGGTTGCATTAATGATGATCTGAACATTCCAAAGGCTCTGGGAATTGCCTGGAATCTGGTAAGATACCCGGAAAAATCATATTCAATTTATGAGATGCTTCTGAAAATGGATACTGTCTTTGGATTAGGAATAAAGGATGCTGAACAGAAATCGGCTGAAGAGCCAGAACTGGATTCGGAAATAGAGGCGCTTATTCAACAGAGGGAGCAGGCTCGTAAGGAAAAGAACTGGAAGCTCTCCGATGAGATTCGGGATAGGCTTAGAGATATGGGCATAGAGATACAGGATACACCCCAAGGTGTTAAGTGGAAAAATATCAGAGGGAACTGATAGCAGGACCTTGAGGAAAGTGGCAGGTTATGGGGAAACTAAGGAGCAGATTTGTCTGCAGTGAATGTGCATATGAAAGTGTTGGATGGATGGGCAAATGTCCTTCCTGCCAAAAATGGAACACTTTTATCGAGGAGACCTATGAAGAGACTCTTCCCGGGAAGGCAAAGGCCCTGAATTTAGATATGCCACAAATAGTATCCCTCTCCGATGTCGAGGTTCTTACAACCAATAGAATTGAAACGGGTAGTAATGAATTAGACAGAGTATTGGGCGGCGGCTTGGTTCCTGCATCCCTTATCCTTATAGGTGGTGAGCCGGGGATAGGCAAGTCAACCTTAATATTGCAGATATGTGCTAAAATAGCTCAGCTAAATAAGGTTCTTTATATTTCAGGCGAGGAATCTGTAGGACAGATCAAACTCAGGGCTGACAGGCTAAATGCAGTTAACCCTTCTATTTATATGGTTTCCGAAACATCCTATGAAGTAATCGAGAGTATGATAGATAGGGAAAAGCCTGAATTCATTGTTATTGATTCCATTCAAACCATATACAGTGAGTTTCTTTCTTCAGCGCCCGGCAGTGTGAGCCAGGTTCGTGATATTACCGCTAAGCTTATGCGCAAAGCCAAGAAGGATGGAATTACTGTATTTATTGTGGGACATGTAACTAAGGAAGGCTCCATTGCCGGTCCCCGGGTTCTTGAACATATGGTGGATACAGTGTTGTATTTTGAGGGAGAGCGCCATCAGGATTTCAGAATACTCAGGGCTGTAAAAAATCGGTTTGGGTCAACAAATGAGATAGGCGTATTTGAGATGACATCATCAGGACTTAACGACGTGACGAATCCTTCCTCTGTTATGCTTGACGGCAGAAGCTCAAATCAACCAGGCTCAGTTGTGGTAGGACTGATTGAAGGCACACGGCCATTATTAGCTGAAATACAGGCTCTTACAAGTTATACAAGCTTCAGTACCCCCAGGAGGCAGGCTACCGGATTTGACTATAACAGACTGACTATGCTTATGGCAGTATTGGAAAAGAAGGTTGGGATGCAGCTTAATTCATTTGATGCTTATCTTAATGTAACGGGGGGATTCAGGATAGATGAACCGGCTGCTGATCTAGGTATAGTAGCAGCTATAGCATCAAGCTTTACAAACAAGCAGATAGATCCATATACTGTATTTTTTGGAGAGGTAGGCTTAACAGGCGAAGTCAGATCTGTAAATCAAATGGAAAAGCGGATTACAGAGAGTCTTCGCCTTGGATTCAAACGGTGTATTACGCCTAAGCTTAATACGAATACTGTATCAAATATTCAAAAAGAAATAGAAATTATGACAGTGTCCTCCGTAGAGGAAGCGCTTCAGGTTGCATTACCTTAAGTTATATTTTCCAAAAAGCTTTAGTCTGTCATATTCCTTTAAAATGATGTCATATAGATTCAGGTCTAAATTATTGCATACTGTAGTCAGATAAAACAGAAGGCGACCAATATCCTTTTCTAGATGGTCCCGGCACTCAGTGCAAAGATTTCCTTCAACATGGGAGCTTAAATATTCCTTTATATTACTGAAATCACTATTTTCCGGGTATTCCTGTTTTTTTGCATTTATTTGAATGCAGCCACAATGCGTAACGGCCTTCGAAATAGTTCTGTTAATCCTTGCATTGGAGTCCTGAATTTTAGACATCTCATCTAATATGCTTTTATTTCGTACTAAGAGGTCTTCCACGGCATATTGGAAGCTGTCAATAGTAGTATCCTTGAATTTATCCATTTAATTAACTCCCCCTGCAGTTGATATTTTGTATCTTCATTATATTGAGGTGGACAACAATTTGTCAACGGCTTGACGCTTAAAGTATAGTGTGCTATTATTTTTTTAAGCTAATAAAGCCTTATCAAGAGAGGTGGAGGGAGCAGGCCCAATGAAGCCCGGCAACCGGCTATAAGTAGCAATGGTGCCAATTCCGGCAGGATAGTATTTGTGATATCTTGCAAGATGAGGGGTTCAAATTGGTAAACTCTTCATTTGAAGAGTTTTTTGTTTTACCCTCCCTTGTATCTTATTTTTACAATTAGAAAAAATATTATTAATAACGAATTATGTAGTAACAAAATATAGATAGAAAGAAGGTTATTATGATGGCAAGAAGACTATTTACCTCTGAATCTGTTACCGAGGGGCATCCTGACAAGATTTGTGACAACATCTCCGATGCCGTGCTTGATGCAATTATTGAAAAAGATCCCTATGGCCGTGTAGCATGTGAGACAGCAGTTACAACGGGCATGGTTCTGGTTATGGGAGAAATCTCGACTAATTGCTATGTTGATATCCCAAAGCTTGTAAGGGAAACAATTAAAGACATAGGGTATGATAATGCAAGTTATGGATTTGACTGCAATACATGTGCTGTACTTACATCTATAGATGAGCAATCATCAGATATTGCATTGGGCGTTAACCAGGCTTTGGAAAAAAAGAAAAACAAAATCCAGGATGATCTTTCCATTGGAGCCGGAGACCAGGGTATGATGTTCGGATATGCATGTGATGAAACCCCTGAGCTAATGCCTATGCCTATTTTTCTTGCCCATAAGCTAACCGAAAGACTTACAGAGGTAAGAAAGAAAGGGATACTTAAATATTTAAGACCTGATGGGAAAAGTCAGGTTACAGTCGAGTATGATGGTGATAAGCCGGTTAGAATTGATACTGTTGTTATTTCGTCTCAGCATGGAGAAGAGATAGAACACGAACAGATTGAAAGGGATATAATTGAATATGTAATAAAACCTGTGATTCCAAAAGAGTATTTAGATGATGAAATCAAATACTATGTAAATCCAACCGGCCGATTTGTGGTTGGAGGCCCCCAAGGTGATTCAGGGCTGACAGGAAGAAAAATAATAGTTGATAGCTATGGTGGAATGGGCCGACATGGCGGCGGGGCATTTTCAGGTAAAGATCCCACTAAAGTTGACCGTTCTGCCGCATATGCCGCTAGATATGTGGCTAAAAATATCGTAGCTGCAGGTCTGGCCAGCCGGGTCGAGGTACAGCTAGCATATGCAATCGGAGTGGCTTATCCTGTATCCGTTTTAGTGGATTCTTTTGGAACAGGGATAATCCCTGATGAAAAAATAGCTGATCTGGTAGCTAAAAACTTTGATTTAAGACCGGCAGCTATTATTGAAGATTTGAACCTAAGAAGGCCTATTTATAGAAAAACAGCATCATATGGACATTTTGGCAGAAATGATTCTGATTTCACCTGGGAAAGAACTGATAAAGCTGACCTACTGAGAAGCCAAGCAGGTCTTGCTTAAAAAGGCTATAAGCTAATAATATCAACTACGTATTTAGATTGGTTCTCTTGTAAATCGACTTCATATGGAGTCAGTATAGGAGGACCATTCTTTTTTGTAATGATGGAAACCTTTGGCCGGATAGAGGCGCTCCCCTTTGCAGGCAGCACTCTTGCCACCTCTCCGGTGTTGAGTAGGACGATTGAGTCCTGAGGATATACAGCAATGCTTTCTATGAAGCAGTCAAGTAGCTTAGGGTCGAATTGTGATTCGCTCTGTCTCATCAGGAATTCTGCAGCGTCATGGGGCATAAAGCGTTTTCTGTAAACTCTGTCAGAGGTAAGGGCATCAAACACATCTGCAATACTTATGATTCTGGCTCCCATCTCAATACTATGTCCCTTTGTTCCTTCAGGGTAACCTGAACCATCCCATTTTTCATGATGCTGGAGAATTATTCTGGATACCTTTTCGCTTATGCCCTCCATGTTTCTGGTTATGTTGGCACCACGTCGGGAGTGGTCCTTCATTATTTCGAATTCTTGGTCTGTAAGTTTGCCGGGCTTATTAAGAATTGACAGTGGAACTTTACATTTTCCGATATCGTGAAGAATGGCGGCTAAAGCCAGCTCGTGAATTTCATTAATATCCAGCTCCAGTGCTTTTGCTGTAATGATAGTGTATATACAAACATCTACGCTATGGAGGAAGGTATAATTATCTATATCCCGGATTCCTGTAAGAGTCATGAAAATCATGTCATCATTGAGAATGTAGTGAACTAGATCCTGCACAGTATCCTTTAATTCTTCTACATCAATTTCCTCATCCGCGCGGACACTTTCCATTATGTCTTTTATGGTAGTGAAGGTGTCCTCGTAAAGGACTTCCTCGCTGATAGTATCGGGATCTACTCTTTCTTCCTCTACATATATAAAGGGTACATTATAGGTTTGAAATTTGGTTACATATCTTGGTTTGATGGTAAAGCCCTTAAGAAGTAGTATTCTTCCATCATCAAGGACAACATCCTTTGCCAGTTTCATACCTGGCTCAATTTGATTGATCATGATTTTTAGCATGACAACCTCCGTGAACATTGTAATAGCCTATGACATAGTATAAATTGAGGCATCTTTTACTGAAAGAACAGGGTGAGAATCTATTGGAGATATTACTGATAACCATTCTAACAGTTTTTGCATTTATAGGGGTTGCCTCTTCTATACTCTATCTGGTGCGGCAATCAAAAAATGATTTTAAAAACTATCGCATAAGGATTATATTATATTTACCACAATATTCAAGTCCAAAACTTGAAGGGATCATAAGAAATCTGTATTATGAAGGGATCCCTGAAAGGCTTATGTCGGATAGCAAAATTTATCTTATGATCTCCCATGAAGATAAAGAGGCCATCGAAATAATTGAAAAACTTAAAAAAATCTATCCTATTGAAGTGTTGCCCGAGCAGGTTTCCTATTGTATGATAAAAAACAGAGAGAAGTGTATCGAAGTTTAGCAGGTGCAAAAGTGGATGAAATCAAAGGAACTGTTAGTTCCATCAGGTTTTCAAATGAAAAAAATGGATATACCGTGTGTGATATACGAACCGAGGATAACTCCCGTATTACTCTGGTAGGAGTGATGCCTCTGTTGGTCGAGGGAGAAACAATTAGTGCATCAGGTGAATTTGTTTCCCATGTTATTTATGGACGCCAATTCAAGGTATCATCTTGCCAAAGATACAGACCTGCTAAGGAGGACAGCATATTAAAATATCTGTCGAGTGGTCTTATTAAAGGGCTTGGTCCTGCAACTGCAAAGAAAATTGTTAATAAATTCGGCGAAGAGTCTTTCAATGTTCTACAGTTTGAGCCTCTGAAGCTAACCGAGATTAAGGGGATATCGGCCGAGAAAGCCCTCTTCTTCGGTGAGGCATTTATAGAACGGGAAAACATGCGAAGCATAATTATGTTCATGAATCAATTTGGTATTTCTTCGAACATTGCAGTAAAGGTATGGAATCTTTTTGGGAGTCAGGCAGAGGAAGAGGTCAGAAGAAATCCCTACAGGCTGTCTGAAGCTGATATAGGACTTAGCTTTTCAGTATGTGACAGAATTGCATTTTTCCTAGGATTCGATCCTTTTTCGATAGAAAGGCTGAAATGTGCCTTGTTATCTTTACTCTCAATCTCGGTGGGGCAAGGAAATACATATACCCCCAAGGAAGGGCTGATTAAGCGGGGAGTAAGGCTAACTAAGGTAGATGAGGAATTGTTATTGAACGCTTTCGACGCACTGTTAATCGAAGGTTCTATTTATGTGGAGCGCCAGTTTTCCGACAGGGTTTACACAGAGAATCTGATTGAGGCAGAGCGATACATTGCCAGAAAGCTGACAGAGCTAAATATAAAAAAGGATGATTATTGGGTTTCCGAATGTGACTCCCTTATAGAAGATTATCAGCTCGAGCATAAGGTGGAGCTTGATTCAATTCAAAAGGAGGCAGTGGAATGTGCATTAACCCAGGGAGTTTCTATAATTACAGGGGGTCCGGGTACTGGGAAGACAACCATTATTAAAGCATTGATTGAAATATTCGAAAGCAAGGGTCTGGAAACAATTCTGGCAGCACCTACAGGAAGGGCGGCAAAAAGAATAAGCGAAACATCGGGCCATGAAGCTAAGACAATTCATAGACTTCTGGAGGTGGGATATAAGATAGAGGAAGATTCCAAGCCTTTATTTATGCGAAACGAGGACAACCCACTATTAGCAGATGTACTAATAATTGATGAAGCCTCAATGCTGGATACCATTATGACCGATGCGCTGCTCAGAGCTTTTTCATGGGAAGGTCGTCTAGTGCTTGTGGGTGATGCTGATCAGCTCCCATCTGTAGGACCGGGAAGGATATTATCCGACATCATAGAAAGCGAAAAATTTCCAGTGGTAAAGCTTGAGACTATTTTCAGGCAGGCTGAAGAAAGCCAGATTATAAAAAATGCTCATCTTATTAATCAAGGTCTTATGCCTGAACTGGAGCATGATGTAGGGGACTTTTTCTTCATTCCAAAGATGAATAGCATGGATGTAATTACTTGTATAACAGAGTTATGTGCCAGTTATATTCCTGATAAATACCGGCTTGATCCCCTCAAAGACATACAGGTTCTTACCCCAATGAGGAAAGGGGATACTGGTGTAGATAATCTGAATATTGTTTTGCAAAAGCGTCTAAACCCTGAGGAGAGAAGCAAACCTCAAAAAAACTATGGATCAGTAGTTTTTCGCTTAGGTGACAGAGTAATGCAGATACGAAATGATTATAATATGACCTGGACGCTTACCGATGAGCAGGGGGACTTAACCCAGGGGTTGGGCGTTTATAACGGCGATCTGGGAATCATTATTGATATAGATATTAAATCTGAGCTTATAACAGTTAAATTTGATGATAACCGGATTTGTGAATATGGCTTTGACGCACTGGATAATCTTGAGCATGCTTTTGCCACAACTGTCCATAAAAGTCAAGGAACTGAGTTCCCAGCAGTGGTAATATCTCTGTTTGCCGTTCCAGAACCGCTAAAATATAATAATTTACTGTATACAGCAATCACAAGAGCTAAGGAACTGGTGGTTCTGGTGGGTAGTTCAACTATACTTGATAGTATGGTGAGGAATATAAATAAAAATGAACGATATTCAGGCTTGAAGGAGAGGCTATAGTGAAACATAAATTATTCTATAAGCCTCCTGGCCTTCCAGAGAAGCTTATTCGTTTGCTATTTCCCGCTAAGTGTATGGTATGTGACAGGATTCTGATTGAAAACTCGGTCCTGTATATTTGCCCCTCATGTAAAAAGAGCCTTCCCAAATATGAGAGGGGATTTGTAAAAAATTTCGAGGTACAGCTTGTTGATAAGCTATTCGCCGGTTTTTACTATAAAGAGGGTATGGAAACAGCAATACATACCATGAAATTTAACAATCATCCCAGGCTTACACAAACCATGAGTATGCTTTTATGGGAGGAGCTGATTAAAGAAGAATCAATACCGCGCTTTGATTGTATAGTACCCGTTCCAATGTATTCAAAGAAAAAAAGACAGAGGGGATATAATCAGACAGAGCTTCTGGCAAAGCAGCTGTCTGTATTGTCCGGAGTTGAAATGAGAACCGGCTTGTTGCTTAAAAACCGTATGACCAAGCCTCAAAGCAGATTAAAAAGAAAAGAGAGACTTGAAAATCTTAAGGGAGCTTTTTCTTTGGGGAAAGGCAGTGAATATCTTGAAGGTAAGCATGTTCTGTTAGTGGATGATGTTGTTACAACTGGTACAACACTAACTACTTGTGCTAAAATACTAAGAGAGCAGGGTGTTTGCTCTGTTTATGCAATTGTTATAGCTATCGCGTGAAAATGCCGATAGATTGTTTGTAGAAGTATTTCCTGGAGGTGTCAGCATGCCCGAGATTAAAAACTGTAGCAGATGCAATAAGATTTTTATGTATGTATCAGGACTTCGACTTTGCGATAGTTGCAAGAAGCTTGATGATGAGGATTTTGAGAGAGTCAGACAATTTGTCAGAGATTTCCCTGGGGCTACGGTTCCTGAGGTTTCTAAAGAGACAGGAGTACCGAGTCAAATGATTTACCGTTATTTAAAAGAGGGTAAGCTTGAGGTAAGTGATTCCAGTCCAATAGCCTTGCTTTGTGAAAATTGCGGAAAAAGAATTAAGAGTGGACGCTTTTGCGTAGACTGTTCAAAGCGCCTAGCAAATGAAATGATTACTGCAGGCAAAAGCTTAAGAGAAGATTATAGAAAAAATTATGGGAAACCTAAAAAGGAAGAAGCCGGCTTACGTTATCTCCATGGCGAGCGTAAGAAGGGAGAGGACTAGACCGATTATTCGGGAAATAAAAAAAGCTGTTAAGTTTAATAAATTAACTGACGATATAGAGAATGACACGAAGTTTATCTCGTTTCACAAAAGATAATATGCTGTAAGTTTAGCAAATGTGCTAATTGTAAGAGAGGAATTAAAGATGAAAATTTGGGGAAATGTTCCCAGTGTAACGGGTGTTTATGGGAAGAATGGAAAAATAGGCAAAACTTCTAAGATTCAAGAGACTTCAACTAAAAGGGATGAACTCTCAATTTCAGGTGCCGCCAAGGACTATAGTGTTGTTATGAAAGCATTACAACAGGTTCCTGATGTGCGCCAGGATAAGATCAATGAAATTACGCAAAGAATAGAAAGTGGGAACTATTCGGTTAGTTCAACCGATATAGTTGACAGAATGGTCTCTTCTCTGACTAAAAAGGACATTTAGCGATAATCCAATATAATTAATGATTAATTAAATAATAATTACGCGGGATAACAAATATGTTATTCCGCTTTCTTTTTTTGCCGATAAATGTTATGAAGCGTATTTAAGTTTAGGAGGATGAGCGGATGTCTGATGTAAAGCTAGCAGAAAATATAATTACAGCTTTGCAGTATGAGTATAAAACATACCTGGAAGTATTAACGGTAGCCGAAACAAAAACTGATTGCCTGGTAAAAAATGATGCTCAGGCAATTGCTTCCATTACAGAACAGGAACAAAAGCTGGCAGACCAAACTGTTAAGCTTAATCAGGTAAGGGAGCAACTGTTACGGTCATTCTCGGGAAAATATAATCAGGATTACCAGACTCTTACTATAAATAAGGTTAAGGATATTGTTAAGGATCCATATAAGAGCCAGCTTGTTAATATTCAAAAAAAGCTGTCCGATGTATTAACAAGACTTCAGTCAAGGAATGAGATTAATGAAAAATTGATTGAAAATGCCATAAAGTATTTAGACTTTAACCTTCAGCTTATTGCTGCTCCTGCCCCTGCTACACCTACCTACGGCAAAAGCGGGTTGGAGGAAAGCAAGAGCAATAACATAAGCATGATAGATATCAAATATTAAGAAAGGAAGCGTATGCATGTCTATTAGTTTTTTTGGATTTGACACTGCTGTGTCGGGTTTGTCTGCTAATCAAAAGGCATTGGAAGTAACAGGGCACAATGTGGCTAATCTTGCTACCCCTGGCTTTGCAAGGCAGAGCGTCGTCATGCAATCGGCCGTCACAAGAAGATACGGCAATTGGCATGTTGAGATGGGTGTTGACATGCAACAAATCCGTCAGATTCGCCATAGCTTTAATGACAATATTTATCGCACTGAAAGCAATAAGCTTGGATACTGGGAGAGCCGCAGCAAGGCGGTTATTGATTTGGAGTCAATTTTAGGCGAGCCGATACAACAAGGCTTTCAGGTTGCACTGAATAACTTTTGGGATTCATTCCAGGAACTTAGTAAAGCTCCGGAAAGTCTTACTATAAGGGCCTTGGTTAAGCAAAGGGCTGATTCCCTTGCTAATTATTTAAATCAGGTAGGAGGCCAGATCAATAAGCTTCAAGCTGATCTCAACACAGAGATTAAATCAAAAATAGATGAAGTAAATGATATAACAGAACAAATTGCCGATCTTAATGTAAAGATAATGAGTGCCGAAGCAGCCGGCAATACTCCAAATGACTATTATGATCAGAGAAATGCATTATGCGATAGTCTGTCCAAGCTTCTTAATATTGAAACATGGGAAACCCGTGATGGAAGCATGGATATTTTAGTGGGAGGATATTTTCTTGTAAGTAAGGGAGAACAAACAAAAATGCTGGCACAGCCAGATAAGGATTACTCCCACTTCTATGAGCCAATGCTTGAAACCAGGGACGGAAGTATCCCCATAAATGTTGGGACAGGTGTAATAAAAGGGCTATTAGAAGCCCGCGGAGAGGTAAGCGGAGCTAAAGGAAGCTATGAAAACGGCTCACCCAATACAACCGCTGATATCACAATAGCGATTGATGTTGCAAATACAACTGACGGATATTTTGACAATGTAAAGGCACAGGTACAGGCTCTGGTGGATGATCTACAGAGCAGAGGTATTGATTATAATCTTCGCCTGGTTACATTTGGTGGCACAGCAGGCGTAACCAATGTAAGCTACGGTAAAGATGCAGGTGCTCTGAGTGGGGCAATCCCTGACGCTCCAGATATAGGCTCGGGCAATGATTTTGGTCAGATCATGGATGCAATAGACAGTAATAAATACGCTGAGGGTATCAACAAGTATCTTATGGTCTTTACCCATAGAAGTATTAATGGAGACGGGAATGTAACTACTGATGAAGAGATATCAGCTTACTTAAAGCGCATTGACAAGCACCAATTCACCGTCTCGGTTGCTACAGATCCTGCAAATTTCATGGAAGGTGATACGGGCGAGAAGGGTTGGGAAATTCTTACCGGGCAGACGGGTGGGAAGTTGTATGAGAGTGTGGATGGTACAGATTATGAAAGTCTGATGAGAACAATATCCAAGGATGTTAATGACGATGTAAACACAAAGATGTCCACTGTATCAGATAATTTAAACATCATCTCTTCAGTTAAGAAACAGCTCAATGCCCTTATTAATATTATGGCAAGAGAAGTCAACCGACTTCACTTATCTGGAAAAACCCTGAACGGTGAGGAGGGGGGACTGTTCTTCGAACCCATAGATCCAAGCCTGCCTATAGAATTAGGGAATATCAAAGTAAGCGATAATCTGAAGGACTTGACTAATATTGCAGCATCAACAACTGATGCCAATGGAGATAATCGGATTGCCCTTGCTATTGCAGGTATTAGAAACCAGAATCTTATGACCGGTAATAAAAAGGTTTTAAGCCTGGATACATATTATCAGAATATTATTATGGAGATCGGAAACAAAGGCTTTGAGGCTCGTAATATGGCTGAGAGCTATCAGAACCTGGTTACACAAGCCGATTCAATGAGACAGTCGGTAATGGGTGTGTCCCTTGATGAGGAAATGACCAATATGATCAAATTTAAATATGCTTATAATGCCAATGCGAAAGTTATAGATGTAGTTAATCAGATGCTTGAGACAATTATGCACAGAATGGGAGTTACATAATCAATGTTGTCACTTAAGCTAATTTAAGACTTTTTGTGGGTTCCTGGATTATTAGAGTAATGGACCTAAAGTAGAGGTAAAGGGTAAGGTGATTTTATGAATAATACAACATATATGGGTATGGAAATAGCTATGAGGGGCCTGTATTCGGCTCAAAGGGGTATGGCCAATGTTGCTCATAACATAGATAATGCCAGCACCCCAGGCTTTTCTCGCCAGGTTATTAACCAAACAGCAGCCCGTCCTCTTCTTGTGGCTAACAGTGCTGGAATGCTAGGCATGGGATCCGATGTGGTAAGCGTAGACAGAATGCGAGATAATTATTTAGATGAGAAGTATTGGAGTGAAAGTCAATATCTTGGAGAGTGGAGCGTTAAAAATACCATAATCGGGGATATGCAGGCCATCTATAACGAGCCGAGTGATAATGGGTACACAAAGATAATTAGTGATTTTTACGCCGGGCTGCAGATTCTATCCACTGATCCCTCGGATTTATCTGCCCGTGCTATGGTAAAAGAAAGAGGAATAGCTGTAGCTCAATATTTTAACGGTGTAGCATCAAATTTTGATCATTTACAGGACGACTTAAACAATATGGTTAATGCAAAGGTTGAGGAAATTAACAATTTAGCTGACCAGATAAAGGATTTAAACCTTCAGATATATAACTTTGAGGTTATGGGGAATAAGGCCAATGACTTAAGGGACAGACGGGGCTATCTTGTGGACAAACTCTCAAGATTGGTTAATAGCAGTGCCTATGAGGTTGAAACAGGGCTAAAACTACCAAACGGCGAGAAGGAAACCCGCTTTGTTGTGACAATAAGCGGTAAAGCATTAGTGGACCACGAAAAGTCAGTTCATTTAAAGGTTGAGAGTCGTGAAACAAATCTAAACGAAGAGGACATAGACAATCTTTATGAGGTTTCTTGGGCAGATGGAAACAAGCTCAATTTGAAATCGGGGGAATTGAAGGCATATATCGATATGCGGGATGGAAATGATGGAATACCGGGCTTAAACGGAAAGGATACACCTGGTACCAAGGGCATACCCTATTATCAGAGAAAAATGAATGAATTTGTCAGAACCTTTGCTATGTCATTTAACGAGGGAATCATGGACACAGATGGTGATGGCACTCTGGATAAAGCCATGGGGCATATAGACGGTTATACACTTAATTCGGCAGAAGGAGATGACCCATCCGGCATCCGATTCTTTGCTATTAAGGATGAATATGGCCAGTATATGTCAAGTGCAAATTTTGAAAGCCATGCATTGCAATATGCAGCACAAATGGGCATTGATGATGATCCTTCCACTCCATTCGACGAAAGACTCGTTGCCGGATATCAGAGTATAACAGCAAGAAATTTTTCAATAAGTTTTGATATTGATGCCAATCCCAGCAATAATCTTTCAGCTTCCTCGAGGCCAGGAGAGGTTGGAAACAATGAGAATTTATACAATTTGATACAGATGCGTCACAATACATTTATGTTTATGGAGGGTGCACCTGAAGACTATATCAAGACACTTGTTTCCTCCATGGGAGTAGATGGTCAGCAATATGAGCAGTATCTGAGTATCCAGGAGGGGATAACAACCCAGCTGGAAAATCGCCGGCAATCCATTTCAGGAGTATCGTTAAATGAGGAAATGACGAATCTTGTTAAATACCAGCAGATTTATGGTGCTGCTGCAACCATGATAAAGACCTATGGCGAGGTTTTGGACATACTGGTAAACAGAATGGGCATATAGAGTAAATGGAATTAATCGGGAGGTAAGCTATGAGAATTACNAATAATATGCTTTTNAACAATATGATGCAAAGTCTGTCAAATAATTTGAACAGAACACAAACATACTTTAATCAGCTTTCATCAGGAAAGAAAATATCCCTTCCTTCTGATGATCCCATAGTAGCATCAAAGGCATTGAAGCTTCGCACTGATGTTGCGGAAATTGAGCAGTACAAGCGTAACACCGACGATGCGATGTCTTGGATGGACATTACCGAGGCGGCCATGAATCAAATGACAGAAGTAATTCACAGGATGAAGGAGATTACAAACCAGGCCGCTAACGGCAGTAACACCCAAGAGGATCTGGACAAAATACATGAAGAGGCAACTCAACTAAGAGAACAGATCATTCATCTGGGGAATGCTACCTATGCAGGAAGGTATATTTTCTCAGGCTTTAAAACCGATAAGCCCTTGCTTAACCAGGATGGAACCTTTAATGTTCCTATAGAAAACGGCGAACAAATAAAGTTTGAAATTGGCATTCGTGATGATATAAACATAAATGTACCCGGCAACGATCTGTTTAATGATGGCATAAATGCAGCTGAAGGAGACAAGAGCAGCTTTGTCGATACCTTTGATAAAATAATCGAGGCTATGGGCACAGATAATAAAGATGAGCTTTCATCACTCCTAGGGGATATTGATGATCAATTGGGAAATCTCATGCGGGTAAGGGCAGGTCTGGGAGCAAGAATGAACCGAGTTGAGCTTTCGGCAAACCGGATAGATGATGACAAGGTCAATTATACAAGGTTAATGAGTCTTAATGAGGATGTGGATATAGCCGAGGCTATTATGAAGCTGCAGAACGAAGAGAATGTATACAGGGCTTCCCTTGCAACCGGTGCCCGTGTAATACAGCCTTCATTAGTGGACTTTTTAGGTTAAGACTTGTAATAGTTGAGGTAAATATATATCTAAAGTATTGCGGAGGTATTTGGTATGCAATTAGAAACTGATCACTTCGGGACTATTGAAATTGACGAAAATGAGTTTATTTATTTCCCTGAAGGTATTCCCGGATTCGAAAAAAGCAATAGATTTGTTCTGATAGGCAATAATGCTGGAGAAGAAGTATTCTACTGGCTTCAAAGTGTCGATTATCCCGATTTGTGCTTTGTTGTCACAGATCCGTTTATGGTTTATGATGGATATGTGGTTGATTTAGAGGATGAGGATGTCTTACTCTTACAGATCACAGATCCCAGTAAGGTATTAACTCTTGCAATTGTCATTATTCCAGAAAAAATTGATGAAATCAGAGTAAACCTTAAGGCACCTATATTGATTAATATTGAAAAGAAGCTCGGTAAACAGATTATTCTGGACAATGATAATCTGCCCATAAGATATTATCTCAACAAGAAGAATACATAGCAGTGGATAATTATTTACAGGGGGAAAAGAGCATTTAGGAGTGATATCATGCTTGTATTGACCAGAAAAAAGGGCCAATCCATTATGATTGGCAATGATATAGAAATATCTATTATTGATATCCAGGGTGATCAGGTACGCATCGGCATCGATGCACCCAAGAAAGTAACCATCCATCGAAAAGAGGTTTACGAAGAAATTATAAAAGAAAATCTTTCTGCTGTAGTTGGGAAGAACACCAATATCAGTGTTCTTAATAAGAAGTTCAAAAAGAAGGAAAATGATACATTGCTGTGAGCAGGTAGATGAAGCGTGCTCAGTGTATGATATGTTATTAGTAGTCCGATGCAGGGGATATAGTATAAATATCAGTTTATAACTCCGTGCCATCGGATTCTTTTATTTGTTCATATTTACCATTCTATCAGGCCATTGTTAAAACTAAATTGTTGGGGCTGTCATACCGATATATGTAGTGATGATGTAGTTTCAAAAACAAGCATTATAAAATTATAATGCTTGTAAAAAAATACAAGAGGATTAATAATGAAAAGATATGAAAAAAAGCAGATCCTGGAGTTACTGGAGACAGTTAGTGAGGCCCATGGATATGTAAAGAATCAGATTGTGAATAAGAACCATAAAGCGGCAATAGAAATGCTTGAAAACTGCCAGGAGTGTGCTGTTCAAATATGTAAAGCAATAGAGAAATCTGAAGGTGAAAGTAATGATATTATTGCAAAGCTGGAAAAATACTACGAGTTAGTAAATCAGCTTAGCCAGTCACTGGGAGATTATAAAAGCACGGCCAAATATGTTAAAAGGATTGAAGAAAGCATAGAGGTTATTGCCAATCACATAAAGGTTGATATTAAAGCACAAATTGAGATCTTGTTTTTACCCTATAAAGCATCAATGTGGACAAGTTTAGAAAGCATTTGGAAAGCAGCTGATGAAGATGAGGATTGCAATGCAATTGTGATGCCCATACCTTATTATAATATAGGCAATCCTGCAAGTATCACAGAAACATATGAGGGGGATATGTTTCCGAAGGATGTACCTATTACTGATTACCGTACATATATTATCGAAGAAAATAAACCGGATGTGATTGTTATTCACAACCCTTATGATGAATACAATAATTTAACGCGAGTACATCCTAAATATTTCTCTTCAAATCTTAAGAACCATACAGACTGTTTGGTATACAGTCCTTACTTTTCTTTCGGTACATATATACCAGAGAAATCAGACTTCCTGTATATGCAACCAGCAACGCTAAATGCTGATAAAATTATAGTGCAATCAGAAAAGGTAAAGCGAATATTTAACAAATACGGATTTGCAGATGATAAGTTTATTGTATCAGGCTCTCCAAAGGTTGATGCTATTGTTAATGCACGAAAAGAGGATGTAGATATACCGAAGAATTGGATTGATAAGTTGAGTGGCAAAAAGGTATTCTTAATGAATACGCATTTGTCATATTTCCCCACCTCGTTCTCAAACAAAACAAAAAGTGGTAATTACGCTGTAAGGTTTCATGATGAAATATTAAAAGCAATAATTAATAAAGAAGATGTAGGGATGATTTGGAGACCCCATCCGTTGCTTAAGAATATGATTATGTCCAGATTCCAGGAATGTGGTGATTATATTAAGTATTTTGAAGAAACAATATCCCAATCATCGAATTGTGTAGTTGACTACTCCGGGGATTACAGGCCAGCATTTTTTTATTCTCATGCATTAATATCAACCTGGAGTTCTTTGGTTAATGAATATATGGTTACGGGAAAGCCGGTAATGATTTTTCAAAGACAATTAAGTGCTGATGTTGCGGCACAATCTCCTCTTAATAGAAATATTAACTACTTTCGTTTTGGGAAGAACGGCATTACATTTGAAGAGTTTATTGAAATGGTGTCGAAGGACGAAGATCCTATGTATGAAGAAAGAATGAAGATGATTAGACAGGGTTTTGTAAATATCGACGGAAGTGCGGGAGAAAAAGCATATCTAAAAATAAAAAATGAATTACTATAACTAAATTAAAGTATTAATAACAAATAAGCAAGGANTGGTATAATGAACAGTGAGGCGAACAAACAATTACCTTTAGCACAAGCAACTTCATTAGAATTGTTAGATTTTTTTGTTGGTATAAGCGAAAAATACAATTTTAAATATGTTTTAGGAAAAGAAACTGCCATGGGACTTCAAATGCATAAAGGATTTATGCCGTGGGCAGCATCTATTTCAATAATACTATTGTATGATCAGCTGGTAGAGTTTATTAACGTATGTGAACATGAATTGAAAGGAACGCCATACTACTTAATTACACACCATAATACGGAGCAGTTTGATGATTATTTTATTAGATTAGCTAAAAGAAGTAGAGTCAAGTTAGGNGTAGGTAGGGAAAAAGATGAAAAATATTATGATTATTATGTTGACATAATACCTGGCTTTTATGCTGGTAACACGAGAAATGAATGTAGAAAAATTAGAAGAGTATACAAAAAATATGAGAAAATTTTAAACTCTCACCTTTTATCCCCCGGATCACTTAAAACTGGACGACGAATAATAAGAAAGTTAATATCAGCTTACTATCATAAAAAAAAGAGGCCAGATGACTATGAGAGAGTACTGTCCACATTACAAAAACACGACAAGCCCACTAAATATATATTTATTCCTTCTAATTCAAAAGATGAAGGGAGCATTATACAAACCAGACAGATTACAGAAAGAAAACTTTATGAGTTTGAGGGAAATCAATACTATTCATTCTTTGACATTGAAGAATACTTAATAAAGTTATATGGCAGAAAGTATAAAGTTAAGTATTATGAACAACCTATAAATCGAGCTATTTTGGA